>ENA-OURU01002892-OURU01002892.1-human-gut-metagenome-genome-assembly--contig:-NODE-2892-length-15414-cov-3.246240_pt1 | contig 15414 bp, 18 predicted proteins | sample MGYA00242137_ERZ509064 | MGnify/ENA primary metagenome ERZ509064 (study PRJEB26280, sample SAMEA2338777) | human gut metagenome | biome: human gut; feature: human-associated habitat; material: faeces...
GTATACAGCAAGTGATTTTTGACAGACAGAAATTGTGCATCATTGCAAAAGCATGTTCTAAAAGGGAATGATATAATAGCTTCAGGCAGTGATGTGAATAACGTCAGCGGAATACTTCTGAGATACTGTTTCCAGTCCTTGAAAAAACAAGAAATATTTGAGGTGAGAGCTGGTGAGAAATAACTTCGTGCGGTGCAAGGATCAACAGGAGCCAGAAGAAATCGAATATAGAATAGAAGACAGCGTAACAGAGCTTATGACAGAGGGAATTTCCATCAAAACGTATGGAATTGCCGCTTACAGGAAAGGTCATAAGCTCGAACAGCGAAAGGATGTTACAACCGAAAAAGCCTGTTTGGAACACTTGGTGGAATTGTGCAATCGGGAAAAACTTTCTCTTTGCCACCTTGATGATGTGATCGAAGACTTTCTGGGAACGATTTACGGGGAGCCTTTTGGGTTGAGAGAATAAAAAACTTGCTAAAAGTCAAGAGTAAAAGCAGAAAAAACTAAAAAAATTTTTTGTGTACTTTTCAAGCGGCGGCAAGGTGGGCGGCGAACAGGTCGTTTGAACTCGCGAAGCCTAAAATTTCGCGCGGATAGTTATTGATCCACGTTTCGACGCGAAGAATATATGCGGCGGTTACTTTCCGGAAGTCTGTTCCTTTCGGCAAGAACCGCCGTATCATTCTGTTTATATTTTCATTCGTTCCCCGCTCGAATGCGCTATAAGGGTGGCAATAATAAACCTTCGTCCGCTTCCGGTTCTTCCCGTAGATTGACTTTTCAATTCCGGCGCAATCCGCGAATTCTGAACCGTTGTCAAACGTAATGCTTTTGAATATCTTTGAAAAGCGCTTTCCGTATCGGCGTTCCAGCTTATTCAGCGCCGCCACGACGCTGGCGGCTGTCTGATCCGGTATCTTCATAATGATTTCTTGCCGCGTCAGACGTTCCGAAAGAACGAACAAGGCTTCCTTCGTCTTTTTCTTTCCGCATACGCAATCGCCTTCCCAATGCCCGAAGGTTTTTCGTTCGTCAATCTCCGGATCGCGTCTTTCTATGCTTTCGCCCTGCGGCGCGCGGGCGGATTTCTTGCGCTTTACTTTTTCATATTTCCGCTTCCGCTTTCCTTTCTCCGGTAAGCTCTCGCGGCTGATCCCGAAAAATATTCCCTTGTCGATGTAGTTATAAATCGTCTTTTCGCTGATCTCCGTTTTGAAGGTCAGCCCCAGCCGTTTGATTTCCCCTACAACGGCGGCGGGGGAATATCCCTCTTCACCGATTTTCTTTTCGATGAAAGCGGCTAATTCGTGATCGCTCCCGATCTTTAATTCTCCGCCTTTCGCCGCAAGGTTTTCACGATAACGGGCTTCGGCAATTTCCGGCGAATAGCGTTCTTCGGTCGTCAAGTCGGAATTCAAATGCGTATAGGTTCCGCGCTTTAGCTCCCTGTAAATCGTCGAATTATGTACGTGTAGCCTGTCGGCGATCTTGCAGGGCTTCAAGCCCTCTTTCAGTGCCTTTTCAATTTTAAGGCGATCCGTCCACGTTAAGTGTTTGTGCATTTGTGTTCCTCCCTCTACGAAAGAAAAAGGGCGGCATATCCTGCCGCCCTCCGTAGCTCCGCTTTATTCCGCCAAGAATTCTTCTATTGCCTTCTTGATAACTTGCGCTTGCGCCGTCCCCGTTGCGGCGCATTTTTCTTTGAACGCTTCCGCCATCTCTTTTGGAACGCGAACGATAATCGAACCGTACACGCGGCTATTATAGCGGTTTTTTACCGCCGAAGAAGTTTTCGTTTTCCGCTTTTCTGCCATTGTTCCCACCTCTAAAACAACTCTTCCGCTTCAACGTAGGCGCGCAATTCCTCTTCATCGGCGCAAATATCCTTCGGAACTTTGTATTCCACGGATAATCCGCCGATCTTGCAGGACAGCACCCAGCATTCGCGGCGCTCTGTGATCGTATATTCCTTGTTTCCTTTGCGAATAATCATTTTCAGCCCCTTTCCGCCCGCTCCGTTGACAACCACGGGCAATTTATATATAATAGGGCTTATGGGAAGGGCGGTTTCCCGCCCGTTCCCTGCCTATGAAAGCTACTTGCTTTCTTTGGGATTTGAAGCCTTGCCGGATTTTTGCTTCTTCAAAGTGATTTTGATAACAACGCTTTCCACCGCTTCGTTATTCTCAATCGCTTTTGAAAGCTCCTGCAAGGCTTTTCCTATATCCTGCGCCATTCTCTCACCTCCTTTCTATGTTTTTATTGTAACATACTTATTGCAGTATGTCAATAGATTTCCCGAAATTAAACAAGAAAAAATCAGAAAACAAGGCGACGGGATACCCCGCCGCCTTTATTCGTCGCCTAATAGCCAATCAACCGAAACGCCCAGCGCCTTTGCAAATACCTTCAATTCAAAGTCGGATACGAACCGCGTTCCGATCTCTATTCTGCTTATGCTGTCCCGCTCCATATTAACGCCCATCGTCTGTATCTTCGCGGCTAAATCCTCTTGCCGCAACCGCTGAACAACCCGCGCTTCCCGCAAGCGGTCGCCGCAAATATTTTTTCTGCCGTTGTAATCGTATATCTTCATTCCGCAATCCCTCTTCATTCTGATTATTTGCGAACAGTGTGTAAATATTCCGCTTTATTCTTGATTTTAGCGCGCGGAAGCCGTATAATTGTGTCAAAGGTCAGAATGGGTAAATTCTGCCTTGAAAATTTACAATTCAAAGGGGGATTTGCTCTATGTTCGTAACCTTTACAAAGACATTAAAACGAATGGCTGGTTTCCGGCTGGGCTTCGGTATCCGTGTAAATAAGCGCAACGCCCCGTTATGGTGCGGTGCTATGCTTGTCGCCGGAATGTTCTATCTTATGTGGTATATGATTATCGGTGCGGGCTGGTGTCTGTACTTTATGCTTCTGGCGATCTACAAGATTTATTATTATCTGTTTAAGGGGATCGCGATAGGGTGTAAGAAGCTGTATCGTTTCATCAAAGGGAAAACCGCTACGGCGGAAACAGAAACGCCCGCCGATCCGGAACAATAATGCCAACAAAAAAAGCCCCGCGAAGGCGTGAAGCCCTCGCGGGGAACTTTTTTATATCGGCAAGCCGCGACGCGGAAAGGGGAGGGAAACGCGGGCGGCGCTGTCGCCGTTAGTCTTTATCCGGTTCGCCGTCTGTTTCAACCATTCCGATATATTCCGGAAGATTGAAAACGGCGGCTTCGATCAGTTTGTCCAAGCTGTCGGGATCAAGGGTAAAGCCCTTTTCCTGCAAGAACTGCACGACATAGGCTTTCTTTTCTGCGCCGCGCCCGCTCCCCACGTAAAGCTGTTCGGCGGCTTCGACGGCAACCGTTACCCACAATTCGATTTCCTCCAGCTTGTCCGCGTCGATTTTGCCTTTCAGCCACGGGATCACAAACGCGGTAATAATAGCCACGGCAAGGGCGGCAATCGCTTCAACAATAGGCGTAAGATCAATCATTTATAAAACCTCGCTTTCGTCTGTATCCGTTTCCGGTTCGATTTTTTCTTTCTTCTTTACCCTTGCGACGATGATTTCGGATAGCCGTTTCAGCATCAGTGCGCCGCACTCGATCACAACGGCGGTAAAGTAGTATGTAATCAGCGTTGTTTGCTCGATCCCCGTAATTAGGAATGAAACGTACTGCGCCGCAATGAAGATCACCGTTGTAATTCCGATCGCGACAATAACTTTCGTCGCGAAGCGTTCATCGGCAAGGAATTTCTTTTGACGCTTTCCGCGCTTTGAACTTCGTTTCATATTTCCCCCTTTCATTGCACGAATTCGCACGGCGTGCAATTCAATAACGCGCGCGTGCGATCCCGTGTATTAAGCAAGTGTCAGATCGGACAGCTTTACCGCCGCGACAACTACGCCGCCGTAGGTAATCACGGCGCGATCGCCGCTGATCTCCTTTACGACGTGATCGCGGTTATACACGAAGGAAGCAAGGCTTTTCCCGTCGTAGGTTTTCGCGCCCTGCTTCAAGCGAACCTTGCTTCCCACCTTCACGGAAGCCGCCGCCGTCCCGCCGCTTCCGGTCGTGATAAATGCGTCGGAATATCCCGCCGCTTTCAGCTTTGCAAGCATTGCTTCGGCGTTCGCCTTCTTGCCGAACGCTCCCACCTGTACTTTGTAATAGCCGCCCGTATTCACGACGTATGTATCGAAGCCCGCCGCCTTCAATTTCTTTTCCAGCGCCTGTGCGTTCGATTTCTGCTTGAACGCGCCCGTCTGCACCTTGTAAAGCGTACCCGTTCCGGAAGAAGGCGTTTCCGGTTCCTCCGCCGAAGCGCCCAGCCTCTTGTTTACCTCCGCCGCGATCGCGCCGTGCCTTTCGTACAGGTAATCCCCCGGACAAGATTTATTCGCGTAATCTCTGTGAACCGTCATATTACAACCGTTCAAATGATTAACGCGCTCGTTCTTGTTCGTAGACCACACAAGTTTCTTGATCCCGTTGCGGCGGCAAATATCCGTTACAAGGTCAAGAAGGGCGGCGTATGCTTTCGCGTTCACCGCGTAAGGGTGTGTCGTGTCGCTTGCAACCTCGATCGTGATTGCGCGGTTATCGTTCGCCGCGTTTGAACTGCACCACGAGCGATCCTTTTCTTCGACATACATTCCGATACGCCCGTCAACTCCTACGCCGTAATTTGAACTTGCCTGTCGTGAAGTAGGCGCGAAGATGTTACCCAGCGTTTCAACGGAACATTGCCCGACGACGCAATGAATTGTAATCGTGTCGATCTTGTGATTGCGCGGGCTTGTCCTGTTCGGTGAAATCCGCGTGTAGTCCACCAGCGTGCTGTTGCTCATTTTGAAAACCTCCTTATATTCAAGAATGGGAACGGCTCATTTGCGAACCGCTCCCGCTCTTTTTCATTTGTTATCAATCTGCTGTTCGATATGGTCAATTCGTTTGTGCGCCTGTTTCGCCGACGCTTCGACGGAAACAAGCCTTCCGACGAAATCCGTATTTGTCTTTCGCTGTTCCCGCTGTTCCGCCTTTACGTCGTCGATACCGCCTTTTATGTATCCAAGCTCCGTTAAGATCGTCGCGTCGCTCTTCGCTTCCTTCGTCTTGTCGCTGTCCCTGTTGCGGACAAAGGCGATATACCCGAACACGATTGCACAAACGCCGCTGATAACGGAAATTGCGGATAAGATCGCTTCACTCATTTTCAACCCTCCCCGCTGTTCACTTCTTCCCATTGCCACAAAGAAGGCGTGTCGGGCGGATATACGCAATTCGGCATATCAGCTTTTGCAAGGTAGATTTTTCCCTTGTAGCTGTAATATTTCCCGTTCTCGACGTTGACGACAATTCCCGCCGTTTCCGGATACGGGATCGGATCGTCAATCGTCCCCGTGTGTTCAAGCTCCACAAGGCGGTAATATGCGAAGGTCGTTTCTACGGGATAGGAAACGGAATTCGACGTATGCGGCGCGATAATTTCGTAATACCGCCCGTTGTACTTGATAATTTCGCCCACGGTGTTGTAGGCGTGCGCGTCCTCGTATTCCGGATAGTCGATCACTTCCGCCGATTGCAGGATCATTTCGTCGGTAATCGCTTCCGTTCCCGCCGCGCGATCCTGCACGATCTGCGCCTTGAAGTACATTGCAAGAAGGGCGGCGGTACTTTCGCCCGCCGCCTTTACTTCTTGCGTTTCTTTCTTTACTTCTTGTAATTCTTTCTTCACTTCCGCGTTTCCGCCGCCAGCTTTGTTATGTTTTACGCTCATTCAAAATTACCTCCGATCCCCGATACCCAGCACGCCGTCAGCGCGTCGCCGCGCTCAACAGTAACGCGGATATTTAATCCGAACTGCGTTGCCGTGTTTACGGTGTTTTCAAATACGTGCGCCAGCCCCGAAATTACCGCGTTCGTGCAATCCTCCCATACGGGCTGAACGTCGTAAGGATTGTTGCACGCCTCCACCTTGAAAGTACCACCAGCCGGAATATCCCTGTTCACATTGATATTGCACCGCGTCGGCTGGCTCTGCGCTTCCAGCGGCTCCGAAAGGGTAATTACAAAGCTGTTGATCGCCTTCGTAAACGTAAGCGTTCTTGTCGCGCTGTTTCCTGCGCTGTCGGTCGCCGTGATCGTGATTGTGTGCTGGGCGTTCGTAAGCCCCGTGAAGGTGTTTCCGCTCACGGAAAGGGTAAGCGTTTCGCCCAGCGTTACGTTGTTCCTTGTGTTGATCGTGCTTCCGTCGATTTTCTCTACGACGTTTACAACGTCGTTATCCGGATCGGTAACGCTGTATTCGTAGGTGAAATCCGCGCGCTTCACGCCAAGATCGGCGTTCTGCCCGCTGATAACGGGCGGCTGATTGTGAATTACGGGGATTGATCCGCTTGTGGTGTAGGCGGAAGAATTGCCCGCCGTGTCAACCGCCTTCACGCGGTATTGCAGGGTGTTCCACGCCGTCGATACCATTTCCGCAAACGTGCGGGCGGCGGAACTCTGAACCTGTGTCCACGCGCCGCTGTTCGCGCTTCGCTCGAAAACGTAGGTCAGCGCGTCGCCGTCCGGATCGGTCGCTTCCGCGCAAGAAATGTTGATGTTCTGCCCGCTGTACGCGCTTTCCGGCGCGGTAATGCTGGGCGGCGCGGAAGGCGCGGCGTTGTAGATGATTTCATAGTTCCCGCTTGCATTCGGGCTGTCAGATACCAAGATTGAAGATTTCAGATTACAAAGCGGGCGAACGCCCCTGCTCCCGCTGTAAGCGTCGCTGCCGCTCAGCGCGCCGCCGGAATAGACGCTGCGAACGCCGCCGGCGTTCGACGAACTAGGCGTGCGAAGCCACCAATACCAGCCCTTCGACGTTGAAAAATTGCTGTTTGAGTATTCCGAACTGTTTACGCATTCCGCCGTAGGATAGGCAATTCGGGAAGCGTTGTTGCTGAACAAAGCAAGAAGGGAACCTTCTGCAATGCCGTTTTCGTTCGCAAGCCCCACTTCTGTGGTGGACGCAAGAAACATTTTCGCGGTGAAGGTTTCATAGCTCCCGCCGTCCGTCGAAGATTTTACGACGGTAAGCGTTGTGTTTTGAAGCTCCGCTACGAAGTCCGGATCAAGCATTGCAAGGAAGCCCGCCCAAGCGTCGTATTCGTTGTAATTATCCCATACGTTCGCGTTTGTCGGCGGCGCGTCGGCGCTGTGCTTCGCGCTGTACCAATTTCCCGCCGTCGCATTGCTGTTCAGCCATTGCAGGATATTTGAATAAATGTGCCTGTTGTTGCCGTAGTTCTTTCGATCGGAATTGCTGTTGCTCGGCTCCTTCGCGTCCGAACACATAAGCTGGATAATCTTTTCGGTTATCAGCGTTACGGTATTCGACGGATAGCCGCTGTGGTTCTTGTCGGCAACCTTGAAAATGATCTTTGCACCGAAACGCGATTGATACGCCGAAAGGACCGGAACTTCGATCTTGTCGCCCACGGAAAGTGAACTTATTGCTTTTGACATTTTCCCGCCTCCTTTGATTTGAAAAGACTGTCGTAATAATGATCCGTCCTTCGGATCAGGTGGTAACAATTTCCCTTTGAAGCGTGTCCCCGCCAGCTTTTGTAAGACTGTTCGACGGTCGCCGTCGTGATTTTGCCCCGCTCCACAAGCCCGCGCATTTTCTTCAACTTGCGTTTCATATTGTTCTTGCTTCTGCGGCGAACCTTTCGGATAACTGCGCCCGTTTCGGTTAAGTAGGTATGAAATCCCAAGAAATCTATACCGTTACGCAAAGGGTAAATGTTCGTTTTGTTGTTCAAAGACAAGCCAAGCGCGGCGACGTGCTTTTCTATTTCCGCGCGGCAATACTGCAAATAGGCTTTATCTTCGTGTATCAAGAAGAAATCGTCCATATATCTGCCGTAATATTTAATGCCTAACTTCTCTTTGACAAAGTGATCTAAATTATTGAGGTAAAGAAGGGCGAAAAGCTGTGAAGATTGATTTCCGATCGGTATTCCGACGTTTCCTTCCGTGCTGTCGATAATCATATCAACAAGCCACAAAACGTCCGGATCGGTTATCTTCCTACGGATTAAGGTTTTTAACACGTCGTGCCTAATGGAATAGAAGTATTTTGATATATCCGCCTTCAATATCCACCCGTCAATCCCGTTTTTCCGGTAAAACCTCCGCAAGAATTCTTGAAGCCTGTCTAACCCGTAATGCGTCCCTTTTCCCACTTGCGAAGCGTAGTTGTCCGTAATGAACGATCGTGTAAGGATCGGTTCAAGCACGTTATCGCAAAGCGAATGTTGAACAACCTTGTCTTTATAGCTGTTCGACATAACCACGCGGCGCTTCGGCTCGTATACCTCGAACGTGTTATACGGCGAAAGCGTGTATTTCTTCGTTTGTAGTTGGTAACTTAAAAGGTTCAGCGCTTCAAGAAGGTTGACTTCAAACTTTGCCGCCGCTCCCTTCCACCTCTTGCCTTGCCGCGCCTTTCGGTAGGCTTTGTATAGGTTCTCGAAGCTATATATCTTCTCGTAATCTGTCATAAAAAATCCTCGCTGTGCGTAGCCTTTGCCTTCCGTCCGGAATGCTCCGGCATCGGCGATCCTGTATTTGTCCCCGCTGTGGATAGCGGCGACGGGATACACCTTCCTTTGATGGTGGTATTCTGCTTTCGGCGCGTGCCTACTCGATCTCATTTTCCACCGAAGCGGGCGAACGCCCCTGTTCCCGTTGTAAGCGTTGTTGTTGTTCAGCGTGCCGTCGGAATTGACGTTGCGGACGTTGTTGGCGTTCGACGAATTAGGCGTATCAAGATGTACCCCAAACGGTTCACCCTCTCGCGCGATCCCGCTTTTTCCACGCGGCTAACATATACTTCACATCAAGCACAAGTTTAGACCAGTATTCGCAACTGTTCGTTGATATGAAGCCCTGTTCGTGCGAAAGCTCTATGAAAAATAGAAGCTCCTTGCAATAGGTCATTGCCTTTGCTTGTAGCTTCTGCCGCTCCTTGAATTCCTGCGCGTCAAGAAGGTTTAATTCATTCGCTTCAAGCGCGCATTCGTAAATATCCACCGCTTTGTCCTGTATGCGGTTCACAAGGGTAAATCGATATTTCTTCGGGAAACGCTCCGTGCTGTTTGTAATCGTGAACGTGTGCTTGATTAAATCTTTGCACTTCACGATCACGTTAAATTCCGAAGGTTCCTTTCTTCCTCGTTCCTGCCTTTGCATTTATGCACCGTCCCTTTCGTATGCGGTCAATAGTAACGGCATCTTCGGCGCACCCCTCGAAATCAAACCCAGCCGCCGTAACGAAAAGCGTTCCGTTGTTTCCGGTTACGGTCGTTCCTGTGATCGTCAAAGCATCTTCGCCGCAACGTTCGCACGGCGGCGAAAGCTCGATAAACAGGTTCCCTATAATGCACGACAATTCCGCCCGCGTGCAAGCGTACCGCTTTAACATTCGATACGCTGTAAGCTCTCGTTCCATACGCCCGTTGTCGTAACGCCTGTAAGGTCGTCAAACAGGATAAGGAACGGATTATCGGTAATATCGTTGAAGATCACGGCTTCGATCAGATCGACGCGGGCGGTCAGCGCCGTAATCATATTCAGAAGGTTTCCAGCCGCGTCGTCGTCCAGCACTTCCTGCAAGCCTTCAAACCAAGTGTCGAAGTCCGTTTGCGCTTCCGTTTTGAAGTCCGCGAAATACTCTTCCAGCGCGTCGTACTGCGTGTTTCCCTGTAACTTCAAGGAATTCATATACGATACAAGGGAATTGTACTCCGCCGCGCTGTCGCTTTGGTATTCCTCGAACCACGCTTCAAGCTGTGCGTTAAAAGCTGTCGTGTCGATCGTGTCTACCAGTCCCGCTACAACGCCGCAAACGGTACTGTCAAGGCGCTTGTCTGTAATGCTCGAACCTGTGATCGCGGTTACACCCGCTCCCACGTAAACGTCGGCGATCGCCAATTCGTAAATATCCGCGTCCCGCTCGACGGCTGGCGCGGTAGGGGAAGCCGAATACGAAGAAGATTTCGCCTTCACCGAAATAACGCGGTTCGTCAAGTCCCATTGAACCACAATGCGGTCAATGCGGTTCAAAACGCCGTCAGCCGTCGCAAGCGTCAAGGAAAGGTCGCTTGTGTTGTTGTAGAAATAGCCGTTGATCCACGCTTTTCCCGCCTTCACGGTTACTTGCATTCCGCTTCCGGCAACAACTTGAAGCCCCGTCGAAGGAACAGGGAAAACGCCGTTTCCGATGAACGATCCGAAATACGAAGCCCAATCTTCCGCCTTGTATTTTCGGTCGCCGGATACGCTGTTAAAAAAGCTCGATTTTTCCATATTTACACCCCTTTATTTTGTGATCTGCCGTATCTGCGTTAAAAGCGCGGGCAAACTTTCGCCGAAGGTTATATCAATCTCTTCGACGTTGTTTTGATAGGTTTCCGCAATTTCCGTTATGCGAACGTCAATGCGAATTCCCCAGCGCTTGTTCACGCAAGTAACGCGGTCGCCTAAATCATAATCGGTTCGGTAGATCAGATTTGCGAAGGTGTTTACCTTTGAACCGAACGAAAGCGTTTCCGCGTACTGTTCTAATTCCTCTGCACCTCGGGCGGAAAGAAGCGCTAAATACTCCGTATCCGTAAGCGATACTTGTTCGCCGTCGTCGTCCTCGTATTCCTGCACAATATCGGTGGCGTTTATGAATACCTCTTCACGCTCCAGCCCTGCTGCCGATCCGCCTACTTCGGCAACCTTCCGCGCAACGCCTTCTTTCTCTTCACCGCCGACGAACGCCGTTGTTTTTAGGTTTTCAATGCTGTTCGTGTATTCCTGCTCGACGATGTTATCGAATTCCTGCGAAAAGATACAAGGCGCATTCCCCGCGCTGTTGCCAGCCGTAAGGTCGCGCCCCTCGTAGACGGAAAAGACGTGCGTACCCGTGCGCGCGTCCGTTCGCATTCGTATTCCCAGCTTTGCCGCCTTCGCCGCTGTTTCCGCCGCAAGCTGGGCGTTTGTGTACTGTTCCGAAGTGTAGTCGATCACGCCGCTTTCGGTGTCCGCGTCGTCGTCCGCGATCGACACGTCCGGAATTTTTCGCACGGTATCAGCCGGATTTGTTACATTCTCCCGTACAATACGGTATAGAATGTTCTGCGTTGTGTCGTTCGTGATAATCTGCTTTTTGATTATCCGCTTCCCGATCCACGCGATCAGGAACTTTCCTTGAACCTCGATTTCCTCCAGCCCCTGCGAATTCTTCGTGATCGAAACATAACGGATTTGTGCCGCTTCGTCGTCGCCGCGCTTCATAATGATATTGTTCTTCACCAGCATTCGGGAATGCTCTTCCGTGAAGGGAACAAGCAACTTGAATTCGCCGCAACTCCAATAGCGGCGCGTCCAGATCAGCGACGCGATTTTTTCGACGATCCCTTGAAGCTCCATATCGGAAGAATAGACGTATAATTCCATACCGCTACACCCCCAAATACAAGTTATTGTGATAAATGGATACTTCGAGATTTTCCGCGTTTGTATCCGCTGAATATCGGAAAAGGTTATCGCCCACGGCAAGCTGTAAATATGAACTGTCAACGTCCAAATAACGGAAAGCGTCGGTTTCAACGCCGCCGCGTAACAGTTTTACGGATTTTTCGCCGTATCCCGTCGAAACGGTCAGCACGTCGCCCGCTTCCAGCGCAAGGTTCGCTTTAATGAATTCCTGCGTATTGACGTTCAGAAGCTGTGGATTTGTCAGCGCGCCCAGCGCGCGGAACTCGATCCGGATACCGCTTTTCACGTCGCCGGAATTGAACACGTTGACGATCAGCGAAGGCTGGCGGTATCCGATTTCCCAATCCTCCGTTATCTCCAGCCCGTCCGGAACGGGAAATTCAAAGCCGCCGATCCACGTTGCTATATCCTCGCGCGTTTCCGCCTCTTCCCGCCAAAACGGATTAAGACACGAAAGCTGGATCGTGAATTGCTCTAATATCGTCCCGCGCTTGAAGATCGGCGCATTGTTGATCGTGCAACCGATAACCCGCTTGAAGTCGCCCAATTCGTAAGTAAGCGTCGCGGAATACTGCGGATTTAATATCCTGTTCAGATTGCGGCGCAATTCCTGCACGGCGATTTTGTCCCGCTCCCTGATATGCCCTACGATGTCAATATCGCGGCTTTCAATGCGGTATCCTAAATAGGTGTCGCCGTCCTGCCCCATACTGTTTGTTGAATATATGGCGTTCTGCACGTCGGACAAGCCGGAAACGTCCTTGAAGTTTACGTGATACGAAGAAGAAGGGGAAAAGACAATGCTTTCCCCCCGCTCGTTCGTGTAGGTCAATTTTTCTTGTATTTTCATCAGCCCATTACCTCCCGCGCAATCATTCTGAACTGCCGCGCCGCTTCGCGCTGTTGCTGGGCGTAGGAAGTATCGTTCGCGTAGATGTTTTGCACCACCTCGAAGCGCGCTTCCTGTCTGCCGCCTGCGCGCGGGCGCGGTTCCGGATCGTCGGGGACGGCGTTGTCGGTCGCCCTGCGGATCGTCTTTTCGACGTTTCGCATTTCGCGTCCGAAGCCTTCGCCAAGCCCCTGCGCCATATATTCGCCGATACCCGCAAAGACTTTCGACGGGGAAGCAATATCCATTTCATCTTCAACCGCCGCGACAATTTCGCGCATCATCGAACGCACGCGGCTTTCCAGCCAACTCGACATATTTTGAAAGCCCTGCCAAATACCGCGCACCATTTCTTCGCCCGCCGCCACGAAGTCGGATACAAACGAATTCAGCGCGGTAATAACGGGCTGTACGATTTGCGCCACTTTTCCGGTGATCTGCGGGATACCCTGCACCATTCCGGAAGCTATATTCTTGTCGATCGTAACGCCCGCTTGAATGAACTTTTGATTTTGCGCGGTGAAGGCGGTTATAATGCTCTGCGTGATTTGCGGTATCTTTGCCGTGATCTGCGGGATACCCTGCACCATACCGGAAGAAATCTGATTGTCAAAATCCTGTCCGGCTTGAATGAGCCTTTGCGCCTGTGCGTTCAGTCCGGTAATTACCTTTTCGACGATCGCGGTTATTGCGCCGGAAAGCCCTTCGATATTCGCCATAATTCCGTCGTTCACGGCGCGCACCGCTTCGGCGGCGGTAAGCTCTCCCGCTCCGCCCATTGCGGCGGTCATATCCGACGAAACGCCTTCCATACTGTCGCCGAAGCCTACGCCTACGCCGTCAGCCATATTCCCGCCGATTTCGGCGAAAACGGTGGAAGGGGAGTGAATGCCGAAGAAGCCTTTGATCCCGTCGATCAGTCCGGAAGCCCAGCCGGTTACTTTCTCCCATAGCCAAGAAGCCGCGCTTGAAATACCTTCCCACAAGCCGTGAAGAAGATTTGCACCCGCGTTTACCATCTCGCCGCCCAAATTTGCGAAAGCCTGTACGATACCGGAAACGATCTGCGGAACGGCTTTCACGATTTCAACAATGATCGTCGGCAAGTTCTGAATGAGGGAAACGAACAACTGAACGCCCGCTTGAATGATTTGCGGTATGTTCTGGATCAGCGCGTTTACAATTCCGCTGATAATCTGCGGGATCGCTTGAACGATCGTCGTTATAATCTGCGGAAGCGCCTGTATCAGCGCCACAAGAAGGTCAATGCCCGCTTGAACAATCTGCGGGATATTTTCAAGAAGCGCCGTAATAATCCCGTTTATGATTTCCGGAATAGCCGTTACAATCGTTGTAATGATTTCCGGAAGGGCGGTAATAAGGGAAGTCAAAAGGTCGATACCCGCTTGAATAATCTGCGGGATCGCCGCCAGCAGTCCGTTAACAAGGCTCGTTATCAACTGCGGAAGCGCCGCCACAAGAACGGGGATCGCATTTATAATCCCCTGCGCCAGCCCTGTGATAAGCTGTAACGCCGCGTCGATCAGCATAGGGATATTGTTAATCAGCGTTTGAACAACCTGTGTAATGATCTGAACGATCGTCGGAACAAGCGTCGGCAACGCCTGCGCGATACCTGTTGCAAGCGTCCCGATCATCTGCAAGGCGAATTCAAGGAAGGTCGGCAACATTGCCCCAAGCTGTTCAACGATGAACGTTACAAGCCCCAAAAGCCCTTCGGAAAACTGTTGTGCCGCGCCTTCCGCGCCCTCCAGCGCTCCGGTCAGCCCGTTTCCGATCAACTCTACAAACGGCGTTATCTGTTGCAGAAGTTCCGCCGCAAGCTGTTTCAGCTTCGTAACGATCGGTTCAGCGATCGCGCCCAGCGCCGCCATAGCGCTATTAAGGGAAGCCGTTGCCTTTTGCGCTTCGATAATATCTCCGTTAACCTCCCTGTATGCTTCCGCCGCGTCTGAATAAAGCCCGTTCAGCGTTTCCGTAATCAGCGCTTGCCGCTCCTGCTCCGAAGTGCAAGCGTCCAGCTTTGATTGAAATTCATCTTCCGAAACGCCCGCCCAATTCAAAGCGTCGGCAAGCCCGCCCGTAATCTGTCCGGTTTTCGCCGTTTCGTTCGCGGCTTCCGTCAAGTTTTCGATCGGCAAACTGTCGCCGAAGGTCGCGTAAACGCCCGTCGCTATATCCGTCCACGTCGCCAGCTCCTGCTCGTTGTTCGTAAGCTGTGCAAGGTGTGCGGCGGCTTCGGTCGCCTGTCCGTCGTCGCCAAGAATGCCGTACAGTTCGGTATAGGTGTTCTTCGCGTCCTCTGCGGAATGCCCCGCCGTCGTGAAGCCCGCTTCCAGCTTGCCCATATTTTCGCGGGCTTCTCGCGTGCTTTCTGCAAGCCCTAAAAACGCGCCCGCCGCCGCTCCAATCGCCGCGCCCATTGCGGCAACGCCCGCGCCGATTGCCTTTCCTACTTTTCCTACGGTGTCGCCGACGCTCTCCCAATCCACCTTTGAACTTTTCAGCTTCTTTGAAGTGTCGTCCAGCTCCTTCTGAACCTTCACCATTTCGGCTTTTGTATTGTTAAGGTTCGTTTGCATTTTTTTATAGGCGGGATCGGTAGGATCGATCCCGCCTTCGCGCATTTTCTTCAAGGCATCTTCTGCGGCTTTCGCTTTCTTTGCCTGTTCGTCAAGCTGTTTTTGTAAAATTTCCTGCTTCCGCGTAAGTGCTTCGATACTCTCCGCATTGTCGCCGAATTCCGCCGTCGTCAGCTTCATTTCCGATCCGATTTCGCGAAGGGAAGTGTTGATACCTTTACAGGCGGCGCGGTATTCTTTTTCGCCTTCAAGAATGATTTGCGATTTGATTTGCTCTTCCTTCGCCATTTACAACCCTCCTAACACGTCGTCAATATCGGCTTCCGGCTCTTCCGGCTTGAAGCGATCCGGATTAAATTGTTTGTGTATT
>ENA-OURU01002908-OURU01002908.1-human-gut-metagenome-genome-assembly--contig:-NODE-2908-length-15285-cov-3.921602_pt1 | contig 15285 bp, 10 predicted proteins | sample MGYA00242137_ERZ509064 | MGnify/ENA primary metagenome ERZ509064 (study PRJEB26280, sample SAMEA2338777) | human gut metagenome | biome: human gut; feature: human-associated habitat; material: faeces...
GGCACACGCATATGTAATTGAAAGACTCGGAACATATCATGTAACATGGTCAACAAGCTTGCATGTAAAAATTCCGTTCATCGACAAAATCTCAAAGAAAGTTTCACTAAAAGAGCAAGTGATCGACTTCCCTCCACAACATGGAGTGAATAAAACAATACCTTCTTGTGAATCTTAAAAAGTATGGAATTATCATGGAATCAAGAATAATCAATAACAATTACTCATTTAATATTTTTAACATACGAGCCATAGGGCTCTTTTTTTATGCATGAAATTCTTGTAAACTTGTTTTTTGAGTTTAAAAAATGGTTGACAAAAACGGTGGGCTTCTCAAGGTCGGCAGTTCTCTTGTGCCGTTTATCAACAAGTTTCCCCGCAATACCGAGCTTTATAAGCTGATGACGACCAAGTTCGGAGAGATATAAAATGCAGAAATTGCGGTGTTCGTGTCGTATCATGAGAGGTTAGCAAAAATAATCGTGTTGATTAGTGCGAAAATTCAAGTAAATTTCATTGATTATTACACGAATATCTGCTATACTATGGTCAGTACCTTTAAGGAGGACTGCTTATGTATAGAGAGATTATGGGCTTCTTGGAAGCGTGGAAAGAAAGCGAACACCGCAAGCCCCTTATTTACAGGGCGCAAGACAGGTCGGAAAGACCTATTCCATTCTGGAGTTCGGGCGCACACACTACGAAAATGTGGCATACTTCAACTTTGAAACCAATCCAAAGCTGAACGAAACCTTTCAAGAAAACATCAGCCCCGATTATCTCATACCGATTTTATCTCATATCGCAGGTCAGACCATCGTAACGGAAAAAACTCTGATAGTCTTTGACGAGGTACAACTCTGCGAAAGGGCGTTGACTTCGCTCAAATACTTTTGCGAGAACGCTCCGGATTATCACATCATCGTCGCAGGCAGCTTGCTCGGCGTTGCGGTCAACAGAGCGAAATTCTCTTTTCCCGTAGGAAAGGTCGATATGAAAACGCTTTATCCTATGGATATGGAGGAATTTATGTTGGCGCTCGGTGAGGACGATTTGGTAGAGCAGATTAAAAAGTGCTTCCAAACCGATACGCCCCTGCCGTCTGCCTTACACGATGCCGCAATGCAACTTTACCGTCAGTATCTTGTGGTCGGCGGTATGCCGGAGTGCGTAATGCAGTTTGCCGAAACAAAGGATTATATCCTTGTCCGTCATACGCAGGACACGATACTTGCAAGCTATCTCAATGATATGAGCAAGTATAACAACTTGAATGAAATCAAGAAAACCAGACTTGCTTATGATAACATTACCGTTCAGCTCTCAAAGAAGAATACCCGTTTCCAATATAAGCTGATCAAGAAAGGCGGACGGGCTTCCGAATTTGAAAATGCGATTGAATGGCTCTGTCTGTCCGGTATCGTGTCACAAGTCTACAAGGTGGAGCAAATCAAAAAGCCGCTTGAAAACTACCGTGATATTGATGCGTTCAAGATTTATGTGTCTGACTTAGGGTTGCTTTGCGCCAAGAAGGATTTAGCCGCCAATGACATTCTCTATATGGTCGAGGAAATCAACGACTTCAAGGGCGGTATGGCGGAGAACTATGTCAATGTGCAGCTTACCATTAACGGCTACCACACCTACTATTGGGAGTCCGAGCGTGGGGCTGAAATTGATTTTATCATTCAGCGTGACGGGCAGCTCATTCCCATTGAGGTCAAGTCTGCCGACAACACCAGAGCCAAGAGCTTGAAGGTCTATATGGACACCTACAAGCCCGCTTATGCTATCAAGCTATCTGCCAAAAACTTCGGCTTTGAGGATAACAAAAAAATCGTTCCTCTCTATGCCGCATTTTGTATCTGAAATCAATATTGCAATAGTAACGCTCACAGAAAATGTGGGCGTTATTTTTTGCCCCTAAAACAGAATAAGAAAGGATAACGCTATGAAGAAATACACGAAAATCATCTGTATGGTTGTCGCCGTGTGCCTGTTAGGTGCGGCGGCTTTTTGCGGCTTCCGTATTTACAGCCACTATCTACACGAAAGCGAGGGAAAGAAGTTTTTGAGAAAATTGTGAGGTTGTAGAGCAGGCACAGACAGGTGAAAGTGAAATGATCAATGTTCTGCTCAGCATGGAGTGAATAAAATGCTACATTTTTTTAATCTCAAAAGCAAGGAATTTTCAGAAAAATGAGGATAATCAATAACAATAGCAAATCTAATATTTTTAACATTCGAGCCATAGAGTTCTTTTTTATGCCTAAAATTCCTGTGAACATAATTTTAACAGTTTAATGTATTATAAGTATTGTGCATAATATTATTATCAAAGAAAGACAGTAATGCTTTATGAACGATCTATCTATAAAGCAATTTTTGAACTAATTGAATACAAAAAAAGAAAGTGAAAGAATTGATGTATATAGGTATGTCAAGTTTACATCGCAAAATGATGATTTCTCATATAGTAATTTTTCAGATACTTACTTAAATAGATTTAATTGGACAGATAGGTTAAAGAAAGCAAATATATTGCCGGTTCTTAATACTAACAAGTTTGTTTCGATTAAAAGCAAAAACTGTATAATTGTGCCTGAAGTTATATCTTATATTTATAAAAATACAGATATTAAAAATAGCTCTACCGCAGTAGTCATCGATACTTATAAGAAAACACAATATATTCCGTTGCTTAAAGCTATTGGATGCCGTATAAGTAACATTCTAGAAAATTTATCTTGTATTAAAAAGGCTTCTTAAGAACTTATTAATGATGAAAAATTCAGAAAAGTATTATATTCATATTTGAATCTTCTTTCTACTCAGCAAGAAATTAAAAGTAATGGACTTTATGATATGGTAAAGCAATTACCGATTTTTCCAATTCGTACTTCAAGTGGAGTAAGGTATGAATCCTACAGCAACAACATATATACTCATGATACTAAAATTTCTGATAAGAATTTCAAGATTCTTGAAACAAAGATTTTAGATTATAAAAGTGCACAGGATATTGTCGGACCAAACAATAGGATTAATGAACTTATACAATAAGTCTACGATAGTATATATCAGAAGAATTTAATAGCATATATTGAATCGAATAGAACTGATGAAGAAATAGCTATCTATGTTCTTAATGAGTATAAGAATAATTCTGAAAACTTTAATAAATGTCATAATACTCTAAAAGGAATGATATCAGAAATTCCAATGAAATTTGTTAACGGAAATTATCATAAAGGAAACAAATTCGTCAATAATAAGAAATTGATTCTTTCTGGTGAAATTATAAAGAATTTGGTGGTTTCTGATGATTTTGTGAATCTTGCAAAATATTTAGGCTGTTCTGATATTTTGGATATTCACTATGACGATATTGATTTTCAACTAAAATCCATTTCAGATACTGATATTGAAGACTTCCAAAATGAGTTTACTCACGGGATGGAAATTCTTGAAGGGCTATATCGTGATGAAATTATTACTGATATACAAATTGAGAAATTCCATTTGCAATATTTTTTCAGTAAGACGGATTATAATTATTCTTATGAAGAATTTCCGGGCAAGAAAGTTGTTAATTTAGTAAAACTTAGAAAACATATACAAGATAAATTCAAAAACAATCCTAATCGTTATGTTGAAAAAAACGAATAGTATATGAACCTGAATTTTCTGTCAATAAAGATTCCTATACAACCATTATGTATAGTAGCGAAGAAAATGAACGGAATTGTTTTTGCCAAATGTGTCAAGAAATTGTTTCAAAGATTTATATTGAGAAAAACAATGTTCAAAAAAATCCTAAATACGGCTGGGAACAGATGTATTTAAGTCTATGTTTAAGATGTAGTAAAGATTTTATATTGTTAAGGAACATTGATTCTGTATGGAATGACTTTATAGCAAGAATTCTTACACAAAATGTAGAAAATGTAGAGAATGTAGAAATTCCTATTGGAGACAAAAGAATAACCTTTACAGCAACTCATCTAGCTGAAATTCAAACAACTCTTCAATTGGAAGAGGGATAGAAATGACAGTGTTTTGACGGTTCAACATTTATCAATAAGTTTTCCAGGACTATTGGTGCTTGAAACATACACTTTAAACAACGGCGAAAAATGTTTGTAATGTATATATAGTGTTAAAAAGCCCAGAAAGACTTCAAATGTATTACCTAAAAATCTGTAAACAAATGTGCTAATCCGAAATTCAAAAATAATTGTAAGTTCCGTTACACATGACTTGGTGAACAGGCTGTTGTTATGGTAAGAAAATAACAAGAACCTTCTCTGATGAATTTATCATTAGGGAAGGTCCTTCCTTTTATTTGTTAGTATATTGCATAAACTATTGTTGGACATTAAAAAGGCAAAAAATGTCTTGCCTTGAAAAAACTAAAATAAATCGCTGTGTTCCAGCTTTTTGGGGTGCAAAATAAGTTTTTTATCACTAATGCTGTTCAGCTATCATTTCAACGACACCGTTAAGTAATTGAATATTGTATCCACGCTTAATTGCCAGCTTAACATCTCTGTTGAATTTTGCGACGATACAATTCTTAATTTACTCATTGGTAATATCCTCTAAAAGCTCGATAAATGAAGCATAGGTTTTATTGCTTGGATTCTTTTTCAGTTCTTCAACCTCTTTTATTGCAGAAATTGTATCTGCATTTGGAGTTTCATAGTTAATGACATTTAACATATAACGGTTAAGGTTGTCTTTTACATTTTCGCCGTTTTTTACAACAATGCTTTTATAAGCGTTGTAAATATCACGGTCAACGGTAAATGAACAAGTAATCTTATTGGTACTCATAATCTTATCACCTTCCAAAAAAATATTACTAAGTCAAGAACCAACATCATTTAGTAATATTAGTATATATCTAAGCGTAAATTTGTCAACCCGCAATACAAAAATTTGTAAGAAGGACATCAGATTAGTTGTGATGTATTTTTGAAATTGACGGATCAAGGGCAATGATAATTGTAAGTGAATAATACAGAGTTTTGGATAAGTAGGGAGAATCTTTAGTTGTATTTTCTTGTTGGTGTATTTACGGTATTGCTTACTACATTCTAAAACATTGCAAAATTCGATGAATAGTGATATAATATCACTCGTAATTATGTATTATCGGAAGTTTGAAGGTTTTGTCATGAGAATTTGTTACGATAAACTGTTCCATATGATGATTGACCGAAGACGGACAACATCGCAGTTAATGAAAATGTGTGGATTCAGTGCAAATATCATCGTAAGACTGAAAAGAATTGGATATATATCAATGGAAAGCTACGCGAAAAATTGGACTGTATCGCGGATGGCATACTTACCTTAAAATACGATAAAAGCTGAGGAGGAGTAAAACATGAAATCAAATTTTGACTTTTTAAGCAAGGATTTTCCTGTTTTAGCGAATTTTGGAAAGCTGGCTGAACAATACTGTTACTCTGATGCTAATTCATGCCTGATTAAGTTGGGAATGATAGGTGAGACCATTGTCAATTTGATGTTTACTTATGATGGTATTGCTCTGCCTTATGAAAATACTGCCATTACCCGTATTAATACTCTTATGCGAGAAGGACTGCTTCCCCGTGACCTTTGTGACATTCTTCATGCTATAAGAAAAGCTCGTAATAAAGCTACTCATGAAAATTATGGTTCTGTTGATGAAGGAAAGACTCTTTTGCAAATGACATACAGTCTTTGTGAATGGTTCATGCAGACATACGGCGATTGGAATTATAAAAATCAACAATTTGTTACACCTGTTGAACCTTCAACAACAGATTATATTAAAGTTGATAAGGAAAATGAAAAGAAAATTGAGGACAATCTGACAAAAAAAGCAGAAAAAGCGGCTGCATCTGCACCTAAGATTTCTCAAGAAGAACGTAAGAAACAATCTGCGGTTGCTGCCGGAAATCGTCAGAAGTCTGAAGCGGAAACTCGCTATCTTATTGACGAGCAACTCCGTAAAGTCGGTTGGGAAGCTGATACAGAACAGCTTAGATATTCTAAAGGAACAAGACCTGAAAAGGGTCGAAATATGGCAATTGCAGAATGGCCTACCGATTCTCAGGTTGGTAATAAAGGTTATGCTGATTATGCATTGTTTGTTGAAACAAAGTTGGTTGCCATAATTGAAGCGAAAGCAATCCATAAGGATATTCCTTCGGTTATTGATTATCAGTGTAAAGAATATCCTCAAAATATTCGTGAGGTGGACAGTCAGTATCAGATTGGCACTTGGGGCAAATATAGGGTTCCGTTTACTTTTGCTACGAACGGCAGACCATATTTGGAACAGTATAAGACGAAATCAGGTATTTGGTTCTTAGATTTACGTAATTCTTGTAATTTGCCAAGAGCATTACGTGGATGGATGAGCCCTGATGGAATCAAAGCACTTTTGGTACAGGATACAGAAAGTAAGAATCAAAATCTAAAACAGATGCCGTTTGACTTTTTGACAGATAAAGAAGGTTTGAATTTAAGACCTTACCAGCTCAATGCTATTAAGGTAGCAGAAAACGCTGTTGTTGACGGTAAACAAAGTGTTTTGCTTGCTATGGCAACAGGAACAGGCAAGACGAGAACTGTACTTGGAATGATATATCGTTTTTTAAAAACAGAACGATTTCGCAGAATTCTGTTTCTTGTCGATAGAACATCACTCGGCAAACAGGCTCAGGATGTCTTTGAAGAAGTTAAGCTTGAAAATCTTATGACTCTTGATGAGATTTATAATATCAAAGGTCTTGAAGATAAGGAAATTGATAAAGAAACTCGTATTCATGTTGCAACTGTTCAAAGTATGATAAAGTGGATTCTGTACAATACAGAAGATACAAAGCCGGCTGTTTCTGATTATGACCTGATTATAGTAGATGAAGCACATCGTGGTTATATCCTTGATAAAGAGATGGGTGAGGATGAGGTGCTTTATCGTGACCAGACAGATTATCAGAGTAAATACTGTTATGTTATTGAATATTTTGATGCTGTAAAGATTGCACTTACCGCAACTCCGGCGTTACAGACTACCAAGATTTTTGGAGAACCAATATTTAAGTATACATATAGTGAAGCTGTTATCGAAGGTTATCTTGTAGATCATGATGCACCTCACGAATTGAAAACAAAGCTCAGCACTGAAGGAATACACTATAAATCTGGCGATACGGTAACTATCTATGATCCAGTAACAGGAGAGGTTACTAACAGTGAACTTCTGGATGATGAGTTGGATTTTGATATTGAATCTTTTAATAGAAAAGTGATTACAGAACCTTTTAACAGAACAGTACTTGAAGAAATCGCACATGATATTGACCCTGAATCTCCTGAAGAACAGGGAAAAACGCTTATCTATGCCGTAAACGACCAGCATGCGGATATGATTGTATCTATCCTTAAAGAAATCTATTCCGAGACAGGTGTAGATAATGATGCAATCATGAAAATCACAGGAAGTGTTGGTGGCGGAAATAAGAAAAAGGTTCAGGAGGCTATTAAGCGTTTTAAGAATGAACGCTATCCAAGCATAGCTGTTACTGTTGATTTGCTTACAACAGGAATAGATGTGCCTGAAATCACTACATTGGTATTTATGCGTCGAGTGAAGTCTCGTATTCTTTTTGAGCAGATGCTCGGTCGTGCAACAAGACTTTGCCCTGATATACATAAGACACACTTTGAAATCTATGACCCTGTTGGTGTCTATGATTCCCTTGAACTGGTTAATACCATGAAGTCAGTTGTAACTAACCCAAACACTACATTTACGCAGCTTATCGAAGGATTAGAGGTTCTTGATAACGAGGGAAAGGTTAAAAATCTAATCAACCAGATTATTGCCAAACTACAGCGTAAAAAGAGAAAAATGAGTAGTGAGACGGTAACTCATTTTATTGATATGTCTGGTGGTATGGATCCTACTCAGTTCATAGAAAAACTGGAAAATGAGCCTAACGATGTGGCAAAGGATAGAATTCTCGCAAACAAGGAACTTTTCAGATTGCTTGATGAAAAGAAAGGTCATAGCGGTGGATCTATTGTAATCTCCGATAAGGAAGATGAGTTGATTAGTCATACCCGTGGTTATGGCAACGGCGAAAAACCTGAAGATTATCTTGATGCATTCTCGGCATATGTTAATACTAATATGAATGAAATTGCGGCTTTAAATATTGTTTGCACAAGACCTAAAGACCTCACTCGTGAAGACCTGAAATCTCTGCGATTAATATTGGACAGGGAGGGATTTACACAACAGCAGCTTAATACTGCTATTTCTCAGATGACTAACGAGGAGATTGCGGCAGACATTATCAGTTTAATTCGCCGATATGCTATTGGCTCAGTACTTATCAGTCATGAAGCACGAATTCGTAAGGCAGTTGAAAAGCTTGTAAAGGCTCATAGATTCTCGAAACAGGAAATGAACTGGATTAAGCGAATGGAAACCTATCTAATGAATGAATCTGTTTTGAATGTCAAAATCTTTGATGAAGATGTTCGATTTAAAGAACAAGGCGGCTTCAAAAAAATTGACAGAGTATTCCAAAATCAGCTTGAGAGCATTGTTTTGGAATTAAATACATATCTCTATGATGACGGAGGAAAAACTGCATGAATACACAGGAAATCGTATCTAAACTCTGGAAGCTCTGCAATGTGCTGAGAGACGACGGTATCACTTATCACGAGTATGTTACAGAGCTTACATATATTTTGTTTTTAAAAATGGCAAAAGAAACCAACGCAGAGGGTAGATTTGCCGAAGGTGTTACTATTGAACAAGGGGATAACCTTACACCTGAAGAAGAAACGCAGAACAGCGAAAAGAAAATAGTTCAGGCATATAGCTGGGATAATTTAGTCAGTAAGTCAGGCTTAGAGCTTCATAACTATTACAAAACTATACTTCGCTTGTTTGGAACTTACTGTACCGGTCGTGTGCGTGAAATTTATCAGGGTGCGGCTACTAAAATTGATGAACCGAAGAACCTTGAAAAGATTATCAATACTATAGATGGTCTGGATTGGTTTTCTGCCCGTGAAGAGGGATTGGGCAATCTATACGAGGGACTTTTGGAGAAGAATGCTAACGAAAAGAAGTCGGGAGCCGGTCAGTATTTCACTCCTCGTGTATTGATTGATGTTATGACATATCTTATGAAGCCGCAGCCGGGTGAGCGTTGTAACGACCCTGCTTGCGGTACTTTTGGATTTATGATTTCTGCGAGCCAATATGTCAGAGATAACACAGATGATTTCTTCTCACTTGATGCTGATATGGCAAAATTTGAGAAAGAAGAAGCGTTTACCGGTTGCGAGCTTGTACATGATACGCACCGCCTGGCTTTGATGAATGCTATGCTTCACGATATTGACGGTCAGATTATTTTGGGTGATACTCTCTCAAATGTCGGAAAATCAATGAGAGGATATAACCTAATTTTAACGAATCCTCCATTTGGAACAAAGAAAGGCGGAGAGCGTGCAACACGCGATGACTTCACATTCCCGACAAGCAACAAACAGCTTAACTTTCTTCAACACATCTATCGTAGCTTAAAAACTGACGGTAAATCCCGTGCGGCAGTTATTTTGCCTGATAATGTTCTTTTTGCTGATGGCGATGGAGAGCGTATCCGTAAGGACTTGATGGACAAGTGCAATCTCCATACGATTCTTCGTTTGCCTACGGGTATTTTCTATGCACAGGGTGTAAAGACTAATGTTTTATTTTTCACAAGAGGTAAGATCGATAAGAATAATACAAAAGAAGTTTGGATTTATGATTTGCGTTCCGATATGCCTTCTTTCGGTAAGACAAATCCGCTTAAGAGAGAACATTTTGATGAGTTTATCGAATGCTATGCCGATGGAGATTTAAGCAAGCGTAAGGAAACATACAGTGAAGAAAACCCTAACGGCAGATGGCGTAAATTTACTATTGATGAGATTATGGCTCGTGATAAGACAAGCCTTGATATTACATGGATGAAGAGTAATGACAGCACAGATGACCGCACCCTTGCGGAACTGCTTCAGGAAATTAAAGAGAAGTCATCAAATATCGCAAATGCTGTTGCTGAACTGGAAAAAATAATAGGCGAGGTGGACGAGTGATGGATACCAAAGCATTAAGACAAAAAATCTTGGATTTGGCTATCCGCGGTAAACTTGTGCCTCAAGACCCAAATGACGAACCTGCTTCTGCTTTGTTAGAACGTATTCGTGCCGAAAAACAGCAAATGGTTAAGGACGGAAAGCTAAAGCCTAAGGATATAAAAAACGATACAGTGATCTTTAAAGCTGATGATAATTTGCATTATGAGAAATTCTCCGATGGCACGGTAAAATGTATCGAGGATGAGATCCCTTTTGAGCTACCTGAGGGGTGGGAATGGACAAGGTTGAAGGATTTATTGAATGTATGTTCAAGTAAACGAGTTCTTCAATCCGATTGGAAAAATGAGGGAATTCCATTTTATAGAGCACGAGAAATTGTAAAACTATCTGAGAATGATTTTATTGATAATGAACTATTTATTTCAGAAGAACATTATCTTGAATTGAAGAAAAATTATGGTGTACCTCAATCGGGTGATCTGATGGTTTCTAGTGTAGGTACAATAGGAAAAGTCTATATCGTAAAGCCCGAAGACCTATTTTACTATAAGGATGCAAGTGTACTTTGTTTTGAAAACAAAAACAAACTACTTGTTTCTCAATTCGCTAAAATCTTATTGGAGTCAAGCTTTGTTCAATCACAAATGAGAGATAACTCTAAAGGTACAACGGTTGACACAATTACAATTTCTGCAGCAACGAATTATTTATGCATTGTTCCACCAAAGAATGAACAATTACGTATAGTTGATGCAGCGCAACGAGCGCTTGTAAAAGTAATTCAGATTCAATCTAATAAAGATGTCTTACAAGCAACTATTACAAATGCTAAATCAAAAATTCTTGATCTTGCTATTCGTGGTAAACTTGTACCGCAAGACCCGAATGATGAGCCGGCTTCCGTTCTTCTTGAACGCATACGAGCCGAAAAAGAAGGACTGATTAAGCAAGGTAAAATTAAGCGTGATAAGAAGGACTCTGTTATCTTCAAAGGTGATGATAACTCTTATTATCTGAGGACTGGAAAACTTGAAGAATCTTTTGATGCTTGGCAATTTGATAATCACCCTGAAACATGGGAAATATGTCGCCTTGGTGAAGTATGTAATTATGGTGACTGCATAAATGTTGATACTGCTGATATAGCAGATGATGCTTGGATTCTTGACCTTGATGATATAGAAAAAGATACAGGTAGAATTTTCAAGAAAATTAAAAAATTTCAAAGGAATTCCATCAGTACAAAACATCAATTTCATTCTGGGCAAGTATTATATAGTAAGCTGCGTCCCTATCTGAATAAAGTTGTTTTATCAGATGACGATGGATACTGTACATCTGAAATTCTTCCGTTAGAATTTGCAAATTGTATAATTCCTGAGTACGCACGTTATTATATCATGTCAAAAACATTTCTTGCATATGCTGACCGTTGTTCATATGGTGTAAAAATGCCACGATTAGGAACGGCAGATGGTAAAAAAGCAATTTTTCCGTTGCCTCCATTAGCGGAGCAAGAAAGAATAGTTAAGCAAATCACTAACGTATATAAACAACTTGATTTAATTTCAAATGCATTACTTTAGCAAACAGCCGCCATCAAATTGAAGGCGGCTATCTTTTTACCAAGTAACAATTTTATCTACAAGAGCCTGTTGTTCGCTTGCAGTACGACGAAGATAAATACGAGTTGTTTCAATACTTTCGTGCCCCATAAGGTCGGCAAGTAGTGCAATATCATTGTGTTTTTCAAGAAAGTTCTTTGCATATCTGTGGCGGAATGAATGAGGATAAACCACCTTTTTATCAAGACCGTATTTATCTGCATAATTTTTAAGCTGTTGTGAAATACCACGGGTAGTAATTCTGTCGCCGTAACGATTTAGAAACAGATAGCCGGAAGAACGGTTTGTTTTCGCCAGCCATTCAAGAGTTTCTTTCCTTAATTTTTTTGGTATGTAAAGTCGTCGTAATTTTCCACCTTTCGTGTACAAATCAAAATAGCCGATTTCGATATGTTCAATTTTGATTTGTATCAATTCACTAACTCTTGCTCCGGTAGCAGCCAAATACCAAACAACAAAATACCATTCCATATTGCCATCTTTTTTTAGTTGCTTTTTCAAAAAATTATAATCTGCATTACTGATAACATTTTCCAAAAAGTTTTTTTGCTGTACCTTTACAGCCTTTAATGCTATTTTTTCCTTTCCTAAATATTCAAGATATTTGTTTATTGCCTGTATGCGTAAGTTTACAGTCTTAGGCTTGAAGAATTCCATTAAATAGCCTTTATAAGCAAGTAAATTTTCTTTGTTTACTGTATCGTAATGCTCAGTAAAATAATTCACTGTCCACAGATACGATGTAATGGTATTTTCAGATAGATTACCTCTCCTCAAATATTCCTCAAATGTTTGTTTTGTCTTCATAAAAAGACACCTCCGTTATATTATTTTTGCGAGAATATCGCTCTAATATTATATCGAAGATGTATACACTTCTCTTATTATGAGAAGGTTGGCAATGAATTAAATTGCATTGATGAAGAAATTCCGTTTAAATTGCCGGAAGGTTGGGCTTTTATTCGTCTAAAGACTGCATGGGAGCTCATATCTGGACGAGATTTGTCACCATCAGATTATAACGATAAAAATAACGGGATTCCATATATCACGGGTGCAAGTAATTTCAAAAATGGTCATGTCAGCTTAGTTCGTTGGACTCCTGTACCGCAAGTTATTACTCAAAAGGGAGATTTACTTCTGACTTGCAAAGGAACTATCGGGGAAATCGCATATAATAACTTTGGGAAAGCTCACATTGCACGACAAATTATGGCTATTCACAATAATTACAGCCTCAATGTTGATTTTCTTGCATTATGTATTGAATATTCAATGACGAAAATCAAACAAGCCGCCAAAGGACTTATTCCTGGAATATCTCGTGAAGATATTCTTAATTTGGTTATACCTATTCCACCAACCAAAGAGCAAGAAAAAATTTGCGACAAGCTCAAAGTAACTTTCTCAGCAATAAAGCATATCGAGAAAGCGTCTTAATTGAGACTCTCTTCGATTACAGCAAAGTGGCTTAATGCAATATTTATAGATTTATCAATGCGTTTCTGTTCAGATAAAGGAGGAATTGCAATGAGCATTTCCTTTAACGTAAGCGGCTTCAATTCCTTTTGGTTTGTTGAACCTTCCCCCTTCTTTTTAAGTTCGCTTTGATGGGCTTTCATAAACGCATATAGGTAATGTGAGTTAATGCAACTAAAACTACGAATTACCGTAACATGAGAATCAGGAACAATTGAAAGACCTTTAGTATTGTCAGTATTCCTATAAATCCCCACTCGACCAAGAGTGCCGGTTCCGGTAGAATTGATTATCGTATCACCATCTTGCATGTATTCATCATCTGGGTAACGCTTCAATGCAGTTTCGTCAAGATACTGTGCTAAGCTTACATCAATGCTGTTGTGCTTTGTGTTACATTTTTGAGCAAATACAAGCACATTACTATTTTCTGTATATTTCGGAGATTTTCCACGGCGAATTTCTTTAACACAGCAGTTTTCTAATCGCATCCAACTCCAAGTATTGGGAATATCAAAAGGTATTTCATCATCAATACAAATAACATCATTGCCTATCTTCTCATAATAAGAGTTATCATCACCTTTGAAGATAACAGAGTCCTTCTTATCACGCTTAATTTTACCTTGCTTAATCAGTTCTTCTTTTTCGGCTCGTATGCGTTCAAGAGGAACGGAAGCCGGCTCATCATTCGGGTCTTGCGGTAGAAGTTTACCTCTGATTGCAAGGTCGAGAATTTTAGACTTTGTAGTCTGTATAAGTTCGGATAAACTCTCTTGCTCAGAAGTAATGGTATCCACAATTTTTAAAAGATTATCAGCAACAGGAACAATTCTGTTCTGTTCAGCTTGAGAAGGCAATGGAATAAACAGTTCTCTCAATGCAGTTCCGTTACAGTTTGGCTGTCCAACTCCTACTGCCTTATCAGTAACTTGCTCCCAATAGCAATAACTATTAAAAAAATGATAAATATAATTTGCTGAAATACCATTGATAAGCCTAATTCTAATGAGATACGATGCGTATACAGAAGCATATGGCAAATCAGTAATTAAAAAGGATTTACCCACAGTAGCTCCTGTACGAGCAAATACAATATCATCTTTATGGAGCAAATATTTTTCTGGTTCATCAGTACTTGTAAATGGGACAGTATCCCAATTTACACAACCATTCTGAATGTCTGTGATTCTTAACAATCGATAATCGCCAGTTGACTCAGCGGAATTACTTAAACCATACTGAATAACATCAGTAATACATCCTAATCTTGTCCATTCCCAGCCTTCTGGCAGTTCAAACGGTATTTCATCTTCGATACATTTTACCGTGCCATCGGAGAATTTCTCATAATGCAAATTATGACTTAGAAAATTATGCGGAATTAAATCCTTTTTTCTCATCCGATATATTACATTTCCGTTTCAATCAACCATGCTTAAATCAAATAAAATCACCCAAATTTACGTCAAAATGCAACAGTTAGGATGACCATATTTGAGAGCGAATGTGTCAGCTGAAAGTGGATTAGGATTAACGGACACGCGGAATAACAGTAAAAAATTATTGAAAATTAGCCAAATGAATTTATCTAACAGAAAATGCATAAAATAGTTTGACTATATATAATATTGTGTTAAAATTATGCGAAAAGGAGGGTGACAGTTCTATGGAGCAATATATGCCGATAGTGTGGATAGGCTTGCAATATTTATGTTGCTTTGCGAAGGCTTTACAACACAGCTTGTATCAATATGGTTCGTTCTCGGCTCGGTTTGTGCCGCTATAACAACTATATTCACAAGCGACATAACAATCCAGTCGGCGGTGTTCCTTGTTGTGTCACTTGTTTCGCTTATCGTGACACGACCGCTTGTAAAACGCTTTAAAAAGCGTAACAAAACAACGGGAACAAACGCGGACCGTCATATCGGTCAAGTCGGGTTTATGCTCACAGATTTAACCGATATTGACGAAACAGCACAGGCAAAGGTCGGTGCGGAAACTTGGA
>ENA-OURU01002926-OURU01002926.1-human-gut-metagenome-genome-assembly--contig:-NODE-2926-length-15148-cov-3.970317_pt1 | contig 15148 bp, 9 predicted proteins | sample MGYA00242137_ERZ509064 | MGnify/ENA primary metagenome ERZ509064 (study PRJEB26280, sample SAMEA2338777) | human gut metagenome | biome: human gut; feature: human-associated habitat; material: faeces...
CACCCTTGTTTTGCCCATTTTCTTCGCTAACAGCACCTGCCCCAAAGTATTATTGATCTTGTGCGCCCCAGTATGATTGAGATCCTCCCGCTTGAGATAAATCTTGGCCCCCCCCAAATCCCGCGTCATTTTCTCTGCGTAATACAGCCGCGACGGCCGTCCCGCATACTCGTTAAGCAGCGTCCGCAATTCCTCCTGAAAAGCCGCATCCTTTTTGTAATACTCATACGCCGCCTCCAGCTCCTTGACCGCCGACATCAATGTCTCCGGTACAAACTGCCCGCCATAATCACCAAAACGTCCTTTTGACATGCTCAAACGCCCTCTTTCTTTTCATTCATCCTATTTTGTGCAGTCAATACTGAACTGAAAAATAGTAGCAAAACAGAAAAAAGGGTCTTAACAAAGTTATGCATATTTATGTTATAGTTTTAAATGGTTTTTGGCATGGAACAAAAGTAGAGGTTTCCTTTTATTCAACCTGCCAAAAACAGGTCAATAAATGAGATTTTAGTCCCAAATTATTTTAATAAAGGACATAATTGCCCGTATTCACCGTTATTTTTCCAGAAGAGCAACCGTACACCAAAGATAAGGAGCCTGACCGTGATAATCACCGGTATGACGAGGGCGATCATAATAATACTGCTTACTATTCTTTTTATTCGTTCCCACACACACTTCTCTTACATCATTCTTCTCATTAATATACGGTACTAAAGCCATCCATGCTTTGCGGGCTGCCGGACCATATTCTTTTGCCTTGAGCCATCCTTGCTTGACTCCGGTAATAAATGCAAAAGTAAACATAGCAGATCCCGAAGTCTCAGCCCAACAATCAGGCTGGTCTATTAACTGATTCCACAAGCCATCGGACGTCTGATATTTTTTCAGACTCTTCATCATTTTGCGATAACCTTTCAAAATACGCGGACGATATTTACTATCCTCAGGCAAACATTGAAGTAATTCTGCCATCCCTGCCGCCATCCATCCATTACCACGTCCCCAATAAAAAGGAACGTCCGGTGCATGGTAGAAAAGCCCATTCGGGCGTTGCAACTCATCTAAATAAAGCACCATTTCTTTGGCTGCACGATCAATATATTTCCGGTCTCCGGTCACTTTGTAAGCCTGAGTTTGTACAATGGTAATCATATACATATCGTCAATCCATAGACGAGTTTGCCAAGAATATCCTTTCGCATCCCATTCCTTTTCTTTGGCTTTTGCATTCCCGGGAAGTTCCCATTGCGTATCAGCATAAGAGATTCCTAAGTCCAAATAACGTTTATCTTTAGTTATTTTGTACAGTTCCAAACATAGACTGCCGAACATATTCCAATCTACATGCGTCTTTTTAGGCAAAATATTCTTTTTTGTCGTAAACAACGAATCAAACTTATTTTGCAACAGCTTAACCAGCCTTTCGTCTTTGGCGATTGCTGCATACTTAAGGGCACCACTCCAATTAAATGTATCAGCATAACCAATTCCTTTTCTATCGCTTATTCTATATTTCTCCATAAAACGATATGCCAGGCGATTACCGACTTCTTCCGGAGTATACCCTTGAGGAAAATCCGTCAACTTGCTCTGTGCCATTAATAGCTGAAAAGGCAAAATGCATAATAAAAAAAGTATTCTTTTATACATAACGATATTTTTAGTCATTAGATAATAAAAAGTTTATTCTTCTAGAAGAGCAACCGTACACCAAAGATAAGGTGCATGCCCATGATAATCCCCCGTATTACGGGGACGATCATAATAATACTGCATATCATTCTTTTTGTTAGTACCGACACACACTTCTCTTACTTTATCATTCGAGTTTATATAAGTAAGCATAGCCAACCATGCTCTTCGAGCAGCTTCACCATACTCTTTTACCGGTAACCATCCATATTTCACTCCCATAATAAATGCGTAAGTAAACATAGCCGAGCCCGATGTTTCTACCCAGCAGTCCGGTTTATCAATCAACTGTCTCCACATACCCTCTTCTGTTTGATAATTTTTCAGACTTGCCATCATAGTTTGGAAACCTCTTACAATAGGCAAATGATATGGGCTCGATTCCGGCAGATAGCGAAGCACTTCTGCCATCCCTGCCGCCACCCATCCGTTTCCTCTTCCCCAAAAATAGGGTACATCCGATGCATGATAGAAAAGTCCATTCGTACGTTGCAACTCATCCAGATACATCGCCATTTCTTTAGCAGCGCGCTCAACGTATTTCAACTCACCGGTCACTTTATAAGCATGCGTTTGAATGACAGGAATCATATACATGTCATCAATCCACAAGCGAGTTTGCCAGCTATATCCCTTCGCTGCCCATGACTTCGCACTTGCACTTGCATTTTCCGGTACTTCCCATTGGGTATCTGCGTAAGGTATACCCATTTCCCGATATCGTTCATCTTTAGTGATCAGATACAATGTGAGAGGAAGACTACCGAACATATTCCGGTCAACATGGTCCATCCCAGGCAAAAAGTGCCTATCAGTAGTAAAAAAAGACTCAAACCCATCTTTCAAGGACCGGATCAGTTCATTGTCTTTCGCTACTTCCGCATATTTCAATGCTCCGTTCCAAGTAAAAGTTTCCGGATAACTGAGAGTTTTCCCATTATGTTTCCCCTTTGCAAAAAGTTTTCCCAACCGTTTCCCTATCTCCTTAGGAGTACTCCCTTCCGGAAAATCAGTCAGTAAGGGAGTATCAATTGTCCGCTTGGTCTGTAACATCCATTCCTGAATTTCGATTCCTTTTCCGCCTTGATTCCGATGAATGGTCAGTTTATAATACTGATACGCCTCCTTATGTCTCAACTCCAAAAACTTTTTCTCCCTTTTTTCAAACTCCTGCCGAATTCTATTATCTAGTTCGGCCCACTTCACATTGTCATTCGATCCGTAAAGAGACCACGCACCAGGTGCATTTCCTTCTTTATCTCCGGTTGCCATAACCGAATAATAACGCGCTACAACCGGTTCTTTTCCCTTCCAGATGATAGAGACAGAATTATTAGGAGTATAGAAAGAAGTTGTCCAGTCTCCATCAACCAAACTACTAATATCTTTTCCCTCAGGAGAGTCATCATACTCAGGAGAGATAGTACCCTCTGTCGGCATATTATAATTATCTGCCTTCAACTGATACACATAGGTGTATTTTTCCTTTTCGTCATTTTCCGTACCTTCCTGAACCGGTGGCACAGGGTCTTCATTTTCACTGGAACAGCTATAAAGCATACCACCCGATGTCATTATCAGGAATATGCAACACAGTGCCTTCGCTATATCATGTATCCAACCATCATTTTTCATTTTATACATCTTATTCTTCATTATTTTCCTTCTAGTTCCAGTACAGCTAAACGAGCCAGCATCTCGACAAAAGCTCCTTCGTGCAGGACTTGCCAAGAAGAATTCGTTTTACCGATAAAATAATTATTACTCAGCAGATTAGTTGTTTGATTCCGGCATTCTGACATCCAAGCCTGCAACATGCTCTTCTCGAACGCAGTGACATAATCCCTTCTTCCATCAATCTTATACAGTTCAAGGAAACCACGAAACAATACAGAATAAAACCAGACATGATCTCCATTTATACGATAGAACTTTTCTCCCAGTTCTTTTGAGTCATACAAGGTAAACCACTTACTGTAGGCTGAACGGGCAATCTGCTGCGCTTCATTCAGATATTGTTGTTCTCCTGTTATATTGTACAATAAACAAGCAGCCTGCATTGGCTGACCGGAATTGTAACTGTACTTACTTTTACCTATAGTCATCGAAGGAGTAATATTATCATAGAAAAGGTGATCACTCGGATCTTGCATGTATTGTATCAACCATGCATAAAATTCTTTAGCTTTATCCAGATACTTCTGCTCTTTGGTTATCTGATATAATTTACATCCCAATACTGCAGCCGGTGCGGTAGAACATGTATGTTTATTACTGTATGCCGGTATTTCCCTCCAAAGAATACCGCCACCACATGAACTGGTGTTTCCCACCATCAAATAATCCCAAACCATTTTCGCCTTCTCCAAGAAACGATTTTCCTTTGTCTGTTCATACAGTTCCGCCATATCCAGTCCTATCCAGACATTATCGTCATAATACCTTTCATTTCCGTTTTGCGGATAAACTGCGTAAGCGCTGCGCTTGTTATCAGTTGTGATAAAACGATTGATACTGTTAAACATACGGTCAGTCAAATCTGCATACTTTTTTTCATAAGCAGATACCCCGATTGAAGCTCCACGCAAAGCTACATAGCCAGAAAGCCCTGCTCCTTGATCCCAGACTACGGCATCTCCATCCCAATAAGGTCCGGTAGCAAGCGGATATCTTGTATTCCAACAGTCACGTGCAGACTTTCCGAAACAAAGATTCATTAACGAAGTCATCAGGATGTCAGCTCTTTCCAGGAAACGGGTTCTCACTACCTCTTCTTCACGAAGCGGCGTAGCAGTGACCGTCAATTCCTCCGAGCGTTTCCCATAATTATCGACAGCGACGGCAGTCACAATATATGTTCCCGGTTCAGAGACAACTATTAACAGTGAACCAACCTTTTCTGTAGCAATACGTATGTTTTTCTTTGCTGTGTTCTCAGGTTTATCTCCCTCTAACAAATAAGAGATCTCTACAGAAATAGCTCCGACAGGATTAGTCCAGCTTACTTGCAATTCATTCGCTCTCTCCGTTTTCTCTGCCACAAGATTGGTAACCGGAGGTACTGTTTTTGGGCCCTGTCCATCCTGCTTTCCATCATCTATTTCATCCGTGATAGGCGAGTCGCCCCCACCGCATGCACCTAATAATGCAAATAAGAGAAAGAAACAGATTCCTAACAGCATATTAAATCGGATATTTTTCATGATATTCCTAGTTTATAGGGTTACTTTATTCTCACTGGTTCAATCGTTTCTCCTGTGATACTAATTACTCCTTTATCGGAGATATTAAAGTTACTGATATAGGAAGTACGGGGGCCTACACTTGTCTCACTTGCATGAGCATGAAAGATATATTTATAACTTCCATTGGCACAGACAAACGGTGCTCCATGTCCTGTACCGACTAGCCCTACAGACTTAGCAGCCTCTTTGTCTCTCCGGAGAATCGGATTTCCGCTATACTTGGTCCAAGGTCCTTTAGGAGAACTAGCCGTTGCATATCCTACAGCATAGTCTTTACTTTCATAGTGGTTTGCTGAATATATCAGGTAATAAGTATTCCCTTTCTTCAACAACGAAGGACCTTCGGCAATCGTCCCTTGTTTCTTCTCCCAAGGTTCAGTAGCACTTATACACTTAGTCAATGTTTCTTTTTTTATACTGGTCAAGTCGTCATTCATTTCTGCTACCCAAATCACGTTTCCCCCGGTAAATCGTACATAATAGAGATAAGGAGTACCATCATCATCTATAAAAAACGAAGTATCAATTCCTTTTTCATCTGCTACAATAGGCTTCTTTTCCCTCTGTATAAAGGGGCCTTCCGGGCTAGTAGAAGTAGCTACACAAATATGTTCTTCCACCGAATAGAACATATAAAACAAATTCTTTGATTTCACATAATATACTTCCGGAGCCCAATACCATTTAGTTCCCCAGGAATTTTCCGGTGACAAAGCCTTTATATCATTTCGCTTCCATTGCTTCAAATCTTCAGAGATATACACTTCGAATCCGTTAACACGAGTTCCATATGCATAGTATTTACCTTCATGGTATAACACAAAAGGATCGGCAATCGGCAATTTATACTCTGCTATTATATCCGGGTCAATCGCGTCTTTTTCGGCTGGAGTAGCTGAAATCGTCACTTTCTCGGAACGCTTACCATAATTATCAACGGCTACAGCAGCAATTTGGTAGGTTCCAAATTCTGGTAATTGGAGTGTATATTTGCTATTTTTCTCACCATATACACGCACATTAGTAGTCAATGGAGTTCCTCCGCCACCTACTTCTAAAGCATAAGAAATCTCTACTAATACTGCATCTGAAGGATTTTTCCATTTCAGTTGCAATTCGTTAGCTTTTAATGTGGCAACAGCAGTAAACTCAGTGATCGGATCCATGCTATCCTCCTGAACATCTCCGCTTTCCGTGTTTTTTCCTTCATCCAATGCTTTTTCATTATCATCATTACATGACACCAAGCATGTCATCCCTATAATAAACAAAATATTGAAGAGTATTCTTTTTCTCATACCTTTCCTTTTAAAAGAAGTAAATAATTAGGTTAAAAAAGGAGAAGACTTAAACAGATGTCAACCTTCTCCCTATAAGTTTTATTAGAATAGAAAAAGGGGGAGAACCTTCCTATCACATAGATAGAATCCCCCCCAATATTTATAAGAACTAAACAAACTTCAGTTTACCACTGAATCTGCTGATCTTCGTCAGGAATCAAAGTATTCAAATTACGCTGCATTGCCAAAGAACCTTCTACCACGTATTCAAGCTTTGTACCAGGGACAGTTGTATAATCCTTAAAAGAGTAATATAAATAAAGAGTAATATAAATCTTCTTCAGATAAGGCTTTAACTCATCCATCTCTTCATTCATTGTAAAGGTACACGCCTTTTTTTCATCAAGTTCTAATTCAATCTCTGGATTATCAGACCACACTTCTAACAATTTAGAATCTGTACCTTTTTCCGGAAAACGAATAAACACTTTGTACTGTTTGCGATCAAGATAATCTATATCTCTTGTACCTGCATAGATAAAAATTGTCCTATCATCTACCACAAAAGCTCTTTGCGAGGATATAGTGAAAGGATTTTTCACATCAGGCTTAAGAAATATTCGATATTGAGCCGCATCATACGTGCCTGAATAATCATTGAACGGAAGTAAACGCAGCATAGCTCTACGATAATATTTACGCGGGTTTATCTGATAATCATAAGATTGGTCACCCAATATCTGTATGGGTAACACCCACTTATCTGCCTGATCAAGCGTTTCATCCAATTTAAATTCAATCGGCAATGTTGTCAGACATTCACCAGCCGGCATTTCAACAGACTCCGGCATACTATAATACTTACTTGGCAACTGTTGAAAATAAAGTTCTTCACGATGTCCATATTGTTCTATATTTAACCGTTCCAAAGTATCAGGATCCAAAGCAAAATGAATTGTATGAGATTGACTAGTCATAGTAGATCCACTCATAATAACCGGAAGGTCATATTTTACCACTCCACCTGGCTTAAATCGAACATACGTCGTGGTCACTCCCTGATCATTAACATTCGCTTTGAAAGAAGCCATATGTAAATATTGTTCATCTTCCCATTCTTTATTACAGGCTGTGCTACAAACAATTAGCACAATACCCCAAATTATATTATATATATTCCTCATTTTATTTAATATTTAAAAAGGTTATTCCGGATTTGTCCAACCTGGATTCTGGACCAAATTAATATTATGCTTCAATTCAGTATGGTCAATAGGACAGAGCCACATCTTTTCTGCAAAAATAGTAGGCAGCGAAGTACACATTATTGGTGTATGGAACTGCTCCGCCATATCTTTAGTAGCCAGCATATTACAGCCATATATAGGAGTGGTTTCTTCTACAGGTGCATCTAGCCAACGACGTAAATCCCAGTAACGATGTCCTTCAGCAAAAAATTCAATCTGACGTTCCCGTTTTAACATCATCCGGAATTCGTTCGGATCATCATAGGCTGTTTCATGCCCTTGAACATTGTCATAATCCGGTAATCCCGCACGAATACGGATCGGACGAATTCCTTTCTTCATCTCAGTTACATCACGTTTTACAGAATGGACTTTACTACCATCCCAAGATGGAATTTCATATGAACCAGTCAACTCATTTAACGCCTCTGCATAAATCAATAATATTTCAGCGTAACGAATAGCCGGATCTGCTTTATGTTCAATACGTTCAACGTCATACGAATTTTTCTGCGTATAACTAATATCATTAGGATGTACATATTTCTTTATACCGATACCTGTACGAAGCCAATAAGAAGAATTAGCATATCCATTATTTCCACCACGATAATAAAATACTTGTATATTTTTCTCCTCGGCATGATTGTTATCATTTAACGCATTTAACAAATGCCATGTACTTCCATTATAACCTACTGATGCATAAAATCGAGGTTCACGTTGTACATATTGTTTAGAAACCCCTGTTCCCAGTGGTCCCAACTCTGGATAATTGGCCAACTCCTCAGCTTTCACATATCCCTCTGCCCTCGGGCGAGAATCATAACGGCCTTTATATCCATCAAACTCCTTATACATGTCATTCATACCAGGACAATTTGTACCATCGTTCATGTAATAAGCATCACATTGCTTCTGGGTCATACCTTGCGAACCATATCCACCAGCGCCATTACGTGGAAGTTGATGAACAACCATAATATCTACACTTTCACGACTTTGATTCTTGCCTCGAGTAAAGATTAGCTCTTCATTCTGACTTACTATAATACTGCCATCAAACATTTCACGATATGATTGAAAAGGATCAATATTTTTCCAACCATTTGGCCAAGACTGATCAGAAAATTCATCATCATGTGGCGGAACAATTGTTGCCGGATATGCTATATCACCAGCATTGCTATTGAAATAAGCCACATGTATGCCATAAATATTCAAATCCATCACATCCTTAGCAGCAGCTGCTGCTTTTGCCCACTTAGACTCATCGTAGGTTTCTGGAAGCAACCGTTTTCCATCTTTATTTACCAAGGCTGAAGATACTACTTCTGGAGCTTTCCCATTAAATAATGGACTAGCCGCATACAAAAGAATTTTAGCTCGCAAAGCCAAAGCAGCTCCTCTCGTCGGGCGAAGAACTTCCTGTACAGAACGTTGTAATGGCAATTGTCCTGCAGCTTTCAAGAGCTCACCAGTTATGTACTCCACACATTCGTCATATGAATTTCTGGGGTAAGCTAATTCATCATATTCTTTCGTATAATCCACTCCTTCATCTGGTATAATAGGTATTGGACCAAATGCACGGAGCATCAACCAATAGTAGTAAGCTCGCAAAAAATGCGCCTGCCCCTTAAAATCTATGATCTCTTCCTCTGTGAACTCTTTGTTCTTATCTATATTATTTAAAAAAATAGCTACCTGACGAATACCTAAATAAGCATTCTTCCAAATACCACTGCTAGAGTTATTAACTCCGCTTTCACTATAATGCCCACTCTTCCACTTATCGTAGCCACCATCTCCATAATACATGTCATCAGCAAAGTTAAAAGGATAATCTCTCTTACTACAAACATCTTGTAGATAACCATTACTTAAATAAGAGTATCCTCTTGCTAACCACCTATTTGTGTAATCCCGGTTACTGAAAACATCTTCAATAGTCATTCTCTCATCAAATAGATAATCAGAATCTAAGTAATCTGAACATCCTACCAAAGAGGTTAATCCCACAGCGAAGGACAAAATTGTTATTATCTTTTTCATATGTTTTTTTATTTTTACAAATTAACAGATACCCCTAAAGAAAGTGTCTTATTAAGCGGATATGCTTTTCCTGTTGAACTTCCCATTTCTGGATCCCAAAGTTTAAATTTAGAGAAAGTCAGCAAGTTGGTACCCGTAAAGAAGATACGAACTGTATTCATATGGGCTTTACGAACTATACTTTTAGGAAGCGTATAACCAACGTCTAATGTCTTCAAACGAAGATAAGCTCCATTCCTAAGCCAATATGTAGAAGCGCGGTTATTATTATCATTCTTCCCATAAGTCAAACGAGGATATTCTGCATTCGGATCTTCATTTACACCCAAAATCCAACGGTTACTTTCCGCCATCTCTTTCAGTACATTTCCCCAACCGTCACCACCGGAGAACATATAAACAGTAGAACCATCTATAAAATAAGTAGATTTACCCACACCTTGGAAATGTACATTTACATCCAAGCCTTTCCATTTAGCAGATACACCGAAACCATATGTAAAGTTCGGTTTTTTCGTTGCACCGATTGCTACTTTATCATTATCATCAATTACACCATCTCCATTAATATCTTTATACTTAATATCACCAGGCATAACATCACCAAATTGTTTCGGCCAGTTACGAATTTCTTCATAATCTTTAAATAAACCTAATGCAACCAACCCCATAGCTTGATTAACCCGATGACCTTCCTGCATCTTATACCAGTATATAGTATTTTCTTCATCACGCTCTAAAATCTCATTTTTACTATAGGTCATATTTCCACGTATAGTTAAATCAACCTTATCTATTTTATGGCGGAATGAAAAGTTGCCATCAAATCCACGTGCTTCTACAATTCCGACATTTGCATAAGGATGAATATCCTTCTCATTAACCTTATTATCTTTATATTCCGTCCACGTGCCTAATGAGGCAACCCAAGGCAAATACTTACGTTCCATATAAATACCTTCTCTACGTTCGTGGAAATAATCAATAGATCCTGACAATTTATCATTAAAAAAAGAAAAGTCTATACCTAAGTCTTGTTTTGTAGCTACTTCCCATGACACATTGGTTGAAGCAACTGAAGTATAACGCATACCACCATAATATCTATCATAGCCAAAATCTGCAAATTGATAGCCCCCAACAGGCTTATTGCCACTTACCACATTTCCTGAGTTATCTCTTTCCCACAGAGTTTCAAGATTATATAAATATGGGAAACGAGTATCTCCTAAATTGTCATTACCGGTTTTACCATACGAATAACGTATTTTAAACATATCCACCCATTTCAAATTATCTTTAACAATAGACTCTTCTGCTACATTCCATGCACCAGAAATAGCAGGAAAGAAACCAAAACGATTATCTTTATGGAAATTTTCCGATCCCGTATATCCAAAGTTAAAATCAACAAAATAACGATATTTCCAATTATAATTAGCACGCCCTGCTAATCCTTGGTTACGCCGTGAAATACCATTTTTGAGATCTGAGCCAATCCCTTGAGTAGCCACCTTAGCAGATTGTGTATACTTTAATACTGCTCCTACATGATGATCTTTAAATCCACGATTATAATGCAATTCCCATTCGAAAAACTCATTGCGTTTTCCATTGGAACCAGAAGTTTGCGTCATTTTCTTCTCTTCTGAAAGTCGAGTAAAAATCAAATCACCATTTACATCACGATAAGGCTCTGCTTTATATAATTCTGGCCACTTCACTCGCTTTATCCAATTGGAGTTCTCCGTATCATATCCGAAACGACCGATAAATTTAAGTCCTTTTGTAATAAAGTCCAACTCCTGTTCTAATGTCACATTTGTTTGAATATTATTCTGCCAACTCTCATTATACCCAGTCATAGTAGCCTGTACCCATGGATTGATATTGTCCTCCTTTCCAGTCCAAGATGCTATTTTACCATCTGAATATGTCACTGGCATCATTATAGAGTTATACCCCATTAATGTTGTCCAAATTGCATCAGTTCCTACACCTGGATCATTCTGTTTACGTAATGAACCGGAAACACCAACTTTCAACAAGGTTGTTTTAGTTATATCAATATCCACATTCATACGATATGTCCATTTGCGAAAATTAGCATTAGTATTATAATTCTTCAGTGACTTATCCGTTTTATACATACCTTGCTGATCCTGGTAACTACCACCTACATAATAGCGAGCTGTTTTACCACCACCAGTCATATTCAATGAAGCACGGGTACTCCATGCACCATCACGCAACATCAAATCCATCCAATCCACATCTGGATATAAGTCCGTATCAAGTCCTAAACGGAACAATTCCAATTCTTCTGGCTGATATAAGGGTTCTTGATTACGAGTAGTTTTCGCCTCATTTGCCATAGAAGCATAAGTATATCCGTCTACAAATTCAGGAAGTTGAGTAAACATACTATAAAAAGATTCAACCTTAGCATTTATGTTAATTTTACCTTCTTTACCACGACGAGTATTAATCAAAATAACACCATTAGCACCTTTACTACCATAAATTGCTGTAGCAGAAGCATCCTTTAATACTGTAAAAGATTCAACATCTTCCACATTAATCTCATTTAAATCACGTTCAAATCCATCAACTAAAACCAATGCTGCATTACTTGCACCAAAAGTAGAAATACTTCGTACCCAGAACTCAGAAACTGCCCCCGGACGACCATTGGATTGCATAGCCTGAATTCCCGGAACAACACCCGCTAATGCATCAGCCATAGAAGTACTAGGGGTCGTTTTCAACTCTGCAATATCTACATTGGTTACAGCACCAGTCACAGCTATTTTCTTCTGCACACCAGTTCCAGTAACCACTACCTCATCAATAAGAGTAGCTTTAGCTTCCTCCATAGCTACATTTACCGTCCGCTGTTCTTTTACCAAGACTTCTACTGGTTCATATCCTATGTAAGTAAAAACTAATTTATTGTAAGGAGGCATTTTAAGCAAATACTTACCATTTATATCGGTTATTGCACCCAAACCGGGCATATTCGCAATAGATACATTGACACCTATCAACGGTTCTTTGTTTGTATCAGTTACGATACCTGTCACTACAATCTCTTTCTGCGCAGAAGCATGAATTGAGAATCCAAGTAACATCATACATATTAATAAAAAATTTCTCATCATAAGTGCGTTTATCATTATTAGTCTTCCATAGCAATTTTTCGGATACGATGATTATTTGAGTCTCCTACCAAAAGGCACTCTCTCTTTTCATCCCACACTATACTAGCAGGATAATTAAAGCGAGCCTCTTTACGTAAATCTCCATCATTAAACCCTTTTGTTCCATCACCATTAGGTCTTCCAGCATATATCTTCACACGACCTGTAGGAGTCAGAGTACGAACGCAATGATTTTGTTTATCTACAAAATAAAAATCATATTCGTCTTTCTGTCCTGCATACTCTTCGTTTTTCACAAAGCATCCTTGTTGCGGTTCATTCATGCGAACATTGCCTCCAACACCATCTGTAATGCCCTTATCATCATATTTTCCACACACCAAATAAGGAGTGGTAAATGTTTTTTCATCAAAATCATAATCCGCACGATAAATTACATGTTTATTTCTCACCATGATATACATGTAATAGCCTTTAGGATGAATAGCAACAAAGAGATCTAAAGAGCCATAAGGCATTTGAATTTCGTCCATTTTATAATCTCCCGTTACAGGATCATATCGTCCAATCCACCCTTTATCATATCTGGAAGTATAAATTTCTCCATTTATAGGATGGGGAATCGCTGCTCTACAACCACGAGCTGGTAGTGCTTTTACCTGCGTTTGAAAATTAGACTCCGGTGAAAAAAAGAAAAGTCCGTTTTTATTATCTTGCGTTATATTACAGACAACTATCAACTGTCCATCATTTGTAAAACTCAAAATATTAGTTGCAGCAGATGCCTCACCCGTGAATTTAATTGAACTCAGTGTCTCCTCGGCAAAATCAACAATTCTATGTGTCTTGGCACCTCCACAGACGTACAAACGGTCTTTGTTGTTCGGATCAAAGACCAACCACTCCATTTTCTCTAATCCTCCACAATTTCCCCACGGCCCATCTATGATCTCAAAGTTCTTATCCTCATCCAATATTTCAGGATCAGTCTCTCCTACCAAAGTAGATACCAGCATTTTCTTCTTATAAACAAATTTTTCATCTATCTCTCCATAAGCAAGTTCTTCTCCTCGCCCATCAAGAACAGTGACTTCAATATTACCTGCATCAGCACCACGTGGCACAAAACAATACAAATTATCATTCGTCACAGTAATCACCTTCGCTTCTTTCCCTCCGATAGTTACTTTCACTTTAGTTGGATCATCGCCAAAATTATTTCCATATAATAATAAACGAGATCCCCAACCTCCCTCCTTGGGAATAAAATCAGAAATTACCACTGGCTTGCTTGGATCAAAAGGTGTCCCTTTCTCACCTCCATCATCATCCTTACAACCAATGAAGCAAAAACTAACCAACATCAGCAATCCCCATAAGAGAAACCAATCATGATTTTTTGTTTTCATTCTCATAATACATTGATTTTAAATGTTAATAAATATACTTTCAATTTTAATTATAAAATACAGGAATTAATTCTGAATTAGAAGGGATACAATTCCTGATATAAGGCCACCCGTCATCAGTCCATAATACGCGATCGAGCATTCCTAAACGCCCCCCGACTCCACCATCCTTTTTCAGGTAACTATGATAGATCATCCAGTCTGTACCTTCATCATCTTGAATAATGATAGAATTATGTCCAGGTCCTATCCATTTTTGCCCATCTCCTTCCAACACAAGTTCCCAGTTGTTTTTAAGCATATCCTTCCCGTCTTTATCAACATAAGGACCAAGAAGGTTTTCCGAACGCCCAACTACCACTTGATAAGAAGCATTCACGCCATTGCAACAACTACCAATAGAAGCAAACAAATAATAATATTTACCTTTTTTATATATATTAGTACCCTCAAAAGCATCTCCACAAACTTGTTTCTTCAAAGTCGGTTTTCCATCATGTCCTAATTTAACAGTCAACCCATCATCTTCCAATTCAGTAACATAAATACCTTTAAAACTTCCAAAGAACATATATTTCTTTCCATCTTCTTCTATTAAGTAATACTTATCTCTTAATTCATTTAATCTTGGTTGTATATCTTGTCTCTTCCAATTTTTATTTATTCTCTTTGCTATTTCATTAGCTGTTAGTGTCTCTCCTGTACTTAATATTGCAAGTACTCTTGTATATAATATTGGTCTTACTTCTTCTGTTTTTTTATTACTTTCATGTCTTGTTTGCATTGTTAATATACTCATTTGTTTATCACTTCCTTTAATCTATAAATTCTCCCCACTCTAAGTTTTTATATAAATGTCTATATGGGTCTTCTGAATAATATCTATATGTATTTTCACTTATTTTTGCTTTTATATCTGCTATTTTAGGTGTAAATTTATTTGTTTTAATTATTTGATCTATTGCTTTTTCAAATTCCTCTGCAGGTATATTTTGAAATTCTTGAAACCACATAATTGTTTCATCTTTATCAAATTTTTTATTATAAGCTACT
>ENA-OURU01002965-OURU01002965.1-human-gut-metagenome-genome-assembly--contig:-NODE-2965-length-15016-cov-2.238353_pt1 | contig 15016 bp, 13 predicted proteins | sample MGYA00242137_ERZ509064 | MGnify/ENA primary metagenome ERZ509064 (study PRJEB26280, sample SAMEA2338777) | human gut metagenome | biome: human gut; feature: human-associated habitat; material: faeces...
ATGATACAATGCAGTATATTAAGTGTGATGTTTCTACCATTTGTATCGGTATGGCAGCAAGTATGGGCGCGTTTCTGCTTGCGGGGGGAACAAAAGGAAAACGTTATGCATTGCCAAATGCAGAGATCATGATCCATCAGCCGTCCGGCGGAGCAAAAGGACAGGCTACAGATATTCAGATTGTAGCGGAGAATATACTGAAGACAAAAGAACGCTTGAATCGTATTTTATCTGAGAATACCGGTCAGCCTTATGAAGTTGTAGCTGCAGATACTGAGCGTGACAATTATATGACAGCTGAAGAAGCAAAAGCATACGGTCTTATTGATGCCGTAATTACAAACAGACAGTAAAGGTAGCGTGGGAGTAAGATTGAATGGCAGGAAGAATAAATCAGAGCGATAAAATCCGTTGCTCTTTTTGTAATAAAACCCAGGATCAGGTACACAAACTGATCGCTGGACCGGCAGGCATCTTTATCTGTGATGAGTGCATTGAGACCTGCAATGACATCCTTGAGGAAGAGATGCAGGATTACGAGGATAATGACAGCATGGATATCAACCTGTTGACACCGGAAGAAATCAAAGGATTTCTGGATGACTATGTTATTGGACAGGATGAGGCAAAGAAAGTATTATCCGTAGCAGTTTACAATCATTACAAACGTATTCTGGCTGAGCCGGATCTGGATGTGGAACTGCAGAAAAGTAATATTCTGATGCTGGGTCCAACCGGTTCCGGTAAGACTTTGTTGGCACAGACACTGGCAAAAATTCTGAACGTACCGTTTGCAATCGCAGATGCGACGACATTAACGGAAGCCGGATATGTTGGTGAAGACGTGGAAAATATTTTGCTGAAGATCATTCAGGCAGCAGACTATGATGTGTCCAAAGCAGAGTACGGCATTATTTATATTGATGAGATTGATAAAATCACCCGTAAGTCAGAGAATGCATCTATTACAAGAGATGTTTCCGGTGAAGGAGTACAGCAGGCACTGCTGAAGATTCTGGAAGGAACTGTTGCGTCTGTTCCGCCACAGGGTGGCAGAAAGCATCCGCAGCAGGAACTGATCCCGATTGATACCACAAATATTTTGTTTATCTGTGGTGGTGCTTTTGAAGGCATTGATCGAATCATTGAAAATCGTATGGATCGAGGTTCCATTGGCTTTAATGCGGAATTGGCAGGAACGAATGATAAAAATATCAGCGAATTGCTGAAAGATGCACTTCCGCAGGATTTTGTTAAATTTGGCATGATTCCGGAGTTCATGGGTCGTGTGCCGATCACAGTATCTCTGGAAGCTCTGGAGCGGGAAGATTTGATCCGTATCCTGAAAGAACCGAAAAATTCTCTGTTGAAGCAGTATCAGAAGCTGTTTTCACTGGATGAAGTGGAACTTGTTTTTGAAGATGATGCCCTGGAGGCAGTGGCGGATCTGACAATCAACAGAAAAACCGGGGCGCGTGGATTGCGTGCTATCATGGAAAATGTCATGATGGATCTGATGTATCGGATTCCGTCTGACAAAAATATCAAAAAATGCACGATTACAAAAGCGATGGTGGAAGGAACTGATGAAGCGGTTCTCGAGTACCGCAATGGTGCAATTGAAACTGAGAATTAAAAGAGAGGGAAATACGGCTAAAAAGTGTTTCCTGTTTTGCAGGGGCGGGGTCAGATATGACACCGCCCATTTGTTAAGAGAGAAAGGAACAATATGGGTGAAATTTTGAAAGAATTACCTGCGGTGATCCTGCGTGGGTCCGTACTGCTCCCGGGTGTGGTGTCGCATTTTGATATCAGCACTCAGCGATCCATTCATGCCGTGGAAGCGGCGATGAATGACGACAATCACATTTTTCTGGTGACACAGAAGGATATGCAGACCGAGCATGCCAAACAGGAAGATGTCTATGCTACCGGTGTGGTTGCGGAGATCAAGCAGATTGTGAAAATGCAGAATCATGTAGTCCGGGTAATTGTGGAATCGAAACAAAAGGCGGAACTGGCCTATTTTATAGAGAAAGAAGAATTCCTAAAAGCACAGGTTGTACTGGAAGAGGAAGAAAACGTGCAGGAGCAGCTGCCACCGGAAGTGGAGGAAGCGATGCTGCGCAGTCTTCAGGAAAAACTGCTGTCTTACTGTACTTCTAATCCGAAAATCGGAAAAGAATTAAAAAAGCAGGCAGAGGGGCTCAACAAGCTGAAAAGTTTCATTCAGGTAGTGGGCGGTACACTGCCTCTTGGTTATGAAAAGCGTCAGGAACTTCTGGAAGCGGATTCACTTACGGCACAGTATGAGATCCTGATGAAGATTCTGCTTTATGAAACAAATATCCAGCAGATTAAGAACGAACTGCAGGAAAAGGTAAAAGAGAGGATAGATCAGAACCAGAGAGAATACATTCTCCGGGAAGAGATGAAAGTCATCCGGGAGGAACTGGGAGAAGATAATACCACTTCTGATATCAGGCAATTTGAGGAATCACTGGAGAAACTGGAGGCTGATGACACAGTCAAAGAGCGGATCCGAAAAGAAATTGCCCGGTTTAAAAATGTGGCAAACAGCCCGTCGGAAGGCAGTGTAGTGCGCGGCTATATTGAGACATTACTGGATCTGCCATGGAATAAGAAATCTGTGGACAATACCGATCTGAAAAATGCGGAGCAGATTCTGAATGATGATCACTATGGTCTGGAAAAAGTAAAAGAACTGTTTGAAAAATATGCTGAGATAGATGAAGAAACATTATTTGAAAATCTGGTGTATTTTTTAAATGCGATCATGCCGGTCTGTGATAAATATGATATTAATATGGCAATTCATCCGGATGATCCTGCCTGGCCGGTGTTTGGACTTCCGAGAATTGTGAGAAGCAAAGAGCATATCATGCGCCTGCTGAATCGTGTAGATAATCCGCATAACGGACTGACATTTTGCACCGGTTCGTTTGGGTCAAATCCAGATAATGATCTTGTTGATATGATTTACGCAGCCAAGGGACGCATCCATTTTGCACATGTGAGAAATATTAAATATACAGGTGACAGGCAGTTTGAAGAGGCAGCACATCTGTCTTCTGATGGCTCACTGGATATGTATGCTATTATGAAAGCATTGTATGATACAGGATTTGACGGACCAATACGCCCGGATCACGGACGGATGATCTGGGATGAAAAAGCGATGCCGGGGTATGGCTTGTATGACCGTGCACTCGGTGCTGCTTATCTGAATGGTATCTGGGAGAGTCTCAATAAGGAGAGTCGTAACATATGAAGCTGGAAAAGAAAAGTTTAAGAGATGCTGAAGAATGGAAAAAAGCAGGTTATGAACTGCCGGAATATGATCTGGATATCATACAGGCCAATACAAAGAAAAAACCAACCTGGATTCATTTTGGCGCAGGAAATATTTTCCGTGCATTTATGGCAGTTGCCCAGCAAAAATTGTTGAATGAGAAAATTTCTGACACAGGAATTATTGTATGTGAAGGGTATGATTCAGAAATTATTGAAAAAGTGTACCGTAAATATGATAATCTGACTATTGCAGTTTCTATGAAACAGAATGGCAGTATGGATAAAATGGTAGTAGGAAGTGTCGCAGAATCGTTACTTTTGAAACCGGAGACATCCGACTGGCTGCGATTAAAAGAAATATTTGAAAATCCCGCTTTACAGATGGCAACGTTTACCATAACGGAAAAAGGTTACCAGATAAAAAATGCGTCCGGTTATCTACCGCAGATTAAGGAAGATATGCAGGTGGGACCGGAACAGGCAAAAAGCTATATGGGATGTCTTACCGCATTATGCTATCTTCGATATCTGGCAGGCAAACTTCCACTGGCGTTGGTTAGTATGGATAACTTTTCACATAATGGTGATCGGTTAAAAATGGCTGTTTTGACCATTGCGGAAGTCTGGGAAAAAAATAATCTGGTAGAAGAAGGCTTTTCCGGTTATCTTCAGGATGAGACAAAAATCAGTTTCCCGTGGTCAATGATAGATAAAATTACACCACGGCCTGATTCGAAAATCAAAGAAATGCTGGAACGTACCGGCTTAGAAGGAATGGATATTTTTACAACATCAGCGAATACGTACATTGCACCATTTGTAAATGCAGAAGAGACGGAATACCTGGTCATTGAAAATAATTTTCCAAATGGAAGACCGAAGCTGGAGCATGCGGGTATTCTGTTTGCAGATCGCCGGACCGTAGAATGCGTCGAACAGATGAAGGTTTGCACATGTCTGAATCCGCTTCATACAGGACTTGCCATATTCGGTTGTCTGCTATCCTATACTTCTATCAGTAAAGAAATGGAAGATCCGCTGTTGCGGGAACTGGCCGTGCAAATCGGGCAGGAAGGAATGCCGGTTGTTGTGCATCCGGGGATACTGGAACCAAAACAATTTTTGCATGAGGTCTTATATGTCAGACTGCCTAATCCATACATTCCGGATACACCTCAGCGGATCGCAACGGATACTTCCCAAAAATTATCCATTCGTTATGGCGAAACGATCAAAGCATATCAGAAAACAGGAAAAAGTTTGGAACAGTTGCGGGCAATACCGTTGGTCATTGCGGGGTGGATCCGTTATCTTGCCGGAGTGGACGATTTCGGAAATGCAATGGAACTCAGCCCGGATCCGCGTATGACAGAATTGCGAGAGAAAATATCCGATATTGCGGAGAAACCGGAAATGGTGGCTGGATCGATTCTGGCAGATGCATCTGTATTTGGGCAGGATCTTTCAAAGACGGAGTTGGCAGAGCCGGTGATCGGATTTTTAAAGGAAATGCTGACGGGTCCTCATGCAGTACGGAAAACATTGGAAAAATATTTGGGACAGTAAATTACCGGAATTTTCGAAATGGTGAGCGTAGTTGTTCCAATCGATAAGTTGAGCATTTTGGTATCAATCGCATTTTCCTATATCGTGTTCAGGGAGCGTCTGACGAAGAAAGCAGTGCTTGGCTTATGCCTGATCGTGGCAGGAACGCTGATCATGCTGTTATAATGATTATGTTGTTGTAATATTGCATTATAAAGCTACATATGCTATAACGCCGATAGGCAAAAATGATATGATTCGTATCCACTATTGATGCGAAAGAACAAAAACCCCAGAGTTGCAGCTCTGGGGTTTTTCATCCGTTTTGGGAAGGTGGATGAGTCCTTAGGCAGACTACCGATAGCGATTATCTATCCCACCATTTGCAAGTATCTGAAACTCTGTAGGAAACGCAAACTTTACATTGACATTTCCAAATACAACTTTTATAATAATGGACATGTGAAGACAATTGCAAACAGCAACAGCAATGACTGAAAGAAGTAAGTATGAGCGGAACATACAGAGAGCTGCCGGGTGGTGAGAGGCGCATGGAAAACTGATACCGAATACATTCACAAGCTGCGCATTGAACGTTATCAGAAATGATTTTGATGATCAGTAGGCTGCGCCGGGAGCAACCGTTATATTGCAGAAGTATTGTCAGATACTTGGTGAGGCGGATCGTGTGAGCGGTCTGTGAATTAAGGTGGTAACACGAGATTTTATCCCGTCCTTATGCATGCGCATTAGGATGGGTTTTTTTATTATGAAGAAGGAGAGTACATTATGACAGTTTATGACGAACTCGTAGCCCGTGGTCTGATTGCCCAGGTTACAGACGAAGAAGAAATCAAAGAATTAATCAATAACGGAAAAGCAACATTTTACATCGGATTTGATCCGACCGCAGACAGTCTTCATGTAGGACATTTCATGGCACTGTGTCTGATGAAGAGACTGCAGATGGCAGGAAACAAACCGATCGCACTGATCGGTGGCGGTACAGCTATGATCGGTGACCCATCCGGACGTACTGACATGCGTCAGATGATGACAAAGGAAACAATCAACCACAACTGCGAATGCTTCAAAAAACAGATGTCCCGTTTTATCGATTTTTCCGAGGGAAAAGCATTAATGGTAAACAATGCAGACTGGCTGCTTGACTTAAATTATGTAGAAGTACTGCGTGATATCGGACCGCATTTTTCTGTAAACCGTATGCTTTCTGCTGAGTGCTACAAACAGCGTATGGAGCGTGGATTAAGCTTCCTGGAGTTTAACTACATGATCATGCAGAGTTATGATTTCTATGAGTTATTCCAGAGATACGGCTGTAACATGCAGTTCGGTGGTGATGATCAGTGGTCCAATATGCTTGGCGGTACAGAGCTGATCCGTCGTAAACTTGGTAAAAATGCATGCGCGATGACAATCACACTGCTTCTGAATTCTGAAGGTAAAAAAATGGGTAAAACCCAGTCAGGTGCTGTATGGCTTGACCCGGAGAAAACATCTCCTTTTGAGTTCTACCAGTACTGGAGAAACGTTGGCGATGCCGATGTATTAAAATGCCTGCGTATGCTGACTTTCCTTCCGTTAGAGCAGATCGACGAGATGGATAAATGGGAAGGAAGTCAGTTAAATACGGCAAAAGAAATTCTTGCATTTGAGCTGACCAAACTGGTTCACGGAGAGGAAGAAGCTGCAAAAGCACAGGAGAGTGCACGTGCACTGTTCTCCGGCGGAAATGCAGCAAATATGCCGACTGCAGTTATTACAGAAGAAAATCTGCGTGACGGCGAGATCGATATCATGGGTCTGCTGGTTGCTTCCGGATTATGTGCATCCCGTTCTGAGGCACGTCGTGCGGTACAGCAGGGCGGAGTTGCTGTAAACGGTGAAAAAGTAGGATCAATTGAAGCTTCCTACAAACCGGAAGACATCAACAAAGAGGACTTTGTATTACGCCGTGGTAAAAAGAACTATCGTAAAATTATTTTTGAGTAAAATTTAAGAGAGGTCGCTGCTTTCCGATGATTTATCGAAAGGCGGCGGCCTCTTTTTCTGCTTCACAGCTTACGTTATTACAATATCTTTCGGATTGGTGGGATTTTTCGCAGTGCGAAGATCGCCAGAAAGTACAGCAGTAACTGCAGTACAATGGATAACAGACTGCACAGGTAGGGACCTGCGGAATGCGGAAACCAGGATGCTACAAAGTCAAAAATCTGTTCTGAAAATCCGGTGTGTGTCTCAATCAGGAACATGCCGAACGTAGCTGCTGAGAATTCTGCCAGCACTTTTCCTGAGAAAGGCAGCCGGATGGATTTTCCGGAAAAACCTTCGTATAAACTATAAAAAATAAAGCAACAGGGAAACAAAACAGCATGCTGTGCGATCAGTTCCATATGTTTACCGTGCTTTGCGGTCAGATCATAATTCATCAGAAGCATGGCGATGAGCAGGCTGGCGATGGTACCGATCAGAAGTATCAGAAGCATCCGCTTTTTTCGAGCCGGGTTTTCTTCGTGTTTGGAAAAACTGACCAGACAGTAGGCAAGTACCGGAAATGCCAGGTCCCAGCAGCTGCTTCCGAAGGGTGAACTGAAAATGGGAAGGAATCCGGTAAATGCTTCTTCCACACCTCGAAAAGGAATCAGGATGCCGCTGACGGAGTATGCGATGGCTGTCAGGATAAAAAACAGTCGCATATCTTTTCTTGTCATATGGTTTACCAGAATCCGCAGAAACGGGAGCATCAACAGGTAACCTATATAGGCATACAGATACCAGTTCAGTCCGGAAAAAAATGTTTTGAGAAAGGAATCCGAATCTGGGATCAGTGCCACGATCAGGATGCTTAGGATCACCATTACGATTAAAATCCGTAAAATGCGATGCTGAAAAATCCGTCGGAAAGATTCTTTTTTGTGAAGGATCAGGGCACCGGATACCATAAAGAAAAGCGGTGGTCCGCATTTGCAGAAAGCTGCTCCGCACATGGAAAGAATGTAGCGCAGTCCCATGCGTGGCACATGATGATAAAAGATATAAGTTTCGCGATGATTGTACATGACAAGAAAAATTGCCAGAATACGAATCAGATCGAAGCTGATGTTGCGTTCCGAATGTCCGGCGGTGACCGGATGCGGCGTTTTTGCCGTGTTTGTCATAATGTGATTTCCCCCAAATAATAGATTTTATAACCCCATGCAGTTATTTGTTTAAGGTAACACCATTCTAACACAATGCGAAAAATTCGGAAAGATATATTGCAATTAAAAAAGTGCAGTGCTATAATGTCGTCAGTTAATGAGAGTGTCTGAGATGAAACATCAGATAATAATTGACCGTATGTTTTGCAGGAATTGTTCTGTGAAACCTGACAAGAGAATAAATGGGGAGCTTGCCGACAGCAGGCTGAGAGCAGACTAAGTGGTCTGGACCCGTAACCTGATTTGGATAATGCCAACGTAGGGATACAGCGGATGCAGTATTTTTTGTATTGTTTATTAAGCGGATATGCCGATTTTGGTGTATCCGCTTTTGCGTTCATTGCTTAAAATGATGATTATAAAATAATACTGATCGTGTGTTTTTTTGATGGTAAATTGCTTTTAAGGAGAAAAATAAAATGTTAGGAACATGTCTGGAAAATGTGAGAACGCAGGTACCTCTGGTACACAATATCACAAATTATGTAACCGTAAATGATGTGGCAAACGTACTGCTTGCCTGTGGCGGAAGCCCGATCATGGCAGATGAGGCAGAGGAAGTGGAAGATATCACCAGCATCTGCGGCGGCCTGAATATCAATATCGGGACGTTAAATAAACGAACGATCGCAGGAATGTTGCTTGCAGGAAAACGGGCAAAAGAGATGGGACATCCGGTTTTACTGGATCCGGTAGGAGCAGGTGCATCCGCACTTCGCACCGGAACCGCTATTGAGCTGATGGATACCTTACATCCGACTGTGATCCGTGGCAATATTTCTGAGATTAAGACACTGGCATCCGGAAGCGGCACCACAAAAGGTGTCGATGCAGATGTGGCAGATGCTGTGACAGAAGAAACTTTGGATCAGGCAGTTGCATTTGTGAAAGAGTTTGCGAAAAAGAGCGGTTCTATCGTAGCCATTACCGGAGCCATTGATCTGGTTAGTGACGGAGAAACATGCTATGTCATCCGGAATGGCAGGCCGGAAATGGGAAAAATCACAGGAACCGGTTGTCAGTTATCCGGCGTGATGACCGCATATATTACCGCAAATCCGGATAATCAGCTGGAGGCGGCAGCGGCAGCAGTGTGTGTCATGGGACTTGCCGGTGAGATTGGCTGGGGCAACATGCAGGAAGGGGATGGCAATGCTACATATCGTAATCGTATCATCGATGCCATTTACAACATGAGCGCACAGACGTTAGATCAGGGGGCAAAATATGAAATTCGATAGAGATATATTGACAAAGGATCAGTTACTTTTATATGCAGTGACAGACAGTCACTGGTTGAATGGAAGAACGTTGCATTCTGTGGTAAAAGAAAGTCTGGAGGGCGGCGTAACCTTTGTACAGTTAAGAGAAAAACAACTGGATGAGGCGCATTTTATGGAAGAAGCAAAGGATTTGCAGGTGCTTTGCAGAGAATATAACGTACCGTTCATTATCAATGACAATGTGGATATTGCACTGGCCATGGATGCAGACGGTGTGCATGTGGGACAGAGTGATATGGAAGCCGGGGATGTCCGTGCAAAATTAGGTCCGGCTAAGATCATCGGTGTGTCAGCTCAGACAGTAGAGCAGGCGATTCTGGCAGAAAAGCATGGGGCAGATTATCTGGGAGTCGGTGCGGTATTCCCGACCGGTTCTAAGGATGATGCCACAGAGGTGCCGCATGAGACATTAAAAGCAATCTGTGAAGCGGTATCTATTCCGGTTATTGCCATCGGAGGCATTACACAGGAAAATGTGTCCACACTGGCTGGAAGCGGTATTTGCGGTATCGCGGTGATCAGTGCGATCTATGCGCAGCCGGATATCAGAAAAGCAGCACAAGATCTGAAAATTGCTACGGCAGAAATGGTGAAGGCATGATTCAGAAAGAAATAATGCAGGAGAATTTGACTCAGAAAGATATCACACGGAAAGGTGGAATTCCAAAAACAGATATTTGCGGTGCAATTTTTGACCTGGATGGTGTATTACTGGATTCCATGGCAGTCTGGAATGACCTTGGAGTTCGGTATCTGCAAAAACGTGGTATTCAACCGGAAGCAGGTTTGAGTCAGATCCTGTTTTCCATGAGTATGGAGCAGGGTGCGGATTATTTGAAAGAACAGTATCAGCTTCCGGATACACCTCAGGAAATTTCAAATGGAATTGAACAGATGATCCGGGACTTCTATTTTTATGAAGTACAGCCCAAAGAAGGGGCGAAAGAACTGTTGCACTTTTTGCAGGATCAAAATGTAAAAATGATCGCAGCAACTTCCAGTCCGCGGGAGCATGTGACAAAGGCATTGCAGCGAAATGGTCTGTATGGGTATCTGCAACAGATTTATACCACCGGGGAAGTGGGAATCAGCAAGCATGAACCGCTGATTTATCAGCTGGCAGCAAAAAGTCTTGGCACAAAACCAGAAGAAACACTGGTTTTTGAAGATTCTCTCTATGCGTTGAAAACCGCAAAAAATGCAGGGTTTCGGACAATTGGCGTATACGATGCGGACGGTGAGACCGATCAGGAAGGCGTGCGTGAGACCGGGGAGCTGTATTTGACTTCATTGCTGGATTTCCGGCAATCCTGGATGAAACAGTAAATCGTTGTGACAGATCAGAGGAGGTGAAGTTTATGAACACAGCAGTAACAATTGCCGGAAGTGATTCCAGCGGAGGTGCCGGCATTCAGGCGGATATCAAGACAATGATGGCAAATGGTGTATATGCCATGAGCGCGATCACAGCCCTGACTGCCCAGAACACGACTGGTGTCATGGGAATCTTAAATGCAACGCCGGAGTTTCTGGGACAGGAACTGGATAGTATTTTTACGGATATTTTTCCGGATGCAGTCAAGATCGGAATGGTTTCCGAGAAAGGGCTGATCTGTGTGATCGCAGAAAAACTGGAGCAGTATAAAGCAAAAAATATCGTAGTGGATCCGGTGATGGTGGCGACCAGTGGGGCGCGGCTTATCAGTGAGGATGCCACGGATACGTTAAAACAGAAATTATTTCCACTGGCCACTGTTCTGACACCAAACATTCCGGAGGCAGAAGTGCTGACCGGAATGAAAATCAAAAGCGCAGAGGATATGATCCGGGCAGCAGAGCAGATTTCAAAGGAGTATGACTGTGCGGTGCTTTGCAAAGGCGGACATCAGATACATACGGCCAATGACCTGCTTTTTGCAGATGGCACGTATCACTGGTTTGAAGGAAAACGTATTGACAATCCGAATACCCATGGAACCGGATGCACTTTATCCTCAGCCATTGCTTCTAATCTGGCAAAAGGTTATGATCTGCAGACGGCAGTAGAACGTGCAAAGGAATATATTTCTGGTGCGTTGGCAGCCATGCTGGATCTGGGATCCGGCAGTGGACCGATGGATCATGGATTTGCGATAAAAAACGAATTTACCTCAGTAAATTAAGTGATGAAAATAAAAGATTTTTACCGCCCAATATACTTTATGATAAATGAGAGCTGTATTCAGGTGGAAAAAATAAATAAAAAAGCATAAAAAGGAGGTTAAGAGAAAATGAAACAGAGTGACACAGTGAAAAAACTTGCGATGGCGGGTGTTCTGACAGCGGTTGCTGTGGTAGGAAGCCTGCTCAGTTTTCCGATTTTCGGCAGCAAATGTGCACCGGTGCAGCATATGGTAAATATTCTGGCGGCGGTTGTACTTGGACCGGGATGGGGGGTCGGCATTGCATTTTGCGCAAGCCTGCTCCGTAATCTGCTGGGACTGGGAAGCCTGATGGCATTCCCGGGAAGTATGATCGGTGCATTATGCTGTGGTCTGGCTTATATGGCATTCCGAAAACTGTGGCTGACCTGTATCGCAGAGGCATCCGGAACCGGAATCCTTGGTGGTCTGGCTGCTTATCCGGTTGCAAAACTGATGATGGGATTAAATCCGGGAGGTTTGTTTGTATACATTGTGCCATTTCTTGTTTCCACAGTAGTAGGAAGTATCCTTGCATATTTTCTTGTAACTGCGCTGCAGAAAGGCGGCGTGATCAGTATGTACAGACATCCGGCGAAAAAAGAAATGAAAATGAGCCAATAAAAATAAGAAAATACGCATGCAAGCGTGATCAAGTAGCGAGAGTGGATTGCGAATGTCCGCTTTACTACATGTGATCAATGAACTGTAACGTAAAAAAAGGTAATGCATAGCGGCAGATTGGGAGCACCACCTTCTGTCGCATAAGAAAAATGTTGTGAAAACGACTCTGTGTGAAAATGCAAGTCGAACGTACGTGAGACCTGGTGCGTGATTCTGGTCAGCATAAGCTGACATATCTGTTTCAGAATCACTGCACGTCCTCGCTCACCGGAGTTGTTATGAAAATCCATAAAATAGAAGAAGGAGAACAAGATGAGAAATTACACAACACAGATGGACGCAGCAAGAAAAGGAATCGTGACACCGGAGATCGAGGCTGTTGCGAAGAAAGAACATATGACGTCCGAGGCGCTGATGAAGCTGGTAGCAGAGGGTAAAGTAGCCATTTGCGCAAACAGGAATCATACCTGCTTGAATCCGGAGGGAGTCGGCAGCATGCTGCGTACCAAGATCAATGTAAATCTGGGAGTATCCAGAGACTGTAAAGATTACGATATTGAGATGCAGAAAGTAATGAGCGCAGTAAATCTGGGCGCTGAGGCAATCATGGATCTGTCCAGCCACGGAAATACCCAGCCATTCAGAAGAAAGCTGACAAGCGAATGTCCGGCCATGATCGGTACCGTTCCGGTTTATGACAGCGTCATCCATTATCAGAGAGACCTGGCTACATTGACAGCCAGAGATTTTATTGATGTCATTCGGATGCATGCCGAAGATGGAGTGGATTTTGTGACACTCCACTGTGGAATTACAAGAAAGACCATTGAACAGATCAAAAAACATAAACGTAAAATGAACATCGTAAGCCGTGGCGGAAGTCTGGTATTTGCATGGATGAGCATGACCGGAGAGGAAAATCCGTTTTACGAGTATTATGATGAAATCCTTGATATCTGCGAAGAGTATGATGTGACCGTTTCTCTGGGTGATGCCTGCAGACCGGGTTGTCTGGCAGATGCCACGGATGTATGTCAGATTGAAGAGCTGGTAAGACTTGGAGAACTGACCAAGAGAGCATGGGATCACAACGTACAGGTTATGGTAGAAGGCCCGGGCCATGTGCCGCTTGATCAGGTAGCTGCAAATATGAAAGTACAGCAGAGTATCTGTATGGGCGCACCGTTCTATGTATTAGGACCGATCGTAACTGATATCGCACCTGGATATGACCATATCACAAGTGCCATCGGTGGTGCTGTGGCAGCAATGAATGGAGCAGCTTTCCTGTGTTATGTCACACCGGCAGAGCATCTGGCACTTCCAAACGTAGAAGATGTAAAACAGGGAATTATCGCATCTAAAATTGCAGCTCATGCAGCAGATATTGCAAAAGGTGTTCCGGGAGCCCGTGATATCGACGACAAGATGGCAGAGGCTCGTCAGAAACTTGACTGGGATGCCCAGTATGCATGTGCACTGGATCCGGAGACTGCAAAAGCAATCCGCGACAGCAGAAGCCCGGAAGAAGATCACAGTGACACATGTAGTATGTGTGGAAAATTCTGTGCAGTGCGCAGTATGAATAAGGCACTTGCAGGGGAGTATATTGATATTTTATAATCAAAATTTAGAAAAAATAAGAGAAGCTGTCTTTCGAATGAGAGACAGCTTCTTTCAAAGTTTACACTCTATATTTCCATGAACAGGATTATTTATTCGCACTGTCTGCATCAATGACAGACTGAATCTGTTTCATCAAAGTATCATAGTTCTTCTGATCATCAATTCCGCCGAGCATAGGCTCACCTACAATATTGCCATTTCTGTCGACCAGGATTGTTGTAGGAAAGGCCATGATATTGGAAGCGTATTTACCTGCAGCAGAAGAAGAATCAACGGAAAGATTGCGATATTTGGCGCCCTGGCTTTTCAGGATATCTGCAGCTTCTTTTATGGCTGTTTCATTTCCGTCGAAGGTTTCTGTGTTGATTCCTACTACTTCACCACCGGCTGCTTTGATAGCATCGTTCAGTTCATTCAGTTTAGATAATTCAGCAACACAAGGTTTGCAGCCGGTAAACCAGAAATTAACAGCGGTTACGGCATTTTTGGAAAAAAGGCCTTCATCAACAGAATTGCCATCAAAATCCTTTGCGGAAAAATCTTTGAAAGGAGATACATCGTCGGAATTGTTTTTCTCGCTGTTGCTGTCAGATGCAGCATTTTTCTTTTCGATTGCGGCGATTTTTTCTTCAATTTTTCTAATCGTTTCAATATCATCATTAAGTGTTTTCAACTCATCCTCTGTGAAGGAGTCTTTGTTTGATTCCACAGTGCCTGCCAGATAATCGGCATAATTTCCGCTTGGATCAGCAGTGCTTTTGCTCATCATGCCAAATACCTTGTCCCATACGTCTTTATGATCTGCAAAAAGCTGGTTTTCCTGCTGATATAAATCATCCAGTTCAGAACTGGAATCATCAGAAGAAGCTGTACTGGATTCTGTCTGGGTATCCTGCGGTTTTTCTGTGTTAGCAGGTTGTTTTCCGTTACATGCAGTAAGCGATAATGCTGCGCAGAGTGTAAAAATAAGTAATAAAGATCTTTTTGTTTTCATGAGTAATTGCTCCTTTTCGTAATGATATAATGTGCAGTGATTCTGCAAAAAATAAATAGTTACCGGTTGTCTGTTACTGACTGTTGTGCTTTTTTTTCTTACAGGGTTTTCCCATAAACTGATAGTGAATGGCATCTTTCGGACAAGCCTTTATGCAGGCTCCGCATCGTATGCATTCCGGATGATCTGGCGTCTTACATACATCCACATCCATTTTACATGCGGTTA
>ENA-OURU01002982-OURU01002982.1-human-gut-metagenome-genome-assembly--contig:-NODE-2982-length-14952-cov-3.518024_pt1 | contig 14952 bp, 7 predicted proteins | sample MGYA00242137_ERZ509064 | MGnify/ENA primary metagenome ERZ509064 (study PRJEB26280, sample SAMEA2338777) | human gut metagenome | biome: human gut; feature: human-associated habitat; material: faeces...
TTCGGCGACGCGGAAAACACCGCCGAAGCTGTCCAGAGGATAAAGAGTATCATATAAGACAGGGGGAAAACTGCTTTGAAACTCATAATCGGCACGCAGGAAGAAGTAGTCAAGAAGGCTGCACAGAGGTATGTAAAACTCCTGAACGAGAAGCCCGAGGCCGTCCTGGGCCTTGCCACGGGCTCCACGCCGCTGGGCCTGTACGGCGAGCTGGCGAAGCTCTGCGCCGAGTGGGACATCGACCTGGTTCACTGCCACTATCTGCGGGAGCACTACACCGCCCTGCTGGCCAAGAAGTACAATAAAAAAATCCGCGTGGTCTATACCAACCATTTTGTCCTGGCCAACGACTTCGTGACCCGCTTCTCCAACCGCATCATGGACCGGCGGCAGGATCAGATGATCGCCGTGTGCAACAAGGGGAAGGAGCAGCTCGTCGCCAACGGCTGGAGCGCCGACCGCATCCAGGTCATCTTCAACGCCGTGGATCTGGATGCCTGGGCGGGAGACCGCAGCCAGTCCACCCTCCGCGCCGAGCTGGGGCTGGACGACAGCCGCTTCGTCATGCTGTGCGCCTCCCGGTTTGCTGGGGACAAGGGACACAAGTACCTCATTGACTCGGTCAAGCGGCTCACCGAGCTGTGCGCCGTGCCCTTCACCCTGGTGCTGGCCGGGGACGGCCCCCTGCTGGAGCCTACAAAAGCCCAGGTACAGGAGCTGGGGCTGGAGGACTGCGTGAAGTTTATCGGCTTCCGCAAGGACATCAAGAACCTCTATAAGGGAGCGGATCTGTACGTCAACTCCTCCCAGCACGAGGCCCTGTCCTTCCTCATTATCGAGGCCATGGCCGCCGGGCTGCCTGTCATCGCCACCGACATGGGGGGCAACTCCGACATCGTCAACGACGAGGCAGGGTGCGGCATGCTGGTGGAGTACGATAACCCCGACTCCATGGCCGTGGCTATGAAGTGCTTTCTGGAGGACCCGGCTTTCGCAGCCCGGTGCCGGGAGAACGCGCGCAGGACCATCGAGGACAAGTTTGAAATCCACAAAATGGCCAGGGCCACTTACGGCGTGTATGAAAAAGCCCTCCACGATTGATTGCTAGGAGTATTATTTTTTATGTCTATTACTGAAAACAGCCTCTTTGTCCGCTTTTTCCTGTCCCTGTGGCTGTGCTTGAAGAACGCGGCCGCCAACAGTGCCCTGGGGCGGGTCTGCGACCGGCTGGAGGGATGGTTTCTCCGGCAGGCGGAGAACAGCGCCATCTGTACCTTCGTCTGGCGGGAGGGCCGCATCCCCAGGGCGTGGCCCCACAGCATCGCTTGCCGCCTGTTTACCGCCATCATCAACATCCCCTGCGCTCTTTTCAAGGCCGTCTACCGGGCGGGAAAACGGGTGTGGGACGCCAGTCTGTTCTGCCGCCTGATAGGGGCGCTGGGCGGGGCCTCCTTCCTCTTCCTGGGACTGTTCATGATGGTCATGCTCATGACTCCCCACGCTATGTGGAACAACGTCTACGGCCTGATGGGGGCGGTAGCCCTCACCGGACTTTTTGTGGTGGGCAGCGCCTCGCGCCCCAAACACCGGCTGGAGCTGGACACCTTGGGGCCCTATATGACGTTCTATATGGCCTTTATCTGTATCGCCTTGGCGGGCTCCCTGTCCACCCGCCTCTCCCTGCGCTTCTTCGCCTTCCACCTGACCGGCTTTTTGCTGGTGCTGCTGGTGGTCAGCATGGTGCGCAAGTATGAGCAGCTCCAGCTCATGGTGGCCCTGGCGGTGCTGGGCCTCTCGGTGGCCGCCCTCTACGGCTGCTATCAGAGCTATATCGGCGTGGATATCGTGGCTTCCCAGCAGGATATGAACCTCAATCAGGGCATGCCGGGCCGGGTCTACTCCTTCTTTGACAACCCCAACAACTTTGCCGAGCAGTTGGCCATGCTCCTGCCCCTGAACCTGGCTCTCTTCCTCAATTCCCGCTGGCGGGGGAAGCTCCTTTCCCTGCTCTCCCTGGGGGTGGGGCTGGTGGCCATCGGGGCAACCTACGGCCGCGCCAGTTGGATCGGCCTGGCCGGGGCAGTGCTGGTCTTCCTGGCCCTGCTGAACTGGCGCTGGGTGCCGGTCTTCCTGCTGGTGGGTCTGGCCGCCATCCCCTTCCTGCCCGAGACCATCTACAACCGCATCCTCACCATCTTCAACGCCGGAGAGGATAGTTCGGTTCAGTACCGTTTCGGTATCTATGAGACTACCAGGAACCTGATGGAGGACTACTGGGCGAGGGGCGTTGGCCTGGGCACCGATGTAATGAAGAAGGTCTTCCAGACCTATCCCACCAACTTCGACGGCTCCTATCCGGTTCATACCCACAACAATTATCTCCAGATGTGGGGAGAGACGGGTATACTCGGTCTGCTGGCCTACCTGTCTCTGCTGCTCTACCAACTGAAGTCGGGTGTGAAAGGCTTCTGTGCCGCCCTGGACCCCCGGGTGAAGCGGATGATGGCCGCCGCCATTGGCGCCTTCTGCGGTATACTGGTCATTGGCGTGGCGGAGTACACCTGGTATTACCCCCGCAATATGTTTACCTACTGGTTCCTGTTCGGTGTCATCGGCGCCTGTATCAAGCTGGTGCGTATGGAGCAGGATAAGCAGGCGGCGTAAGAGGAAAATGTCTACCAAATGTCTACCAAAAAGAGCCCGGAACCGTTGTGGTTCCGGGCTCTTTTTGCGCTTGGCATGCCCGGCGTGTCTACCAGATGTCTACCAACGCCACTTTTTGCCGCTCTTTTGTGCCATTTGGAACTGCATGTGGGGCGAATCCCTCCTTTTTCATGGCTTGCAAGGGGCGTTATACGCCCCTAGGCTTCAAAATTCAGAAGGAGGAAATCCAAATGAGAAACCTCAAGCGGACTCTCAGCCTGGTAATGGCCATGGCCCTGATTGTGGGCATGATGGTCGTCTCCGCCAGCGCTGTGAGCAGTGATTTCAACGACTCTGCTGAAATCACCAACACTGAAGCGGTTGATGTGATGACCGCCATCGGTGTGTTCGAGGGCACCGACAAGGGCGCCTTCAACCCCACCGGCATCCTGACCCGTGAGCAGGCCGCCAAGATCGTGGCTGTCATGCTCCTGGGCGAGGAGGACGCCAATAAGCTGAGCACTAACTCCACCACCTTCAAGGACGTGGCCGCCAACCGCTGGTCCGCGGGCTACATCGGCTACTGCGTGCAGCAGGGCATCCTGGCGGGCACCGGCAACGGCAACTTCGACCCCGAGGGCGAGCTGACCGGCCTGGCCTTTGCGAAGATGATGCTGGTGGCCCTGGGCTATGACGCGAAGGTTGCCAACTATGTGGGCAACGACTGGGCTATCAACGTGGCCGCCGACGCGGTGAACGCGGGCATCGCCCCCAAGGGCATCGTGCTGGCCGACGCCATGACCCGTGAGCAGGCCGCCCAGATGGCGTTCCAGACCCTGACCGCCGACACTGTGTACTACACCAACAAGGGCACCACTGTCATCGGCTCCGACGGCATGCAGGTTATCGTGGGTGCTTCCGCCCCTGTGAAGGTCGCCAACAGCACGACCGATGATTACCGCACCGTGAAGGGCGACAAGGACGAGGTGCAGCAGTTCTGCGAGAAGTACTTCTCTGACCTGACCCTGAACAGCAATAACCACGACGATTTCGGCCGTCCCTCCGACCAGTGGAAGAACGGCACCAAGGAGATCGGCACCTATGCTTCCACCGCCGATGCCTCTTACTCCGAGAAGGTCAGCTCCAAGACCCTGTACTCCGACCTGGGCCTGGATAAGACCACTACTGTGGATGTGACCGAGGACGGCAAGGCCAATGGCACCTTCACCATCGAAAAGGGCAACAGCGACGACGAGCTCGGCGGCAACGGCGTTCTGGTCGAGGCTTTTGTGGACAACGACGACAACGTGACCCTGGTGGTCATCAACACCTACGTGGGCGAGATCTCCAAGGTTACCGCCGCGAAGGACGGCGATGACCGCTATGTCACCGTGGACGGCAAGAAGTTCGAGACTGAGTCCTTCGAGAAGGACGACGTGGTTCTCTACACCATGGCTGATGGTGAGATCCAGACCATGACCCTGGCCGAGGTGGTTGAGGGCGTCGAGGTCACCAAGACCACCGGCGATTCCAGCTTCGTGGCTGACGGCGAGACCTACAAGTACAGCGCGAAGATGTCCAATAAGGGTGATGTCAAGGTCGACAGCGTGCTGGACCTGTACCTGGATTCCTATGGCTATGTCATCAAGGTCGACGTATCCAAGGCCTCCAGCGACTACGCCTACGTCGTGAACACCGGTGCCGATGAGGGCCGCTATGACGACGAGAGCTCCTACTATGCCAAGCTTCTGCTGGCCGACGGCACCGTGGTCGAGGCCGAGGTCGATGAGGACTGTCTGAGCGGCGACAACTTTAAGGCGAAGAAAACCGCTCTGAAGGGCATGCAGGGTTACATCGTGGAGTACAGCAAGAACTCCAAGGACATCTACACCATCAAGGGCGTCAGCACTTCTGGTCTGGCCGAGAACAAGAAGGTCGAGATCAACAAGGGCGAGTCCGCCATGACTCTGGACACTAAGACTGTCTACGCCAACAGCAAGACCGTCTTCCTGGTGCAGACCGGCACCGGCAGCAAGGCCACCTATAAGTCCTACACCGGCTATGCCAATGTTCCCGACCTGAAGGACAACAGCGGCAACTTTGTTTACTACTGCAAGAGCGGTAGCACTGTGGCTACCATGGTCTTCATCTCCGATGTGTCCGCCAGCTCTGACGACATCGTATATGTCCTCAGCTCCAAGGCCGGCACCAAGGTGAAGGACAGCGACAACACCTACTACGAGTACAAGGCTGTTGTCAACGGTGAGATCACCACTGTCAAGATGGATGAGGAGCTGAAGGACAGCTATCCCAGCGGCAATGTCCTGAAGACCGATATTCTGCTGAACGTTATCGCCTATGCGGATGCTGAGAACGAGATTCTGGATGCCTCTGCCTGCGAGGAGTACAGCAAGAAGGATACTGACGACACCTATCAGCTTCCCGGCGTGGAGGTCAAGGCTGAGGCCGAGGATGGTATCATCGACCTGGGCGGCAAGAGCTACGCTGTTTCCGACGATGTAGAGGTCTATGCCGTCACCAAGGGCAAGAAGATCGAGACTGGCTCTCTGAGTGATGTGGAGAAGGGCATGACGGTTACCGCCATCGTGAAGAACGGCGAGATCGTCACCATCTTCTACGGCTCCACCACCTCCTCCGGCAGCGACAAGGCTGAGATTTCCGGCAGCGGTGTAAATACTGCTACCGTTGTTAACGCCTCTGATCTGAGCAGCGAAGCCAATGGTGCCTATGTTCTGACCAAGATGCCTGAGGATAAGAAGGATGACATCGGCGGTGAAATCACCGACAACATGTTCTTCACCTTCCGCATTACTGACAAGGATGCTCAGAATGTTGCTCTGTCCATCAAGAACAGCAAGGGTAATCTGATGTACAAGGAAGATGCCAAAGGTGTGACCACTGGTTTCCATTACTTCTATGTGCAGGTCATTGGTGAAGGCATCAATAATTCCTCCAAGGGCTATGAGATGAGCGATAAGGCGCTTGTCGATGGCACTTATACTTGGACGATTGTCAATACGACCACCGGCAATGAGCTGATTGGCGGGACCTTCACTATCCGCTGAGTTCTGATCACCAAACCCCAAGAAGCAAGGAGGCCCCGGGGATTTCCCGGGGCCTCCTTGCTTTCTTGATAAAGCGCCGCGTAATAATAGGTGGTTCCAGCCTCATTGAGCTACTGGTAGTCGTGATTGTAAAGTCCTCCCCCCAGCTTCCAGCTCAGGCCGTCTTGCGTCCACTCCACCTCAAGCAGCTCTCCATCGCTGGTGCTGAAATTAACCGCCTGCGTGTTCCCCCTCAGAAAGACAGCGTGGCATGAACCGCAGCTTACCCAAAGCGCCTTGGCTGGAATCCCCAGTGTAAGTGCGGTAGGCTCGGACGGGCCGCAAGTTCCCGTACCCACGTAAGAGCCGAACAGCAGGCTGCAATCTCCCCGTCCAGCGAGGCCCGCGTCAATTTTCTGAAAATCCTCGTTGAAGTCTCTCCGTAAAAAGCTGTCCTCCGGTTCCCACTGGTGCAGGTGATAGTGCGCTGTATAGTTTGCCATCTATATTACCCCCTCCGCAGGCAAGGCCATCCCCGCGTCCGGTAGACAGCCGGACGCGGGGTTCCTTTCCCGCAGGGGCCGCGTCTTCCAGTACAGCAAAGGCGCTGCCCGGCCCCCCTGCGGGAGGAATGAAAATGGCAGCTTATACCGAACACTATCACCTGCACCAGTGGGAGCCGGAGGACAATTTCCTGCGCACGGATTTCAACGAGGATTTCCGTGTGCTGGATAAAGCACTGGCCTTAAAGCCTGAGATTCTAAGTGGAAGCTATACAGGGGATGACGCCCGAAGCCGGGATATTTCGCTGGGGGTATCGCCCCGGGCAGTCTTTGTGGTAAGGCAGGACGGCGCAATGCAGTCCGACATGTATACCTATGGCGGCCTGGCGCTGCAAGGAGCGCCGGTCACCATGCGGGACGGAAACCTGGTGGAGATCACCAGCAGCGGAATACGGGTGGCCCGCGGCGACCTGATAGAGGGCAGATTCTACGCGGACGCAAACCGATCCGGAATGAGCTACTACTATATAGCCTTCCACTAACAAAAAGAGCCGCCCCCAATCGGGGGCGGCTCTCTTCGTAATAAGCCGATTGCAGTTAGATTACCACTTCACGGTGAGGGTATACACATCGTTAGTAGTAGAGCTCCAATCGCCGTCCTTGTCAATGGTGATAACCTTCTGGCCAGACTGGCTCATATCGATAGCCAGATAAATGTCGCTACGATTGGTCAGCGTGGGGGTAGAGGGCTCGGAACCGTCAAACTTAATCTTAGAGGTGCCGTCAGTCACCGCATCCGCAGGAACGGTAATCTGAACGATAACCTTGCCCTTAACCTGATCGCCGGAGTACAGAGCGCTACCGGAGCCGACATTGCCGGTCACGTCGCCGAGAACCACACCGCCGGACACGGAAACAGTTTCGCCGGTCTTGGTGGACTCAAGCTGAGTGCTGACCTTGCTGGTGTCGCTGATATTGCCAGTCACATTCAGGGTGCCGTTGCCAACGATAGCAGCATTTGCGGTCAGATCACCCTTGACGTTCAGGGTGGCACCAGCGGGGATCTCCAGCTTGCTGGAAATAGTAGCATTACCCTCAAAGGTCACATCCGTGTACTGCTTCAGAGCAGTACCGAGATTGCTCTCGTCGGTAACAGTAGTTACGCTGTCAACCGCGGGGATGTTGCCGTAGGTGTCAACCACCAGCAGCTTCACCTCGTCGCCGGCGCCCATCACATAGTAGGCGTTGGCCTGGTAAACACCGGACTTATCAGTCTCGATGGCGATGGTGGGCACCACGCCCTCAACGCCGGCCTTGTCATCGCTGTTGATGCCGATGATAACGGTATCTTTGGTGATCTCAGCGTTGACATTGCTGCCCTTGTCGCTCAGAGAAGCGTCGGTGAAGCGGATATCGCCGTTCTTCTCGTTGTAGGCAATGATGGCGGTACGCAGCAGGTTGTCGACCTCGGTGACAGTGTAGCTGCCGTCCTTGTTCTCCTCGTAGGTGAAGATGTCGCCCTTGGACAGGGAAACCTTCTCGTCGGTCATGATGTCCTTGTGCTCGGTGGCGCCATCCCAGAAGGTGAAGGAAGACACGGTCTCGCCGTCATTGTTCTTGGTGGTGGACACGGCGCTGGTCACATAGCCGTAGTTGCTGGTGATGGAGTTAACCTTCGCGTTCAGCTCTACGTAAGCCAGGACAATGCTGTTGTAACCGGTGGAGTTGTCCTTGTTAGCGTAAGCAGTGATATTCTGGTCCACCACAGAGGCAGTGCTGTACTTGGCAAAGTCGGAACCGGCCATAGTAGAGAACTTGCCCGCGCTATCCTTCACAAAGATCACGGCGTCGTCCGCGATGCTCTCGCCGCCGATCTTGCCCTTGCCAGAGCTGTTGACATACTTGCCAGTCACAATCAGGTCAAAGCCAGCCTTGTCGGCGTCGCCGGAGTTGGTCTTGGCCTTGGTCAGGACGTACTCGCCCTTTTTGACCTCGTAAGTCACCAGAGCGTTACCGTAGTTCTCGCCAGCGCTACCGTAGTCCTTATCGGTGGTAACCACCTTGGTGGTGCCGTCGGCAAAGAGCAACTTGGCAACATAGCCGTTGACATCCTCGTCGGTCTTCACAATTACGGCGTAGTCCTGCAGCTCGTGGCTGGCAGTGACAACCTCAGACTTCACGATGTAGCCGTTGAGCACAGCAGCCTTCACGGTGCTGTCCAGAGCCAGATCGGTGTCGGGAGTGGTGGTAACATAGTTGTACCAGGTGCCGTCAATGCGGACGGAGTCGCTCTTGGTGGCCTCAATCTTGCCCTCGACCGTCTCAGCCAGGACATAAGTATCGGTGTCATCCACGGTGTTGGCGGCGTCGCTCTTGATGACATAGTCGTTCTTGGCCATGTCGTCGTAAGCGTTCACGTCCTCAAACTTAACATTGGTGTTAACATCGGTGTTGAAGGACTTCTCGCCCACGTAGGTCACCTTGGCGGCGGTGAAGGGGACGTAAACGACGGTGTCGATCTTGCCGTTGTCGTCGTTGTCGTAAGCCTTCACAGCGGCGGCCTTGTTGCCGCCCACATTCAGGCCGTCAATCAGCTTACCGGTGTAGAGAGCGGTGGTGGTCACATTGCTGTCCACCTTGTAGGTGGTGCCGTCAATCTTGACCTCGCCGTTCTTGACAGCCTCAACCTTACCGGCAGTGCTCTCCACGATCAGGGAGCTGTCGGTGGAGGCATAGACGCCGTACACATTCTCGCTGTCCTTATACAGAACCTCGACCTTCTGGCCGATCAGGTTGCTGTAGTCACCCTCGACCTTGGTGTACTGGCCCTTGGTGGTGATGCCATTCATGTACAGGGTGTAAGTGCCCTTGCTGTCCTTCTCCACGTCGGTCAGCACAGCGTCGCCGTCGGTGATCAGGGACAGGTACTTGTGGCCCATGGTCTCGTCGGCGTACTTGGTCACGGTGTTCTCGCCGTAAACATTCTGGGTCTTCTGCTCCAGGGTGTACTTGCTGCTATCGAGCTTGCTACCGTTCGCGGCATCCAGAGTGTCGATAGCATCCTGACGGCTGTTGTAGACGGAGCCGTCCAGAGCCTTGACGGCATCGTTAACAGAGCTGTCCTTGATCTTGACAACCCACACGCGCTCGGTGCCGGTCACGACGGACTCGGTGCCGGTGTAGCTGTACTGGCTGGTGGTGTAGTTGCCAGCGGCGTTCAGCTCAACCATGTTGGCGTCCAGAGCATTGTAGATCATCTGGGCGGCATTGTCACGGGTCAGCAGGGTGTTGGCGTTCAGATTGGACAGGTTCTTGTAAAGACCGTTCTGGTTGGCCAGCACGTTGGTGTTGATGGCCCAGTCGTTGCCCACCAGGCCGGACTTCTCGGCGTTGTAGCCCAGCACGCCCAGCAGCATCTTGGCGGCCTCGGTGGCGCTCACGGTGCCGGTAGGATCAAACTTGTTGTTGCCGCGGCCAGCGATGATGCCGTTGGCGGCGCAGTACTCAATGTAGGACTCTGCCCAGTGGCCCTTGATGTCGGTAAAGGTGGGGGTGTCCTTGACGCCCAGCACGGGATCCACACCGCCGTTGATGGCGACGCAGAGCATCTTGGCCATCTCGGCACGGGTCACGGTGCCGGTGGGGTCAAAGTAGCTGCCGTCTTCCTTACCATTGATGATGCCCAGGGCAGTCATGGTAGAAACGGCGTCCTTGTTTACGATCTCATCCGCATCGGTGAAATCGCTCGCGTTCACCGCGCTGGCGCCGACACTCATCATGCCCACGAGCATGACGGAAGCCAGAGCCAGGCTGAGAGTCCGCTTGAGGTTTCTCATGTTTGGAATTCCTCCTTCTAAATTTTGAGCTTTCGGGGCATCCTACTCACGACTGCGCGTTTCAGTCAAGTATAACGCCCCTTACAAAGGAGAAATAGGTACAAATATCTGCTCGTTTTCACCTAAAAAACTCGGTGACGGCATGGAAAGGTTTGCTTGGTAGGCATTTGGTAGACAATCCTGACAGGGAAAAAGGGCTGAGGCCCTGAAACCAGAAGGGTTTCAGGGCCTCAGGTGGTAGACATTTGGTAGACGGAATCTCCAAACACGGCTGTAGACTGTCCGGGTTTGGGCGTGCGGCGGATAGTGGGGTGTCCCTACATGGGGAGGAGATGTAAAAAATATGGCAAATTATACGGAACACTATCAACTGCACCAATGGGAGCCGTCCGACAGCTTTTTGCGGACGGACTTCAATCAGGACTTTGCCAGGATCGACACAGGCATGCGGGCCGCCAAGGCCCAGGCGGAGCGGCTGGAACGGGAGAAGGCCGAGATCAGCACAGGAGCCTATACCGGCGACAATGCCGCCAGCCGCACGATTCACCTGGGATTCCGGCCCAGGGCGGTTCTGGTGGAGATGGCGCTTGGCAACCGCTATGGAAGCAACGGCGGCGAAAGCATCAGCGGCGGCCTGGCGGTAGACGGCTGGCCAGTGTTCTATCAGGACATCAACGGACCATGCACGCCCGCCATCCAGATCCAGGCCAGCGGCTTCGCCGTTACCCAGGACAGCCGGAACCGCTCCTATATGAACTACAGCGGCACCAAATACCATTATTTCGCGGTGAAATAGAACATCCCCCCGGGCATAAGCCCGGGGGGATGTTTATACAGTTGACGTTCTTGGTTACGGCGCAGCAAATGTGATAGTGGCGCCGGTGGCGGGCATAGCAAGTGTAGCGGTGGCTTTATTGGTACCATTGGCGGCGGTGCTGCCGGGAATCTGAGTTCCGCCGTTTTTGATAACATTAGTATCGGTGTTGGCGTTGGACTCCAAGAAGATGCTTACGCCAGTAGCCACATAGGACCCGCTGGGTGTAATCTCAGTGGCTTGGTTGTCCATACCGTCGTAGGCCTTGACATCGGTAATTGTAAGAACCGCGGCGGGAATCAGGTACAGGTCACCGTGCACAGAGGTGAGAGCAACGGTGTTGTTGGTAGCGGTGGCATTCGCAGTCAGAGCCCAGTGGGTATCCGCACTATTCGCCCGAATGACGCCGGTGCCGTTACCAGCATCGACCGTGATGTGCAGGGTCTTACTGGTGGGGACATAGGCAGAGTCGTTCTTGCCGACCAGAAGAGCGCCGCTGCTATTGGTATCCTTCACGGTCACGCCGTCACCAGCGTGGACCATAACCACCTCTGCGGTCTTGTCCAGGGTGACGTCGGAACCGGGCATCGCAAAACTCAGCTCATTGGCGGAGGTGATCTTGACGGGGGCAGCGATACCGGGGATGGCCCAATAAGAGCCCACAACGAAGTCGGTGGAGATGATCTTCACGGTGTCGCCCGCGCTGATGCCGGTGTACCACTTGTCGGTGCCAACCGTAATCTCGTTACCGGCCTTGAAGTTGACCAGCAGGGAAGCAGCGTTAAACTTGTTGGCGTCGGGCAGCTTCAGAGTCAGGCTGCCAGCCGCAGGGGCGGCGGCCACGGTCACTTTCACCACATCGTCAGCAGTGGTGGCAACCTTGCCGGTCTCAGTGTAAGTAGCCACGACCTTGAAGTAGTGATCGCCAGCGGTGAGGACGCCAGCCTTCACATTCAGGACACTGGTGACACCAGAGGAGCTGACCGTGTAGTTGGCATCGTTCTTCAGGGAGACAGGATTGCTCCCGGCCGCGTCATCACACTTGAACCACTCGTAGGTGAGGGCGCCGGTGCCGCCGGCGGGCTTGGTCACGGTCGCGGTGGCCAGCTTGGTGCTGTTGGTATTCACACCAGTCTCAGCGACCGCAGCGACACTGATCTGACCGGCGTACACGCCGTCCAGGGTGCTCAGGATGTAGGCGGCGCGGACAATGTTCTTGTCGGTGTCGATAACCATGACGACCTTGCGGCCCACGTTCTCGGAGAAGGAGCCGACAGGAGCCTTCTCATAGCTGTTGTCCACGTCCTCCACGTTCCAGATGTTGCCCTCGTAGGTGAAGGTGCCGTCGCCGTAGGCGCCGGAGACCAGAGTGGTCATGGTCTTATCGGTGTAGAGGGCCACGGTGCCGGTGCGCAACTGACGGGCATAGCCGCGGACGATCTCCAGGTTGCTGGCCTGGTTGCCATCGCTGGAGAAGTTGGGCTTGGTCAGGTCGGAAACACCGTTGCCGTCAGTGGTGTAGGCATAGGGAATGCTGAAATCGTTGGAGGTGTTGAAGATACTGTTGTAGTCGCTGCGGGTGATCTTCAGGGTGGTCACAGTGCCATCCATCAGAACCACGTTCAGGGTGGCATACTTGCTGTCCACGCTGCTGCGGCTCAGAACGAAGGCATAGTCCTTCTCCACGGCCACGCCCTTGGCGTCAAACAGCACGGTGGAGGCCAGGGTGGACTTGCTGTCCAGGAAGCGGGCGGAAACAGTCTTGCTGTTATCCACATGAGCCATCTTATTGTAGCCGACAGCCACGCCGTAGGTGATATCGCTGGGAGTGCTGTTGTCATAATAGAAGGCCACAGTGTTCTTGTCTACGGTGATCTGGCTGTTGTTGCTGTTGTAGCGGATACGGGCGGCGCCGGTCTCATAGGCGCTGCTCATGGTCCCCTGCTTCACGTCGGCGGGGTTGAAGACGCTGGTCACCACGGAAACCTCGTCGTTGCTGCCCACGATGGACTTAATGGTCAGCACATTGTCATCGTTCAGGGAGTAGGCGATGACATAGCCAGTAGCGCGGCCGTCCTTGTAGTCGGCGTCGTTGATACCAGCAGTACCAGTCGCATCAATGTCCTTGTTGACAAAGGCGCCGGTATTATCAGTCTCAACAGGAGTCTTCCAGGGGGCGGTAGCGGAGTTGTCGGAGTCGGAGGTGCCCAGGAAGCCCTTCAGCTCCTGAATGCCCTGATTTTTGCTGTATTTCTCAGTATGGCTGTTAGTGGTGAGAACGTCAGCAACCTGCTCGCCCACGTTCTTGGCGGAGGCGGAGAAGTTCAGGGTGTAGACGCCCTCGGTGCCGTCGGCCAGCAGGACCTTGATCTTGCCGGAGGCATCGGAGGCAAAGGCGCCGGGCTCATAGCCGGAGTCCAGAACCAGGGCGTAGTCGTACAGGCCCTGCTCGGAGGGACGGTAGGCAATGACGTTGCCGTTGCTGTCCAGGATAAAGTCGTAGTCGGAGTCGAACTCCACGCCGCCGTTGTCGCACTTGAGCACGTCGAACTCATAGGTGTTGTCAGCGGTGTCAGCCTTGTACTGGATGTAGGAGGGGTGGTACTCAGTGCCGCCCACGGTGATGGTCTGCTCCTTCTCCTTGTTGGCAGCATAGGACTCCATCTGGCCGGTGATCACCTGGGGCTCGGAGACATAGTAGCGGCCGCCGTAGGAGACGGTCAGAACCAGGTCGCCCTCAGCCAGGTCGGCCTCGGTCACGATGTCCTCGTTGTCAATGGCCTTGTTGGAGTTGAAGGTGTTCAGAGTGGTGGTCTCCTTGGAGGCGCTCTTGGCGATGACCTGGGACAGGGTCTCCTGGAGGTACAGCACGTACTCAACCTCGCCGTCGTTATCGTTGTCGATGGCGGTCAGCTCCACGCCGTAGCCGTTGGTCTTGCCCTTCACGCTGTTGAAGCGGTCGCCGGACTCGAAGCCCATGGCCTTGGTGGCGGCAGCCTCGTCCTTCATTACGCCGTAGTTGACGTAGTAGGCGGTATCGCCGTCCACGCTCAGGCCGGTACCCTTCAGGAAGTCCTTCATGGTGTCCTGGGTGTCGGCGGTGGTCTTGACCACGTTGTTGTTGCCGTTCACGTACACGCCCAGAACCTCGGAGTTGGCCAGAACGGTGGTCTTGCGCACATACATGGTCACAGTCTGACCCAGCATGTCGACGGGAGTGGACACGTTGAAGATAACAGGGTTCTTCTCCGTCTCATACTCGCCCACAACGGTGTTGCTGGTGGTGGACTTGTAGACCTTTACGTGATCCATCTTGGTCTTGCCGGCGGCCAGGGCGTCCTCGCTGTCGGTATCCTCCAGCTGGGCCCACTCGTTGCCGGTGACCACGCCCTCCACCTTGTACACGCCGTACTTAGTGGACAGCAGGGTACGGTGATCCCCAAAGGCAATTGCGTAGCCGTTCTCGTACTTCTGGATCATTTCGATGTCCAGAGCGTTGTAGATCAGCAGCGCCGCGTTGTCGCGGGTCAGAGGATCGCCGGTGGGAGCGGTCAGGTCATCAAAGATGCCCAGGGTAGAGGCCAGAGAGGCGGTCTTGATGGCCCAGTCGTTGCCGGTCAGGCCCTCGAGCTGCGCGTCGTAGCCGGCGGCCACCAGCAGCATCTTGGCGGCCTCGTTGCCGGTAACGGTAGCGGCGGGGTCAAACTTGCCATTGCCGCGGCCGGCGATGATGCCCAGGCTGTAGCAGTAGTTGATGTAGCTCTCAGCCCAGTGGCCCTTCACGTCGGTCAGGCCGGTGTTCATCCCGACATACAGGCCGTCCACATCGGCGCCCTGATTCAGGACGGTGGCGATCATCTTCGCCATCTCGGCACGGGTCACATTGCCCGCGGGGTCAAAGAAAGACCCATCTTCCTTGCCGTTGATCACACCCAGAATGGTGAGCATGGAAACGGCATCCTTGTTGACGATCTCATCCTTGTCGGAGAAGTCGTCAAAGCCCGCAGCGCTGGCGGAGACAACCATCATGCCGATGAGCATGATCGCCGCCAGAGCCAGGCTGAGAGCCCGCTTGAGGTTTCTCATTTGGA
>ENA-OURU01002993-OURU01002993.1-human-gut-metagenome-genome-assembly--contig:-NODE-2993-length-14898-cov-3.425251_pt1 | contig 14898 bp, 10 predicted proteins | sample MGYA00242137_ERZ509064 | MGnify/ENA primary metagenome ERZ509064 (study PRJEB26280, sample SAMEA2338777) | human gut metagenome | biome: human gut; feature: human-associated habitat; material: faeces...
GCCAGCACCGGCTCCACCCCCAGCATCCACCGGGTCTGGCTGCGGGAAATGCCCAACACCCGCAAAATGGCCGTATCCTTCGCCCGCTGAGCCAGCAGAAGCATGGCCAGGGCCGCAGAAACGAGGGCAGCCACCGCCTGGGTGATGGGGTACAGTAGCCGCATCAGGGAGAGATTTTTCTCCAGAGGTTGGATGGCTTGGGTCAGCTCGCTGTCGCGGAGGACAAAAAGAGTCTTACTTTCGGAAAGCCACTGCTCTTCCTTCACTTTCAAATCTTCCGCCAGCAAAGCTTCCGCCTTTTCCCGAAACTCATGGATTTGACGGTTTTTCGCCGGGTCAATGGTAAAGTCGCATCTTGTGTACAAATATTGCGGCTCCATTCCCGCCTTTTGGTAGATGCTGTCCAGCCCCTCCATCGATACAATCAGGTTTGCAAAGTCATTTGAGCCTCCAGAAAATATGCCGCATACATAAAGTAGTCCGCTTGATCCCTGCAAATTCAGAATCACATAGTCTCCGGGCTCTACGCCAAGCACCTCTCCAATTGCAGGTCTGATCAGCACCCCATAGACCTCTTCCTTCCCATCAAATTGATGCGGCTGATGAAAGGTCTCCGCATCCCAATCTGGAAGGAAGCTCATTGCAGCAGACCCGTCTTCCACTGGAGCATACCTGGACAAGCTGCTGACACCGCGTACCCGCGTATTCGCATCCTTCCCAGTTAGCGTTCCATCCGGTTTACATCCTCGCACATTGCCACCATCTCCAGACTCCAGCACCATCTCCCGAATGAAGCCGGTTTCTTTCAGCGCCTGTGGAACCGCATATGTCAAGAATCCATTGTTTCTGGTGTCCGTTCTGGTATCCTTAGGGAGAATTCGACCGGTTACCTCAATGGTGCTGTATAGGCGTTCCATCTCCCTTTCATTTATTCCAATGATATTCTGAAGATAGCACAACCCAAACAGCAGCACCGCCGCAACCAAAAGTGCCAGAATCCACCTGCCAGGGGCTCTCTCCGTCTGCCGGCGGACAAATCGCAGACCAAACGGGCACTTTGGATTACCCCTTTCCTTTCTTTCCACGAATTTTACCTCCTTGCAACAACGGCAGTACCGGTCGGGAACAGAGAACCAGCAAAAAAACTGCCTCCAAAACCAGCAGCAGTACCCACACAGCGGCACCCAACATAACCATTGCCAGCGGATCAAAACTTGCTGCCATAGGTTGCGCCGCTTCTAAGGCTGCTACCAACTCTCCAGCTTTCTTCATGCCGTAGTAGTAAGCGGCTGCGCTGCCGCCTCCCACGCCAATGAGGCCCAAAAGCGCTATGGGAAGGAGCGCCTGCCAGAGGACCCGCCCCTTGGGAATTCCCAAGGTCCGCAATATAGCCACCTCCCTGCGCCGGGCCCGCTGGTACAGGAAGCAAACCAACAACAGGCCTAACACCAACAGCAGGCCCAGCAACAGCATACTGTTGCGGCTGGTCTGTAGCACCGCTTGGGAAGACGCATGGAACTCATCCCAACCATCGTCTACAAACTCCGCCTCAAAACCCAGTTCTTGCAGTTGACCTCCTGTTTCCTCCAAAAAGGCTTCCTTGTCTGTAGGCGACCGAAGGACAAAGCTACAGCACCCAAAGTCTACATAATTCCGGAAGTCATCTGGGTAGAAGCAATTTGGAATGTAGATCTCACTGTACTGTTTCGCAGTCATACTATCTTCCAGGCTATGTACAATCCCACAAACAGTGTAAGACTTGGTTATTACAGGCGCATCAAAAAAGTGGTCTTCTATCTCTGGGGCTGTATACCCAAGGTCATACGCAGATATGTCCTTTAGTGATATTTCAATCTTATCTCCTATCTTTATGTTTCTTTTCTCTGCAAGTTCTTGGCGAATGACACAAACTGGATTTTGTTGAGCGTCATCCTCCAAGGTGAGGAGTCTCCCCTCACTCAAGACATAGCGGTCTTCAAAGTTAGGAAGTCTTGCCATATCCTTGACTGGAATCACAGAAGCCCCACATTCATTGGCGTGAATATACTCTAAGGCTTTTGCTGACTCTGCAAGCGCCGGGTCAGTCAAGTCCACTGAGGCCCCAGATGGGACCAGATAAAAATAATCCGCCAGTTCTCCATCTGCTACCGGTTCGTAATATGAGGAACCATCCTCTAAAATAAGCGGATTGAACGCCCATGTAAGTCCACTAACTGTTCCCAACGGTACAATTGTGCGGACTCTCTCAATACCAGGGAAGGTATCATAATAATACGCACTCCAAATTGCACAAAAAAAGTATGAAGCTCCCTGTTTCATTTCCGTTTTTAACGTCTCCAAAAAGTCAGGGTACTCAGTCACGTCCATTCTAAATGTCCGTTCTTTTTGGGCAATCAGCTCAGGATGCCCAGAAAAAGTATCGGTAATTTCAAAAGTAAGCACCGCAACCTTTCTTGGCATGTAGTACATCTCTCCATTTATTGATTCGTGAAGTATATTCTCATTCTTAGTATTAATTTCTTTAAGTATTCCTTGTAAGTACAGTAAATTCCACTCATCTTTCCCATCTAAGTTTACATTATGGATGCCATTCATTGTCCCATATCTCGCGGCAAATGTATTTATATAATCTACGTAAACGCTATTTTCTAAAGCCGGCAGGCAGGGAGACGCATCATTCACCTCAGAGCTTGCAGCTCGGAGGAACCCAATTGCATGGTAATATGCGGAGCTGCAGTCTACAGCATTTTGAACAACTTGATACTGCAGCATTTGAGATAAGAAAACAAAGGAGATTCCTGCACAAAGGAGTAACAGCAAAATTGTACGCCATGTCTGACGCCGTGCGGATTTCAAACAAATTGTAGCTCTCACCGTTCTTCACCCCAAATTCAATTCTAAAAATGGTGGCGCCAGAGTGTATCTCAGGCGCCACCACGAAACACACTGATACATTTTTCTACAGTTGATTAATCAAGTTGAACAGACTCTGAATACCTTCCAGTATGTCTGTCATTAGTATAATTTGTATTTGATGCACTGTTATTTGTTTTTGCATACGCATCTGAAGATCCGCCGCAACTACAGTTTGAGGAACAGTTGCATGCACAAGCTCTATAGGCGCAAATGCAAGACGCATATGCCAAAATAGACTGGTTCACATGCTTCCGGTGATTCATAAGCTTCATAATCCCCCCCCCTCTCACCACATATTCGAACAAGTATAGCTTAACGAACACGGTTTGTGCAAAGTTCAAAGTTTGCTGTTCTATCAGGTAGGCATTACGTTCAGTGTGTTTCCAATAAAGAAAAAATGGGAAGCGCACCTGACCGCCAGTGTTTTCATAAGCCACTATAGGCATCCATTCTGACTCTCAATGCCCAGCGCAAAACGGCCGAAATAGAGTTAAACTGATAACTAGATAACGCTCCCCTCATAAAGCTTAATTCCAAATGTGACTCACGTAAAAATTTGTAAATATTATATCTATGCAATTCTTTATGTTCAATAATATTACAGAAACGGAACTAAACTGGTAATCCGAACATATCTCAGGCCGCACAGAGTACCCCATATGCTTTTCTACTAGCCTCATGCAGCATTTCCCGAAGAGAAGTCCCGGCTGATTTCCTCCACGAAGGGCATCTCCCCCTTCATACGGATTTCTTGTCTAACATCAGTCACGCCTCCAGAGCCAGGGCCCCGTCCTTCATACGCCAGACCTCGTCTGCCTGGGCGGCGATGTCCATGTCGTGGGTGACTACGATCACGCAGCGCCCTTCCTCGTGAGCCAGGCGCAGGAGGATCTCCATCACCTGGTTGCCGTTGGCCGTGTCCAGGTTGCCCGTGGGCTCGTCGGCCAGAATGATCCCTGCACCGGAGGATAGGGCGCGGGCAATGGCCACCCGCTGCTGCTCCCCGCCGGAAAGGTTCGCGGGGTACCGCTGATACTGCTCCTCCGAAATGCCCACAGATGTAAGTAGTTCTTTCGCCTTTGCCTTGGCCTCCTTTTGCTTGACCCCATTGGCCTCCATGGGGAAGCACACGTTTTCCAGAACTGTCAGCAGCGGGAACAGCTGAAAGGCCTGGAAAATTATGGCAATCTCCTGCCTCCGGCAGCGGTCCAGGTTCAGCGACCGGTAGTCGCTCCCGTTGAGCTGCAGGGAGCCCTCTGTAGGCCGGTCCAGCCCCGCCATCAGGCTCAGGAGCGTGCTCTTGCCGCTGCCAGAGGGGCCGATGACGGCGTACAGCTTCCCGGCGGAAAAGGTCCCGCTGATTCCGTCCAGGGCGTAGCGGCTGCCGCCTGGATAACGATAGCTTACCTGTTGCAAGGTTAATTCAGACATCATGCGTCCTCCTTCTCATTCTTTCACCTGGAGTAGCTCCAAGGGCTTGCGGTTTACGGCGCGGACTGTGCCCAGAATGGTACCCAGGAAACACCCGGCCAGGTACAGCCCCAGGCTGATCAGGCAGGATGTCCCCAGGGCCTGCCTCCCCAAAATCAGGAAAGCCACCAAAACTCCCAATCCCGCACCCAGCAGGGCCGCCAGCACCGGCTCCACCCCCAGCATCCACCGGGTCTGGCTGCGGGAAATGCCCAGCACCCGCAAAATGGCCGTATCCTTCGCCCGCTGAGCCAGCAGAAGCATAGCCAGGGCCGCAGAAACGAGGGCAGCCACCGCCTGGGTGATGGTGAACAGCAGGCGCATTAGGGAGAGATTCTTTTCCAGAGGCTGAATAGCCTGGGTTAGTTCGCTGTCTTGGAGGACGAACAGTGTCTCATCCCCCGGTATTCCCTGATTTTCCCGGTTCTTCTGGTCTTCGGCTAGCAGCTTCTCCGCTACTTCCCGGAATTCGTTAATCCGGAAATTTTGTGCCGGGTCAAGGGTAAAGTCACATCTTGTGTATAAATACGTTGGCTCCGCCTCGTGCAATTCGTGTATACTATCCAGCATCTCCTGGGAGATGAGCACGTTCGCTGTCTCTGTGGAATTATTTGTGAAAGATCCGCAGATATAGCAGAGACCTCCCGCCGTCAAGAAGTCCAAATTCACAAGGTCTCCTGGTTGAACCTCTAACATTTCACATAGAGTTGTGCTCAGTAAAACCGGGCAAGCAACCCAATATATGCTGGCGTTGTCTGTCGACACATTATTCATCTGGCTAAAGTTTTCTGTGCCCCAATTCGGTAGAAAATGGACCATTATGGTGCCGTCCACCACAGGGGCATACCGATCCAGGTCGCTTACACCGCGTATCTGTGTAGCCGCCTCCTTTCCCGTAAGGGTTCCGTTTTTATCTTTGCCATATACAACGCCATTGATTGCGGACTCCAACACCATGTCTGTAATAAAGCCAGTCTCCTGCAGCTGCTCCGGAACATCGTGCGAAAGAAATCCATAATTATATGCGTCGGAGGCAGTATCCTTAGGGAGAATCCGCCCACCAACTTCTATGGTGCAGTAGAGCCGCTCCATTTCCTGCTGGTTGGATAGGATGCTCTCTTGCAGATAGCATAAGCCAAACAGCAGCACTGCAGCAACCAGCAGAGCCAGCAAGCCCCTACCCGGGGACCGGTGGATTTGCCGGGCAACATACCGGCACCGAACCGATAGCGCACAATTACGCTTTGCTTTTCTTTCCATGGGTTTTACCTCCTTGCAATAGTGGTAGAATGGAGCAGAAACTGGGAATCGTTAAAAAGATCGCCTCGAAAAGAAGCAGGAAACACCACACTGCAGCCCCTAATCCAATCAATTTGGTCAGCGGAACACGCACCGCCAAGGACTGGGCCGTCTGGAGCGATGCCACAGCCTCTCGGGCCTTTTCTAAGCCATAGTAATAAGCCGCCACAAAACCAGCCATGACACCAGCAAAACCCAAAAGGCCCATAGGGAGCAGCGCCTGGCCCAGGGCGGAACCCTTGGGCGTACCCAAGCTCCTGAGAATGGCCACTTCCCGCCGTCTGGCTCTCTGATACAGGAACGCAACAAGCCAAAAGCCTAACACCAGCAGCAGGCCCAGCAGCAGAGCACTATTGCGCGTGGTTTGCAGAACCGCCTGGGAGGAATCATAAAACGCGTCCCATCCGTCATCCACAAATTCTGCCCGGAAGCCCAGCTCCTGCAGCTGTGTCCCAGATTCTTCCAAAAAAGCGGCTTTGTCGGCGGGATTCCGGAGCACAAAACCACAGCTTCCAGCCCATACGGTCTGCCGGAAGTGAGCTGGATAGAAACAATTCGGAATATAGATTTCCGAATACTGCATAGAATCTGTATTTTTTTGCAAGCTATATACCGTCCCCACAATGGTATACGATTCGGTCACCTCAGGGGCCCCCGCAAGGTTCGGCTCCCAATCCGGATAAGTCTGCCCCCAGTGATACATCTCCAAATCTTTTATCGTAATGGTCAAGGTATCCCCAACCTTCAGGTTCCGCCGGTCTGCCAAGCCCTGATGGACCACACAAACTTTGTTCCGCGCTGCGTCATCTTCCAGGGTTAAGAGTCTCCCCTCACTGAGAAAATAGTTCTCAGCAAAATGCGGAATCGTAGCCATATCCTTCACTGGAATTACCGACACACCATGCTCGTTGGCATTGAGGTACTCCAGCGCCAGAGCCACATCTGCCAACTCCGGATCGGTAAAGTCTACCACAAACCCCTGGGGGACAGGATAAAAATAGTCCCACAAATCTCCCTCTGCCACTGGAAGGGAGTATTGGTTATCATCACCTGCGTAATAGGCCGCCTGGTCCAATCTGGGACCCTGGACCGTACCCAAAGGAAGCAACGTATTACAAGGCTGGGTAATCTGCGGGTAATAGTATTTTTTCCACTGGGCACAGAACAGGTACGATTCTCCAGGCTGCAGTTCCTCCTGCAAGCGGTTCATAAAATCACGATTTTGGGTGACATCCATGCGAAAACGCATCTCCCCTAAAGAAGCCATTTCCGGGTGACCGGAGAACAGGTTGGTAATGTCAAACGTCAGATAAGCAACCTCTCTGGGTACGTATTTTTGCGCGTACATACAGAGAGGTTTCTCTGTTTCCTTCGTAATTTCCCGAAATATCCCCTGCAGGTACAGGATATGATTATTCAAATCGCCATTCAGGTCCGTGTTAAATACATCCTGCATAGTCCCATATCTGCTGACATACGTATTGACATAATCTACATATTCGCTTTTCTCCAAAACCGACAGAGAAGGAAACGCGTCCTCCGCCTCTGTATTCTCTGTCCGGAGCGCGCCAACCGCGTGATAATATCCTGCGCTGTCCGCCACTGCATCCTGAATCACCCAATATTGCAGCACCTGCGACAGAAAGGCAAAGGTAAGCCCCGCACAAAAGAGAAGCAGCAACATGGTGCGCCAGGGCTGCCGCCATGTGGCCTTCAGGCAAACGTTTTTTCGCATAATTTTCCTCCCTTTTACATGCACGCGTTTGGAGCGTGACCCCGTTATTCAAACAGTGGCGCTTGAGGAGGCCCCAAGCGCCACCGAAAACACACGAATCTACTACGTCAGGCATGTTTACGTGGGCACTTTAAAATCAATCTAGCTGAATCGACGCACTGGAACTTGTCTCAAAACGAACGTTCGTGTAGTTTTTCTGCGAATTGTTGCCGCCATTGGCGTTACTTGTGCTCGTATAAAGACCGGTACCAGCACAAGTACACAGGTCATAACATCCGCACGCACAAGAAGAGTACTTGCAGAAACAAGAGGCATAGGCCGCAACAGAATGATGTGCTACTGGGTTGCGCTCCTTCCTTAACTTCATTATGATGTTCACCTCCTCCCGTCAGCATTGCGCCAAACACAAATGGTGTCTCTCGCAATCATCAAAACCTACTAAAAATGCCTTGTTTTAAAATGTAACATGTCTTCCGTAAAGCTGGAGCCATATTGTGCTACCATCCGTGTGCTTTATGCATCAGAACACAGGACCGCTCCACTTGGTGGGAAACCACCCCCAGAGCCATATTTGATTTGGATGCCTTTATTTTGCCAAGCCTCAATGTGGCAATTGAAAATACAGCAAGCATTCCCGTGCGTTCCACGCAAAAATCAAACCGGATCCCCCACCTGTGATGCTGGTATATCAGCTGGTATCGTTTCCAACGTCTTCAAAACTGTTGAAATAGAATTAAACTGATAATCAGACAGCGCCTCTACCGGAATCGAACATCCCGTTCGCTTCTCCACCTCCAAAAGCAGGTAGAACAAATCCATTCCCGAAAAACCGAAGAACTCCCCGGTAAGAGGAAGATCCCAGTTGCCCTTCGCAAGCATTTCCTCTGGTACGCCAAACTTGCTGCCGAGCAGCTCCAAGAGCCAGGCCCGGGGATCTGGGGCCGCTCCGTCTTGTGGAGGCGGCGCCTCCTCCTGGGCATCCATGAACAGGGTGTGATACAGGCCCTCAAAATCCTCCGTCCACCCGTTGAACAGGCAGTTGCCCTCCGGATACGCCTCCCGCTGCTGCCGGATTCGGCCGTCGATGTCCTCCAGGGTTGTGTGAGTCAAATAGAGCTTCCGCTCCTGTCTGAAGTCCACCCCGTCTATGACGGCGTTGCTGACATGGACAGCATCGATGCCCACCCCCAGACGCAGGGAGAAGTCCCGGCTGATCTCCTCCACAAAGGGCATCTCCCCCAGCTCGCTGGGAATGCAGCAGAGGAAGGCATCCGGTTCCGCCGCCTGAGCCAGCATGTAGGTCCGAATGCCAAAGCCGTTGGTAAGATAGTTGTTATACTTCATCACCGCGTCCGGTGCCTCCAGGAGGATGATGCTGGGCTGCTCCCTTGTTTCCAAGTCCTTCAGGAGCACATTGATGCGCTCAATTTTCTCCGCCTCATCTACAGACAGCGCACAAAGTGCCGGTTCGATGGAGGCAAAGCCCAGGAGCCCGCCAATGGGCTGCTTGGTGACCACCAGGGGGCGCTCTCCATCCTGCACCAGGCGCGCATACAGCTTCACCAGCATAGCAAAGACATCTGCCTCCTCAATGAGGCCGCCCACCAAAACCAGGGGGACCTGGAAGCGGTGCAGCTTCTCTTTGGGGTAGAGGTCCTCCCTCTTGGTCCAGAGTGTAGTGATCCGCACCCGGCCTTCGTACTCTCCAGCCAACTCCCGCAGCCCATCCGGGACAGAATCAGGACTTCTCCCGATGTAATGAACAAGCTTTTCGTGAGAAAGGGCCCATCTGACAAGCTCCAGCCGCTCCTCGCAAATGCCCTCGTTGTCCTCGGCAGTCTCCACTGCCAGGAGAATGTCCCAGGCCTCGGGGCGGCTGTCAATGCGATCATCCACCCGGATGCCTGTGTCAGGAAGGTGGAGCATGTGCCCCGCGTCATGCCCGGCGACGGAAAAGCCGGAGGGCGCCAGGAGGCTGGCCAGCCGGTAATCCGGCTGCAGCTGCTCCCAGTGCATCACCACTGGCAGTATGGTAGGCGTCAGGGGATACAATGCCACGCCACGTCTCATAAACCGCTCACCTCCCGATCCTTCCCCCTGCGAACCTGCCCAGGATAGAATTGATAGATCTCTCGCATCAGCAGGCAATTCTGAATTTCTCGGTATGCAATGCCCTTGGCTTCCTGACAATATTTTAGCTTTTGGGTGGGGGAGAGCTGCGCCTCTCCGGTATCCGCCTTTTTTGCACAAAGCGTGCAATGCCGGAAGCACCAGCACCGCTTGCAGCGCTCACTGGTGATATTGGCAAAGTTCAGTAACCGCTCGGCGTTCTCCAAGTCAAAACCGGTCTCCAGGCTGCCAATGCACATGGCCGGGGAGGTCTCACTGACCCGCTCGCAGGGGAAAAATCGGCCCTCCACATTCACAAACACCCGCATTTTCCCGGGAACGCAGGGGCCACTGGGTACGTCAATCCGCTGTAGCCCGTCCGGCTCCTCCGCTCGGGACACCTTATCCATGGCGTTGGCCAAAGCCTGGTACGTAATGGGTGAGATTCGCTCCTTGGGATATTTCCCCCAGTAGGACAGGTAGGACAGGAACATTTGGTATTGATACTTTTCTATGTGCGTAGAAGAGAACCGGGTCTCCTCGTCATCATACTCTTTGTCTACAATGGCAGCGTTCAGGCCGCCCCGATGTACTACATCATAATCCACACAGACAGAGTTGATGCAATCAAAGTCATTGGTGGGATCGATGACCATACTGAAATGCACATGCTGGGCATACTCCGGCTCCAGTTCATGAATTCGCCGGATTCGTCCCATCACTGTGTCAAAGGTCCCCTGTCCATTGGCAAAAACTCGGTTTGCATCGTTGATTTCCCGGGGACCATCAATGCTGATCATCAGACTGACCTCATGCTCCGCCAGGTAACGAATGATATCATCGGTAAGCAACGTGCCGTTGGTGGTCATATTGAAGGTGAGCTTCTTTCCCACGAACCGGGCTTTGCTGTACTGGATGACCCTCTGCACCAGGGGAAACTGCAGCAGCGGCTCCCCGCCATAGAAGCTGATGGACACCATGCGGCTGTCAATGGAATGCTCCCACAGAAAGTCCACGGCCCGCTTTGCCATGTCCCAGGTCATATGTTTTGCGCTGTGGTGGCGTTGCCTGGCGCTGGAGGTCTCGGAGTAGATGCAGTACTTACAACGGAAATTGCAGCTCTGGGTCACCTGCAAAATCAGCTGGCGCAGGTTCCGGTCCAGAAATTGGGGAAGGTACCTGCTGTATGGATGGCAGAGCTCTTCCACCGGACTTTCGCTGGTCAGGTATCCCATTTCCGCCAAATGCACCAGCTCATCCGGCGGCTCTGAGACGACGTCGCCGTCCAGGAGACGCTGCAAAAACAAATAGCTGTCCGGTTGAATCTGACAGAGCTCGCTTTTGGCCACGTCGTAAAAATACCAGCTATTTGGAGTCCGAAAGAGCTTAATAAACGGCCTTTTCATCATATGCAAAACTCCATTCTAAAATAAATACAACCTCAAATCATTTCGCTGTCTCGTCTGATTCCGTTTTTATGGAAACCGGCTGTCCAGGGGCCAGCACAAAGTCACTTTTTCCAAGTATTTTATGAAAGATGTGGGTATTTCTCCACCACCCTGCACCCATTGTTTGGTATAGGATAGCAGAGTTTACTTGTATTTTCAAATAATCCATCACGAAGGCGGATTTTTTTTACGCGAATGCAGGAATGTTTGTTCCACGCCGCTATTTCTACGGTCATGTCCAACCGCTGAGAGAGACAAATGCACTCTGGCAGAAAATTCGCTGTTCCAATTTTCACCATCTTGTGATATACTAAAAAACATAAAAGTTCAAATTTCTGTTTGGTGGTGATGTAGACCGTGGAAGCAATATCTGGCTTTGAAAAAGTGGAGAACCTCCCTGTGAAACCGGCAGTCACCTGGATTCGCATTCTCCTCTGCGATGATGATCCTGTATTTTTGCGGAAAATCAAAGGAATGTTGGAGACATACCTGCAATCTCATCAGATCCCGGCAAAAATTCATGCCTTACAGGGCTGGAATCACTTGGCAGAGCGCATCTTAGACAGCTGCGATATGGCTTTTTTGGACATTCCCCTCCCATCCTCGGACCTCACTGGTCTGGACATTGCCAAAAAACTACGGGCAGCCCGGGAGGACGCGGTCATTATATTTGTCAGCAACCACCTGACATACGCGCCGGCCTGTTTTGAGGTCCAGGCCTTTCGGTATCTGCTGAAAAGTGAATTCGACCAAAAATTTGATTTATATTTGCGGCAGGCCCTGGAGCGGTTGCAATGTTTCCGAAAAACGATTAAAATAAAGTCCCGGGGCGAGATGGCGGAGCTGCCAGTCGGCAACATTGTGTATGCGGAGAGCCGGCAACATCAGGTTTGCATCCATCTGAAGGACGGTGAATCCCATGTATGCTATGGGTCCTTAAGCAGCCTGGAGGTCCCCCTATGTCCCTTGGGTTTCTTGCGGGTTCACAGGAGTTTTCTTGTCAACATGCTGTACATTTTGAAACTGCAGAGCCAGAAAGTTGTACTGAAGGACGGAACTGCTTTAAAGGTCAGTGAGCGGAACTATTCGGAGCTGAAGACGCAGTACCAAACCTGGAAACGCAGGCAGGGGCCATCCATCTCACCGGAATCGCTATAAATGGAGAAAAATCGGGATGAAAATTTTGTTTACCGGTTTCGAGCCTTTCGACGGCGGAACCAGCAACCCCTCCTATGCATGCCTGCGGGAATTGCCGCCCACAATAGGGACGGCGGAGCTTGTGACCATGGAGCTACCCGTATCCTTCCGCCGGGCGCCGGAGCTTCTGCTGAAGGGAATGGACGCGGAAGGTCCGGATGCGGTCATCTGTCTGGGCCTGGCAGCCAACAGGAAGAAAATTTCCCTGGAGAAGGTGGGACTCAATTACGCCTATGCCCGGATTCCGGACAACGACGGTATGCAGCCCCGGGACATTCCTCTAGACCCATCCGGGCCTGCCGCCTGCTTTTCCACCTTGCCGGTTTGGGATCTGGCCGCAGAATTGAACCAGGCAGAAATTCCAGCTGAGGTATCTCTCAGCGCCGGGAGCTATGTGTGCAACTGCCTGCTGTACCATCTGCTGAGAGCCGCAGGAAGGATGCCCGCAGGCTTCATTCACGTGCCCCCCACAGAGGCAATGCCCCTGGAGATGGTGACCCGGGCCATGAAACTCATCGCCACCCGTTTGGGCGGTTAACCAGAGAGGAAAAACCAGATGAAATATTGCTTTGACGAAATCATTGACCGCAGAAATACAGATAGCATCAAGTGGGATCACATTCCAGGTAATCCAGACGCCATCCCCATGTGGGTAGCAGACATGGATTTCCGGTGCCCCCAACCGGTCATAGACCGGGTAATGGAAAAAGCCGCCTTCGGCGTTTACGCCTATACCGCCACACCCCCGGCCTTCCGGGAGGCCACTGCCAGCTGGCAGCGCCGCCGCCACCATTGGGACATGGGAGAGGCTACAGTCATCCCCGTGTCCAGCGTGGTACCTGCCCTTTACACCGCCGTAGCCGCCTTCACAGAGCCGGGCGACCGGGTGATTCTCCAACGGCCGGTGTATGGTCCTTTCACCGACGCAGTAACGCAGCAGGGGCGGGAGATCTCCAACAATGCGCTCTTGCTTCAAAACGGGCATTACGAGGTGGATTTCGAGGACCTGGAACGCCGCGCGGCAGACCCCCGGGCCAAGCTGATGCTGCTGTGCAGCCCGCACAACCCTGTAGGCAAGGTGTTTACCCGGCAGGAGCTGGAAAAAATTGGGGAAATTTGCCGCCGCAACCATGTGCTTCTCTTTGCCGATGAAATCCACGGAGATTTTGTATACCCGGGAAGCTGTCATATTCCAGCGGCCTCCATCCTCCCTGACTGCTTGGTGGCCGTTGCCCCCAGTAAAACCTTCAATTTAGCATCTATGAAGGCAGCCGCCGTCATCTCGCCCAATCCAGATCTGGCAAAGCGATTCCAGCAGGTTCTCTCCCTCAGCCACGGGGACAACATGAATATGCTGGGACTATACGCCTATATCGCCGCCTACGAAAAGGGAGACGAGTATCTGGAGCAGCTCCTTACTTACCTTGCCGGCAATGTGGCGCACTTACAAAAGCGTCTGGCGGAGCAACTGCCCCAAATCCGGCTGATTGCGCCCCAAGGAACTTATTTGATGTGGTTGGACTGCCGGGCCATGGGCATGGCTCAAAATGAGCTGGCAGACTTCTTTACATGGAAAGCCGGCGTCGCCATGAACACCGGCGAGTGGTTTGGTCCCGAAGGCACAGGCTTTATGCGTATGAATCTGGCCTGCCCCAGAAAAACCTTGGACCTCGCTCTGGACCGGATCGCCGGAGCATTTGCAAAATAAAACCCACGCCGTTTTTGGGCGTGGGGACTTGCAAGTTGACAGCAGATTCAGTATACTAGCATCGAAACCAGCGGCTTGCCGCCTGGAAATTTGTTTGACGGAAAGGAACGTAGCCATGCGGGAAATCAAAGGGGAAGCCATTACCCAGGCTGTGGCCCGGCTGTGCATGAGCGCCAACCGGAACTTACCCCAGGACGTGCGGACCTGTATCACCCAAAGTCAGGAGCGGGAGTCTTGGGAACCGGCTCGCGGTATTCTGTCCAAGATTGTAGAAAATTATAAAATTGCCGAGGAGGACCAGCTGCCTATCTGCCAGGACACAGGCGTCGCCTGCGTCTTCCTCGAAGTCGGCCAAGAGGTCCACATCCAGGGAGACCTGGAGCAAGCGGTCAACGCAGGCGTCCACCAAGGCTATCTGGAAGCAGGCCTCCGGTGCTCCGTGGTGGCGGACCCCCTGCGCCGGGTAAACACCAAGGACAACACCCCCGCCGTCCTGTACATCCGTCTGGTGCCCGGCGACCGGCTGAAGATCACCGTGGCCCCTAAAGGCGCCGGTAGCGAGAATATGAGCCGCATTGCCATGCTCCGCCCCTCCGATGGGGCCCAGGGAGTCAAAGACTTTGTGTTTAAGACCGTGGCAGAAGCAGGCCCCAACCCCTGTCCGCCCATTGTGGTGGGCGTGGGCATTGGCGGCGGCTTTGACCGCTCGGCGGAGCTGGCCAAGCGGGCCCTTCTTCGCCCTGCCGGGTCCCCCAACCCCGACCCCTTCTACGCCGAAATGGAGCAAGAGCTGCTGGAGCGGATCAACGCCCTGGGCATCGGCCCCCAGGGCCTGGGCGGCCGGACCACAGCCCTGGCGGTCCACATTGAGGTAGCCGCCGTACACATGGCCAGCCTGCCTGTAGCGGTCAACATCAACTGCCACGTGACGCGTCACAAGACGGAGGTGCTCTAAAATGGAAAAGCATATCAAGCTGCCCCTGACCGCGGAGCTCGCGAAGACGCTCCACGCCGGC
>ENA-OURU01003000-OURU01003000.1-human-gut-metagenome-genome-assembly--contig:-NODE-3000-length-14844-cov-9.870715_pt1 | contig 14844 bp, 10 predicted proteins | sample MGYA00242137_ERZ509064 | MGnify/ENA primary metagenome ERZ509064 (study PRJEB26280, sample SAMEA2338777) | human gut metagenome | biome: human gut; feature: human-associated habitat; material: faeces...
GCAGACATTCTTTAAAGATAAACTTGCCATTTGAAAATACTCCTTTCATATTTACCAATGTTATTTTCTCTCATTGTGAAACGATATGTCTCGTTTGAATCTGAATTCAGTATAACGAAAATCACGAAAATGTGCCATACCACTATTTCACAAAGATTTTGAATCATATTGTAAGAATTGCTTATAAAGTTTGTTTTTTTTCGAAATGCTTGTCAGATTGAACAAATCCGCCCGCATTTCTTGGACATATTCCACAAGAATCGCCCTACTTTGTCTCATTTTCCGGCTTTTTATAGAAGCTAAGCTGGTTTTTGCCATGTCTTTTTGACACATACAGCGCATTATCTGCGGCTTTGTACAGTTCCTCGAAAGACTTGCCGTCCCCGGGGAAGACCGCTGCTCCCACGCTGGCTGTTACGGAATATTTTACATATTCTCCCACTTCAAACTGATGGAAGAACTGTTCGATCTTCTTGCCTTCCCGTTCGATCATACTGATATCGCGGATATCCTTCAGAAACACCATGAACTCATCGCCACCGGTACGACCCACGATATCCGTAGCCCGGAACATGGATTGCAGACGTACTGCCAGGTTGCGGAGCACTTCATCTCCGAAGGCATGTCCCATAGTATCATTGATCTTCTTAAAGTTATCAACATCCAGTACGAACAATACGCCCTGCTTGTCCGGGTACTTTTCCATGTATTCCCGGATCTTACGCTCTGTGGCCATCTTATTGTTCAGATCCGTCAATAGGTCGGTATCCGCTTTATCCTCCAACACCTTACTGTGTTCAGAGGCTTTGATGCGTACCAGAATATTGATTGCGGTGATAATAATAAGCGCTACTGCAATGGAAATACTGATCTTGACGATCAGATTCACAATCGGGCCGCGGAAGGACTGCTGGATTCCAGACAGATAGGATTCATTAATACCGACCACCAGGTTCCACTCGGTACCGCGGATTGGAAAATGACAGACGATCTTGCCTACACCGTCTTCCTTAACATGTAAAATGCCGCTGTTGCCCTTCTGCTGCTGTCTTTCAAACAGGGTCCAGCTTCCCAGGCTTTCCGAAATATCTTTCAGGGAATTCCAGAAATCATTCTGCAAAATAGCCGTTCCGTCAGTGGCACCGTAGCATGCCATAATGGTTCCGTTCCGGTTGACCAGAGAGAAAAATGCCTTGTCACCATATACAGAATTGTCGAAGAATTCCTTCATGTTATCCGGGTTCATATAACTGAGCAGATATCCTGTGACATTTCCGGATATCGCAATCGGACACACATAGATAAAGGCAGTCTGTCCGTTGATCCCATCCGTGCCGGCATAAATATAATGGGCGGAGGTTCCGCTGATGCTGCCATAATAGTTTAACTCTGACATATCGAACTCCCGGCGGTCACTCAGCATTCCTTTTCCGTTCACAGCACAATAAGCAGACATATAGGCGTTGCTGGCTTTTACAATGGTGTCCAGCTTCTCATATACAAAAGCATCACTTCTGTCCGGCCGGCTCGCCATAATGTTTGCCATGGCACTCGTGATATCTCCCAGTGCCCCCAGCTTGTCATCTACTCCCGCGGAATAGTAATAGCCGATCTGCTCTGCCTGATCATCCACCACCGTCTGTATGGCTGAATTCATTTTATTATTAAATTCGTAAATACTCAGAACCAGTGCAACAACCAGCAATGCGCAGGGAAAGACCCACTGGAAAACAATTTCCCAAAATTTTCTCTTTTGCATACTCCGAACACCTCTCGTCTGATGCCCCCGCAGGACATTTTTGTTACTTCACGTCTGTTTTCAGGCTTTCATCCAGTTCATCATGGAATACTCTCTCATCCTCTTCCGGCGAGATTTCCGGTGCAGGCTCCTGTTCTGACAACAACTGATCTTCCAGCTTCTGGAAGAATTTATTGTACAGCATGGCAGAGGCATAAGCCGGCAGCGAAAAACCAAACAGGAAAATAATGGGTATCAGTCTTAAAGATACCAGATAAATAATCAACGGAAAAAATGCCATTACGAACATTACAACGGTCTTGGGCAGCTGTAAAATACTCATGATAAATGCATTTCGAATGGTTCCCATGATTGTATTGTCAAATTTGGCAAGTACCGGAAATACATATAAAGAAGTGCAGATCACCAGCACTCCTGCTGCCATGATCAGTACCACCAACACCTGGCTGAACTGCATTCCGGATTTGGTAATAATGTAGTAATCACCGCCAAGGATCGCCGCTACCAGCATAAGCAGCAACCAGATCAGGGTTGCCTGGCGGAAATTGGTCTTAAAGGATTTAAAAAAGCTTCTTGTAATATAACTCTCCTCGTTACGCACGATCTTCAATGCCACATAATGCATGGAAGTCAGCGCAGCTCCAGCGGTAATGACAGGGATGCAGCAGATCAGTGTCAGAATATTGAGCCACATCAGATCTGCCATTTTGTTCAGTACATTCATTAAAGGGCTATCCAGGTCAAAAATTTTCATTTATATCTTATCCTTTTCTGTTTTATAAAAATTTTTCCATGGGGGTCACACGTATTCCGGAAAATGCTTCCTCTTCATGTACCGCATGAAACCCCAGTTTTCGATAGAACTCTACGGCATACGGAGCTGCTTTCAGCGACATATACCGTTCCCCTTCCTCTTTTTTCAGATATTCACACATTCTTCTCATCAGATCCCGTCCGATTCCCCGATGATGATACTCCTCATCGACAAAAAGAAGTGATAAATGATTATAATTCCGCACGGAAGCCGCTCCGATGACTCTCTCACCGTCCAGCGCCACCATCATCTGGTATCTTCCCTGCAGGAACGACTTATAGAGGTGTTCATCCGTAATAAAATCATAAAAGTTACGGATTCCCTCCTCTGTATAATCCACCGCCTCAAATTTCAAAAATGTCTTCCAGATCATATGCATGGCAGGAATCCAGTCTTTGTCTGCCGCCCATCTGATCTCGTAAGTGCCCGCTGCCGTATCCGACATGATGCACCGCCTCTCTGATCCGAAAGCTTTCCGGTCTTAATCCAGTCCCGGAATCTCCCTGCGGATCCATTGATAGATGTCCTCCATGGCCTGTTCACCGTCTTCCTCATTCAAAAGCTCATGTCTGTCATTCTCGTACAGTTTGACGGTAATATTTTTCACACCAGCCTTCTTCAGAGAATCACATGCCTTCCGGACACCCTTACCGTAATCTCCCACCGGGTCCTCGGCACCGGATACCATAAGGATTGGCAGGTTCTGCGGTACCTTCTCCAGATTCTCCTGCTTCTGCAGTCTGCGGATCAGTTCAAACAGCGTCTGGAACCCATTCACAGTGAAGGTAAATCCACACAGCTCATCCGCTATATAGCGGTCCACATTCTCCGGATTCCGGCTCAGCCAGTCACTGGATGTCCTCGGAGCATCGATCCGCTTGTTATAGCCGCCGAAAGCAGCCTTGTCAATAAAACGGCTGATATGCTTTGAACCACAGAACAGCTTCTGTATGCCTGCCATGGCTTTGGAACAAAGGATCAATCCCCCGGACTGCATTCCCGTTCCGACAATTACCGCCCCGTCGACTCCCTTACCGTAACGACACAGATAATTCCTCGTAATAAAGGAACCCATACTGTGTCCCAAAATAACATAGGGCACCTCCGGATAGCTTTCCTCTGTGATCTTCTTCAGCCGATGTACATCCCTTACCACTACCGTTGCCGGATCCTGTTCGCAGAAGTAACCGTAAGTGCCGCCTTCCGCCACAGATTTTCCATGTCCGAGATGGTCTTCTCCGGTAACAAGGATTCCTCTGGCAGTCAGAAATTCAGCCAGGTTCTCATAACGCTCCACATACTCTGCCATTCCGTGCACTACCTGCACAATGCCTTTTACATTGCCGTCATCGGGAGTATATCTCACTGCATGGATACGGCTTTCGCCGTCCCGGGAATCAAAGTAAAATTCTTCCTTAATCATAAGACCTCCTTGGTTACGGAAAAATCATAGGACGCACAAAACAAATGTCAATTTTACAGCATCTGCTTTGGCGTCCTATTCATTATATATCATTTCTTATAAAATTTTAAGCCCTATATTGCTTTTTTTGTAAAATAGTAACAGTTCATCCCGCCTCATTCGTAAAGTTGCGTTGTCATATACTATTTAACAGATCTCTGCTCCGGCAGGCATATTCTTCTCCGGGGTGACCAGAGCCAGATTGCCTTCCGCGTCTTCTGCGCACAGGATCATGCCCTCGGACATTACTCCTGCCAGTTTCGCAGGCTTCAGGTTCACCAATACCATAACCTTCTTGCCCACCATTTCCTCCGGGCTGTAATGTGCCTTGATGCCAGAGACGATCTGACGTACCTGACTGCCGATCTTCACCTGGCTGCACAGCAGCTTCTTGGACTTGGGCACTGCCTCACAGGAAATGATCTCACCTACCTGGAACTGCATTTTTGCGAAGTCGTCATATTCGATCTCTGTCTTAGGCTCAATATCGATGGCTTCCTGCTCTGCCTTTTCTGCCTCGGCATTTGCCTCTTCCGCTTCATGCTCCGCTGCTGCCTTGATCATGGCTTCTTCCAGCTCTGCCTCTTTTTTTGCTACATCCTTCATATCCAGACGGGCGAAGAGGATCTCAGGCTGGTCAGTCACCCTGTTGCCGCTCTCATACAGGCCGAACTGCTCTAACTGATCGAAGTCACGCAGGGAGGTATTCAGCTGTTTTGCGATCTTCTCTGCGGTTTCGGGCATATAAGGCTCTAACAGGGATGCGCCAATGATAATACCTTCCACCAGATTGTACAGAACGGTAGCCAGACGATCTGCCTTGGCTTCGTCCTTGGCCAGTACCCAGGGTTCGGTCTCATCGATGTATTTATTACAGCGTTTGAAGATGCCGAAGATCTCGGTCAGGGCATCTGCTACTCGCAGTTCTTCCATTTTGGCTACTACTTTTGCATAAGTGCCGGTCACAGTCTGTTTCAGATCGGCATCCACTGCTGCATCGTTCTCGGTCAGCTGTACATTCCTATTCTCTACTACACCACCAAAATACTTGTTGCTCATGGAAATGGTACGGTTCACCAGGTTGCCCAGGGTGTTGGCCAGATCGGAATTGGTACGCTCTGCTACCAGTTCCCAGGTCAGATTACCGTCATTTTCAAAAGGCATCTCATGCAGTACATAGTAACGTACTGCATCTACGCCGAAATAATCTACCAGATCATCCGCATAGACCACATTTCCCTTGGATTTGCTCATCTTGCCACCGCCCATAAGAAGCCAGGGATGTCCGAATACCTGCTTCGGCAGGGGCTCACCCAGTGCCATCAGGAAAATAGGCCAGTAGATCGTATGGAAACGAATGATGTCCTTGCCGATCAGATGCAGGTCTGCGGGCCACAGTTTCTTGTACTGCTCGGTGCTGTTGCCATCTGCATCGTAGCCGATACCGGTGATGTAGTTGGTCAGTGCATCCAGCCACACGTAGATGACATGCTTGGGATCGAAGGTCACCGGAATGCCCCAGGTAAAGGAGGTACGGGATACGCACAAATCCTGCAGTCCGGGGAGCAGGAAGTTGTTCATCATCTCGTTCTTACGGGAAACGGGCTGAATGAACTCGGGATGCTCATTAATGTGCTTGATCAGTTTGTCTGCATATTTGCTCATGCGGAAGAAATAAGCCTCTTCCTTGGCAGGCTTTACGACACCGCCGCAGTCCGGGCACTTGCCGTCCACCAGCTGGGACTCGGTCCAGAAGGATTCACAGGGAGTACAGTACATTCCCTCGTAAGCTCCCTTATAGATGTCCCCCTGATCATAGAGACGCTTGAAGATCTTCTGTACCTGCTTCTCATGATCCTCATCCGTGGTACGGATGAACTTATCATAGGAAATGTTCAGCAGATCACACAGACCGCGGATGACACCGGCGATCTTATCTACATGTTCCTTGGGAGTGATGCCGGCTGCCTCAGCCTTCAGTTCGATCTTCTGTCCATGCTCGTCAGTACCGGTCTGGAAGAAGACATCATAGCCCTCCTTTCTCTTGAAACGCGCGATGCTGTCAGCCAGTACGATCTCGTAGTTGTTGCCGATATGGGGCTTCGCAGATGTATAGGCAATCGCTGTGGTAAGATAATATTTTCCTTTGCTTTCCATAAATCACATTCTCCTTTTCTTATTTATTTTAATTCCAACGGATCGTTCCGTGCTCCGCACTCTCACAATCCAACCCAATATTCGCATATCGTGAAGCTTACGCTCCACTTTTATGCTCATATCGGGGCAGGTCATCAAGTCATAAAATTACTCTTGTGCAAGCACATCGTAATTTTTGACTTGTGACCTTGTTGCAATAAAAAAGTCTCCTCAAAGAACCTTATGTTCTTCAAGAAGACGAGCGTTGTCTCGTGTTACCACTTCTCTTCGTCTGCGTTTCGCAACACAGACCTCTTCGGGTCCGTAACCCTATCCGCTGTAACAGGCGGATCCTGTCGCAGCCTTGCTTCTACCGTTCCTATTCTGTTCCGGTATCCGTTCGGTGCGCCGCTCAGAAGCCATCTTCTCTATCTGTCCGTTCCATTCCTCTCAGCCTTACGGAATGTTCTCTGTAAAACTTCTATGATAAATACTCTCTTCCTCATTGCATTTGCGTATTCTTACAGTAGCACAGGAAATCCGGACTGTCAATGCAGTTTTTGTTGCCATGCAATCGTAAATGTGTATAATGGTATATTATATAAGGTAATTTTTATAACATACATAAGAGGATATAAAATGAAAAAAAGTAAATTACCAAAACAGGCCTTGATCATTCTGAGCATTGCTCTGGTGCTGGTAATTTCCACAGTTATGTGGAGTTCTGCCCAGATCACACAGGATACAGAGGAAGAAGTACAGTCCACTCTCCGGGATGTTGCCACGCAGAACGCCCTGATCGTACAACAGGAGCTCCGTGAAAACTTCAACTTATTATACAGCCTTGCCGATGCGATCAGCGTTTCCCCGGATGCAGTCAATGCAAAATCCATTGCTGCACAGTTGGGATCTTTTGTCTCCACCTATGAGTTTAAACGGATCGGTTTCGTCTCACCGGACGGTCAGGTGATAAGCACCGATGGCTATGTACAGGATCTGTCCAGCAGAGATTTTTTTAAGGATGGTATGCAGGGACTTCCTGGTATTACCAATACCCTCCAGGATCGCCTCGGTACTCCGGAGCCCATCAATGTATTCAGCATTCCCGTATATGATCAGAGTGATTCCATTATCGGTGTTTTATTTGCCACCTATCGGAACCAGCATTTTGAAGAAATTTTAGGCGTGCAATCCTTTAATAATCAGGGATTCAGTTGTCTGGTAAATCAGGACGGTGACCTGATCGCCACATCTTCCAATGCACCGGCTTCCCTGCAGGAAGCCGACCGTATGTCCGATTATCTGACTCAGGATGCCCGTAACGACCAGCCCTTGCAGGATCTGCATACGCTGCTTCAGAGTTCTTCTTCCAACGGTGGTTATTTCTATGGAGGCAGTCAGAAGTATTATTACTATGCGGCTGCAATGGACAATCTCCGCAGCGACAGACAGTGGTTCGCCCTGACTATTGTTCCCGATCAGGTACTTTCCAGTCGTTCCGCTCCGATATTGTTTCAGGTGCGGCTGCTGATCCTGCTGATCATTGTGATCGCCGGAGTCGGTACTTTTGCTTTTGTGCACAGTATCCGGACACGGCGCAGGCAGTTATATCGTCTGGCTTATGTGGATCCTCTGACAAATGGTGATAATTTTGCCTGCTTCAAGGAGAAATTATCCCACCGAGGCGGAGACAGCGGCTTCTATGTTGCCCTGGATCTTCAGGATTTCAAGCTGATCAATAATACCTGTGGTGTGGCCAAGGGTGACGAAACACTGTTGGAAGTATGGAAGATCCTGCAAACCGGTACACATCTGGGTGAATTTTCTGCCCACATCAATGCAGACCGGTTCATCCTGTTCCTGCGGGATAATGACCGGTGTACCTTAGAACCCAGATTGGAGTGCCTGTGTCAGGATATTTCCAATTTGTCCACAAAGCTTAATATTCCGAAACTGTTCCCACTGTGCGGCATCTATGAGACCGCCGATCATAAGGAAATCGAACAGAATTACGGCAAGGCTGTACAGGCCATGTATCCGATAAAAGGAAAACGTACCAGGCATTATGCTTTTTATGATGAGCTGGATATCAAACAGCTCTCCGAGGATCGTCTGATGGAAGATGTCTTCGAAGATGCCCTGAAGAACGGAGAATTCCAGCTGTGGTATCAGCCGAAGGTAGACCCCGTCACCGGAAACATTCTGGGAGCGGAGGCTCTGATCCGTTGGAAGCGCCCCGACGGCACCATGCTCTCTCCCGGCAAGTTCATTCCATTATTTGAGAAAAACGGTAATATCACAACACTGGACGAATATGTGTTCCGCACGGTGTGCGCACAACAGCAGAGATGGCTGCAGGCTGGAGCAAAATTGTATCCGATTTCTGTAAATATTTCCAGAGTCAGCCTATACTACAGCAATGTGGTAGATAAGTACCGGGAGATTTTGAATTCATTCCGGCTCGATCCGAAATATGTTCCGTTAGAGATCACTGAGAGTGCTACCATTGATAACAGTGATATTTCCTCCCTGATCGAGCAGTTCCATGAAGCAGGATTTACTTTACTGCTGGATGATTTCGGAAGCGGTTATTCTTCTCTGTCTTCGCTGAATGTCATGCATTTCGATACGATCAAGCTGGATAAGAGTCTGATCGATTACATTGGTGACCGGAACGGTGAAAAGCTGCTGTTGCATATCACGCAGTTGCTGCAGAGCTTCGGTATGACTATTACCGCAGAGGGTGTAGAAACTTCGGATCAGGTAGAGTTTCTGAAGAATCTTCACTGTGATGATATTCAGGGTTACTACTTCTCGAAGCCGTTACCGGTAAACGAATTTGAAGATTTTGTAAGAAAGCATACAGGTCTGTAGGGTTCGCCCACAGACCTGTTTTTGTTCCTGTATTCTGTTTTGCTCGTCTTATTCTTCTCCCAGGATCAGGATCGAATAAGCCGGAAGCGTAACTACAGTACCGGCACGCTCCGCGGTCTCTTCTCCGGTATAAAGTTCCCCCAGCAGTACCAGTTCCTCCGCTGTGGTGCCTCCTACGGTAAGTCCGGTCAGATCCACGCTCACAGCCTCCGCAGAGGTATTTCCCAACAATAATAAGTTACTGCCTTCATAGCTTCTTGTCAGGGCAAAGCATTGTTCACCGGAATACTGCTCCAGATAAGCGGTGGTGCCTCTGGCGATCACTGGGTTCTGGTTGCGGACACGGATCACCTGTTTCACATAATTATAGATGGAATCGGGATCCTCCTGCTGTTCTTCCAGACTGTCAAATTTCATCCGGAAATCATCCATATCTGCCGGGCCCTTACACATGCCTTCCGCATTGCCGTCCTTGCTCCAGTACATGGGGGCCCGTTTGTTCTCGTCTTTGCCGGAGCCCTTCATGCCCAGTTCTTCCCCATAATAGAGGAATACATTGCCATTCATTAAGAGATTAAGGGCATTGCCCATTTTCGTCTGAGCTTCGCTATTCTCCCCGGCATAGTAGCCTGCACTGCGTCCCATATCATGATTGGTGTAGAAGGGAGCATTGATATAATCCGGATTGTACTGTGCATACATGCCCTGCTCTGTTTCCAGATTCTTTGCATAAGATGTTGCCGATGCCTTACCGTTCATCACATTGGCAATGATACCGGACTTGTCGGCAAAAGCAAAATCAAACATGCTGTCCACGCGGCTCTCATAATATTTGGCATAGGTATTCTGATCCGTCCAGCATTCACACACCAGATAATTCTCCGGATCTTTGCCATGAACATAATCCGCGAACCAGCTTAGAATTTCCACATTGTCCTCTGTGGATCCGGTAACATACTCTTTCACCGCATCCAGTCGGAAGCCATCCACACCCATATCCAGCCAGAAATCCGCGATCTGCTCAAATTCCCGGCGTACCGCCTCATTCTCCAGATTCAGATCCGGCATTCCGTCCCAGAATCTCGCTTCATAATACCAGGCCGTTCCATTCAGCTGTGCATACCCGCCCTGGTATTCTCTGGAAAAATGGTAATAATCCACGTACGGGCATTCGGAACTATCCGGTTCCGCCCCTTCCGGCAGGCTCTTCAGATACTCCGCAGCCTGTTGGAACCAGGGATGGCTGCTGGAAGAATGATTCATTGCCAGATCCAGGATCACACGGATCCCACGGTCATGACAGGCCGTCAGCAACTCCTGAAACGTTTCCAGAGTGCCGTACTGCGGATCGATATTCTCATAATCCGTGGTATCGTATTTATGATAGGTGACGGAGGGCATCACCGGCATGAGCCAGATACCATTGATTCCCAGATCCATATCTGTGGTATCATCACCGTCATTCAGGTAATCCAGCTTTTCCAGTACGCCCTGTAGATCTCCAATGCCATCACCGTCGCTGTCATAGAAGGAATATACGAAAAGCTCATAGTAGGTACGGTAGTTGTCGTCCGGGATCTGCAGTACCCGGTTGTCCTGCACCAGTGCCGTGGTACTGCCGGTGCTGTCAGTGTTACTGTCCGCGCTCTCATCCTGTACGGTGGCAGTCTCATTCTGTGTACCGGCAGCAGACGCATTGCTGTTTTCTCCTTTGCTGCCTCCACAGGCAGTCAGAGACGCTGTCATTCCCACCACCAGTATTGCTGCCCATATTTTTCTCTTCCATTTGCTCATAGTTATCGCTTACTCCTCATATCCGCTTTTTTCAAACCGGAACCATTTGAAATCAAAATTGCATCCCGGCAGGAAAACGAAGGTCACATTCTGCTCTCCCGTCACTCTTTCCAGAGGGAAACGCAGTTCCCTATATTCCTCGCTGTGTGGGAAGGGAAGTACCTGTGTAGCTCCATCGGTAAACCTAAGCTGGATCGTATTCTGCTGTAAAGGAGTTCTTCCGCAGATGACAATGCTATCGGTTCCCGCTTCTCCAAAGTTCATATCCGTAAATTCGAGAGAGACATTATTGCCGATCTGTTCAACGGCATCCCCGGTTCTCACAAAGCTGTCACCATAGGTAACTCCGTCCGTGAGAGCACTCAGTCTTGCATAAGCTTTTTCCTGTCTGGTGAAATGGAACTCTTTCAGGAAAATTTTATCTTCTGACACTATTGTCAGTTTTGTTACACCCTTTAATCTCCGGGGCAATACGAAGGTATCCGGCTGGAAGACTTCCCAGATGCCCGGCTTCTGATAGGTTATTTCACCCACCAGTGTTCCCTGTGTCCCGGAACCGCTCTCTTCGGGCTCTCCCTTCCATATCTGAATCCGGTGGGGATCATTATCGTTGGCAAAAATGGACAGCGTGATCTCGTCACTTCCGAATTCACCAAAGTCTAACGCTTCATAGACCAGTCCGGTAGGCTGTGCCTTGTCCGTTCCGGCACTGTTCTCCACTCCGCGGCTTACGTCTCCGCCAAAACTTCCGACATAAGAAATACCCGTCACCGGCTCATACGGAGAATGGAACGTCTGTCCCATGCCCTCCACTGCAAAGTCAAGTTGGGAAATCATTTTAATATTGGTTGTTCCGTTACAGGTCATACACCTTACCTGAAAACTGCCATCACTGACGCCTGTGATCCGGATGCTCTCGCCGTCTTCCAGTTCCTCCAGTTTTGCCACAGGGCTGGGGATACCGGAAGCGTCAGTAATGCTCCAGAGAAGCTTACGGTCTGTGGCTTCCATGGGATAGATACGGGTATGTAGCAATACATACGGCTTCTCCGGTGTCAATCTCATATAGGGAGCGCTCATTTCCAGTTTCCGCACCGGAACAAATCCGGGATCCACAAAGGCGGGCGGATATTCTCTGTTTTCTTCTGTTGCGCAGACACCGGGACGAATCGGTGCTTCGACTGCCTGTAACGTCACTGTCGCCGTGCGGTGCCCGGCAGCTGCCGTATTGTCCGGAGTCTCGACTACTGCCGTGGCCGTTTCGGCACCGGTTTCATCGGTCATGCTCACCGTGGCTGTCCATGCGTCCTCCACGGTCACACGAATCTCCCCCGGCGTAGTTTTTGCTGCGATCATAGCCAGTAATTTCCCCTGGAACAGCTTACGTACGGTTCCCTTGTAGGCATCGTAATCGGCGCTGTCACCATTGTCCAGTCCCACCAGTCTTCCAGCACCTTCCACGGTCACTCTCACATAATCGGAGGCATTTTCCACAGGATATCCGTCCCGGTCCTCCGCTGAGATCTCCACAAAGATCATGTCCTCGCCGTCAGCATGCAAGGCTGATTTATTTGCTTTTAATACATAATGATCTGTGTTGCCGAAGGAATGTCTCTCCTGTCTGGCTATCTCCCTACCCGTTTCGTCGTATGCCACGGCACAGATACTGCCGGGCGCATACGGTACTTTCCAGGAAGGCTGCAATACCGTTCCTTTCTGATGATCGATCTGCTGTTTTCCCTGTGACACTCCGTTTACGAACAGTTCCACCTCCGGAGCATTGCTGGTGATCCGCACGTCCACCTGCTGTCCCGGATTAAAATCCCAGTAGGGATATACATGGATCATGGGATCTTTTTTCCCATCCGTCCATTCCGAACGGAAGACGTAGTAGGAGTCTTTGGGAAATCCCGCCGTATCCATCTGTCCGAAATAGCTGTTTTTCGTCTGATAAGGGGTCGGCTCACCGATATAGTCAATGGCTGTCCAGATGAACTGGCCACAGGAATAAGGGGTATCTCTGTCCATAGTGATACAGTATTCCGTATTTTTCGCCGCCCAGCTGGTAGTACTGTTGCCCAACGCAGAACACTGTTCGTCCGCTTCGATCAGATTCGCCCTCTCCAACGGAAAATGATACACCCCTCGGCTCTGTACCACAGAGGAAGTCTCACTTCCGTAGATGATCCAGTCCGGATGCTTTTCATGGTGTTCCGCATAATATTTTTCCGCGTAGTTATAGCCCGCCACTTTCACGATATCCGCACATTTCTGGGCATTTTCCCAGGGCATGTAATTGGAACCGATCGTCACCGGTGCCACCTTCCGGTAATCCCACTTTCTGACTACTGCAAGGAGGCTACGGGTGATCTCCTGTCCATGGGCATCCGCATGGGTATCCGGAATCTCGTTGCCAATGCTCCACATGATAACGGAAGGATGATTGCGGTCTCTGCGGATCCAGCTGCGTACATCCTTCTCCATCCACTCCTTGAAAAATCTGGCATAATCATAAGGATTCTTTGCCATCTCCCACATATCGAACGCTTCGGATACGATCAGAAATCCCATCTCATCCGCCAGTTCCATCAGTTCCACAGCGGGCATATTGTGGGAAGTCCGCACAGCATTGACACCCATGGAACGCATGAGTTCAAATTTCCGGCGCATGGCTTCTTTGTGAAAAGCCGCTCCCAGTGCTCCGAGGTCATGGTGATCGCAGGCACCGTTCAGGCGCACTTTTCTGCCGTTTAATAAAAAGCCCCTGGCAGGATCAAATTGCATGGTGCGGAAACCGATACGGAAATGTTCTTGCTGACATAGTTCCCGGCTGTTGGTCTCCTGCTCTCTCCACAGGCATACCTGCAGATCATACAAGTAAGGATCCGTAATGTCCCATTTCCTCGGATTATCCACAGGGATCGTCATGGATATCTTGTTCTGTCCACAGGTGAGGGGCTGTTTTACCCGGAAGAGCTCCGAGGTTTCTGTTTCTATGGGACTTTTGCTGTTATCAGTATCTCGCAGACAGTATTCCAGTTCATAATTTCCACTATCTGTTCCCCATTCCAGTTCCGTGTCGATGGTCAGATCGTAGCCGTTTTCCGTCTCCACGGAGGAGGTATAGATACCGTCCAGCGGAATATGTGTCTCAGGCAGACGGATCATCCAGACATTACGATAGATTCCGGCACCGCTGTACCATCTGCTGTTGGGTGCCTGAAAGGTTACCCGGAGAACAACTTCATTTTCACCTTCACGCAGATGATCCGTAATGTCCCAGTCAAAGGTGGAGTAGCCGTATTTCCAGTCACCGAGGCACACGCCGTTTATATAGATGGAAGAATCCATGTAAACACCCTCGAAGCGCAAAATGACACGTTCGTCACATGTCGTGCAGGCATTACCTGCCACAGAATTTGACTGCTCCCGCAAGTTCTCCTGCGCCGCTTCGCCTGCACGCTTTACTCCGGATGCGGAATACACGAATTTCTTCCGATACCAGCCGATACTGTCTTCATAGAGGTTCTTCGTATCATAGATCAGCCAGTCGTGAGGCAAGTCTGCCGGCTGCATCTCCCGCTCCCAGAGAGTTCTGTCTTCCCAATTCACACCCAATGCTGTTTTTGCAAAATACCAGTTATCATTCCATAACGTTTTGCTGTTCATCGAAATTTCTGCCCTTTCTGTCCATATCGTTTCCTGTCAGATCCCTGCTTCTATAGTGCTGCTTTTCCTACCTGTGTCCCGTCTTATCGTTGTCTGATACGGTCTTCGCATCTGCCCGGTCTTCCAGACGTTTTACTATGTAAACTGCCAGTACTGCATCCAATGTTCCCAGTACCATGCCGCCCAGAATATCCGTGGGATAGTGGACAAAGAAATAAAGTCTGGAAAAGGCAATGACTGCTGCCATAAGCAGACTTAAAATACCCGCCTTACGATAATAACTGAAAATGGTCACCGCTCCGGCAAAACCGTTGGAAGTGTGTCCCGAAGGGAAGG
>ENA-OURU01003001-OURU01003001.1-human-gut-metagenome-genome-assembly--contig:-NODE-3001-length-14841-cov-46.252807_pt1 | contig 14841 bp, 14 predicted proteins | sample MGYA00242137_ERZ509064 | MGnify/ENA primary metagenome ERZ509064 (study PRJEB26280, sample SAMEA2338777) | human gut metagenome | biome: human gut; feature: human-associated habitat; material: faeces...
CGGGTGCCGACTGGCGCCCGTCTAAAAGGGGATACCCTAAAATTGGAAGTTTACATATACCAATTAGGGATATTCAGTAAATCTCATAAAATTAGATAACTAATTCATACATGCACGGATCATTGTGGATTAACTGGCTTTTTGCATCTTTAGGTATTTCCCTGAAAACAAGGTTTGACAGTCCAAACGGGGGAGAAATTACCCAACCAAGATATGGCTAAGATACAAAATACGAGACTCTTTATTGAATTCCGTGACGAAGAATGCTTATTAAATTTTAATCCAATCATTTAGGTAGATATCAGAATCATTTTCACATGTAAGATTCCATCTTTTAGGTGCTAAAACTATTTTATTTATATGGCTAGCCAAATATGCACCCCACCAACTAAATGTACTATTTGAAATTATAAAATGTTTACAATTATACATTAGTCTAAGCTCTTCATAATCAGGGTTGTTGAAATCAATGTACTTAATATTTATTTTTCTAAAACCAGACAAGTCTCTAAACTGATAATTAGTTTTTATCCATTCTATATCTTCATGAGTATTAGAGAATACAAAGAATGTTGGATTATCCACATGATTTAAAATATAGTTTATTGATTTATTATAATAATCAAAATCACATATCTGTAAGTTTCTCCATTTCAAATTTAAGTAATCTCCCCTTCTTATATGAAGACATACAGAATTGCAACTGTTCAAATTTTCTATCATTTTTTTGTTAATATCTGATGGAATTGTTTTAACTAATAATTCAGATTTGATAATATCAGAAATCGCATGGAAGTTCCTTTCATCCTGATAGAAACCATATATATATTTATTCTTTTTATTGCAAAGTTTAGTTTTAAAAAAAGTATATGGGAAAAAGGTATAATATATACCTTTGTTTGCTCTTTCTAGAAATTTTTCTTCTCCTAGAGGTTTTTGTTTTAATACAATCCATTTGTATAAGTCTAAAACACTAACAGAGAGGTATGTTTTTATCTGAAAGCGAATAAAGTCTATTTTTTGTTTTTTTTATGCAAAATCTTAATTTTATCATTTAAATTTAGATGATTAAGAGACATTTCTCTTTTATCACTACCTATACTTTGTTTCTTATTGAAATAAAATGGATTTAAAATTAAATTTTCATTTATCCCATTTTTTTTGTAACATTCTTGTATATATCTTGCATAAGCGTATTGAAACATTTGATTGCCCAATCCGTTTTTAACCATTAATTTTATCATTTTGTTTTATTTATTATTTTTAAATTGAGATTGGGTGCACTATAATATAATAGACACCACTCGAATACTACTTATATTTCCGTCTGTACTATATTTGTAATAAAAATTTTATTAAATAAATCTATCGCATTTCAATATTAAGATTTTTAGCTATAATATTCTTTTATAAATTAACGAATCTGTAAATCTTTTCTCGATATTTATATCTAATTTATCTTTATGATATTCTTCCAGAACTAATATAGCTGCACCTACAACGGGCTTTAAAGAGGCTACTACACAGGTTGCATTTGGACAATAATTCTTTAACTCATACTTTATTCTTTCTATAAAAGGAGATTCATAATTTTGTAATACGCCTCCAGTAAGTATAACAGTAAATTTTGATTCATGAGTTAATGCGACTTTGGATAAACCACGAACAATATATTGAACCCATCTGTGAGCAATTGTATTCATTATATTAATAGAAACTTTATCGTTGCATTTAATAGCCTCAACTAATAAATGAGCAAATTTCGAAGGATTGAACACAATATTATTACATGTAAAACTAGCATACAAATCTGCCAAAGATTTTTTATTATAAAACTGTAATAGTTTTGCTTCTAAAATAGTTGAGCTCTGAAAGCCATTATAAGAATCAATAATTCCAGACCAAATATGTTGACCTATTGCATAAGCACCATGATCTTCAATATTTATGAATCTGCCGTAAGTGTATTTCATATCATCCTTTGACCATAACGAACAGTTGAGTCTTGTACCAGCACATATTACAGCATAATTATCATTGTCTCTACGAAATGGTATTCCAGCACGCAAGGCTGCAATACAATCGTTAACAATGATAATTTTTTCTTTGGGGAACAATAAAGTTTTAGCAAGAGTATTTTGCATGTTAACAAAATCCTCTTGCCAATCTGCTCCACACATGGCTGCCAATATATAAACCACATTATCCAATGAAGAATGAATCTCAAGAATAGCCTGTTGGATAGAATGATAGATAAATAAATATCTATTATTATCAAAATTAGCCATAGAGTTCCGAAAATCTTTATCTGTTACATAAGCACAGATTTCTCCAGAACATTTTAAAACTATAACATCTGTTTTAGTTTCACCTTGATCAATAGCAACCAGCAAATGTTCCATTCTTATTGTACTTTTATAAATCTATTATAAATAATGTTGAACAACTTATTAGAATGGAGTTTCCATAATATATAAGAAATTAACCTTTTCCATACAGCCCTCATGTTATTGTTAATCATAACATTATAATAAACTTCATACCACCTATTCCACATAATTGAATTAATTTCTGAAAATGTAAATGTGTGAAAAGCATGCAAATATAATCTTCTTTCACATACATTCATCAATATAGACTTTTCTTTATTTAATCTATATGATGTTTTTATTGCCTTTACATAATTTTCAACTACGCTAATGTAGCAATCAAAACGTTCATACGGCTTAACGCTCGTTAATGACCCCGAGGTATACATATAACCATATAATAAAACATCAAGGTATGCAGCTGTTTTAGCTTTAAGAGTTATTTGCCATGAAAATAAACTGTCTTCACTATAAGAAAATCTTGCATCAAAACGATTATTTGCGATAAAATCCCTTCTAAATACAGCGCACCATACAGCACCTGTTTGAAGCATATACAACAAATCCTGTATGTTATTCATATTCATAATCCTAAGCCCTTTATTTAAGCAAGTAATACGATATTTATCCGGAAATCGTGTGAAGTTTTGCTTACCAAAACGGAGGATATCAAAATGATATGTTAGCAAATTTGATTTAATTGTTTTTAAAGCACCATTTGCAATAAAATCATCAGAATCCACGAACCAAATATACATTCCGTTGGCTTTTTCGATACCTTTATTTCTCGCTATTGCAGCACCTTGATGTTTAGGTAGTTTTACGATATTTATACGAGATCTAATTTTCAGTTCTGAAGCAAGGTCCAAATCTTCAAATAATAATGAAGAAACAGGTAAAATCTTTGCAAGATAAGAAGTATTTAGGCTATTTGAGAACTTATTACCTCTAAGTTCTTCAACCAAATGAACAGAATTATCAGAAGAATAATCATCAACAATAATAATTTCAAAATTCATATCTAAGTACTGAGATAATATCGAGTCAATACAAAAGCCGATAGTCTTCTCCCTATTCCATACAGGAATAATGAATGATATTAAAATGTCTGCTGCCATATAATACTGTACTCATCTATTACTTATTAGCGTATTTATCCGAAACAATAACTGTAGATACTATCTCATCATATATGTCGGACATATATATCAAACCCAATTCATTCAGCTGTTTTAATCGCTTAAACAACTCTTCTTTTGTATAGCTATCTGCTAGTTCATTATATATATTGTTGAAATTTACTACGTTTCTATCACAGTTATAAAGAATTTTAATATCATCAAGGCTAAGTTGTATTTGATTACAAGCTACATTGTTAGTATATTCAGTATACTCAGCTCCATTATCATTCATTGATAATGAATAATCAAATTTATGCGTTTTATAATATGTTTCAGTTTCCGCAAATAACTCCCATAGAGGATTGTATTTCCTAGTTTGAATTAAGAACACATCATATGTATATTCTGGTTTCAATAAAGAGGCTGGCATAAATTCCTGCATAGGGGTGTAATCCCAATCTTGAATTCTATTAGAATCAGTCAAAGTTTTATAATCTCGGGAAGTTGACATTACACATAATTCTCTAAGAGAATGATAAAATGAATCGTATTTTAATAGAAATCTTAAATAAAATAGGTTTTGAATGTTCTCTAAAATTAATACATCTGTTTCAAATGGCATACTTCGTAGTATATTTTGAGGATACATAAGCATATCATAAGCAAAACACCATTTACAAATAAGTAATAAATGGGAAAAATGGCTTTTCTTATTCATCAATTTTAGCATTTTATCTGATGTGGATTCATAGCCAATCTGAATTTTCCTAATGCCTGCATCCCGCATCTTCAAAACAATGTCTGCATTAATATCTTTTGCTATAATTTCAGCAAGAGTTATAGCAAATTTATTAGTCTTTCTTATATCCTTATAAAACTCAAGTATCTCATCAAATCTCTTAATATCATTTCCGACAACATCATTATCAATATAATAAAAGAGCTGAGCATTATATTGCTTTATATATTCACGAACTTCATATTTGATGCGCTCAACTTTCTTGACACGATGTTTATAACCATCATTCATAAAACAAAAGGAACAACCATTCCAATGGCAACCTCTACCACTTTCTAATGGGAATCGTACTTCTTCTATATCCACATATGTTTGTTCGATATAGTCTGAGAAATCAGCTATAGGAGTGCTATTTATATCAATAAAATGGTTTATGCGTTTTAATGAAGAAACAGGCATACCGTTTTGACGATATATAATATTGGGAGTCAAGGACAGATTTCCATTACTTACCAAAGAATTTAAAAGACCAAGGAGTGGTAATTCATACTCACCCCACGTGGCAAAATCATAACAATCAAAACTGTCCATCAAAGCCATAGCCTTTCTCTCAAATTCCTGAGCCTCTATTATTGTTATTACCTCAGGATAACTTTCTTTCAATATTTCACAGAATACACCCGCTGAGATAAGCTCGTATTTATAGAATTTAGATTGAACATATACATAATCAAAATTTTCGATGTTCATATCCTTCAACTCTTTTTTTATAGAGTTTTTCAATAAAATGGCGTTGTTTTCCAAATGAGATTCTATTGCTTTGTTAGGAAAGTACTTAGAAATAAGAATCTTTATTCTATCAAAGACATTCTGATCTTTTCTGTCAATTGCATAATAATTATAGAAGGGCATTAAGTCTTTGAAAATCTGTGATAATGGAATTGAATCGATCTGATTTAACCAAAAATCATTAATAACATTTCTTAAAGAAAGATTCCAATATTTTACACTTGCCTTATAACCATTCTGAATTAGAAACGGTTTAATAACCGATAACGAATATCCTGGACGTAATGGGTCTACAGGAGGCAAACAGTTCAACAAAACATTTTTCATGACTCATTTATTTTTTGTTAATCCTAATATAGCTATATCAATAAAACGACCTCTCTCAAATTCATATTCATGTAATATAGCCTCACAACTAAAACCAAGTTTCTTAAATAAAGACATGGCTCTGACATTTATTGGATCCACATATGCTTGAATTCGGTTAAGTTTCAATGTTTCAAATGCATATACTATGACAAGTTTTAATGCTTCAGAAGCATATCCAAAATGCCAATATCTAGGAGAAAATATACAACTTAATGTACCACGATGATGTTGATTAGTAAAGTCCTTAATACCAACAGACCCAATATAAACCGATTTAGCATCAAGTATAACAGCCCACTTAATTGATTCAGACATTAAATATTTGGTGTGTAGAGCTGATATTTCAGATTTTGCTTCCGATAAACTATCAATAGTATTTCGACCATAATACCTTACGGCGCTTTCATCAGATAATAAGTTATAATAATCATTAGCATCAGAATCAAGATGCTCTCTCAAGGATAACCTTATAGAAGACATATTAGGAAAAGACATATTAAGTATGATATAAATTTAACATAAAGGCGTGATGTCTTGCTATAGCAATGGAACAATGATTTTGTGGTGCACTAAGCAAATCATTATTTAATAAAAATGCATCACCAGGGCAGACATCTATACAAAATTTGCAATAATCATATTTTCCACATTCCTTTAAATCAGCAATTTTCAAAGACCGCCAATTATCCAAAAGTTCAACACCATTCAATCTTGTAAAATCTTCAATGAAAGGCATATCTTTTTTCTTACGCTTCAGGCATCTGATATCATTATTTCTCAAACTTGCTATTACACAAGGGAATGCTATACATAGCCCGACTTCACCGAATGGATTAATATATAGAGTATTGGTTTTATTATAACAAGGAGTTTCTGACGGATCCTTATTTATGTTGCACGCACCAATCTTGCGACTCTTATAATAGATTGGGCTATCAGGGGACATTGCCATTTGTAAAAGTTGAGTTTCATCCAAAGAATATTTAGATAATTTTCTATCATCCATGGAAGGATAAATAGTACAATTTAACATCGAACTATCAGATAAATCATAGCCTTTAGCCAAAGTTTCTTTCCAGCAATGATAATTGATAGATAGAGCTGTATTTTTATGACTAGTCTCTATATGTTTCTCCTTGAAATATGACAATGCGTATAAGATTTTATTGTATGCCCCCTTTACTCCAGTTACTGAATCATGCACATTACTGTTATTCCCATAAACACTAAAGCAGACAGTAGAAGGGAACAACGAGGCCACAACCTGCAAAAGTTTTTCATTGAAAGCCAGCCCATTTGTATATATTATCAACTGAATATTTTTAGATCTTATATATTGACACAGCTTGATAAAATAATCCTTCATAAGAACTTCACCACCAGACATAGCTAGCCTAAAAACCCCCAAATAAGACAATTCATCAACAAGCTTTACTGCTTCTTCAAAAGAGAGTTCATTTTCATGTTCATTCCTATGCCCAGAATGAGCATTCATATTGTAGCAATGTACACATTTTTCATTACACCGATTTGTAATGTCCCAGTGGATATCATATACATATCCCTCATTTTTAATTTTCTCATAGAAAGTATCTGGACTCTTGTCAAATATTTCAATGGTCCCAGAAGAGTTTTTACTCTCTCCAAGGGGGGCATAAAATATGATTATACCTTCGTCAATCAATATGGATAATGATGAAATATCCTGATTTACCGTAAAACCTCCAGAAGCCAGTGTTTTCCATATTAAAGACGTTTCACCAGAAAGTAGATAATATTTATGTGATCTTTGTTCATATATCAAAGTTTTCGATAAGCCATCAACAATATATTCTTTCCATGAAATCCATGGCACTATGTAATAAAATCTGCTTTTTAATAAAGCAAAGATATCTATATCAATATAACGTCCTCGATCTAACTCATACTCTTTCAATCTACCTTCATGAATAAAACCAAGACCTTTTAATGATTTGATAGCATTGATATTATCACAGTCAACCAACGCCTGAATCCTATTAATTTCAGTTGATTCAAATACTTCTTTATAAAATAGAGATGAAGCTTTAACAGAATAACCTTTTTTTCTACACTCTGGTAACAAAATACAGTATGCATTTGCTCTATTATGTATGGCATTGATGTTGAAGACTCCAATCTCACCAAGATATTCATTTGTAAAGGCATCAGCAATTACTCGATGAATGGACTTTTTATTTAATTCAGAATTTATATAAGAAGTCATCAATGTATATGACTCTTCAGTTGTCTTAAATTCATTCATACCATAAAACTGCATAGAAGAAGGATCTGAATGCAATTTATGGAATTGAAGTAGATCCATTTTGGTATCAAACTTCCTTATTATAATATCTGAAATCATTATTATGAATAAACAATATTGTTAATTTATTTAAAAGACGCCCATTTACCAGTTTAGGAGTCATATGTACAATAATACCATAGCCTTTCGATAATTTCTCCTATTAATAAGGTATATGGTAATTACCTTTGTTAATCATGTCGTTTTATTTTTGCATTTTAAGTAAATCATCGATAAAAGCATCTTTGTCTTTCCATACTCCATTTGCAACATCATATGTACAATACCAAGGCTTATCATCAACGATCATACTAATTGAGTCTGGGCGACAATCTTTACATAAATGTCTAAATTCACAATTTTGACACTCCTTCACGTTATCTTTTGAGTAGTTAATAATTGTGCGGTCCAAAATTTCTGTTAAAGCCTTATTCCTCAAATTGCCATGGCATAATCTGCGTTCCATAACACAAGGATACACATTCATATCACTACCTATATAAAGATAATTAGCAAAGCAACATTCAGAATATGTACTTTTGAGAGTAGCTTCCAAATCATTAAATTTAAATGTATCAAGAGTTATTAGCTTTTCTGAAAGTAATTGTCGATTATAATGAGAAAGGTTTCCTCTACCTGTTAAACGGATATAATCTCTTCGATAAGGAACTCCGAAATCTAGTTCTTTACCAATATCAATGCCAGCTGCGTATATACCGACATATCTAAATTTCATATTAAGATCCTGCAAGTTATGCAGTGTCTCTATACTCTTCTCATATGAGCCTTTTACTTGTGTTATTTTCTCATGTTCCTCTTTAATAAAAGAATGTAAGGACATAGCAATCTTACAATTAGGATAATTTTGCTTTATATATTCAAGGTGTTTTTTATTAGTCAATGTACCGTTAAAGAAGAGCTCGAATTCCTCAAATGACGAAGAAGCATAATCAAGCATCTTGAATAAAATATCCTCTTTAATCACAAATGGTTCCCCACCTATAAGTTGAACTGCTTTAATTCCAAATCTGACCAACTCATCTACAACATAAGTAAAGTCTTCATATGATAGACATTTTTTTTCTCTTTGTTCTGTCTCATTGTAACAATGAGTACATTTCAAGTTACATTGATTAGTCAATTCAATCCATGCATAATCAATATGACGAGAGAAATTAAATAATTCTGTTATATCGGGCCACTTTTGTAATTCATTGCAATCTGTTTCTTCTATTAGTTGTAGTTCCAGAGCACCATCTAATGTATCTTTATCACTTTCGGAAACCTGACCGTCTAAAAGGTTATGAAAAAATTGTGATACATCTTTATCTACCCAATAGTGTTTATCATTATTACAATCGTATATTGATGCTTTCTTTAATCCTTCTACTATATATACATTATCTTTTATTCTGTATTTCTTCATAATATTAAAATTTTAGGAGGATGTGGTAAACATCCTCCTTATTAATACATCACGTTATTTAATTTTATTGCAACGTGTAATAGGTGATCCCGGTCCAGCAATACATTCACCAGGACAACAACGGTTTACAATATGGATGGATTTTTCTTTTCTTCCATCACACAAAAGTTTAAACTTATTCATGTTTAAAGACCATTAGATTACTCCTACTCTATTAAAGCTTTTCGGATTCTGCTTTTTATAACGCATAAATTTATAACAAAATATTTTAAAACAAGAACTTTTGATATAAAAAAGAATAATGATTAAAACAAAATCAATAAAAAAACGTATTAATTTTTGATATTAGTAAACAAAGAAATCGCAGTCATAAACATCGCTTCCGCTTGGAAACTCCACACTCACACAGTAATTGCCACAAACTATATATTTTTCTGATACAACAGTTCCGGTTTCTCCTGTATTTGGATCAGTAACCTTGTAACCTGGTACCATCTTGGCAAGCTCGGTCTTCATTTTCTCTGATGTGAAACAGTTATATCACATCCGTTATGTTCGTAATAGACAAGCCCCATATCCATAGACTGTGTAGCCTGTTCTACAATATTCATGATATCCTATTTGCTTAGTATAGTTTCAGTTTCAAATTGCTGAACCTTTATATCAGGAAACTTTTTTTATAAAATCTTCTTTTATCATAATAAATGTCCTATTATTTATGAATTAACTATTTAAAATAGCATACTATTTTGAATATGTAACAAATTCAAAACTTAAAAATGTACCCGTCAGAAAAGCGTTGCATTATTCGAGATAATCCCGCGTTGCTTCGAAATCATCCCCCTGAATATTGGAACTGAATGTCTTACACGGGAAATAGCTCTGATAAAGACACTCGGATCGTTTCTTCTTGTCAATCTGGTTGAAGAGGTTGCAGAAAATACGTAGTTTACCAGAAGCTTACATAGGATTTGATCTTAGGAAAAATATCGCAATAGTTTTAATGAGAAAGTGAACTTGACAGCTAGGATATCCACATCTTTCGTATTTAAGGAAGAAGCTGCAAAGACTAATAAATGAGAAAAATTCTCAGAAGTGAACTCTCAAAAGAAAGAGCACCAAGCTTGAAGGAAGTTTCGATACACAAAAACAGCATTATTCGTTTTTAGAGAATAAAGACAAGAAATAGAAAGACAGAAATACTGTGGATTTCATTCTTCTGCATGCGTACTGCAAATGCCGTACTGATGATAGAAAAATCACGAACATAACAGCTAAATATGTATAACATGATTTTACTTGCAGAATCAGAAAAGCTCTTCAAACCTATTTGGGAGAGGCATGTTTTAACGGTTAGAATTAAGTAAGAAAATACAGAAAAATTACAATAAATGGCATATGAAGTGATTATGTTTTATCATCTTCATATGCCATTATATATTTAAGGACTTTTACTGGATACCCATATAGTTAGAAAAAGATATGGTCATCCCGCATTTAAACAAAACTCCTGACTACCCCCAAGTTTCTTCAGTATAGTAGTCTTCTATATACCAGGCATGATAACCGGATTCACATTCACACCCATATGATTCAGGTACACCTGCTTCAGCGGGTAATCTTAATGTGCATCCACAATTTCCACATTTCCAAATGTTCCATCTAATTTTTCTCATAAAATTATAATTTAGTTAATAATGTGTATCAACTTGAATTTGTTGATTTATGAATTACACGATTTGAGAAAATTGTCGTGTCTTTACACTGTTAGATTTTAAAGAATAACAACAAAAATTACTTAGCTTCGCAAATATATATATTTTTTTTAGAATGGTAGAGCTTTTGGTTGTTTTTTCATATATAATACTTCGATAAATTTAAATTAAATAATAGAATTAGTGTTAGCTAGTTTAAAATTATATTAAAGAGATCATTACTGTCAAAAATGAATAGTTAAGGAGTAAGAAAAGTGATAAAAAATATATGCAAAACTACCGAAATCAATGACCGTATTTATAATTCACTGATTATTAGTAGATTAAAGATATATTACCACGCTGAATTGTGAGTAAAGAATCACTCCTTATGAAATACCAATTCGAGCACAGAAATGCTCTCGAATCAGTTGTAGATATAAGCAAATATTTCTGGAAAGTATTCATAGATGTTATATAATTGTTCATAGCCATACCTGACCGTAACAATTTTGAAAATGACAGCTTTGAATGATTTTCCTTCAATTAGGCCATTATCAGGGAACACCTTAAAGGTGGTCATAAGGCGATAGCCGTTGATCCGTTTTTCATTCCAAAGTCAAGCAACAAAACTTCGTGAATTGGCTATTTCTGGTCCGGTTGTGCCGGTAAAGACAAACGCGGACTGAAAATAACAGGTATAGGAGTTATAAACGTTAACAACCATGAATGTATGATTTTGGGCTCTTTACAGACGCTTGAGAATGCAACGCTGGAAGGCTGTGAAAAGAATCTTGTTGACTGGTACAGTTCTTATCTTATCAGCATACAGAAACATCTTAAAAGTATTTCTGGCACTGTCGTATGTGATGCATTCTTTTCAAAGGAAACTTTCATCAAACCATTGTACGATAACGGTTTCCACGTAATAAGCTGTTTCAGGAATGATGCCATATTATTTTATCCCACTTTAGAAAATAGGATAGTAAACGCGGACGTCCAAAATTGTATGACGGAAAGACTGGCTTTGAAAATCTGGACATTGCAAGATGTGCCGAGTACAAAGTGAATAAGGGTAAACTTTACGGACTAAAAGCATACTCAAAAGCACTCAAACGCTTTGTAAACTTGGCTATATGGTATCCTATGGATGGAAGAACAGACAAATAGCAGTTGTATTTTTCTACGGACGAAATACAGAACGCACAAGATGTTCTAGACTTTTACAGGAGACGTTTCCAACTCGAATTTTGCTTTCGTGATGCCAAGCAACATACCGGAATAACAAACTATCAGTCTACAGACTTCATGAAACTGGCATTTCACTTTAATGCATCACTTGCAGCGATAAACCTTGCCAAGGTAACCTGTAAGAAAATGGAAATAAAATATTCCATATCATCATGCAAGTCAGTCATACACAATGCTTACGTGCTTAAACGATTTATTTACATGCTTGAGATTGAACCAGATACGCATTTAATTGACATACTTTTTAAAGAACTCATTTTATTTACTGCAAGAGCCGTTTAGACTAGGCTAATTTTTAACGAACTATTGCCAATAAATTAAATATAAAATAAATAGCTTAAAATAGGAATTACAAATGGTTACTCCATTAAAATTATTCTTTCTTCTGCATCAAAGAATTATTACTCTCTTTTTTTGAAGAATGATATAGACAAAATTTTAACGAAAAACTAGCTAAAATTAGTTAGTTATCTCTTCCATCAAAGATAAATCCCAATCCTGATTTGCCAGCCGCATTTATTTCTTTTTTCAGGAGAATTTTCCTTATGGCTTACGCCATGAAAATTCACCTGAAAAAGAATGCGGCGGCAAACGGATTGGAATTAAAGGAAAGATTACAGGGATAAACTGCGACCGATGTGACGCATAGCCGTAAATCAAAGGCGGCTATCCTTATATCCCATATACGACCTCACAATTACAGTGAAAATCCACCTTCCCAAATAACCAAACATAGTCTGCTTATAAAATCCCGAAATAAGACAGGGATTTCAGCTCCCTCCGATCTGCATAGTTCAGTTGCTTCGCTATGACATCTGATGTAATATAATGCACTTTGATGATAGTCTCTTGTGTTCCACAGCCTTCTATTCTATTTTTGTACCAACCACTTAAACAAATGATTATGGAGATAGTGAACATAGAAGCCAGTGCATTTATGGAAATGAACGACATATTGTTCAAGATAGAAAAACAACTGAAAGGACTGAACTCTTCCAAATCTGAACTGAATGAATGGTTGGATAATCAGGATGTATGTATTCTTATGAATATATCAGACAGAAAACTGTTGTCTTTAAGACAGAAAGGGCTAATCCCCTTCAGTCGTATAGACAGAAAGATTTATTATAAAAAAGAAGATATTCTAAACTACATGAAGAAGAACCTCAAAACACATACTAATAATGGAAATGGGACAGATGGTATTGAATAAGGATAGTAATGAAATCAAAAGATTTATTGAAGCCATGGAAGGTATATCCAAAATATTGGATACAAATTCTTTAATCTACAGACCTATATTGGACGGGAACCGTTATGTAACAGAACAAGAGTTATCAAAGGCTCTCAAAATTACAAAAAGAACACTCATTGAATATAGAATGAATGGCAAATTGCCATATTACAAAATAGGAGGAAAGATTCTGTATAAGGAACAGGACATTATAGATATATTGGAAAGAAACAAAGTTTTGGCATTTGAATGACATTTCTTAAATCACTAATAATCAAAAGATAAACTTTATAAAATAGTTTGTAGCTACACCTAAATAATCATATAAATATTTGGAGGAATAGAACTGAACACTTACCTTTGTAAAGTCAAAGGATGATTAACGAGAATCTATCGAAAATTGGTGAATTTGGCATATGGCTGATTCAGTGGTTCGGGGATTTTTCCAAAGATATTAAAGTACTGTAATTTAGGATTTTGAATTTAAACATTCGATTCCTGGTGGCACCACTTAAAATCCTGATTCTCAAAAGAGTCAGGATTTTTTATTTTTCTACCAATATGCCACTCCAAGCCGAAAAAGTTAAAAAAGCATGTGAACTTTCTCAGTAACAAGCCTATTAAAAGTAGAGAGTAAATTCAGTTATAGCCAAACAACAAGACAAAAGCACGAAGTTGTTTCGTAATTAATTCACTCTCACATGCACATTTCTTCAGCATCCTCTTTTTTATTTCCAATTAATATCTAACTTTGTAAAAACCTCTAAACGAAGTAATATATGAAGAAATTATTCTCTACACTAATGGTAATTGTCTGTCTGGCACTTGCCATTCCGGCGCAAGCCCAAATAAAATTTGGAGTGAAAGGTGGTTTGAATGTTTCCAAGCTACATCTTTCTGAAGAAACATTCAAGTCAGACAACAGAACCGGCTTTTTTATCGGTCCGACAGCAGAATTCACCCTGCCACTTTTAGGATTAGGTATCGACGCCTCCGCATTGTATAACCAATTTGGCGTAGATTCTGAAGAAGGAACGTCAACCAAGAAAAGTATAGAAATTCCTATTAATCTGAGATGGACTGTCGGATTCAGCAGCCTGGTAGGTGCATACGTAGCTGTAGGTCCTCAGTTTGGATTCAATGTAGGCGACCGCTGGTTTGACAATATATGTGAATTCAAGAAAAACACGACCAGCTTCAATGTCGGTGCCGGCTTGAAACTTCTTGGCCATTTGCAGGTTGGAGCCAACTATAACTTTGCATTAAAAGATAATGGAAAGATACATAGCGGCGACCCGGATGATTTAACTACTATCGGTTTCAAACAGAACACATGGCAGGTTTCTGTTGCTTATCTGTTCTAAAGAAAGGTACATAGAGAACCATAAAAAACCTCCTTTCAGGTGACACTGGATATTCACTTGAAAGGAGGTTTCCTTTTTGTATTATATAAACCGTTTATTCGTTATCGGAATGCTTACGGTAAACCACGTTGCAAATTTTGTGAATTAGTTCCGAATCGGTGC
>ENA-OURU01003002-OURU01003002.1-human-gut-metagenome-genome-assembly--contig:-NODE-3002-length-14835-cov-3.373748_pt1 | contig 14835 bp, 12 predicted proteins | sample MGYA00242137_ERZ509064 | MGnify/ENA primary metagenome ERZ509064 (study PRJEB26280, sample SAMEA2338777) | human gut metagenome | biome: human gut; feature: human-associated habitat; material: faeces...
AAGGATGAGGTGATAAGACCGGCGATACTGTGGAATGATGGCAGGACAACAGAGGAGTGCGATTACTTAAATAATGAGATCGGCAAAGAAACATTGTCAGAATATACGGCAAATATTTCATTTACCGGTTTTACCGCACCAAAGATTCTCTGGGTAAAAAACAAAGAGCCGGAGAATTTTGCAAGGATCAAAAAGATCATGCTGCCAAAAGATTATCTTGCATATAAGCTGACCGGAGAGCACTGTACGGATGTTTCGGATGCGTCCGGTATGCTGCTTTTGGATGTGAAGAACCGATGCTGGTCGAAAGAAATGTGTGAAATCTGCGGCATTACGACCGACATGCTGCCGAAGTTATATGAGAGCTATGAATGTGTCGGTACGGTCTTACCGGAGATTGCAAAAGAACTGGGCTTATCTGAGAATGTGAAGGTGGCAGCCGGTGCGGGAGATAATGCAGCAGCTGCAGTTGCAACCGGAACTGTCGGAGATGGAAAATGCAACATTTCACTTGGAACAAGTGGAACGATCTTTATTTCTTCTGCAAAATTTGGTGTGGATAAGCACAATGCACTACATGCATTCTGTGATGCAAATGGAGCTTATCATCTGATGGGATGTATGTTATCCGCAGCGTCCTGTAACAAATGGTGGATGGATGAGATCATCGGAACCAAAGATTACGCAGCAGAGCAGGCAAAGATCGAAAGACTCGGAGAAAACCATGTATTCTTCCTGCCATACCTGATGGGAGAACGTTCTCCTCACAACAATCCGAATGCAAGAGGAACTTTCATCGGTATGACCATGGATACCACAAGAGCCGATATGACACAGGCTGTTCTGGAAGGTGTAGCATTTGCTATCCGTGATTCCTTTGAAGTAGCCAAGTCACTTGGTATTAAGATCGAGAGAACCAAGATCTGCGGCGGCGGAGCAAAGAGCCCATTGTGGAAGAAGATTATCGCTAACGTACTGGGAATCAAAGTAGATGTGATCGAAAGTGAAGAAGGCCCTGGATACGGCGGAGCTATGCTGGCTGCAGTAGCATGCGGAGAATTTGCATCCGTAGAAGAAGCAGCAGAAAAGCTGGTCAAAGTAATCGATACCATCGAACCAGATCCGGAACTGGTAGAAAAATACAATGACAGATATGCAAAATTTGCAAAGATCTATCCGACAGTAAAAGGACTGTTTGATGAGGTGACGATCTAAGCCGCCTCGCAAAAAATGGAATAGAAAACCCCGATAGCTCGAACCTATCGGGGTTTTCGTTGTGTTAACGTATGGTTTCTTTACTACCTTTTGCCTGCTGCTACTATAACATATTCAGCAGGTTAATTCAAGTATTACATAAAATATAATTTTTATGAGAATTTTTCCTTCAAAAAGTAAAAACATGCAGTATAATAAAGATAAAAATGGGGGCGAAAATTATGAATAGAAAAATACGCTGGGGACTTTTGGGTGCGGGTAAGATTTTAGATCGTTGGATGAAAGGGGCATGCCAGATTGATGATATGGAGATCGTGGCAGTAGCATCCAGAACCAGAGAAAGTGCTGCAAAGACCGCAGAAAAGTTTCAGATACCGGAAGTGTTGACATATGAAGAGATGCTGTCAAGAGAAGATATTGACATTGTCTATATCCCGGTACCGCATACCGCACATATGGAGCTGGCAATCAAAGCTATGGAAGCTGGAAAGTCTGTACTGGTGGAAAAACCGGCAGGTATCAATGTGCATCAGTGGGAGAAAATGACAGAGTGTGCGAAGAAGAATCAGGTATTCCTGATGGAAGCAGTATGGACCAGATTCTTCCCATTGATCAAAGAGATCGAGGCACATTTAAAGGACATCGGAGATGTGCGTGTAGTAAGCACCAATTTTTCTTTCCGCAATGAAGATATGACATCCAGATTAATGGATCCGAACCGTGCAGGAGGAAGTCTTCTGGACGTAGGAGTATACGATCTGCATTTTACCAAGATGATACTGAAAAAAGAACCGATATTCATCAGCGGTGTGGCATCCATGGATACAGATGAACATCATCTGCAGGTGGATGAACAGGCAGCATGGATTGCCCAGTATGATAAAGGGGAACTGGGACTGATGTGCAGCTCGATACGTACAGACATGATTGATACGGCTTATATCTATGGTACAAAAAGGACATATGGTGATCCCACAGTTCTGGAAACCATGGCAGTTACAACTGACAGTGGGAGACAAGACAGAGGTCATCGAAAGACCAGTACCACAGAAGATTGCAGGCATCGAAGATGAAGGGTATCAGTTCGAGATCGCACATGTGAACCAGTGCATCCGAGATGGAATCAAAGAATCACCGGTGATGACCTGGGAAGAGACAGTATCAATATTAAAACAGTGTGATATGTTAAGAAAACAGTGGGGATTGAAATATCCACAGGATTAAAGATAGATATTATAAGATTGTTGAAAAAGCTCATACAAGAAATACTATGAGCTTTTTTATGTGTAAGGGCGTTTCAGATTTATAATAACGATAAGCGTAAAATAAATTGCTTTACTAACATTAACAAACAAAATATTAGAATAGCAAACAAAATATGAAATACATTATATTTTGTGCTGGCTATTGATATGGTATATATTAAATAGAGTGAAAATGGTTTATAGATAATGAAAGGATGTGTTTTATGAAAGCAAAAGTGAATTTATCATGGATCACTTTTATTGTTATTGCACAATTCGTAATATTGTTGATTTCATCTTGTATTATAGGAATTACCAGTTTTTATTCAAAAAGAGACAGTATTTCAGAAATGCTAAAAGCAAACACTAACCAAGTGGCTGAATTACTCGGAAAGGATTTAAATAGTATATATACCATTGCGGATAATTCTTATTTGAATATTTCAGTACAACAGGCATTACAAAGAGATAATGCTCAGGAATCTTCAGTTTATGAAAAATATTGTACGCATCAGCTGTTGGAATCTTTGAGCACAAGTCATCCAGCCATTAGCGATATGATTATTTATCCTTTAATTGGAGAACCATATCATATTCAAAATGATATTGTTGGAATTCAGAACTGCTATGAACTCAGGGAGAAGAAGTGGTTTAAGCAAATTTCCAAACTTGAAAGTGGGTTTACACTTTTGCCAGAAGAAAATGGACTGATTATAAAAGGAATAGAAAGACCGTATAGTGTATTTGGTAGAACAATATATGCGTCAAGTAGTCGAAAAATCATAGGTTATCAATTTCTGGTTGTTAACACTAAATGGATTGAAACGGTAAGTCAAAATGAAAAGGCGGTTATGCAGTATTATGTTTGTGATAATAAAAATATTCCTCTTTTGTTAAGAGAACAGGAAAAAAAGAAGTTTCAGATATCAGAAAGAGAAGGATATTTTACAGAAGAATCATTAATTAACAATAATCTGAAAGTCGTGGGGCATTATGCGCGTTCCTATTTGCTTGAGGAATCCTGTAAGAGTATCATTATTGTATTGATTTGTATGAGTCCTGTCATGCTGCTCAGTTTGTTTTGCAGCAGTATATGGATAAAGTGGATCAAGCGTCCAACGTTAGAATTAACTGGAGTTATGAAACAAATTGAGCAGGGAGATTTTTGCATTCAGCTTCCACACAGTCAGGTGGAAGAAATCAATGCTTTGAGTGTACAGTTTTCTAGGATGTTAACAGAGCTTTCTATTGAAAAAGAACAGAATCGAAAATTGGAAATGCGTTTTCTTCTATCACAGTTAAATCCCCATTTTTTATATAATACACTAAATTCTATCTATTGGATGATTTTAGATGAAGAAAGAGCTATAGAGGCATGTGAAATGGTGGATGCACTGTCAAATCTTTTGCGGTATGGCTTATATGAAATTGATGCACCATCTACAGTAGGACAGGAATTAGAGCATGTAGAGCAATATTTGTTATTACAGTCCAAGAGATATGAAGATCGATTTTGCTATTTCGCAGATGTTCCAAAGGAATTACAGTCTCTGGAAATTCCCAAACTAACATTTCAACCCATTGTTGAAAATGCGATTAAGCATAGTGTGGAATTTCATACGGAAACAGTAGAAATTAAACTTACAGCTCAAAAAGAAAATGGAATCATATCCTTTTGCTTTAGTAATAATTATGCAGAATTAAAACCAGTAGAACTGGAAAATTTGAAAAGAAAATTTACAGAAGATTATCGACCGAATGAAACCGAAGTGAAATCATTAGGAATAGGACTATATAATGTTTACCGAAGATTAAAATTAATGTATGGCAGTAATGCGGAGCTACAGGTACATTATGAAAATCATATGTTTATGTTGATAATTAATATAAAAACCGATGCGAAAGGCAGGGAAGAGATATGAGATTATTATATGTAGAAGATGAACGACTAATCCGAGAAAGTGTGGCCAAACAGATACAGAAAATGTTTCCACTGGAAGTATTTACAGCTTGTCACGGAGAAGAGGGGGTAGAACTTTTTAAAAAATATAAACCGGAAATTGTTTTAACAGATATTCGAATGCCTGTATGCGATGGATTAGAAATGACTTGTCAGATACGGGAATTGTCTCAGGATACGATAATTGTCATAGTTACCGCTTATGCAGATTTTGAATATGCCAGAACTGCACTTCAGTATCAGGTACATGATTTTTTAATTAAACCCATTACAATAAAATCAGTACAGGAAACGGTTTGTGAATTGATAGAAATGGTTAAAGCCAAAAATATAGATCGTGATAATAAGTTGCAGATACAAATTTCAGATATGCTTCATGGGCTGATTTCAGCAGAATCGTTATTTTGGAAAAAACAGGTCATTTTATCTGGATGTAGGATCCAGGAATATCAGAAAATAGGAGGGTTTACGCCATCTGATTCAGGTCTTATTTTGTACGCAGTAAAAAATATCATAGAAGAATTGTTGGAAGTGAAGCAGCAGAAAATTCAGTATTGCCTGATCAGTGAATCATATAACATGTTCTATCTGATTTTTTATACAGAATATTTTCATTCTACGATGCAGACACAACAAATAGAATATCAGATAAAAAAATTATGTGAAGAAATGGTGGATGTACTGGAAAATAATTTATTCCTTCCTATTGCTCATATTGAGACTGGATTTTTCGATGGAAGAGATTTATATTCCAAATATCTGGAAGTGGAACAGTGCATGGAAAATGACAGAACAAATCAACATATGATCATACAGATGAAAGATGCAAAACTGGAAGAGGAAAGAATAATTTATGCATTATGGAAAGACAAAAAATTTGATCAAGTTGCTGAAAAACTGGTGTTATATTTCAATAAAACAAACAGCATTCAGGAAAGACAAAATCTTATGATTCGACTTTCGTATTATCTTTATATAGCCATGAATGAAGAAAAAGGCGAAAAACAACTGATCTTTAAAGAATTTTACGATTCATTTCCAAAAATAAAACGGGAATTTTCTGAAATGGAAATTGCTGTAAGAACAACCGAAACATTAAAAAAGCTTACAGAAAAAATGGAAAAAATGGAGAAGAAAATACTACATCCTGTTATTTACAATATCCAAAAAGATATTCGTGATAATTATTCAGAAGTAAAACTTTTGAAAGATTATGCAAAGAAATATAATATTAATGCTACATATTTGAGTGAATTATTCGTGAAAGAATGTGGGAAAACTTTTTCAGATATAGTCACGGATATTAAGATGGATAAAGCAAAGAATATGTTGAATGAACCAGATGCACGTGTATACGAAGTAGCAGTGAAGTTAGGGTATCATGATGGACGTTATTTCAGTCAGTTATTTAAACGATGTACAGGTATGACGCCAAAAGAGTTCCAAAAAAGATGCGATAAATACGAATAAAGAAAACAAAATCTGAAATCTGCGATATATAACCAAAATAAACAGGGTGATAGAATATGATTACAAACAAGAAAAATAAAAAAATTGTAATAACCGTTCTTTTGACGATAGTTTTAGGAAGCGCATTTGTTTTTTCACTATTGGGGAAAAATAAAACATCTGCAAAAGAAAAAGAACTTCTGGATGTGCTAATCTGGGGAGAAAAAACAGATCTGTTTGACCATATATTTCAGAAGTTTGAGGCAAAATATCCGTCTATAAAGATACAAGTGTCTTTCGTTTCAGAAAACTATTATGAAGATTTTATGCGGGAGCAGATCAGCAGTGAGAAAAAAATAGCAGATGTAATATTTATGAAACCGAAGTATGACACGTTTTTATCACTGGAAACCAGAGGACGTCTGACCGATTTGACAGGAGAAATATATCTTGATAATTATCAGTCAGAAAACCTAAAAATTTATGAAGTGAATAAATGTCAGTATGCAATTCCTTTTATATCAAATAAACTGGTTGCCTGCTATAATCTTTCAGTTTTGGAAAAACTGAATTATGAAATTCCGAAAAATGCGCAAGACTTGGAAAAGATTTTCAGAGAGGCATTAAGAAGAGAAATCACGCCAATTATTTTTGGAGGTGAAGATGAAAAAGGCTTTTATGAAATGTACATACAATGGTTGATGTTGGTACTGAGGAATTTTAATCAGACAAGCTTTTTTGCAAATGACCTTCAGAATGGAAAAGTCAGGGCAGATGATCCGGTTTTGTTGGAATACATGGAATTAATTTATAATTTGAGCCAAAAAGGTTATTTTTCGAATAAAAATTTGTTGATTAATACAGCAGAGGCTATGGATGCTTTTGAGTCAGATAAAGCGGTTGTGATAATGAGTGATATATGGTCATTGTATCAGCAATTGGGAGATGATTTCGAAAAAAAATATATGCCGGGTTCTTTGGTTGTCGAGGAAGGTGAGGCAAATGAAATCAATTCCCTAAGCTTTATTCTTGGAATTGATTCAAAATCTGATGCAAAAGAAAATGCAAATCTTCTTATAGAATTTTTATCAACAGATGTAAACGAAGATGATATAGAATTACCAGAAGGAATGCATTTGCTTAACACGGAAGCAGATGAAAATTCATTATATAAAAAAGAGTATGATTATGAAGTGTATATGGATAAATGTGCTGGTGGATTAAAGAACCTTTCAAGGATATGACAGCCAGACTGCTCTCAGATCAGAAAATTGAGGATGTAATTGCAAGCACAGAAGAACTGTTTGAGAGTCTAACGATACCGACATATATATATGTACCATAAATAAAAATAATAGGGAGGTCGAAAAATGGGTAGAAAAACAGCAATTATTACAGGTGCCAACAGAGGGGTTGGCAGAGGAGTTGCTAATGTATTTGCAGAAAAAGGATATGATCTTTTTCTCGCATACAATGGTGAGACAGAAAAGGCAAAAGAAGTGCAGCAATATGTAACTGAAAAATATGGTGTTCGATGTGAATTATTTGATTGCGATTTAAGTAAAGTGGAGGATATTTATAAGCTGGTTGATACAGCAATTGGCATTTATGGAAAAATTGATGTACTTATGAGCAATGCAGGAGTAGGATACGAAAAATATCTGCGTTATGCAAAAGTAGAGGAAATTGACCATGTGTATATGGTGAATTACAGAGCAGGCATTCTTTTGGCAACTTTGGTTGGGCAGCATATGATTGATAATAAAATCAAAGGCAGTATGGTTTTTACTGCATCTGTCAAATCTATACAGCCGACCCCTATTGATTGTATTTATGGTGGTATGAAAGCCGGCTTGAAACGTTCTGTACAATCTATTGCCAGAGAGTTTGGTCCATTTGGAATCAGAGCAAATACTGTATCACCAGGCTGTATCGCTATCAATCCAAAGGGATATGAAGATAAGACTTATGAAGGGGATGCAGATCGTATTCCGATTGGAAGAACAGGAACAGGCGAAGATATAGGATACATGGCAGCGTTTCTTTGTTCTGAAGAGGCAGGATTTATTACCGGTGCGGATTTCTTAGTTGATGGTGGACAGGCATGCGGAGAAAATTCTATGGATGCGACAGAAGATTACGACGGTATTCATGGAAGAGGAACTTATATTGTAAAGTAGGAGATTAGGATGAGAACGGTTCTGTATACAGGAATTCATCAGAAAAATAATGGAATTATTGCATGGGAATATAATTGGGAAAATAAATTATTTTCCATCCTGTTTGAGAAAAGTGAGGTACAGAATATTACTTATCTCTGTAAAAGTACTGATGCTCCTTATCTGTTTGCAGCAGGTGAATATGATGGACAGGGGATGATTGCTGTGTACAGAATAATCTCGGAAGGCGAGCTACAGTTTTTGACTTCTTATATTTATAAAAAAGGAACATTCAGTCATTTACAGAGCAGTAAAGATGGAAGGCTTTTATTTGCAAGTTGTTATGGAACGGGAGAAGTATTGATATTTTCTGTTGTAGCAGAATTGCCCAAATTAGAAATGGTTAAGTCCTTTATGTTTGAAGGTAGTGGACCAAATGTAAAAAGACAAGAAAGTTCACATCCACATTCCGTATATCTGTCTCCAGAGGAACGACTGGCAATTGTGTCAGATCTTGGAGCAGATAGACTATACATGCTTTCAATAGAGCAAAAAAGCAAAACTGTAAAATTTGAATTTGAATGGAAAGCAACTCCTGGTTGCGGACCGCGGCATATAGCTTTTCACCCTGATGGGAAATGGTGTTATCTGTTGACAGAATTATCATCGGAAATCTATGTTTTTACGTATGAAGAATCTTGGAAAAATATACAGAAGATTTCAGCTCTTCCAGAGAGTTTTGTTGGAGAAAATCTGGCTGCAGATATATTGGTTTCTAAAGACGGAAAATATTTATATGCAAGTAACAGGGGATGTAACAATGTGTCTGTTTTTAAGATTGAGCAGGATACAGGTTTGTTGCATTTTTGCAAAAGTGTTTCGACTAAGGGTTGGACCAGAGCAATTGAACTTTCGGAAAAAGAGGAAATATTTTTTGCTCTAAATGAAGAATATGCAGATTCAATTGGAGAGCTGGAGGCGTTTTCTATGAACGGTGGTATGCCAGAACAGGCAGTCTCAAACAGACGATGTATTTTTGCATATTCATTTTGTGCAATGTAACAAGATACTTATATATAAAAATGAGTGTAAAAAATAAGATAAATGATATGGAGGGCGCTTATGAAAACAACAAAGAAATTAAAAAGAATGGTTGCAGGAGTATTGGCTTCGCTTATGGCAATGTCTGGGACAGCAAACATCTGTGCAGCAGATACGGAAGAAAATGTACATTTATCAATGGCATTCTGGGCAGAACAGTCGGAGATTGATCGATTGGATCAGCTCCTGGAAATTTGGAAAGCAGATCATCCTAATGTAACATTGGATTATACATATTGTTCAGGTCCAGATTATCCTACCAAGTTACAAGTGTGGTTTTCCTCTGGGAAGGCACCGGATGTTATCCGTATGTCGCGTGATATTTTTTCCCCATTTGCATCTGAGGATTTATTTGCTGATTTGACACCGTATTTGGAGGCAAGTGGATCAGCAGGTTGCTGGGACGAAAGTTTGTTGGATATTTTTGATTTTGATGGAGAACTGCTTTCTCTTCCTTATATGTATTCTAATTATGTAATTGCATACAATAAAGACATTTTTGATGAAGCAAATCTGGAATATCCTACTGCGGATTGGACAGAAACAGAATTTGTAGAACTTGCCAAAACACTAACTTCTGGTGAGGGACCTGAGAAAACATATGGCATGTGGTTTGGCGGTTGGGTGTGTGAACTTGTACGAGCACTCTATGGAGAACCGAAAATGTATGATACAGAAAATATGGTTATGCAGGCAACAAATAATGAAAAGTTCAAAGCAGCATTCCAGCTTCTTGGGGATCTTCATAAAGATGGATATTGTTCTAATGAAGTAACAAAAACAACGACAACAGGTGGATTTGTTACTGGAAAATATGCCATGGCTATAGCAATGACTGGTGATATTGCAAGTTATCAGAAACAGATTGGTGACAATTTTAAATGGGATATTGTGGAACTTCCAATTAGTGAAACGTATGACACGCGTTGGAATACGAATATGCGGCTTCAGGGTTTTGGTATGTCTAAAACAACAGAGCACCCGGAATTGGCATATGATCTTATAGAATATATGACAACCAATTATGAAGTTCAGAAAGCAGTGGATGAGGATGGCGTAGGCATTCCGGCACTTACCGAGTATCTGGAAAGTGAGGAGTTTAAGACCAACTATGGAGGCGGTTTAGCTTACAATAAAGAAGCCTTTGTAAACATGGCAAAAGTAGGAACTTCATGGGAGTATGCAGGAATTTGGGCAGATATTAATGATACTTTGACCAGTGAGTTCAATGCTTACATTACAGGTGCAACCGATATTGATACAGCACTTGATAACTTGCAGAAAAAAGGTGAGGCTGTTATTGAAGCGGCTAAATCCTGACAAAAACACATCCCAGATTATGAAAGAGAGAAATGATGAAGAAAAATAGAAAGAGAAATGGCATTTACAGAGAGAAAGATTTTTATATATTTGTAGGACTCTGGATTATCGGATTCATTGCATTTACATTGATTCCGATGGGGTATTCATTATATGCATCTTTTACTAAGTGGGATGGCGTTTCTGCACCTCAGTTTAATGGGGTGCAGAACTATATAAGAATGTTTGTGCAAGATGAACGATTCTGGGGAAGTTTGAAAAATACATTGTACTATACTGTAGTTTCTGTTCCATTGAATATTGGGATTGCACTACTTCTTGCTATTTTACTTAACAAAAGATTACCAGGAACCAATATTTTCAGAGGAATTATTTATGCACCGTCGGTTTTAGCAGGTGTAGCGGTTTACATAGGGTGGACTTATCTTTATGGAAATGATACAGGAATGATTAATTATTTGTTGTATAAGATCTTTCATATCATTGGACCTAATTGGCTCCAGGATGCGAATTGGGCTATGACAGCACTGATTATTATGAATGTTTTTACCTGCGGAAGTGTTATGTTGATTATTCTGGCTGGTTTACAAGATGTACCTGCTATATATTATGAAGCTGCGAAGTTGGATGGTGCATCACCATTCAAAATGTTTATGAAGATAACGATTCCTATGTTGTCACCGGTTTTATTTTATGTATTGATCATGCAGGTGATTGCTGCACTTCAAATTTTTACTCAGCCGTATATTATGACCCAGGGCGGACCAATGTTTTCTACGTATACATTCGGGTTGCATTTATACAATCAAGCATTTCGTTACTATGACTTTGGATATTCCTGTGCTTTGGCCTGGGTACTATTTGCAGTAATTATGTTGATTAGTATTGTGATTTTTAAGTCTTCCAAACTTTGGGTATTTTACAGAGAGGATGTGGATTGATGAAACAGAAAGCTTTTTTTAAATATAAAATCAGCAAAATATTGGATGAGATAATTTTGATTATTGTGGCAATTATGTTTCTATTTCCGCTGTTGTGGATGCTTTGTGCTTCGTTTTATGATACAACACAGGCTTCACAGTATCCACCGAGGTTGTTTCCAGATCCGATAAGTCTTCGAAGCTATCTATATGTATTTAGTGATAAACGCATTCCAAGATACTTTTTAAATACATTTTTACTTACTGTTATTTGTGTAGTGGGAACGCTGATAACCGCATCATTGACAGCTTTTGGATTTGCAAAGCTGAAATCAAGATTTAAGAATATTTTATTTTTTATATTGCTTAGTACAATGATGATACCATCATCAGTAACGTTACTTCCAACTTACACGATTTTCAGTAAGTTTGGTTTGGTAAATACTTATTGGCCGTTAATTATTCCTAGCCTTTTTGGTGGGGGTGCATTTTATATTTTTTTACTCCGCCAGTTTTTTGCGGCAATTCCGAATGAGTTGTCAGAGGCTGCAATTGTAGATGGTTGTTCTTGGTTTGGAGTATTTTGGAAAGTAGTATTTCCAAATGCAAAACCGGCATTAATTGTTGTGGTGATTAATCAATTTGTATATTCCTGGAATGATTATTTTGCACCGATGATCTATTTGCAGCAACCAGAGAAATATACGGTATCTCTTGGAATCAGTTTTTTCAAGAGCATGTATGGAAGTATGATTGATGTAGGACCGATGATGGCAGTGGCAATGTTGGCTATCGTTCCTATCTTGATTTTGTATATTTCCTGTCAGAAATATTTTATTGAAGGAGTTGTAACAAGCGGAATTAAAGGATAAAAACATGGAAAATAGAGATGTATTGAAATAAGAAAGGATGAAATGTTGTTATGAAATTTGAGGAAGGCTACTATATTACACCGTCCAATTTACCAAATAAAGGAATTCTTTTTGTGGATCATGCAGCCAATAATCGTAGTGGGCATTTGGGACATGCGCTTGTGCAATGCGAGAATGGAGATATTCTTGCTTTTTATCCTAATTGTTCTGATGATGGTGGAGGTCATTCGGCAGTGGGATGGATGGAATATAAACGTTCCAGAGATTTTGGAAAAACCTGGGAGCCACCTATGATATATACTTATTCAAAACAATATTTTCAGTTGGGCATCAATACATCTGTAATGGCAGAAAAAGCAGTTGTTACAAATGATGGAACGATTGTGATATTTCATTTGTTGTGTGATATTTCAGAAAATCCATTGTGGGAACCTTATAGAGTACCCACTTATAGTCGTAGTTTTGATCAGGGTCTTACATGGTCGAAAGCTGAAGAAATTGATAAGGATTGCGGGCGCATATATGATGCAGTATATTATGAAAAAGAAATTTTTGTTTTGAAATTTTGTAATGACGCACGAATAAACTGGACGGGATGTTTGCCGGAACATCAGTATAAAATATATGTAAGTAATGACAGTGGAGCATCTTTCCATAAAAGAAGTGTAATTCCTTTTTCAACTTATGGACGTGGCTATGGAACGCTTTGCTTTCTGAAAAATGGAGATCTCATTGCATACTGTTACAACAGTGCAGATGAATATCACGCTGATTATGTAATTAGCCATGACTCTGGAAGAACCTGGGAAAAACCTGAAAAAGCTTATTTTGCTAAGAAACTGCGAAATCCACAGATGATAGCTTTTGGGGATGGTTACTTGATGCATGGAAGAAGCGGAAATACAGAGCCAGATGCTGGGAATTTTGTCTTGTACTATTCGGAAAACGGTATAGAGTGGGATGATGGACGGATATTGGCAAAATGCGAAGCTGGATATGGGGCTTATTCAAATAGCATCATTGTTGATGAACCGAATCGAGAAAGAGTATATATACACAGTTCGCATGCATATGCAGATAATAAAACAAACATTCTTGCTTGGTGGGTAGATAAAATATGATTTTGTGGCTTAAAATGTAGTAAGAAAAGAATCTCTTATAGAAGTTGAAAAATCTGGCTTCTATGAGAGATTTTTGATATCTAATTTAAAAGAAGTTTTTTTATGTATGAATATAAATGTTTATGAAACAAGTTAATTCAAGTATTATCAGTAATATAATTAACATGTGATTTTTCATTCAAAAAGCAAGTCAATTTTCTAGAACATACTCTTCAAAGAATGGCAATGTGAACTTCACATATCCCCGTGTTTCGCCATCGATCAGACCTTTTCGGATCAGACGTTTTCGGTAAGGATTAAATTCGTTGGTTTCCATATGCAAGATTGCACGAATCTCACTGATTTTTCCGCTGTTCACCTGAGCAATTCCCCGTGCAACCATCTTATCTTTTGCAGATAATTCAGACCAGAGCTTATCGTATACAAATTCACTTAAATATTGTTCATACTGTGGAAGTATAGACTTATAATCACCATGATTGTTCCAGGTCAGATAGCCTAGAACCTGAAATGCAAATGGATATCCCCTTGTTTCTCGCCATCCCCTTACATACCACCTGATTCCAACATATACCAGTTGCACGAATAATAAGAGAAATAGCAGATTGATTGGCAATGTTATCTTTATCCACTTCCCAAAGTAGATAGCTGTTGCCATGCTTATAAGTATTACCATTATGGTAATCATATCCCAACAGCACTTCTTATATACCCCTGCAATCTTTATTCCGATAAATTCCAATTTATTATCTTCATTATATCATTCAATAGAACGAATGCATACAATTTCAATCCTGCCCATGAATCATATCACTCGTAATGTCCGACACCGCTTCCAGTCATCCAATCCGCAAAAATAGAAAAAAGTGGAAAAAACTTCTTGCAATTTATTATCTTTACTGCTATACTCAGTTAAAACATAATATTCCTATATGACAAGTAGGAAATGAAAGGAGCGATACCGTGAAATTTAATACATCTTTGCTGCACGGTGCTTTTCGGGGTGAACCGCAGACAGGAGCAACATTAACACCAATTTACCAGTCGAGTGCATTTGAACAGGAATCGGCAGAACGTCTGGAAAAGATATTTCATAATCAGGCTCCGGGATTTTCCTATACGAGGATCAATAATCCGACGGTGGAAGCATTTGAGAAAAGGATGACCGTGTTAGAGGGCGGTAAATCGAGCGTTGCATGCGCATCCGGAATGGCAGCGATGTTTAATGCATTTGCAAACATCTTACAGGCGGGAGATGAGATCGTATCGAGTGCGAGCCTCTATGGTGGAAGCATTGATCTCTTCCGGGATCTTGAAGCATTCGGAATCACGACTCATTATGTCGAAAACAACGATCTCGATGCATTCTGCAAAGCGACCAACGCACACACAAGACTCTATTTTGCAGAGACACTTGGAAATCCGAGACTGGATGTGACAGATATCAAAGCGCTGGCAAAGCTGGCACATGAGA
>ENA-OURU01003013-OURU01003013.1-human-gut-metagenome-genome-assembly--contig:-NODE-3013-length-14800-cov-2.191929_pt1 | contig 14800 bp, 11 predicted proteins | sample MGYA00242137_ERZ509064 | MGnify/ENA primary metagenome ERZ509064 (study PRJEB26280, sample SAMEA2338777) | human gut metagenome | biome: human gut; feature: human-associated habitat; material: faeces...
CCAAGCGCCATTTTTACAAGCTCATCCCGGATTTCCTCCGTATCGCGGATGGTATCCTTCGTCCCGCCAAGCTCCATCCACCAGAAGTTCTCTCCCGTCCAGCGCTCCGGAGAAGAAAGATCCAGACGGAACGGAAAATCGTTTTCCGTATAATGCGCCGCCCAATCCGGAGCGCGAAATGTAACCGGATGGCCAGTCTGCCTTGCCTGGATCAGGCAGGACATACCCATGGTACAGGAATCCGCCTGTTTTGGTGCGATATCTTCACCATATTCCCGCTGTGCCTCCCGTCCCATGCGGTACGGCGCGCCGGTCAGCGGAGCCAGTATGCTGTCGCCGGAGCAGTCGGCAAAAATTTGTGCCTTCACACAATGATACCGCTGCGTTGTCAGCTGCCAGCCGATCACCGAGCAAATCCGCCCATCTTCTGTCTTTGCGTCCAGGCAGCTGCAGTTTAAGAGCAGCGTCAGATTTTTCTCCTTCCTTGCCAACCCGTACAGCACGCTGTCCCAGAGGGAAAAGTTCATATCCGGATTCCGGCAGCAGTTTTCTAACTCCAATTCTTCCACCAGACCGGTTTCTCTCATATCTTCCCCATCCGCGCCGCGCACCCACATCCGAATTTCGCTCGACGCATTTCCGCCAAGCACCGGCCGGTCCTGCATCAAAAGCGCCGAAATTCCCCTGCGCGCTGCCGCGACTGCCGCGCATAGACCGGCAAGCCCGCCTCCGACCACACAGAACTGCACCGTATGCTCTGTTGTTGGTAACACATTTTTTGCCGTATTCATACCATCCATTTGATCCGTTCGACTGTTCATTTCCATTTTTTCCTCCCGTTTCTGACCGTTTCCATCCACCCTTCCGTTTTTTAATGCCGCAGTCCTGGCTGCTTCCGCTTTTTCCAGGTCTCTTATTCGGTCAAACAGCTTATTGTGGGTATCTCTTGCCTGCTCCTGCATTTTCTCCATCTGCCGCTCCAGCATGTTTGCCTTTTGGAGTCCAAGGCAATCCCTCTGTGGGTCAATCAAGCATTTATCATCCATCAGGTAAGTATTGACCTCCATTTCGACAAAATTTTTGCTCTCCTCTTGCGGGCCCTCTTTTGATGTGCTATAATGACGCCACATCCGACCAACTCTGAAAAGGTTACCCCCTTTTTTCGACAATCGGATGCGCCCCCCTGTAGTTAAGCTCCTACAGGGGGATTTTTTATACCCTTTCCCACGCCTGCGGGTAATCTGTTGGACTATGTACGGTGTTGTCCGTCAGGCATCGATATACCACGCCGCCGTCCACGCAGCACTCCCCAGACATGTACATGCCACTGGTGCCGTTGGGTGCCAGCCACTCCTTTGCCTTAGAGGGGTCTTTGGTGTGTCGGATCGACCACAGCGCCGGCGTATTGGACGGGGTGCTCCCGGGGTAGTGGCTGGCGTTGTGGGGCTGGAGCAGGGTGAATACCTGCCGCTCTCCGTTGACCTCCTCCCACACGGGGGAGCCGATGGCCCAGCCGGAGTAATCCTTCGTGCCGTCGAACTGCGGCACCTTGGCCTCCTCTGCGATAATGGCCGTTCCGTCCAGCTCCGGCGCTCGGGCGCGGAGATCCAGTGCGTCGGCCTTGCCCTGGGCGCGCATTACGCCCAGAATGAGTTCCTGATTCGTCATCATGCCTCCTGCACCCCTTCCTGGTACGCCACCGCCATGCTGTCCCATACTGCGGCGACCTCCTGCTTGTCTGCCTTGTTTTGCTCCACATCCTCCAGACGGCTCTCTGGGGTGACCTCGGCCTCCTTCGCCGCCCTCAGATAGACCTCAAGGTTGCCCTCGATATCCTCCTGGGAGATGGTGGGCTGTTCCAGGTGATATTCGTCATACTCCCAGCCCGTGATGGTGGTCTCGTCCAGCTGCTCGGTGTATTCCTGGGCGTTCTCGTAGAACCGCACCAGACACCAGCCTGGCTTATTGGGAATAGCCTCGATGGAGATCGTGCCTGGGTTGTTATCGCCTCTTACTCTCATGATTTCACCTCCCGGAACTGGAGACGGGCGCCGACCTTATTGCTTGTTCCTGATGAAGTAACTCCAGCATGGAAGAAAAATAACCCAGCTTCCTGTTTACTAGTAATATGCCCGCCAGCATTAAGCACCTTCCACTCAGGGCCCGAGTACGTATAATCTGGGATATAAGAGATTGAGCTCCCTCCATTAGCATTTGGAATAAACGCCCACGGGAAGACGGAGCTAAATCCCAATCCTTTGATCCAGCCTGAGGTCGGAAGTTTAATGTTAGAATATGGGTAATTGGTGTCGGTATCATCGGTATAAATTTCCGGGTCCGTGCAGATATAAACACTTTGTCTATAGACGTTAATTCCATCAATAAATTCAGACACATTCCCCCACGGGTTCTCAATCCAACGGTACTGCACCGCACTATTATCACTCGAGTTTGCTCTTCCGGTGTGGTAGACCATGGCGTCGGTCAATCCAGTTTTGTTGACTGATGGGTTGTTGACGAGGCCCTGAGCTATCTTCTTTTGACCATCCCAATCGGCGTATTCGACCAGATACAACAAATCATAAGCGCACCATGCGGCGATGTCACGGAGCTGGAAGCCGGAGGCCATGTTTCTGGCGTAATCCCGGAATGTGCTTCTTGTTTTGCTCACACTCGGGGTCGTACCGGAATAGCTGGCAAGAATAAGCCCCATTGTACCTGACGATGCTTCACCGGCCTCATACCTCCCCAAATAATTATCACCGCTCCCCGGATGCAAAGAAAGTCCGTCTACTGGCCCATCCGCAACGTAATATCGGAATATGCTTCCTACCCTTTCGATTTTGTAGTAAAACTCCGGGATTTTTACCATTACGGGCAAATTAATGTTCGTCCTTGTAAATCCAGGGTCACCTTTCTTGGCTGAAACTCGTCCGGTTTCATTATTTAAGGTATACTCCTCCATCCCCATCCACGGCATATAGTTATCGAATGGTGAGGAGCCTGAGCCTGTCCCAACTGCGGGTACTGGCTCGGTTGTGATGTCAACAGTGACCAGCTTGTTGGGATCGTTGGCTTTGGTCAGACGGGTCAGGGCGGTGGATGGTTGGGAGCTGTCCCAGGAGACGCCGAAGACGGAGGTGAGGGATTCGATATCTATCATTCGTGAATTGGTCGAAGAATCCCAATTTTCGGATTCTTCAGATAAAAAAATCAAAGAAATATAGTTTAGATTATTTGGTAGTTCTTTTTTTGCCAGTACGGTCACCGTTTTATTTTCGTTATTGAACGAAAAGCTTGCATATTGTGAGTAATCTGGATTGCTCCACGATACGCTTATGTCCCCACCAAATCGTGTGCTCGCTGTATAGGTAACGGATTTATTATTTGCGTTAAGGGTAACTTTGCCACTAGGTAATAACGAGACGCTGTTCATTGCCTTCCTAATCGTCCACGTCGCATTTTTCGTCTCCGTAGTCCCGTCCCACCACTGATATCCGGGCTTCGGTTGAAATCCCATAGTATAAGTCCCGGCGTTTGTTTGGTATGATGCCCCAACCAAAGTAAGTTCTTCTGTGTTAAGGTCGTTCCACTCTGCCATTTGTGCTTCGCCATTATAAGTAAGTGTACCCTTTTGGCTTGGAACCACCGGAATGATAATCGCAAACTGCACCGCCACGCTCAGAGAGGCACTGGCCGCTGTGTAGTTTGTCCCCTCGCTGGCTGATACCTGGATGGCCGTATTGCCGGTCTCCACACCTGTTACTGTCAGGGTGGTCCCCTCCAGGGACGCCGTAGCAACGCCGGAGTTATCAGACTGTGCGGACAGCGTTCCATCCCCCGTGTAGGTGACAGACACCGCCTGAGATGTGGTGGAGGTATCCAGGCTCACAGATGCAGGGTCAAACGTGATGCTGGGGGTTGCCTTAGCAATAGACCACTGGATATCCTTCGCCTCCGTGCTCCCGTCCGACCACTTGTACTGCGCTGTGGGCGTGACCACCGCCGTATAGCTCCCAGCGTTCGTGCCGGACGTGTCGCCGGAAAGGGTCATCTTGCCTGCATCGTAGCCCGTCAGGGTGGGGCTCTGGGCTTGTCCATTGTATGTAAGGCTCCCAGATACCGTGGGCACAGAGATGGTCCCACGCTCCACAGTGATGGCCTGCACGGCGGTCTTTGTTACCCCAGCCTCGGTGTAGATGATCTCCACCTCACTCGTCCCCTCCGGCAGTGCTCCGCTGGGAGAGTAGGTCCAGCCGGTGGCCGTCAGGGTGGCCCCGTTGGAGTACGACGCCGTGACCACCATCCCCGCAGGGTCAAAGACCTCTCCGGGGAGATATGTGATATTATCAGGCGGTGTGGTGATGGCAATGCTCTCCAGCTTGATGCCTTCGCCTCCTGCTCCGCCGCCAACCATTGTAAAAAATTTACTGCCCATTTTTTACCTCCATGCGGATGATGTTGACTGTGATATCTGACGCAGGGGCCTCCGCACAGATAAACACCGCATATCCATTCGCTGTGACCTCATCCTCCGGACGAACTTGCGAAGAGACCCACGCTAGATAGGAATCCGAATCAGGGTTTGCCAGATATGCGTAGCCACTGGATTTGAACAGGTCGTTGCTCACAATCTGCTCATTCTCGATCCACCCACTGGCAGGGAGTGAGACCGAAAACTGCCGGGACTTCCCGGAGCCAAATCCGGCTACTGGTTTTCCGTTGACGTATATCATGGCGTCACCACTCCTTACTCTACGAGATACCAGAGCTCGGTGTTTGCATCGTCAAAACTCCAAAGTGTTCCATCTTGATCCCGAACAGAGACTCTGATCTCTTCCGCCGCTTCCGGCTGGTTAAATATAACAGCACTCCAGTCATCTCTATCTGGTCGTCCGGACCCAGTCGGTGATTTTAGGAAGGCATAACTTTTTTTCGTGTCTGCTTCTACATTGAATTTGAAATATACAGTCTCATCATAGGAGGCAAACGTTGAGTGGTCTTCAATCACAAAATGGACTATTGTTCCTGGAGAAACTGAAATAGTTATCCTATCTTCCGCCCCATTTGCTTTTGTTCCCTCGTTCATCACCTTCTGAACGATATCTTCTCCCTCGTTGCTCCCCGCAACACCGAAGATGCTCACGCCCTTCTTGATGTTGGCGGCCACGAGATTGGCGTCTCCCTTGATGGTCTGGGTGCCGGTCAGATACCGCCCGCTGGCAATGGTCTTATTAGAGGTCCCCGGCGTGATGGTCTGCGCCCCCTGGGTAGTCAGCTGTTTGGTCGCAGACTTAGTCCCGGAACTCACATACCCGGCGCTCTGAGTCGATTTTGCAGTAATGAGTCCGGCGCTGGACACCGTTATGCTGGGCGTGGCCTGGGTGGCAGTTGCCACCGACTTACTGGCTTGACTGGGGTAGTAGCCGGCGGGGACTGTCACAGTGGCCCCGCTGGCGGTCAGGTTGCTGGAGCTCTTGCTGGCAATGGTCCCCGTCACCTTTCCTGCGGCCACATAAGCTGTCTTGCCAGAGAGGATGTCCCCAGCCGTCGCAGTGGCATCGCTGGTATCGGTGCCGCCTCCTGTCACATTTTGATTGAAAATCATATTGCATCACCTAATTACTCAATCTATCCCACCACTGTCTCTTTGTGTGGTGTATGCCTGTTCAGATTCAATCAACTCTGATCCAGTTACTTTGCTACTTCCCTTCATAACTGTTTTTGTTCCCTGAGAATCATAAACAAAGCTGCTGGTACTGCTGCATGTAAATCCAGCAGTATTGTACTGGCTTCCAACCCATTGGTACCATGTCATACCACTCTCCGCTTGAAATGGTGCATCATCGATGGAAAATGAAATCAGGTTTACGGAATACTTTACGGATTGTATGTTTATATATACTCGTAGGTCTGTATTCGGAACAGTCTTTGCAGTAAAAATCAACGCCCCATCGCTTTGCTCTGTTGCCATAATTCCTGCTGCCATGTATTCCTGCTGAGATGAGATGGCTGGCACTGGCTGTATAAGCTGCTTAGTTTCATCCGCCAATATTCCCGTCACTTCGGCTCTTTGTGTCTTGGAATTGGAATCCCACCCAGACGCCGTGAGTACAGTTAATGTCGTTTCAACTTCTGTGCCCCCGGCATCTGAAATCGCTTGTTCCAGATAATCCTTATTGACCACATTGGTGCCTTCCGTTGGAGGATCGAACACGTTTACTCCGCTTGCATCTACCGTGAGCATGTGCACTGTCTCCCCGCTGGAAAATGCAAAACCTATCTGACCGTCATGCTTTAACTCCATATACGCCTTGTGGGAATCGTCTTGGACGCTTTCAAGTGTGACTTTTCCTCCATCGGCCATGACCGAAGAATAGGCACTGGAATTTGTGTCATTTTGAGCAAGCATCTGTGCCCTTGCTCTCATTGCTTCCACATATGAAACGGAATTTTGGTTTTGGGTTTGCATTATTGCGCTTGTACCGCTGACGGAAAATGCGCCAAAATCGTTATTTTCAATTGTATTTGAGCTAATAACCAAATTCTTTCCTATGATTTCGGCGCTATCTTCCATTGTCCCACCAGACAGCTTCAAATATCTCTGGTCTGCCTGCTCCTGAGTTAGACCGCTTGAAGGACGCCCCGCCAACTCATCAATAGCCCCCTGAACATCAGTTGCCGCCAAACCGCTGGTGGTGTTGCTGTAATCCACATCAGAAGCGGAAAAGCCATCAATTCCACCCTCATCTTCCGAGAAAGTGATGGTGTACGGACCGCTTCCCAGACTTTCCGCCATTTCCAGCTGACCACCACCGGGGACAGTGACGATGTTCTCAGGCGTGGGGATGTCAATATCCGCAATCTTATCGTCTACATACTTAAAAACATCTGTGTTCATTCCCTGCGGGTCATAGATGCTTTTCAGCATGTCGCCAGATCCAATACCATCAGCGCCATTGTAGACCTGGAATGTACTGCTTTTCCCGTCAGTCAGATAGATGGTGTAAGTGTCTGTAGTCCCTGCCGCCCCAGTACCGCTCGTTCGCTCGATACGGTCAATGCTGGAGCCAGGGTCTCCGGTCTCACCTTTGGGGCCAACAGGACCGGCTGGGAGCCCAAATGTCAGCTTTACGACCTCATCTACCAGAGACTTGCTGACCGTGGCCGGCTGTCCAGTCTCCAGTGTGATGGCCTCTACCAGCATATTTTCGATTGCAGTCCTTGCCGCTTCCGCTCCGCTCTTCGCAGTCTCTGCTCCAGTCTTTGCGGTCTCCGCCTGATCTACAAGCCCCTGGAGCTCTTCTTTGACCTCTTCCGCTGCACCCTGGGCGGCAGCTTCGGCCCCGGCCTTCGCCTGCTCTGCGGCTGCTTGAGCGGCCTCTGCGGCTTCCTTGTTTGCCTTGGTATCCTCCACCGCAGTACCAATACCAGCCACGGCCTCAAGTGCCTGTTCAGAGGCTTCCAGCGCATCGCTTGCCGCTTCCTGGGCCTGCTCAACATACTGCCGGACTGCCTGCTGGGCAAATCCTTTGAACTGCGCCCCAGTGACCTTTACCGCCTGCCCTTGCTGTTCTGCAACAAGCAGCGAATCATCGTCTACTGTGGATGCCGCAGGGAGGGACCCTATGTTCTTATCAGCCATCGGTATCCTCCTTGGACATCTCGTTCAGGATTTTATATGCTGCCCTCAGCTCTTGCTTGGCCGCAAACATGAGGTCCACTGATTCTCCACTGACTGGAATGGCGGATAGCCACTTAAACACTTTGTTTAGTTTTTCACTAACTTCCTTCATAGGTCCTCCTATATACTTTCGATCCAAAGGTTGAGATAATCCGTCAGGCTTTCAATATGAGACCATGTAAATTCATCTTCCGAATCTACATAGATACCGTCCGATCCGTTCCCTTGACCAATTTGATATTTGACGGAGTTGTACATGGCAGCAGTCAACAATGTGTCCCCAGAAGACATCAAGCAGCCGGAGCGTGATAATGTAGCGCCTTGAGAGCTGCTTCGCTCCCAGCTAAGTCCAGAGGCATCAAGCGCCTCTTGCACTTTATTTACAATATCGTTCCAGACCTCATGTGGAAAATTCTCTGCTGGCTCTTCATTATCCATGGCATTTCTGGCCGCTCTTGTCTGGCTTGAACTAGCCTCGCCATTAGACGAACTCCAGGACCATAGATCAATAGCTGGTGCCGTTGAATCTGTAGTAAAAGAACCGCTGTCATAAATGCTCAGCCATGTAATGGACCCTGACGCATCCTCATATCCAAGCTGTGCTTCCCAGTCATAAGTAGTTCCAGGGTCCAGTCCCCTAATTGTTTCAGAAAAGGAAGATGAAGCGCCTCCGACTGAATCACTCCGGATCTCATAGGTATCTCTATCAATGTCAAGCCTGACATATCTGTAATAAGAAAAACCTGAATCTCCTCCTGTAAACGATGCTCTAAATCGGGCGGAGGTCTCAGTAATAGAGCTAAAGGATGCAGAAAAGGCCATGCTTGTTCTCCTTATCCGAATCTGACCGGGACACCTGTAACATTGTCCGCAGAGAAACCAATAGTTCCATCCTCAAAAAAGACGATCCCGATTTCTTCTTCCCGGTCATTTATAAGATATATGCCCCCTGTATTTCCGGTTCCAGCGCTATAACTCTTCGCAACAAAAAAGCGTCCAGATTTACGGCTGGTGCCACTGCCCGTTCCGAGTGCCAGCGTTACATTTCGGTCTGTTGCCTCAAGGACGGCTCTGGGCTGAGAACTGCCTGTCCGCATTAGCATAAAGGAGTCTCCGTCCATCATTGCGTAAGTGTCTCCGTCCTCGGTGGCGTAGATCTCTGACCCTATAATGGTCCCGCCTGAAATGGTCGGGCTTCTGACCTCCGTGGAACTGATATATGTACTCTTGATGTAACTTGGTAGTTGATTGTCATAGGCCAAATCATAGGCATCGTTTGCTGTGTTGACCGCTTCATTGATGTCTCCCTGAACTCCGCTGTCAAGGTCTCCCCACGAGATGATTCCTGTGAGCACCAGACTACCAGTCTCGATTACTGATCCCTTGATTTTTGTTGTCCCTCCAGAGTCTGTCACCGTCAATCCGTCCAGCGTCTGGGAAATCGTAGTTACTTTTCCATCTAACCCTGTGATGGTGGTTGTCAGCCCATTTGCTGTCTGCTCAACAGTGGTGACTCGGCCATCCAAACCGGAGACCTGAGATGTGATGCCTTCCAGCTTTACGTCGATGGATGCCGATAACCCTTCCAGCTCATTCTCCACCTTCAGCAATATCTCTTCTGAGGTTTTTGAGATCAGAGATCGGGTCTGGGCTATCTGGTGGTTAAAATTCTTTGTTGTCTCTCCCTCAGTTTTGTACTCATGAAGGGTTTCATCGCTTCCAGGAGCCGCCATATCCATGACTTCTCCAGTAGAGAATCGGATATTCTGATAGGCAAGCTGGGTGTACAACCCGGCCACCGTCATTCCATCTCCGAGCTCTGCAATCGGTGACATTTTGGCCCCATTTGCTTCTAGTCCCTGATAGGAATATCCCTGCAAGGTAGCCAGAAGATTATCGGCCATCTGCTGTGAGGCATACGGGCAATCCTGCTCTATGACAGTCCCCGTCTCGTCTCCAGCTTCATAGCAGTTTTCATCATCCACCCAAAGGATAACGCCGCTGATGGGGGCCTTCTTTTCGTATTCAGTTAGTGATAGAGCTTTCTGCCCTACAAAAACTTTTCCGTTCATACCAAAATCCTGTCTCCACCAAAGGTGATAGCGAATCCGTTTTCTTCAATCAGGTAATGTGTCTCAGGCGGCATACTGCCAACCAGAGGGACCAACAAAAGCTGGTCGTTTCTGGTGATCGTCCAGTTCCCGCCGTTCGCCACAGCAATGAATTTCAACACATCCCGCAGGGTGTAGTCATTGGCTGGATAGTCAATGGTATAGGCGTGGCTTACATTCGTCCGAGGGTCAACGGTAATGCCCATCAGTTCGGCAATGATGTCCACCGCATCATCCATTGGCATGGGGAACTCCAACGATTGATCCGGAACCCACACCTTGTCAGCCTTTAGCATGGAGTCATAGGCTACTACCGTCATGATCCCCGTCGGCTTTATAGACCGCTCATCCAGGTAGAACACGCCGAGCTGTTCCCACTGATTATTAACTAACGCATAAGGAATCATTTTTGCCGTTGTTGGAATGACCGTTTTCTTCCGAAACACAATTTTTAATGTAGCTTCACATGCATTTCCAATACTAAGCTGGTCGAACAGCGGTCGCTCTATATTGGCAGACCTGATATCCGCATCTATATATTCCTCATTGTCAATTAAAACTTTATATTTCATGGCTCACTTCTCAATCAGTGGAAATGTTATCCCGCTCCACCATTCCGTTCCGTCCGGGTGTTTGATAAGGTAGGATGCTGGGTTGTTATTGGCGTACATGGTCTTTGTAACTGTGCTCCCCTTTTGAGGGTCGAAGTATGTAACAGAGACCCATTCTGGCATAATAGCCGAAAGTACAATGCTTGCCTCAGCTGATTTGAGGGGGCGGCAGGTCACATCCAAACGGATTTTTGTCGCCATGCGGTTACGCTCCAGCGTACCGTCCAGCATGCGCCCTGCCCCTTCTCCATCCACGTCTGATCTCTGCCACTTTACTCCCCCATAAGCGATATAAGGAACGATGTCGGTCCCATCTATTTTTAGTACCATCTGATCGCCTCCTTATATACGCTGTAGGGTCTTTCCGTACATCCGATTTTGTCTGTTCTGGTATGCTGTTACCTGTTTTCCTACCTTATCACCATCCAGATAGACATCTCCGCCATTCTCTTCGATTGCGGCTATGATTTGCTGAGCCATAGCATAGATAGCATTGATGACTCCATTGTTGGCGGATGTCACACCAGCGGCAACGCCCTCCACAATCTGGTCGTTGTTTGCTACCGCTGTCCGGTTCCCGATGCGGCCGACCAACTCCGGGCCTTGTTCTCTGGCAATAAACATTTCGCCATAATTAGGGAAGCCGCCAGTTGCATACGCATTTAGGTTAATTGTCTTTACTTCTGGCATTTCAGAAAAAATTCGACCACTTTTTTTCTGTGGCGAACTGGAGCTAAAGATTGATTTCATCCCAGAAAGGGCACTGTCTAGCGCCCCTCGAATAGCAGATTTCTTTTTGGCAATCCCATTTGAAACTCCGGTTCCAATTCCCTCTCCAATGCTCGACCACTTACTACTCTGCTTATATTCATCGAGAAAGTCATCCATTTCTGCTCTAGCATTAACAAGACCTTCAACGGTTCCGTCTCCGATTCCTGCCTCACTTTCTTTTAGCTCAAGCATCATTTGAATCAAATTCTCAGATTTCCCCCAGGAGATATCAATTAGTTCATTAGCCTCTTCACGTACTCTATTGGCAGCCTCTAATGCCTCCGTCTCTTTTTCTTGCGCAAGTTTTAATTCTTCACGTCTTGATAAGTTATACCAAGGTGTATCATTTAACTCTTGCGTGGTGTTCATAAGCGCCTCATTTGCGGCATTATAATCTTGCGTTGCCTGTTTTACATCCAGCATGGCTTGGTATTGATCTTTGTAGGTTTGCACCAGAATGTCTCGCATAGCCTCATATCTGGCCTCTTGCTCTAAGGATTCAATTAGTTGCTCAACACTGGCTCTTGTTTCGATGACACGTCCGTTTGTTTCATCAATGGATAACCTAAGTCCACTAATGTTTAAGCCGTTCAGTACATCAACTTTTACTGCCATTTGCTGGAGTTCATATGCAGATGCATTTGCATTTTCGTTGATATCAAAGATATCGTCCGCAAGTTGTCTAGCAATTCCATAGTTAGCCACCGTGGCATCCAGGTCAGCAATTTCATTTTTTAGGCTGTCCATAGCTGAGCTTGTTCTGCTAGATGCATCTGTACATCTATCCAGAATGTCTTGCATAATTTGGAAATCTTCAGATGCTTCATAAGCTACTTTTGCGGCCTCTTTGATTCCTATGATTTCCAGAACAACGCCGACCCCAAATCCAATTACTGCTCCAGCTGCGGTTCCAACAACAGGGACCAAAGAGCCAATCCCAGCCCCAGCTAATGCAGATCCGAGAATGGTCATAAGTCCTCCAGATAGGCTTGGAGCACCACCGCCGATTTGTGCAGTAATACCCTCTATGACGAGAGACACCCCAACACCTATAACAAGTCCGATGGCTGCTCCAGCGCCACCTCCAAAAATCATTCCGATACCAAATCCGGCAAGTGCCCCACCGATTGCCCCCATAATTCCGTTTACAATGTTCAACCCGTCTTTTGCGATAGAAATTATCGAAGAAATCAGGAGAGATATGCCGATTCCAGCAGTCAGTCCTCCGATGACTCCTTGGGCAGGATTTAAGTTTCTCCTAAATGCAAAATACCCGCCAAGCGCACCACCGGCTAAGGCCCCACCTATGGCATTGAGCATCGTATTTCCCAAATTAAGCCCATCTTTGATTTGCGCAATAATAGACATGACTGTAAGGGTCAATCCAAGCCCGACTAGACCACCTACCAGCATCCCACCTGCCCAGGTCAACCCAAGCTTCTTTGCAAGAAGAGAACCAACACCTGCCCCTGTTAGTAGACCACCAGCACCACCATTGAGAATACTTTCCCACGTTAATCCATCACCGAATAAAACTTCTGTAATTCCATCAACTATCAACGAGATTCCCGTGTAGATCATGAGGCCACTAAGTAAAGCGTTTAATGCTTTCAGCTCTGGCGACAGTGTTTTGGCTATTTTCCATGCGGCCAATGCCGTTCCGATTGGCAGTACGTAATCATAAAGAACTTCCTCTAAAACTTTTTTAACCTCATCAGCTTTTGTCTGAATTTCTAGTATCGCATTTTTATCCCAAATATTAGGTATTTCCAAATTGCTTGCCCATCCAGAGCCGCCGCTCATGCCACCAGATCCACCAGCATTAGATGGCTCTAAAATAGTCAGTTCATCAATACCGAGGAGGGCTTTTTTCATTTCCTTTGCGGCGCTGGTCGCCCCTCCAATAGCGTCCTCAGCATCTGATGCTCCATCAGTAATTCCAGTTGCCCAATCGCTCGTCTCCCATTCTGGCATTGTGAATCCAAGAAAGGTAGCAAGAGCTCTAATGGCATCTGTCAAGACCTCTACAAAAGCCTGTACCCACGGTATAATTTGAATAATGATAGGGAGAAGGGCGGTTCCGATAGCTCGTCCCAACTGTGTTATTTGCTGCCGCAAAACACGGAGGGCGTTTGCTGGACTCTCCAAAGTTTTGGCAAAATCACCAATCGCCCCGATGCGACCTGCACCTTCCATCAGGACAAGGCTCCGAAGAAGTGCTTTCTCCTGTTCTGTCATGGAGATAACACTTTCATCAATACCATGTGCTAATGCATATTCCTGCAACGTCGCTTGACTAATGGAGATACCAAGCCTTCGAATTGGTTCGATTTCACCAGATAGTGCGGACTGTAACCGCAAAATAGATTCGCTTACATCCTCGTTGTAGAGAGAACTCAGGTCATATGCCAGTTCAGTCAATCCCTCACTCAGATCGTACGCCTGCTGGCGGGCAAGTCCGAAACCGTTTGCCATGGACATAAATACGCCCTGTGCCCGCATCCACTCCGATGGGTCTATACCTAGCCTATCATTAAGTAGTTCTGCGTAAGCAAATGCCTCATCATAAAACTCCCCCATAGAAACTTGAAACAGGTTTACATTTTCTATGTAGTCATTTGCAGACTTTATCCAATCTGACGCCATATTTGCTACACGCTGAAAGGCTAAATAATATATCCCTAATTTTGCGGTTGTGGAACTAATTCCCGTTCCAAGAACTCCGAAGCTCTTTGCTGCTTTATTGTTCGAGGCGGAGAGTCCGGTATTGCTCTGGATGATCTTCTGAATCCTTATTGGGAAAGCTGAGAATCCATTAGATACCTTCTGCATCTCCGTTGCTAGCGGACGCATAGCAGAGGCGACTTGGTTCATTTGTGATGCAAATTCTTTGATGGAATTTCCTTTCAAAGATTCGCTAACAGAAGATAATTTTGATAACGCATTTACAGTCGAAGACAGTCCACTTGACTTCTGAACACTGGATAAGGCATTTAATGCTGGCGCAATTTTTCTTAGCTTGCCTATGCCCGTGTTATTTAAGCTGGCTGCGGCCGATGCAAGTGCCTGCATTTGCTTAGAGACCGTAGTCAGCCCTGCTCCGCCTTTAGCCGCTGCTTTCAAGTTGGTCAGAGCGGTAGCCAATGCGTCGATTTTTGCCGCCGCATCACTCGAAGTTGCCTCTATTTCAATTTGCAGACTATCAATGTCAACGGCCATGGTGCCACCACCTTTTTAAGTATGGCACTTGGCACTGTGGCACTTGGCACTGAAAATATAAAGATCCCCGCTGCCTCCTTTATATTGAGATAGCGGGGACTTCGAGTTATTTAGTTATCTTTTCAAGATTTCCAAAAAATTTTACCCTCCGCCTATTTCTAAGCGGAGGGTAAATAAATTTATTAAAGCCCAATGGACATTCCCCAGAAAAATCCGACAATGAATTGCCATAGAAATCCAATAGCAAAAATCCAAATAACAATACGAACTAACAAAGGAATTTGCTTCCATGCGGACTTATTGTTTGTTTGTGTACCATTGTCATTTGTTCTGTCTGTTGCTACAACAACATTCGATATATAAGCTTCTATAACAGGCGTAATTCCCCAATTCGATTTTATATA
>ENA-OURU01003015-OURU01003015.1-human-gut-metagenome-genome-assembly--contig:-NODE-3015-length-14793-cov-2.916407_pt1 | contig 14793 bp, 10 predicted proteins | sample MGYA00242137_ERZ509064 | MGnify/ENA primary metagenome ERZ509064 (study PRJEB26280, sample SAMEA2338777) | human gut metagenome | biome: human gut; feature: human-associated habitat; material: faeces...
ACACCGTCTCGGCCGCCTGCGGCTTCGACCTTGCGCACCATCATCACGCGCTGGCCGACGCCGAGGCCTGCGCCCGGATCGCGCTGAAGATCCTCTGACCGGAGCGATCATTGCGGAACGACGGGAAAACGACCCCGCCGGACTTGTCCTGCGTTACATTACAGCCCGAGTTCGAGCTGGAAGCGGATTTCCCAGCGGTTGTAGTCCGCTGCGGAACGGCTGCGGTGGTTGTAGGAGGCGTCTGCCTGCACCTTGAGACTGTGTCCGATGATATAGCGGGTCACGGCCACCGAGGTCTGGTTCCAGCGTTCGTATCCGGCGTAGGGGCGGACCTCCGCGTCGGGAAAGAGCGTCGAGTTGCGCAGCGCGACCTCCCATTTGCTGCCGAACAGGTAGCTGGTTTGCACGTTGAGGCCGCAGCCGTCGTAGATGAAGGCGTTGCGGTCCGTATCGAAGAGCGGGTCGCCGCTCGTGCGGCCCATGAAATCGGTGTAGAAGGCGAATCCGCGGTATTTGAGGATGAAATCCACGAAGTAGGAGCCGATGTTCCGCGTGGCGCCGTCGGGCATCAGGGCGCCGCGCTGGCCAGAGAGGCGTGCGGCCTTGTGGTTGTAGGAGTAGGCTCCGGCCAGCAGGATGCGCACCCGCTCCTCGTGGTCGAAATCGCCCTCCAGCAGATCGCCCTTCGCTCCGAAGCGTCCCAGCGGGTACAGCTCCACGCGCCCCGTGTAGGCCAGGCCGCCGCCCGACGAGGAACCCCAGTTGCGTCCTTCGCCCAGCGTGACGGAGGCTTTGGCCGAGAGGTTGAATCCTTCGCCCCGGAGCGGGTTGTATTCGCCGAAGAGACCGAAGTCGCGGTCGAGGTTGAATTCGCTGTTCACGATGCTGCGATCGACGAACTGAAGGGCGCTCGACGAATTGATGCGCGCGCGGTTGGCCTTGATCTTCGTCTGTCCGAATCCGATGTTCCATGCGGCGTTGGGCACGTAGTAGACGATGGCGTCGCGCACGATGTTCGTCGAACCGTTCGGGAGCGTCTCGGCGTCGTAGCCGGTGAATCCCAACTGCACGGAGTAAACCAGTTTCGGGGAGTAGATGTAGCCGTCGAACCGCAGGCGCAGCCGCTTGACGCGGGCGTCGGTTTTCGTCAGCGTGAAGTCTTCGTCGAACGAGAGCGCCAGAAGATTCTGCATTCTGAAACGCATCGTCAGCTCGAACCAGTCGTTTTTCGGCCGGAACGTGATGCCCCTGCCCACCTCGAGGTTGGGCATGTTGCGGAGCCGTTCGAGCAGCCCGGCGTCCGTCGCGGCGTCCGTGCGGAGCGAATCGGCCGTGCCGAATGCGGTACGCCGCAGCAGGGAGGCTTCCTGAGCCGGGCTTTTCAGCAGGGTGGTTTCCTGCGCCGCGGCGAATGGAGAGGCCGCGAGGAGAAGGAGCGTGGCGAGTCTTTTCATCTTGTTCTGTCTGTCGGTTCGTGTGTCGTTCGGGCCGTGTCCGGATCCGGGCCGGGAACAAAGATACGAAAAAGCCCGGATCGACGCCGCAAGTTCCGAACCGAATCTGAAAGGATTCTGAAATGTGCCTTCCGGGCATCGGATTCGCGCGCTTTGCGCGGGCTGGTCCGGGCAATAAATTCCGTTTCGGACCGTTCTATTACAATAAAGACAGTTTATACGGTTTGCGCCGGCAGTCGGACGTGTTCCGCGGCGGTGTGGAACCGGATAGGCCGAATAAAACACATATCGTTATGAGTACAGTAAAATTCAAGGGTTCGCCGGTGAACCTTGCCGGCGAATTCATCCGCGAGGGTGTCGCCGCCCCCGATTTCGAACTGGTCAAGACCGACCTCACACCGCTCCGCCTCTCCGATCTGAAGGGACGCCGCGTGGTGCTCAATATTTTCCCGAGTCTCGATACGGGCGTCTGCGCCGCTTCGGTGCGGCGGTTCAACAAACTGGCCGCCTCGCTGCCCGATACGGTCGTCGTGGCCGTGTCGAAGGACCTGCCGTTCGCCCATGCCCGTTTCTGCACGACCGAGGGAATCGAGAACGTCGTTCCGGCGTCGGACTTCCGCGCCTCGGGATTCGACGCGGCCTACGGCGTCGCGATGGCCGACGGTCCGCTGAAGGGGCTGCTGGCGCGCGCCGTGGTGGTGATCGACCGCGAGGGAAAGGTGGTCTATGCGCAACTGGTTCCGGAGATTACCGAGGAGCCCGACTACGACGGAGCGGCGGAGGCCGTCCGGACGCACTGATTCGCGGTCGGAGCCGAGGTCTCCGGGATTGCGGATGTTCCGCGAGGAGAAGCGACGGTTCGAACCGTCGCTTCTCCTTTTTTGCGTCCGGCGGTCTTCGGCGCCGAAAACGGGAAATATTTTTGGAAACGGCGGCAAATTCGTATCTTTGGATTCTCATTATCGAACCTACTATGAAGAAGACCTTACTTGCATTGGCATTGGGAACGTTGTTCCTCGACGCTTCGGCCCAGGAACTGACCGGAGCGGACCTGAAAGAGATCGCCTCCTCCTTCGTGAAGGACGGCCCCACCACGGCGTTGCAGAATGCGCTGACGGCGGAGGCGAACCTGCGGAAGCTGGCCCTGAACCGCGACTTGCAGGGGAAGATCGACCACTATTTCAAATACCGGGTCGAGGTGAAGGGCATCACCGACCAGAAACAGTCCGGGCGGTGCTGGATGTTCACCTCGATGAACGTGCTGCGTCCGTCGGTCATGGAGCGGTTCGGCCTTTCGGAGTTCGATTTCTCGCACAACTACAACTACTTCTGGGACATGTTCGAGAAGAGCAATCTCTTCCTCGAGAACGCCGTTGCGACGGCCGACCGGCCGATGACCGACCGCGACGTGGAGTTTTTCTTCAAGACGCCGGTGGGCGACGGCGGCGTGTGGAACCTCTTCTACAACGTGGCCGAAAAGTACGGCGTCGTGCCGCGCGAGGTGATGCCCGAAACGGCCCATTCGAACAATACGGCCTACCTAAGGTCGGTGCTCAACGAGCGGCTGCGGGCCGGCGGGTACGAACTGCGCGGTCTGGCAGCCTCCGGAGCGGACCGGGCGAAGATCGCCGCGGCGAAGATCGCCGTGCTGAAGGAGGTTTACCGCGTGCTGGCGCTCTGCCTGGGCGAGCCGCCCGCCGGGTTCGAATGGCGTTACGAGACGCGTGACGGCGAAGTGAAGACGCTGCGCACCACGCCGCTGGAGTTCTACCGCAGCATCGTTCCCGCGGACTATGCCCCCGATTCCTACATTATGATTATGAACGACCCGACGCGCGAATATTACAAGGTGTACGAGATCCGGAACTACCGCAACACCTACGAAGGCGTGAACTGGGTCTATCTGAACCTGCCCAACGAGGCGATCAAGCGTGCCGCAATCGCCTCGATCAAGGCCGGCGAGGCGATGTACGCCTCCTGCGACGTGGCGGACTACGATCCGGTTTCGGGCGTCTGCGATCCCGCGATGTACGACTACGGGTCGATGTTCGGCATCGACCTTGTGATGGACAAGAAGGCGCGCATCCTCACGCGGCAGAGCGGTTCGGCGCACGCCATGGCGCTGATCGCCGTGGATACCGACGACAACGACGTGCCCCTGAAGTGGCAGTTCGAGAACAGTTGGGGCCCCTCGGCCGGGCACGAAGGGTATATGACCTTCACGGACGAGTGGTTCGACGAATACATGTTCCGCATCGTCATCAACCGGAAATACCTCGATGCGAAATCGCTCGAAGCGGCCGGTACGAAGCCCGAGCAGCTTCCCGCGTGGGACTACATGTTCTGATCCGCGGCCGGAGAGCCGTTACGGACCCGCCTTCCCGTATTCCGGAAGGCGGGTCCTCCGTTCCCGGAGCGTTCCGGCCCCTGCGCTTCTCGGACGCGACGGCCGGTCCGGGAACGCTTCGCGGGGAGGATGCCGCGTGCGTCGTCGTTCCGCCGTTACGAACCGGAGCGACCGGAAACGAGGCGAAAACGCTCGGTCTGACCGTGGCGGCGGATTGTCCGGATATTCGAGATTCATTCTCAAAACGGAAGGGACCGTTTTCGGTCCCTTCCTCCTGCAATGAGTCGCGTCACTGCCCCTCCTTTGTCAAGGAGGGCTCTTTATCGTTTGCAGGGTGCGGAGAGCTGTCGGACGGAAAACGTCTGCATCCGGCGGAAAGCACGGGAAATTCAATTCGCGGGAAAGCGTCGAGTCCGACGGTACACGGCAGGTATGAATATTTCGGGACCGCAGGTACGTCGGAAAAGAGAAATGATCGCAGAAAAACACTACCGCAGCCGGCGGTGTGCGTAGAGAGAGAAATCCGATATCTATTCATAACTCCGGCATTTATTTTGAGTCGTACGTTTTCAAAATAGGTGCGCGGCACTTTCACAATTAGCAGAGACCGATCAACTAAATGCAATAACCACTTTGGTCAAGGGCCGCGCACTATGTGCACGCACCTCGACTGTTTATCAATGGCTATTACGATATTCAGCGGTCTCTGCTAAGATAAACAGCTTGGACTGCGTATCTTTCGTCTCTCAAAAATAGGAATTTTTAGGCATCGGTACAAATAATTTGCAAGAAAATATTTATATGAAGAGTGACTGTCTGAAATAAGGTCGGATTGCCCTTTGTCCGATAAGGCGTTGGGTTCGCTGGTCCCACGACTGCGGAGGGAATCCGACCATGCTGACTGGGAACCGAACGGAATTTCCGCTGATGGTGATACGCCTCATGATGTGTACACCGCCGTTTGTCCGGGGGAGATCCTTTTCGGGTAGGAGAAAATTTCGAAAGAGCTTTTCAAGACGGCGACATTTTTGGTCTGGTCGATGCTCCCATGACGGAGAACCGGCCTTTCAGGAAATTCCGTTCGGAGTGTTTCAACAGGTCCTGTGCCGGGTCGGAAACATGGACCCGCCATACGGACGATGAAATGCCGCCGGTACCAATGCGCGATGTACGGCAGCGGCACGACCTTGCGCAGTCGCAGCCTCGCAGAGGCCGTCCGCAGGTCGATGTTTTCGGCCGCGTCGCGGATACCCGACTGCACATTACGTAAAGCGATCTTCGTGTATTTGCACGCTTGTCTGTTTCCGCACGCTCCTTACCCGTCGCTTGACATGCTTCTCCGGCACGGGCTTCGGCCGGACAACCTGCTTCAAATGTGGTCGGGGACGGACCGTAACAAACCGAACCGATTGTATCGGCGCGCAACCTGCAATTTAGGCCGGGGGCGTATTGCGATAACGAGAACCGACGGTCGTCATGTGTGTTATCGTGGTAAAATCCGTATCACCCTTCACCATCTTTGACGTTTGATTGGCAAGATGGGCGATCGCTTCTTTTTCAACTGAAGTTTTTTCATGGCGGTTGTTTTTGAGTTAGCGTTATCCCTACTCTTTTAAAGATTTTCGGGTTTCTCTTTTTGAATTATTGTATCATGTGCGATGCCGAGGTATTGCGGATGAAAATCAGGTAGTCGAACATGTCGGAAATCTGCGTATTATAGAATATCTCAGGAGTTGCTCCGACTTCTCTGAATTCCAGATTGCCGAGCCATTGCAGGCAGGAGGAGTCCTCTTCGCGCATTTTTTTCAAGTCCAGAATAAACAGCGGTTCATCCAGCTGTCCGAGCACGTATTCGAGTGTGCCGGGATGCGCTTTGGGAAGTTCAAAGGATTGCAGTCCGTTTTTCCAGGCCGTGTACGAACCTTCGTATCCGACGAATCCGAAGGTTCGGTAATCGTCGCCGATACTTTTTTTGAGAAAGCCCCCCATCGAACGTTGCATTATATTGAATTGTTTCAAACAATTGATATGCGCATTGTGCGCCCAGACTACGGCTTTGGACCCCGGATTGTTCCGCAATATCCACAACAGATTTTCGGCCATGCCGCGGTCACGCCAGTCGGGATCTTTCTTCTGGCTCAGGAACTGATGCAATAAATCGATATTCTGTAAGGCCCAGGCTCTCTGCATCGGTGTCCGGTTTTTCGCCTCTATCCGTGTCTTCAGTTCTTCGAGGTCGGAGTCTATGTCTTCAGCCAGTTCTCCGTCGATCCGGAACGGACGGGGATAAATGCGATGCAGCTTATCCTTGATTTTCTCCACAAGGTTTTTATCGGACGGATTTTTCTCGAAAATGGTCTGCAACTGGAGTATCGGGCCATTGTAGTTTTGCATGTCCACTCCCGTAAACGTAATTCGGGGTTTGGATGCATTGAATGCTTTCATCCATTCGATCATGTTCAGCATTTCATGGGTTCTCCACGGCCACATGTATATTCCGATTAACAATCGTATCGGGTTGTCAATACCTCCGACGGTATAGTTGTTCAACTGATAGCATTCGGGCATGTTGGCTTCCAGCGCGAAAATATCGAATCCGCAGTTTTCTGCCAGATAGCGGATGATCCGGTCCTTCATTTTGAACACTTCGCTCGTTCCGTGCGTATTCTCTCCGAGCCCGACCACTTTGCAGTCTCCGACCAACTGCCGGAGAATGTCGAGGTCTTGCGTGTCCCCGCCGTCCGGTTCGCAGGTCCGCAGCGGATAGACGTATCGGCGCAGCTCTTTTTTCTCCCTGTCGGATAATTCCGTTTTCGGAGCCGGAATCGCTTTGTCTTCGTATCTTACGCCGTCGATTCTGAGTTCGATATTGTCGAACCACGCAGTACCCTTGCCGGTAACGAAGCCGGCAATCAGGACATAAGGGACATCCTTGTCGATCGTCTGCCGAACGGTATGGCGTGTCCACTCGGACATGCCGCGAACCCCGCCGACCGTATCTATCCGCCCGAAAAGATCGGGGTCGTATTTCTCGGGATTATAAGGAAATATGCCATATCCGGCACACACGTTCACGCTGTCCTTCGTCTTGACCCATCCGCTGATTTCGAGTTCTTTCCCGGCGACTAATTCGCCCGGCAGAATATTCTGGAACCCGCCCCAGACGGTCATGGTCGGCCCTTTTTGCCATCGGGCTCGGAGGCTTGCCTCTCCATGCTGTTTCACTTGCTTGTCAAGCGAGAGAACGTACCCTGTAGCCGAAGAATTTTGGAATATCCACTGCATCGGCATGGAATCGTTTTTGGCATACTCGAAATCGAGGTTGTACTCCGTTGAATAAATCGACGGCCGGGTGCAACCGGCACAGAAAAGCAATACCGACACGAAACTTATCTTCAAATATGATTTGTTCATGACAAGAAAATGTACTTAATACTTGAAATTATAACAAGCCTTTTCGGCTCTAATTATGTTCCTCAATACGACTCTTGGGGAACGAGATCGGACGGTTCGGGTTGCTGTGCGGTGGTTTGACAGGCTGCTTCGCATGATCCCCGGCCGGAAACGGGACTCAGAGTATCCGTACTTTCCTCGACTTTTCCGCCTTTTCCACCTTTAACCATAGCAGATGCGTCATTCCTGAGATTGAGAATGCTCTCTTTTTTTACCTGAAGTTTTTTCATAGGATTGGCAGTTTTCATTCCATAGACGATAATCCGATTTCAAAATAGAGAAATGTTATATGGAATAATCGTGTTAATTATAAATCGTATTTCGGGGTAATGCCTGTGTGACGGGTCGTTTGAAATTATTTGTAAATATATGAAATAAAAACAGGATGTACTGATTGTTTCTTCGCGAAATATGCCTTATATGGACTGCTATGGATTGAGCGGATATCTATTATAGGTATTCCGCATGAATTCTCTGGCCGGTCGCAGACAGGTCTCGTAACGGACGACGGTTCCGGGAGCGGAATTTGCTCCGGATGAGGCCTTGCGTTTCTCTCCATTCCGTCCGATTCCCTATCGCGCCGAATCCGTAAGACGTTGGCAGAAATGGCATCGGGATAGAGGTTCGAATCTTTTTCTTCGCGGTTTTTCTCGAGAGCTTTTTCTCTCGTCTGCATTCCATAAGTGGGAATCAATGAACCGTTTACCTCAGTATCGGCTCGCTGCCCCTTGACCGTCAGGCGCATGAAACGGGGTGTCTTCCTCTTTGTCGAGTTTGTTCCTGCGGATGTAAGACAACAGACTGAAAGTCGTCCTTTCCCGGTTCGTTATTCGGTGCACCGGACAGGCCGATAGCGGCCTGCCTGACCTTGCTCTTTTATGCTCGTGGTTCTTATGTATAAAACCCTGCAAATTGTATATTTTCAGGGTTTTACATTGTTATTCGGTGTGACTTGGCGGAGAGAATGAGAAATGAACCTAACTCTCCGAAATATCCTGTAATCAGATACTTGCTATATTTTTTCTCGTGTTAGGTAACGATTTGGATACTGAGCTATGGATTGCTGTCCGAAATCGTCTGTTAAGAACCTGATGACGGTACAAATATATGCTTTAGTAAATAAAAGAATATAATTATTTATTATGTCTTCGTCATTTTATGATTTATAAAAGTGTCTTGGTTTTCAGGTTTTGGTACGTAGTTTCTTCAGTCAGCCTTGCTAACACGGAGGATTGCTGTTCGGCATTAAATTTTTCATATTGTTTTTACTTTGTCAAGTCAGGAGATTCAGCAGTTGTAACTGTTTTACTCCTTTACAGACATACTTCTCCTATTCTTGTGATAAAATGATTATCTTTGTTGAGTGAAAATTGACTTATTACATAATCAAGACAATGAATCTCCCACATCTTTCGCTCAAAGATTGGGAGCACAATATATGTCTACGATTTCGAATGAAGCAAAAAAAGAGAAAGGTCAATTTTTCACGCCGATTGAAATAGCTCGTTTTATGAGCGAGCAACTATCCACTGAGAAAGAGGATATATCAATATTAGATCCGGGTTGTGGCACTTGTGTGTTGTCTTGTGCTTTAATCGAGAGATTGGTGCAACAGCGTACCGTGCGTAGCATTCGGCTGGTCGTATATGAAACGGATTCAGGCGTTGTTGCATATACGAAGCAAGCATTAATTTATTTAGCAGAGACACTAAAGAATCAAGGAGTTGATTTTGAATATATTGTATGCGAAGATGATTTTATTCTGCAAAATTATCAAGCACTGAGTTCTTCTCCATCACTACTTCAGAAGAACGCGGATGAATTCGACTTCATCATATCGAATCCTCCGTATTTCAAACTGCCAAAAGACGATAGCCGAGTCAAGGTTACACAACAAATAGTTGACGGGCAACCGAACATATATTCGTTGTTTATGGCGATCTCTGCCGGTTTGTTGAATAAAAGCGGAGAATTGATTTTCATTATTCCTCGTAGCTTTGCATCCGGTCGGTACTTTCGGCTGTTCAGAGAATATTTTTTAGGGGCAATAAAAATTTCGTTCATTCATTTATTCAATACCCGGAAAGATACGTTTGCAAAGGATAATGTATTACAAGAAACGATTATAGTCAAAGGATTCCGGCGGGACGAAATGACAGATGATCGTAGAATCTGCATTTCATATAGCGAAGGAATAGCGGATTTGAGTGCCTCGCGGCAGAAGGTATACCCGTATGCTGATATAGTTGATACGGCATCGAAAGATAAGATCATTCATTTGCCGGTCAATGCACGCGAAGAGGCCATTATTAGACTGTTTAAGTCATGGAGCGGTAGTCTCAATAAATACAACATCCAAATATCCACAGGGCCGGTCGTGGCGTTTCGCATGGAAGATAGCCTGTGTGATAAACCTGCCGCTTCTGATGTTGCACCGTTATTTTGGTTGCATAATGTCGTAAAAATGCTGGTGGATCACCCTGTTGAATATAAAGGGAAAAAGCAATACATCAAGATTTCGGCACAGACACAACGAGTGCTTATACCTAATCGTAATTATGTCTTTTTAAGAAGATTCAGCGCAAAAGACGATAAAAGCAGATTGATTGCAGCTCCCTACTTTTGCAATAAGACTAATGCCCACTATATCGGTGTGGAAAATAAATTGAATTATATTTATAGACCCAAAGGCCATTTGGATCGAACCGAAGTCATTGGAATATCCGCTCTATTGGATAGCGATTTATTTGATGTCTATTTCAGAACATTCAACGGCAATGTGAATGTGAGTGCTACCGAGTTGCGAAGTATGCCTTTGCCGGACTTGGGAATAATCAAATCTATCGGCGAAAAACTGATATTAAAAAACAATTTCTCTGTAGAGAATGTAAACGAAATTGTAAATAACTATTTTCAAATAAGCTGATATGGGCAAAATCAAGGAAGCACAAATTATATTGAAGGCATTGGGATTGCCAGATGCTCAACAAAACGAAATGTCTGCTTTGACTCTTCTTGCCTTATGTAATATGACCGAGAAGAAAAACTGGAGCGAAGCAACTCATGAAAGTATGGGGGTAAGTAGAGGTATCATGTCGTTTGTAAACGAGTATTACAAGCAAGATCAGCCATACGCTCCCAATACGAGAGAGACATTTCGCAGACAGGTTTTGCACCAATTCATGCAGGCCGGAGTGGTGTATTATAATCCGGACATTCCTGATCTGCCTGTCAATAGTCCGCGAGCTCATTATGCGATTAGTACCGAGGCGTTGGAGGTAATCCGAGCATATGGACAAAAAGAGTGGAACGACAAACTGTCGGCTTTCATAAAGTTGTTGGGTAAATTGAAAGACAGGTATGACAAAGAGCGTGATTTAGCGAAAATACCTGTTATTATTGAAGGTGAAGAATATAAGTTGTCGGCGGGAAAACATAATCTCGTTCAGGCAGCAGTCATAGAGGAATTTGCCCCTCGATTTGCTCCCGGAGCAAAAGTATTATATATCGGAGATACAGAGAATAAAGATTTATATGTAGACAAGATCGCGTTGGAAAAAATCGGCATTCCTATTACAGAGCATAGTAAGCTTCCTGATATCATTATCTATGATGAACGTAAGGAATGGTTGTTCTTGATAGAAGTGGTTACATCTCACGGTCCTGTATCGCCCAAGCGAATGCTTGAATTAGAGGATTTTTTGAAGGAGTCTAAAGTCGGCAAAATATATGTTACTGCATTCCCGGATCGAGTGGAATTCAGAAAACATATTGCGGATATCGCATGGGAAACTGAGGTTTGGATTGCTGATAATCCGGATCATATGATACATTTCAATGGAGACCGATTTATCGGTCCTCGTTAGTATTATTTGCTTTATTATTAGCCTTAAGAACTTTATATGTGTCTTGGACAGCCATTTATCATGGCTGTCCGTTGTTTATACGGAGGATTGTTTGTAGATGAAATTAGATATTCAGTCGCTTTTTATTATGCGGTTATTGATTTCGACTAGAAGTATAATGGTCCAGTAGAAGTCATAAAAGCATTAGGGCTAACGGAAGGGACGATAGTAACTAGGGGGCAGTGCGTTTGAGAAGAACGGGAAGGTCGTTCGGATGATTCCTTTCCACGAGTATCTGGTAGAATCGTAATCTTTGAACTTATTTCACGATAATAACGGAGCTCTTTAATATTGGTTTCTTTTGTTGATGGACCCCGTACGAGAAAGGTATTCGAGAGTAGTCTGTAAAATAAATCAGCATAATGTGAATTATTCTGCGCAATAATGCTTCTCTTTGCACAGATTCGTTAATGTTACTGTATGAAACGGGCATTGCTGCCGAGCCAGCGGAAGACGCTTACGGCTCTGGGCGAAAATATAAAGCTGGCACGCCTGCGCAGGGAGTTATCCTCGGAGCAGGTGGCCGAGCGGGCTGGAATATCCCGTAACACCCTGACGAAGATCGAGCGGGGCGAGGAATGAGTGGCGATGAGTTATTATTTCCGGGTACTGGCTATCCTCGGCCTGGAGAAAGATTTGCTGCTTGTCGCCAAAGACGACGAGCTGGGGCGTGCCCTTCGGGATGCCAAATTCGTGGTCGGGGAAAGGGTTTCCAAGAAACGGTAAATTATGGTAATGCAGCGTGATATATATATGTATATATGGACTGGCCCGAGGATGCGGAGCCGGTCTATATGGGTGTGCTCCACAGTAAAACGATCTGGGGCAAAGAGGCCTTTCTTTATGAGAACGATCCCGCATGGCTGGCCCATCCCCGTTTCCGGGCGCTGGATCCCGACCTGTCGGCATTTACCGGGAAACAATGCCAACCTTCGGATAAGAGCAATTTCGGATTATTCATCGACTCCGACCGGACTGTTGGTAATGTACGCTTATGTGCAGGCGGGAAGCCATCAATGCCCGGTTGCAGGACCGAAAATCGCGAACGAAACGGATTACCTGATGGGCGTGTACGACGGAAACCTTTAGGGATGGGCAAGCGCTTCAAGTTCTCGAAAGAGGGGGACTTCACGGACAACGACCGGTTGCTGTCCACGCCACCCTGGACGTCTATCCGGGAACTGGAACATGCCAGCCTGCAAATAGAGCGGGAAGATACTGTCACCCCGGAGCATATGCGATGGATCGATATGCTCGTAGCACCCGGTTCGTCATTGGGCGGGGCAAGGCCGAAAGCCAACATAGTGGATGAGAACGGACGCTTATGGATCGTCAAGTTCCCGAATGCCGGGGACGGCGGTTCGGCAGTTGACACCACAGTTTTATGACCGAGCGTTTCAACCGGACCGATACGGGCCGGCGGATACACTTTGCCTCGGTCATGACATTGCTCGGTTATACGGACGGTGCAAACCATACGGAGGGAGCCAGCTACCTCGAACTGGTCGAATGGATCATTGGCAACTGCGACGATACAGGGCGGAACCTGGAACAGCTTTGGCGCAGGATCGTGTTTAATATCGCCGTTTCGAACTGCGATGACCGTCTGCGGAATCACGGCTTCCTGCTTACGCCGCAGGGTTGGCGATTATCACCGGCCTATGAGATGAACCCTGACGAGTACGGACGGGACTGAAGCTCAACATCTCGGAGAATGATAATTCACTGGATTTCGATCTGGCTATGGGTATCACGCCGTATTTCGGGCTGGAGTCCGCCCGTGCGGAATCGATACTCGCAGAGGTTAAACATACTGTTTCAGGTTGGAGAAAACTTGCTACGAAATACGGTATTCCCAAGTCCGAGCAAGATGCTATGGAGAGGGCGTTTAGGTATTGACAGTTAAACGGGATTCATTTACTCAGGACCACTCCACGTATAACATAGCCCGTACAATATAATGGCTATTAATTTAATGGCTGTTAAAATAAGTTGTACACTTCAATGTGCTAAAAATGTTTGCATCTGGGATTCCATATCTGCTAGCCACGGTTTACGGCCACAGGTTCCTATTCATTAACCTCCTACCATGAGGTCCCTTCTGTTGTAAGAGATTTCATACGAGAAATCGAAAATATCAGGAGATCGAAAGCTGGTATAGTAAAGTATGTAATTGGAAAATTAGATATTAAAATTTTGTTGTTCCTTATCTTTGAATACTTTTGCCCGCCGAGCGTGAACGGAAGACAAGGCATCGTATTCCTGTTTCAGAGCAAACAATGCCCCCCCCCTTATTCTGTACTGCATCCCTGAGATTTACATAGAATTTCATAATTTCCGCTAATTCCCCGCTATATGTATGATGGGATAACACCGAAGTGAAATCTGGGGCATAAAGAATTGATAGAAATTCATCCTTCACATTCGGCGAAAGATTATTATATGTTTACATCCAATTATATGTTGAAAGCGGATGTTCTTTTTCTTTAAGCCATTCAAAAAAAATAACGGTAGATAATATAGGTGTCAAGCATATCCAAAAGAAAATGAAACTCATTTTTATTTGTACCAAATGCTTTATAAAAATATGATAATCCTCTACCGATACTTCCTTTTGTAGAATTTAAAATTGCCTGGATAGAGCGAATATATTTTCGATTCCAATGCTTGCCAATATAATTCCTATTATGGCTGAATTCACCCAAAAGGGGATGATATTTCATTGGGAATGAATAAAATAATTTTTGTAAAGTTAATGCTTTTGACATTATTGCAAAATAAAATATTAATAAATTTTCAGCTGATTTCAATTCACTTTGACTTGAATTATTTTGGCATGTATAAGGCTATCTTATTCCCAGAAATAAATTTTCAAGATTGCCGATAGAATAACAACACTCCTGCTGAAGCAGATGGTTTTTACGAGCCAGGTGCTTCAGATGTGTCCGGATCGTCAAGTTATGTCGTTCGATATGATTGGTCCCGTATAAATGATGTCCGATGGATCTTTGTCTCGATCAGAGACCGGTAGTTTCTTAGCCTATCGGTATAAACCCGTTTGGCATCAGATAGACGAAGGGTTCCGAGAACTACGTTAAGGGTGGCGTTTGTTCGTGGACCGATATTGTAACTGACGACCTGTTTGGATTTTCTATCCAGGGCATATGCTATTCAGATGTGTTCGGACTTTCTTCGTACAAAGCTTTTATTTCATCCATGTCATAGGTCCTTTGATTAATGACCGGAGGACGAGAGATTGTATGGGCGATCTGTACAATTCTGCTGAGTAGTGTTGTGGGAGAAATATCCAGGATCCGTGCTGTACTTCGGATGCCGACTCCTTCTTTGGTTAATGTTACGATCTCGTCATTGATTCCTTTCTGGTAGGCGTTGTAACTATATAGTGCCTGTTGTTTTCGATGACATGATTTGCATTCGTAGCGCTGCCTGCCGTTGCTCTGTGTTCCGTCTTTTACGCATATGCCTCCGCAATATTTGCATTCCATTTTTGCTATCCCCTAATTTGAAACATGAAGGTTAAATATCCGTTTTGAAAACCCGTTTTCGAGGGATTTATGGATGCAAAGTTACTACAAAAAAGTGAAATGCGGAAAGATATAGTGATAGAATTGAG
>ENA-OURU01003016-OURU01003016.1-human-gut-metagenome-genome-assembly--contig:-NODE-3016-length-14791-cov-5.404995_pt1 | contig 14791 bp, 14 predicted proteins | sample MGYA00242137_ERZ509064 | MGnify/ENA primary metagenome ERZ509064 (study PRJEB26280, sample SAMEA2338777) | human gut metagenome | biome: human gut; feature: human-associated habitat; material: faeces...
TAAGAAATAGCTTTACTATATAGCAAAAGGTAATAGAGAAATATAAAATGAAGTATATTAAATAGAAAAATGTAAATACTAAAAAATAGATATTAACATTGTAGAAATTACTACAATTTTATATAAAAGATTTGAAAAAATGGAAGGAGAAAAGAAAAAATGAGTGAGAATGAAAATAATACCCCAGAGAATTTAAATGAGGAGCAAGAATTAGATAATATTTTAGTTTTAAATGACGAAGAAGGAAATGAAGTAGAATTTGAATTCTTAGATTTAATTGAATATGAAGGAGAAGAATATGTAATATTATTACCAGTTGAGGATGAAGAAGAGGCAGAAGAACCAGGAGAAGTAGTAATATTAAAATTAGAAGATACAGAAAATGAAGATGAAGAGTCTTATGTAAGTGTTGAAGATGAAGATATCTTAAATGCTGTATTTGAGAAATTTAAAGAAAAATTTAAAGATGATTTTAACTTTGTAGATTAATTATTGGTTTTAGATATAAAATAGTTATTAAATAAATTTATATTATTAAGTATCATTAAATATTTTAAGTATATTCTAAATGTATTTAATAATATATACCAATTTTAATTTATTTGGTTAAGATATTATCAAAAAGGCCTTAAATTGACTCCATGGTTTAGTCAGTTTAGGGCTTTATTACTAATAATTTTCAATCATAAACTTGAAATAATAAAAAATGTAAAAAGAATAATTAACTATATATAATCATATTATATGTATGGGAGAAAAAAAGAATGTATGATATTATAATAATAGGAAGTGGTCCTGCAGGTGTTTCGGCAGCTGTTTATGCTAAAAGAGGTGGTGCTAATGTACTTGTAATTTCAAAAGATACAGGAACACTTGGAAAAGCTAAAAAAATAGAAAATTATTATGGTTTTAAAAATATTTCAGGCAAAGATTTATATGAAAATGGTCTAAAACAATTGGAAAATTTAAATATAGAATTTGTAAAAGATGAAGTTGTGCAACTAAATTACACAAGTCAATTTGAAGTAACAACAGTAAATAATATCTTTCAAGCAAAATATGTAGTACTTGCAACAGGTGTGAGTAGAAATGTTCCAAATATAAAAGGGATAAAAGAGTTTGAAGGAAAAGGTGTTAGTTATTGTGCAATATGTGATGCATTTTTTTATAGAAACAAAGACGTAGCTGTACTTGGAAGTGGAAACTATGCAATACATGAAGCTGAAATATTGAAACCTGTAGTAAAATCTGTAACACTTTTAACTAATAGTGAAAAATTAGTAGAAAATAGAGATATAGATTTAAATGTAAACGAAAAAAAAGTACGAGAAGTAAGAGGCTTTGAAAAAGTAGACGAAATTGTTTTTGAGGATGACACAGCACAAAATATAAATGGAATATTTGTTGCAATTGGCACAGCTAGTACAAATGACTTAGCTAGAAAAATAGGTGCAAGGGTAGAAAACAACAAAATTATTGTTAATGATAATTTGGAAACTACAGTTCCAAATTTATATGCATGTGGAGATTGTACAGGAGGAATACTTCAGATAAGTAAGGCTACATATGAAGGAACAAAAGTAGGATTAGAAATAGTAAATAAGCTTAAAAATAAAAATAACTAAATTTAAAATAACTAAAACTAAAATTAAAATAAAAATAGAATTTTGATGTAAAAAAATATTATAAAATAAACAATGAATTAGAAAATTGTTTTATTTGAATTTTAGAAATGTAGAAAAAAATTATAATAATTTAAAATAATTATTTATTAAGGAGGAATTTAAAATGTCAGTTATAAAAATAACAAGTGAAAATTTTGAAAGTGAAGTATTAAAAGCAGAAAAACCAGTATTGGTAGACTTTTGGGCAGAATGGTGTGGACCATGTAGAATGATGGCTCCAGTTGTAGAAGAATTAGAAAAAGAAATGGGAAATGAAGTTAAATTTGCAAAAATAAATATAGATGAATGTCCAGAACTAGCAGAAAAGTATAATGTTATGAGTATACCAACATTTAAATGTTTTAAAAATGGAACAGAAATTGGTACAACAGTTGGTGTTCAAGGAAAAGGAGACTTAGTAAGAATTATAAAACTATAAATAAATCGGAAACACATTTAAGTTTATAAAGAGAACAAAAAAGGTATTTACATTTGTCTTTTTTTATTAACTTATGATATAATACTTAAGTAGTTGTTCTAAGAGAACAATATTAGCATCTTAGTGGAGGCAGAAGTATGTATAAAAAAGTAGAACTAAATGATAATGAAGTATTACAAAATGGAATAATTATTGGTCAAGTGATTAAAAAAATTGATGAAGGTTTTGTGGTTAGGTTAAATGGTAAAATAGCATTGAGACTTGCTTTTTATGGGACTGTTGATAGAAAAGGAAATTTTTATCAATTTTGCAGAAATAATAATTGTGGGTCTCATTGCAAATCTTCGGAAAAACCTTCATGCAGAAATAATCAAAAATATTCCAAAAGAAAAGGACTTTATATTAATATTTAGTGATTTTACTTTAGCCACTTTTAGCATATGTTAGAAGTGGCATTTCTTATGTTTTGATTTATTTATTAAAAAGTGGTATAATATTCTTATACATCGTCCGATTTGGACAAAATACAACATTAGGAGGATACAGAGAGATGTATAAGAAAGTGGATTTTGATCTTGGAGTGGCTACTATCGATGGAAAAACCATTGGAATGGAGAAAGACAATTTTAATGGCACAATTGTTATTGAAGGAAAAGATGGTACGATATTGTTTGCTGAATATGGCACATTAGTGGACGAAGAGTTTTATCCGTTTTGCAGAACCTTTAATTGTATGAACTGCAACCGGCGAAACAGTCCAAATTGCCGATATAATAGGCTTACAAACAAGAACGATGGATATTACGTAAAAATGGATTAACACTTTCAGAACCCCACCGCGATGCGATGGGGTTACTTTATAATATGATATAAATTTACAAAGATAAAGTTTAGAAATGTAGAAATAGATAAATAAAAGAGGAAAGAAAATGAATTATAAAATAGTAAATGGCTCAGTATCTTATGGAGCTGAGACAATTTTAGAGGAAATAAATTTTGAAATAAAGGAAAAAGATAAAATAGCTATTGTAGGTAGAAATGGCTGTGGAAAAAGTACACTCTTAAATGCGATAATAGATAATTCTATGTTTGAAGAGGGGATTGGAGAAGAAAAATTTAATATATATATACAAGGCTCTCCAACAATAGGCTTTTTAAAGCAGATGGATTTTCAAGATTCTTCTAAAACTTTATTAGAAGAGATTTTAAAGGTATATGCTCCAATTCTAAACTTGGAAAATAAGATTACAAAGTTAGCTAATGATATGCAAAATAATAGTAATCAAAAAAATATAAAAGAATATACAGAAGCTTTAGAGAAGTTTGAAATAATGAATGGCTATACATATAAAAAAGAATATGAAGTAGCTTTAAAAAAGTTTGGATTTACAAATGAAGATAAAAGTAAAACTATGGATCAATTTTCTGGAGGACAAAGAACTAAAGTTGCATTTTTAAAGCTTTTACTTAGTAAGCCAGATATACTGCTTTTAGACGAACCAACTAATCACTTAGATATAACTGCCATAGAATGGCTTGAAAATTATTTAAGAAATTATACTAAATCAGTTGTAATTGTGTCACATGATAGGATGTTTTTAGATAGAATTGTTAATAAAGTATATGAAATAGAGTATTCAACAATGACTGAGTATATAGGAAATTATACCGATTTTGAAAAGCAAAAAAGAATTAATTATGAAAAACAAATAAAAGATTATGAATATCAACAAGCAGAAATAAAAAGACTACAATCAATTGCAGATAGATTTAGATATAAGCCTACAAAAGCTAAAATGGCTTTGTCTAAATTAAAGAAAATAGAGCAGATGCAAATAATAGATGAACCAAATAAATATGACTTAAAAACATTTCATATGAATTTTAATATAAAAATGGAAAGTGGAAAAAATGTGCTATCTGTTAAAGAACTAGAAATAGGATATAATAAGGCTATACAAAACATTTCTTTTGACTTATATAAGGGACAAAAACTTGCGATTATAGGAGAAAATGGAATAGGTAAGTCAACACTTTTAAAAACATTAAATGGAAATATACCTAAAATATCTGGTAGTTTTGAATATGGTTATCATGTAGATAAACAGTATTTTGACCAACAAATGGAATTTAAAAATCCAGAAGATACGGTATTTGATGATTTTTATAAAACATTTCCAGAATTAACAACAACACAAATAAGAACAATATTAGGAACATTTTTATTTTCAGGAGAAGATGTTTTTAAGAAAATAAAAGTATTGTCAGGTGGAGAACGTGCAAGACTTCAATTATGTAAAATATTTAAGAAAGGTGCAAATTTGCTGTTACTTGACGAACCAACCAATCATATGGATATTATAGGTAAAGAAAGTTTGGAGAATATATTAAAAGAATATAAAGGAACGTTAATTTTTGTTTCCCATGATAGGTATTTTGTAAACAAAATTGCAGATTCATTGCTAATTTTTAATTCAAATGGTGTAACATATTTTAATGGAACATATACAGAATATGAAGAAAAATACAGAAATTGCGATGAAGAAAATAAGTTAAATTACGAAAATAGAAGTTTAAAGACAAAAGAGAATACAATTATAGATATGTCTATAAATAAAAATACAAATATCAATAAAAAAGAAAACTTAAATACAAATTTAGATATAGCAGAAAAAACAAATACAAAAGGAAGTAATCAATATTTTATAAATAAAGAAATACGAAGAATTAAATCAAAGATAGAAAAACTAGAACAAGAAATAAATAACTTAGAAAACGAAGTATCAAATGTAAGATTAGAAATGGAAAAAGAGGAATATAGTACAGATTATATAAAATTAAAAGAAATGCAAGATTGTATAGATAATAAAAATACTATGATAGAAGAAAAAATGATTATGTGGGAAGAACTAGGTGAAGAATTAAGAAAATATACTAAATAAAAATAGTAATGTAAAAGTAATTCTTATAAAATACAGTTTAATTAAGCTAAAGAGGAAATGAAATCTCTGTATGATAATTTGATAAGTATAGTGTGAAATTGTAAAAGTAAAATATAGTTTGATAGTAGCGAAAAAATATACAAATTTACTTGACTATGAAAGTAGAATATGCTACAATAACAAATGTCAAGTAAATAGAAGCGGATGTGGCGAAACTGGCAGACGCGCTGGTCTTAGGAACCAGTGCCAACGGCGTGGAGGTTCGAGTCCTCTCATCCGCACCAAAACACGAAAAACCTTGTAAGCATTGAAATATCAATATTTTACAAGGTTTATTTTTGCTAAAATGATGTAATAGGAATGCAGTAGGAATTTATCGTATTTTTTCATAAATTTATTCTGCTAATCGACTTTTACCTGTGGTATAATCTATTATAATGCCAGGTTGAACATTATAAACATAAACATTAAAGCAAATACCTTTTCCATTATCTTCAACAGAATATGCTTCCATCTGCACACCACTTGCAACGAGATTGTTACCATGAAAAATAGGAGTAACTCTATATAAAACATGATTATTTTCATTTTTTTCAATATAATCATCAATATCATTTTCAAAAGGGAGCATACCTTCTGTATTCATATAACGAGTTCCTGTAATTAAATTTTTTTCGTTTGCATTTTCGCCAGCTAATTGATGACCTATTAAATGACAACGATTGTATAAATAATTACCTTCAATTATACCTTCATATGCTGTTTGTTCCCAACCAGAGGGTATTACAGAGGAAATTGATTCTCTTTCATCCGTTTCAAGTGGCATAACTTCTTTGCAAATATTAGCATAAGCCACACCACATCTACCTTGTCTATCTAAATCACTATATGTTTCAAATGCTTTAGTAGTATAGTCGTTTTCTGTAAATGAAGGTTTATTATTATTTAGTATGATATATGGATTTCCTGAATATGCAGGGATGTTTTGAATGTCAGTTGAAATTATATTCGAGTTTGAAATAAAATTATTATGAACTGTATTGTTGTTAAAATATCCAACAATTCCCAGTATAATAGTAAAAAGAACTAAAATTAATATTTTTTTTAAAATATTGTTACTTTTTTTCTTACTCATTTTCATTTACCTCGCTCATTATTGATTAAAATAGTATAGCATAGCAAATAAAAATATAAAAGTAATGTTTAAATTTTTTTCAATTTTTTCTATTTCTAATTATATTTTTCTTTTTCAATTAACCATTTTTCCTATTTATTTTCGTTATGTAACATATCATATCCATAAGGAGAATAGAGTTCATATTTTCCATTTTTATATTGAAGCATAGCACCTTCTTTGGCTACTTTTTGTAATTCTACAGAAGTAATTATTTCTTTAAATTCATGTTTAGGCTTATCTGTAAAATCCCACAAATAAATTTCATTGTTTCGATCTTCTGTAACAAAATATAAATGACCTTCTTTTCGGTATTCTTTTACATCTAAAGTATTGTCTTTATCAAATAAGTTTTCTTTTGTGTTTGGTAAATTTTCATTGTTAATGTTACTACTATTTGGTTTTACAGATGATGTCGTATCTTTTAAAAAGTTAGATAATTCATCTATGAATTTTTTTATAGTAGTATTAGATTCAATGTCTTTTTTTAAATTTTGAAATAAGTTTAAGTCCAAAAATAATCCTCCTTTCATATTTTTTAATTATATCACATTTTATTTATAAAGTATGTCGAAAATTGTAGATGATGAGATTTTTTTTTAAAGGCTATTAATAATTGACATAATTTTATATAAAATTTTATAATTATATCACATTTGAAAAATGTTAAAAAAAGTGATATAATTATATGTATACTCAATTATTTTATTTCAATGTCCGATGGAGGACAGGAGGACTTAGTTATGCTTAGACGGGTTGTTTATTGCTTGATTGTTTCTCTTCTACTGTGGACAAGTATGTTTATCCTAACGTTTATTACCTCAGGATGTAATATGCAATATGCAGTATCTGCATCTGTACTATTTGCTCTAGGAACTTTTTTAGGAGGAAACATAATTCTGTGGCTGTGGGAGAAATTTGAATGCTAACAACTTAAGAGATATGCGACACTTGGTAATTCAAGTGTCGCTGTCTATTTTTTAACAGGTCGAAATATATTTTAAATGAAAATGTAAAATATATGTAATTTTATAAAGTAAATGTAAGATGTATTGTTAAATGAGAAAAATATTTTATAATTTAATATATTGAGAAAAAATTAAAGATGTGTTAATATAAAGGCATAATGTGAAAATAATTGGAGGATAATATGGACTTTAAAACAGAGCTTAAAATGTACCAAGATATAGTAAATAAAGAATTAGAAAAATATATAAGAAAAAATAAATGTATTGAAAAAGTATTGAATAGTGCTATGGAATATAGTTTAATGGCAGGAGGAAAACGATTAAGGCCAATTTTAGTTATAGCTACATATAAATTATTTAAAGAAAATATAGAAGAGTGCATGCCATATGCAGTTGCAATTGAAATGGTACATAATTTTTCTTTAATACATGATGATTTACCAGGAATAGATAATGATGATTTTAGACATGGAAAACCTACAAATCACAAAAAATTTAATGAAGCAACAGCTATACTTGCAGGAGATGGGCTGTTAAATAATGCTTATATGGTAATTTCAAATGATTTAAGAAATACAAAATTAAATATAGAAACATATAATATTGAAAATGATAAAAAAGAATATAATTTAAATAATTTAATTAATAGTACAAGAAATAAGGATAATTTAGAAAATCTAAATAAAAAAATAATGATATTTAATGAATTTTCAAATGCAGTAGATAGAATGATTGCAGGTGAATATATAGATACTGAATATGAAGGAAAACAAGTTTTAGAAGAAAACTTGGAATATATGGATGAAAATAAAACAGGTGCACTTCTAAAATTATCTGTAAGAATGGGTGCACTACTTGCAAAATGTACAGAAGAAGACGTAGAGAGGTTAACATCTTATGCGAAAAAAATAGGTTTGGCATTTCAAATAATAGAAGAAGCAATAAATGATATAAAAGTATATGGAGAAAAAGCTGAATTTTTAATGGAGTTAGCAATATATATTAAAGATAGAGAAAAATAAGGATTAGAAATATTCATAATAATAGCATATATGACTAATTTAGAATAATGTATGAATTATGATTTTAGAGATAAAAGTCTACAAAATAGAGCTTAAGATAAATCTTTTCAAGCTCTATTTTTTTTGACTTTTACCATAGTATCATTTATAAATAGTTTGTTCTTCTTTTTCTTGTAAAAAAGAAACTATACTTATTCTAAAAATTATAAATACTTTTTTAACTTTTCTACAGTATTTTCTTGGAAAGTTATAAAGTCCTTTAAAATGTTTTTTACAGGTTCAGTAGCATCAGGATTATTATTCCATAATTTTACTCCTTCTATAATTCCCATATTTGTTCCTTGTAACATCATTTCAGATATTTTAGAATTACTTTTATCTGTCAATGTATTCATCTCGACACCCATCCAGCCCATTGCTTTCTGCATAGGATTTAGTTGTTCTGGAACATCAGAATAATTACTTATTTCATCATTTACTCTGTGTAAAAGATTTCTATATTCATTATATTGGTATAATAAGTCGTCTTTAAAATTTTTATCTCCTATTTTGGGCGTAATATTAGAAATTGAGTCCATTCCCATTTGGAGTCCTTTACTAATTTCATTTAAAATATATTTTGAATTATCCATAAAAAAATCTATTCCTTTCTTATTTTTGATGGCAGAAGTTATCAAAATTAGAAAATAAACTTTTGCTTCAATAATATTATTTTCGAAAATATTTAAAATATTTATTGTTTTATCTGGAAAACTTTGTTTTAGATATTTATAAAAGAAATTATAAATATTTTATTTTTTTGTCCAATAATTTCTAAATTAATTATGAAAAAATTAAACATAATAAATATTGTAAAAATAAAAAAAGGAGGATTTTTATGAAAAAATTTATTAGTTTAATTGTACTTTTAATAGTTATTGCTTTATGCTTGCCAGTTTATGCAGATACTCTTCAAAATGTTACTATAAATATAGATAAATCTACAGTGCACCCAAATGAAACAGTTAAAGTAGACGTAAATTTTGGACAAGAAATGGGTTCATATACTGTAGATGTTGCTTATGATAATAATCTTTTTGAATATGTATCAGCAGAAGGAGGAACAGCAAATGATAATGGAACTAGAATAAGAGTATATTTCTTTGATGAAACAGGAGGAACTAGCCCTAGAAATAATATGTCTGTAGTATTTAAAGCAAAAGATGTTACAACATCAAATCCTACAGATTTTAGTATAACAGCAGAAGGATTGGCAAACCCAGATGCATCTATTACCTATGATGACATTACTGTTCCTATTGATAAAAGCGTAATTGTAGAACCACAATATGTAGATTACAATATTGACCTAAAGTACACAGGAGATGTGATTGTAAATGAGGAAAAAGAAATGAAACTTACGATAGCTTCTAAAATGGGAAAAAATTATGAACATACAAGAATATTAGCAGAAGCTACAACTCCAGATGGGGCAACTGCAAAGTTACTTGGGACAGATGCACAACAATTAGAACATGATATTATTCAAAGTGGATGGGGAGATGCAGATGGAGAATCAATTGGTGGAAAAGATGTATTAAAAGAATTAGATTTAAGAGGTGTTTTTGATAAAATTGGAGATTACACAATAAAATTAAAATTAATTGATAGAGATAATTCAGATGCAGAAATTGTAAGTAAAACTTTTAATATTAATGTAAAAGAAGCTCAAACTACAACACCACCAGACAATAACCAAGAAAACAATGAAATAGGTAATGAAATAATAGGGGGAAATGATAATAATATTACAAATGAAAATAATAATGAAGTAACAGAAAGTACAAACGATATGAATATTACAAATAATGAAAAGCCAAGCACATTACCTAAAACAGGTAGTACAGTTTATTTAACAGGTGCTTCAATTATATTAGCTTTAGCAATATCATATTTTACGTTAAAAAAAGATAAGCAAAAATAATGTAAATTAAAGGGATGTATTTTATTATGAGTAGAAGAGAAAGAAGACTAGATAAAACAAAAAATACAAAACTTAAAATAAAAAGTATAATAAGAGCATTTATTATACTTTTTATTTTAAGTGCTATTTTTTATATGATATATGGGTGGTATAAGGAAAGTAAAATAAAGATAGTAAAAAATATTGATACAAAATTAACAAAAATAGAAGCAGAAGAAAATGTAATAAAAATAATTACTGAAGAAAATGAGGAAAATAAAAATTATGAAAAGGATATAGAAAAACATAAAAAAAGTAATTTAGAAGAGCCAGTTCCTGAAAAATACTTAGGATATAAAGTAGATGCCAAATTAGAAATACCAAAGATTAATATAAACTCAAATGTTTTAAAGGAATATACCAAAGAAGGATTAGAAGTGTGTATATCTAAATTTTGGGGAGCTAATCCAAATGAAATAGGAAACTACTGTATAGCAGGTCATAATTATGGAAGAAAGAATATGTTTGGTTACTTAGGTGTTTTAGAAGTAGGAGACAAAATTTATTTATCTGATAATAAATATGGAAAATTTAGTTATACTATTTATGATAAATACAGAATAGAAGCTGATGATACAAGTTCTATATCACAAGATACAGACAGGAGAGAAATAACACTAATAACTTGTACAAGCTATTCAAACAAAAGGTTAATTATAAAAGCTAGAGCAGATTAATTAAATATATTAATAAAACAATTAATTATTTAAGATAAATAAAGAAGGTGAATATGAAAAATATTAAAATTAAAAACCAACATATTTTATTTGAAAATAAAAATAATCATAAAAAAATATCTACATTTGCATATATTACATTAATTATAATTGCAACTTTAGTTGTTATATTTGTAATATCAACTTATATTGATGCAGCAGAAAAAAAGGAAGGAATAGAAAATTTCCCAGACAGCTATAAGCCATATTTACTAGAATTGAAAAAAAAGTATCCTAACTGGCATTTTGTTGCATTATATACAAATTTAGATTGGAAATATGTAATAGATAATGAAAACATATTTGGTAAAAATTTAGTTCCTAAGTCTTATTCAGATAGATGGAAAAATACAAAACCAGGACAACATAATGTAGAAGTAGATAGTGGATGGGTAGATTCATCGAGAAGAGCTGTAGAATATGCAATGGACCCTAGAAATTTTTTAAATAATGTTAGGATATTTCAATTTGAGGGGCTTTCTTATGATGAAAAAACAAATAATAAAGAAGGTATAGAAAAGATACTTTATGGTACAGAGTTTTATGACAAAATAGTTCAATATGTTACTAGTAGTGGAAATACAGTTACTATGAATAGTAAATATTCAGACTTAATTTTAAAAGCAGGTAAAACATCTGCAGTTAGTTCATATCATTTGGCATCAAGAATAAAACAAGAAGTAGGACCATTTTTATCTCATGCATCAATTTCAGGAACTGTAAGTGGATATAAAGGATTATATAATTTCTATAATATAGGTGCAACAAGTTCATCTGAACCAATGGGAGCAATAAAAAATGGTTTACAATATGCTAAAGATGGAAAAGGGGCAAGCGAACAAACTAAAACAAAATATTTAATTCCGTGGAATAACAAAGAAAAAGCAATAACAGGTGGTGGGATTTTTATTGGCTCAAGTTATATAAATATTGGGCAAGATACAATATATTTGCAAAAGTTTCATGTAACAAGTAACAATGGAGGAGAATTATTTTGGCACCAGTATATGACAAATGTTTTAGCACCATATAGTGAGTCAAAATTAATTTATAATGGGTATGCTAATATGAATATGTTAAATAATAGCATGACATTTATAATTCCAGTATATAACAATATGCCAGAAACACCAGTAGAAAACCCTAATATATTAGAAAGTGATTTTGTAGAGGACAATTCAAAAGTATATGCAGATGTACAAACAACTTTAAACATAAGAGAAGGACCATCTTCTTCATATGAAATTCTTACTTCAGTTGACAGAAATATACAAATGACAAGAATTGCAAAAGGAAAACAAAAAGGTGAATTATGGGACAAAGTAAAACTTCCAAATGGAATAGTAGGTTATGTTTTTCAAAGTTATTTAAAAGAAGTACCAGAAAAGCAAATAGAAAAAATAAATGTAAAAATAGATAAAACAACAATAAACAAAGGAGAAACAATAAAATTAAATGTAGAAATATTGCCAGAAGATGCAAAGAATCATGAAGTAATATATAGTTCAAATAATAATAATATTGCCCAGGTAGACGGAAGCGGAAATATAACAGGAATAAAATCTGGAAAAGCTACAATAACTGTAAAAGCAAAAGAAAATAATGTTTCTAGTAGTGTTAATATAACGGTTTATACCCCAGTTAGTGATGTGATTTTGCAAGAAGATGAAATATATTTACAAAAGGAAGAAGAAATAACAATAAAGCCAATAATACTTCCGGCAGATGCAAGTAATAAAAATATAAGTTTTAAATCTTTAGATACAAATGTTGTTACAGTAACAAACAATGGACTTATAAAAGCAATAGAAGAAGGAACAACTACTATAGAAGTAAAAACAGAAGAAGGGAAAATAACTAAGCAGGTAAAAATTATAGTATTAGGGCAATTAGAAGATGCAGATATAAAATTTAGTGAAGAATTAAAAATTAATAATAATATAATAAGTGGATGGAATACAAAAAAATTAAGCGTAAGTGATATAAAAGAAAAAATAACTACTAAATTTGATATAGAAATATATAATAGTAGAGGAAAGAAACTTGAAGAAAACGAAACTATAGGAACAGGAAGCAAGATTAGATTTTTAGAAAATGGAAAAGTAAAAATGGAATATAAAATAGTTATATATGGAGATTTAAATGGAGATGGAAAGATAAATTCAATAGATTTATTAGTATTACAAAGGCATATATTAGAAATAGAACAATTACAAGGACCATTTTTACTAGCAGGAAATATAAATAAAAACGGAAAAAATCCATCGTCTATAGATTCATTACTAATACAAAGACATATTTTAGAACTAAAGTTAATTGAACAATAATGAAAAATAATTAAATGAAATCTAAACTTTAAAATTGAGAAATTAAAATAAAGATTTAATTAAAAAAATTAGAATAAAGATTAACTTTTAAATCTTAGATAAGACAGTAATTTTTCAAAGGAGGCAAAATGAACAAAAAAGTAATTTATGTGCTTAGTATTACTATAATTATTATAACTAGTATAATTGCTATTATCATATTTAATGGATTTATAAATATGAGTGATATTAAAAATACTAATGCCAAATTAAATAGTAATGAAGCCATAGAACTAAAATTAAACAAAGCAGATAGTGATAATGAAGAATTATATGTTAGAATTAATAATCTTTCTATTTCTGCAATGACTTTAGGAATATTTTTTAGTAAAGATAGTTTAGAATATGTAAATAATATGGAGAATTCTAATTATAGCAATGGAAGGCTACTATATACTTGGGTTTCAGAAACAGGAAAAAATGAAAAAATTAGTGATATTGGACCTTTTAAATTTAAAAGAAAAAATGATAGTGATAGTAAAATAGTTGTAACTGGTGAATTTTATAATGAAAATGGAGAAAAAATAGATGTTAATAGCGGAAGTATTACTGTTTCGAAAGTAAAAAGTAATACTAGTGATGTTAATGAAAATGATAAAAGTAATGTAGACAATACAGAACAAGATAATAATATAAATATATCAAAAGACAATACAAATTTATCTGTGTTAAGGTTAAATTATGAAGGAATTAGTCCAGACTTTTCAAAAGATATAAAAGAATATTATATAGTAGTAGATGAAAAAGTAAAAAAATTTGATATGACAGTTATAGCTGAAAATTCAAATTCTACAATTACAATTACAGGTAATGATAATTTAAAAACAGGTTTAAATACAATTAATATTAGTGTTAAATCAGAAGATAAAACAAAAGAAACAAATTATAAAATATATGTTACTAAAACATCAAATATAGAAAACGCAAATGCTAATTTAGAAAATTTAGCAGTAGAACATGGATCATTAATTCCAGAATTTAATACAAATGTTACAAATTATAAAGTAGAAGTAAGTAATAATATAGAAAATGTAAATGTTTTAGCTGTACCTGAGAAAATAAATGCTAATGTTAAAATTAGAAAAAGTAATAAATTAGAAATAGGAGATAATGTAGTAGAAATCATCGTAACTGCTGAAGATAATATTACAAAGAAAAAGTATATAGTTACAGTCCATAGAAGAAATAATGAAGAAGAAGAGAAAACAGAAGAGCATAGGGAAGTTCAAGCAGAAAAACTATCGACAATTTTACAACAAAACAATAACATAAATGATAATTCTGAAGAAATTAGAGAAGAAACCAATAATAAAACTCCAATAAATGAAGAAAAAAGAAATAAAAATGAAAATATATATGTTTATATTTCAGCAGGAATAGTAATTGCAATAATAATTATATTTATATTATATAAAAAAAGAAAAAATAAGTAAGAACAAAAAATTGAATAATAAATATTTAAAGTTAAATATTTAATTAATAAAAGTAAATCAAAGAA
>ENA-OURU01003019-OURU01003019.1-human-gut-metagenome-genome-assembly--contig:-NODE-3019-length-14780-cov-3.625942_pt1 | contig 14780 bp, 8 predicted proteins | sample MGYA00242137_ERZ509064 | MGnify/ENA primary metagenome ERZ509064 (study PRJEB26280, sample SAMEA2338777) | human gut metagenome | biome: human gut; feature: human-associated habitat; material: faeces...
CGCCCTTCCTTGACGAGCATCGGGCCGCCTCCGACGGCTTCCTGCGGGGTCCAGAGCGCGGCTCCCGGGGTTTTCGAAGTCGGCGGGGCGGGCATGTACGTTCCGGTGCGCTCGTCGTTGTCCAGCGGCGAAGGGAAGGCGTAGGGCCGGTTGCCGTCGTCGGATACGCAGTAGATCCAATGGGTTTCGAACTCCCCGGAAGCCATCTGCCCGAACGAGGCGCGCACGGGATAGACGGTCTTGCCGTCCCGGGTGACCGTCTGGTTTTCGATGGATTCGACGACACCTCCCGAGACGAGCAGGCTCAGCGAATTGCCCGCCCACCAGTATCCGGCGTTGGTCGTCACGCAGGGTTTGCCCCTGTTTTCCGAGTCGAAATCCGCATGGATGCGTGTGGGGGTCTTCTGTACGGGGAGATGCACGGCGTTGAAACGGAGTTTGGGGTTGGCCTTCGGATCGGCGGTCGCCACGAATCCCAGGCATCGCTTGCCGTCTGCCAGGTCGTCGGCGAATTCCGTTACGGTCAGTCCGTGGGGGTAGGCGTCCGGTTCGGGTTCCGGTTCGGGTTCCGGCCCGTCGGGAAATTCGTATTCGGGCGTGTCCGAGTCGTTGCCGCACATGCTGCAGGTCGCCGAGACGCAGGCGGCGAGCAGTGCGAAAAAGACGAATTTGCGTTTCATGGTTCGGTTAGCAGTTGAGGTTAGGTTCGGGTCCGTTTGTTGAATAAATCGGTTCTTTGAGTACAAATATAGTAATTGATGTTATTAAAACAAACTTTTATCGTAATATTTTTTACGATCATGTGGGGGGGGGGTGAAATGTATTTTATAAACTTGGTTTACCTTATATATAATAATTTATAAATGATTCGTGCGGGATATGCCGCTCCGGAACGGAAATACGTTCCGGGACGGAAACGAAAACAATTTACTATGCTCCCGTTTCGGACTGAAATTTTGGGGCAATCGTTCCGCCGGACGTCGGGCGGGCGGAAACTTCCTGCATCCCGGGAGTCGCTTTTATGTTATCGGGATACGGCGGGTCCGCGAATTGCCGGGGTATTCCGGTCCTGTTTGAAGGAGAGAAAGTTTGGACGATTTCCTCGGACCTGCGGCTGATTCGCTTTTCCGGCGATGCCTGCGGGAAATATAATTTGGTATTTTGATCCGGATTGTATATCTTTAACCTGTAAATAAATAGTGACGGGAGCCGGGTTCGGTTCGTCGGTAAAAAGACCCTCCGAATGCGGCGAAAAGATTCCAGAGACAATCCATACCGATCAGATAACCTGTGCATTCGAGGATGGAATAACGATCGGAGACGAAGCAATCGAATGGTTGCATCGACACGGCGGTCGGTGCTCGTGAAACGGGGCATACTTCGGGGACGGATCATACCCGGCTTCTTCGTGGACGGAGTGACGGAAAACGTCGTCAGGGAGAAGCCTCTGAGCTGGCTCGCATCTCATATGATGTTAATCGAGTCCGGGGAGATGAAAACGGAACCGCAATTCAGTGAAGTCCCGGGCAGCGGACTTTAAAAAATATACAAATTAACTTTATGAAGCTACTGTTTATCACCGTTTTCTCTGTTTTAGGGGTAAGCGTCTGTCCAGGACAGACGCTGGCCGATATTCTGAACAGCCAGTATGATGACAATCCGATCCCCACGGTGCCCGTTGAGTACACCTTGCCCCGGTTGGCAGCGAAAGCGCCGTTCGTACAACTTTTCAATTCGCTTCTGCTGGCGACCGGGCACCGCGTGTTCCATTCTGATGAATATGAGGCGGACGAATACATTCTGATGAGGATAAAGGCCGAGGACCTGGAGATCGAGATGTCCGGCTCCTTGTGTCGTTATCCGCACAAAACGAAATCGCCTATCGGGTGGATGCCTTTTCACGGAAAGACGATCATCTTCAGTGGCGACAATCCCGGGCTCTTCACTCCTACGGAGGAAACGAGATGCTTCCGGTACAAGGATTATCCGGAAAACTCCCTGTATGGTCTTGAGGATGACGACCGGCCTGAATGGTATTTCCTGTATTCCAAGGGCCGGTATTTCGGAGGAACGTGGGAGTTGATAATTTATCCGGATCGATATGATGTCCCATTCCCATCCGAATGAGGCTCGGTTCTTCCCGTCAAGGGTTGCCGGAACGTCCGGAGAGGTTTACGGTCTGCATGTCCCGAGAGCAGCAGCCGTTGTGATCCCGATCTTCCGGTCGTGTTTCAGTATCCGGTGCGTTGGCCGGATATATGGGTGTCGTATCGTGATCCTTGCGTGAGGGACTGTCCCATGCGCGTAGTCTCTGCGGGATGACCTTCGGGTTCTCGGAGATCGTTCGGCCCCCTTCATTCCTTTATGCGGACCGTCCGGACAATTTCTTGTATGAAGTCGGGGCCGGCGGTGTTCCGATCCGGTGTCATGGTATAAAAGCCAAGCGATAACAGGCTGTCTGTTATCGCTTGGCTTGGAAGTTATTCCAGGGGCGCATTCAGGACTTTCCGGATTTCGGCATCTTCGAACCGTATTGAATAAGGTAAATTCTCAGAAATGTTAATACGGGACATAATATATTCGTACAGTTTCCATACATTCTCGTATGTAAACAATTTTTTAGGCAATTCGATGCTTAAAAAGTGTTTTTTTACCGTTGGGTCATAGTCTGTACATGATTCATCGTAGGCTGATAATACTTCGGTTCCATAATAATAAGTTATGTATGCTGGCTGATCTATCACATTGATTAGTTCGAATATATCTACCAATCCGTTTTTATTTCGAGTTACTTTTTTAAGGATTTTTTTCGCCCATTTTTTGTTTTCTTTGAAATACTTAGAAAGAATATTCAAAGTCTCGCATTCTTTTACGACATAATACATATTATCTTTTTTGTATACGGCTATCACATCAGTTGTGAATGGAAATACGTTGTTTTCCTGTGCCATTCCCATCATTGTGCCGGACAAAGCGAGGAGTACCGTGCTCCAAAATATAAACCGTTTCATATTATTTGTACAAGTCTTCTAAGATACTGAAAGATACGATTGCTTCTATTTTCTTGTTGTCGAATACGATTATTTCTTTTGTTCTCATTTGAAATAAATATCCGGTTGCAGTTCCTATTGATTTATGATCTTGCTGGCTCGGGAACCGGCTGGACCCTTGTAATGGGCCAAGGTTTTTCGATCCGCTCGGGTGGCTGTGATAGACACTTCTTGCTCCTTTCGGATTGATCGACACCGACGCGTGCTTTCCGGACTCTCTGACTTCGCCTTGAGAAACATTTGCAATCTGTCCTTCATGATTCACGATCCCTCCGTATTCCCTGTTGTTATTGTCCGAATCGCCCCCGGTGCCATCGTCTTTTATGGTGTTTCTCATTTTCTTGAGCGTGGGGACGGACTCTATTTCCATGATATTCTGCATGTGCGGTCCGGACAGATTCCCTTGTCGGATCGCATTTTCCGTGTCGATTGCCGCTTGTTCCGAAATTGAGTTTACCCGAAAGTCATGTTCATACCCAGCAGCTCTGATTACGTAGGTTTTATCGCCTTTTCCGGTATCATACATCAGGTATCCCAACGAATTATAATATTTGTCGTACACGGATCCATCCGGATCAATATTTCCTATCGGATCGTTTCCGCAATATATGTAGGGCGAACTTCCCGAATACTTTTCGCTTTTCGGGTCGGCCGTGTTCCATCCGATTCTGAATTCAGGGTCCATCATCCGGAATCCGAAATCGACGTACGGTATGCCGACGAATACCTGTTCCTCCTTTCCGTTGTATCGGTAGCGATTGTCGGAAATAAGGGCTTCGGCATCTTCCCATCGCAGGCCGAACGGATAGTAGTCGTCGGTTTCCGTCGCTTCTCCCGAAGCGGGATCCACGACGGCGCGCACGCTCCCCAGATGATCCGTCACGAAAAGATGCGTTTGGATACCGTTCGATGTCACGACGAACCGGCCTCCGTTGAACCCCGCGCTTTCGAGCGATAGTTTTCCGTCACGTTTCCCATATACCAAAGAACCCGAATAATAGAGTCCGTCGCCGCCTGGCTCCGTCGCCGAGAGTTTCGTGCTGTCTGCAAGGTACGAATAATTTGCGGATAAAGTCCCTTTTTTCTCGACTTTTTGTGTCATATTCAGACAATTATATGTAATGTCGAGATCGTTGGCCCCATCGTGCGTCATATTTCCGTTCGCATCGTAGCCGTAATCGTACACCGCTCCTGCATCGGCTATCGAGGCGATGCGGTTTCCCGTGTAGGAATATTCGAGATCGTTCAATGTCAGTCCGTTCCCGGTCCGCATCAAGGTCCGGAGGTTTCCGTTCGCATCGTATGTCAGTCCCTTTTCCGCGAAACGGTCCGTGAGGGCTCCGGCTTCGTAATGCCTGGTATCCGTCAGACGGGCGAAGCTGTCATAGGCGAATGCGTAGGTGTTTTCGTCCCGGCCGGCATGTTGCCAAGTCCATTCGGAGACATTTCCCGTATAGGAGGGCGTTGTGGCGCTCATTTCCGGTTGGTAGTAACTCAATCGGGCCGAGAAGAGCGGCTGCTCTCCGAATCGGCTCACCTGTTCGGTTTGCCAGCCCAGCAGGTTGTATGACAGCGATGTGACGAACTTGCCGTCTCCTGTTGTCCTGCCGACGACCCGGCCCAGCCCATCGTAGGCATAGCGTATTTCGACGGGTGTACCATCGTCGAGCGTAGAGTTTTCGGCGAGCAGCCGTCCCCGGCGGTCGTATTCCCTCCGTGTTCTGAGGGTGTGCGTCTGTCCCTGCATTTCGTGCGATTCGACTGCCGCGAGGATATTGCCGGTGAAATCGTATTTACGGCTCGTGCGGCTGATTCCTCCCAGCAGATTTTTTTCTACGGTTTGGACGCCCCTCTTTTCGTAGTCGTAGTAATAGGCCCGTTCGACATAGGCGATATCGGTGAAGTCTTCGTTGTTCAGGACGGCGAGGCGGTCGTACGTCTTCAGCCCGCAGGTCCGGCCGTCGATGTCGGTTGCGGGATCCACGGTTTCCGCAACGGCTGCGGGGGCCAGTCCGGCAGGTATGGTGAATCCGTCGCCTCCGTAGCGGCTTTCCGCAAGGATTGCGAGGAGCGTAAAGGATCCGTCGGAGAAGGGAATGGCCGGGTCCGGACTGCCGCCCAGCGTCGGATAGGAATTGTCGAATCCAGCAGCGTCGTAACGGTCTTGAATGGCTTCGCGGGTCAAGGCGGACTGTTGGGTGACGAGGCTTGAGATACGCCGGTTGCCGAAATTGTCGTAGACGTTGTAAACCCAGCGGTTTCGCTCGCGGAGATTTCCGTCCTGTAGCAATACGAGTCGGTTGCCCTTATCATAGACCAGATAAACGGGTTCTGCACCGGGGAGTTTTTTCGAGACCATTCGGTTCCGGGCGTCATACTTATATATGTAGGCGAATTGCGTTACGGCGTCGGCTCCGTCCATTAATTCCGTCGTATTGCCAAGCGATACGGAAAATGCCGGTGGCAGAACATAACACAGATTCCCCGTATCGTCGTAAATATAGTAGGTGTCGAGTATGGTCGTTCCGTCGGAGCTGCGTGTGAGGATCGTGCGTTTCTGTTTGTCACGGAACGTTTCGGTGATGCCACCGTCCTCGTCGGTTGCCCGCTCCTTGAAAAGTTGACCGGCAGCATAACATCCGTTGATCGTCAGCCCGTTTCGGAGCGTGTTCGGTACGATGCGCCTCACCTCGTCCGCAGCATTCGAGGCATACTCGAATCCGATGTATTTCTCCTGTGTCCGGAATATCTTTCCGGGCGAGTAGCTACGGACGATGCGGTTCAGCGGCGAGGCTTCGAACCGGTTTTCCGAATAGGGAACCTCCAAGGAGCCGTACAGACCGTCGAAATAGGCCTGTTGCTCGGCGAAAGCCGTTGTGACCATTTCACCCGTCTTCGACGGGGAGACGTAGGGCATATAGCTGCGGGCGTTGTCGCGCCGCATTTCGTCGTAGTAATAGGGTGTCACGAGATTCGTGCCTTCGGGGGAGGCTTTGACGCTCACTTCCTGCATCGGAAAGCCGAACCCGTCGAAATAGGTGACGTCGGCGACGGATTCGGCGCGGTTCGGCCGGACGAATCGTTTCGTTCGGATCCGGTTGCCGTCGGAAAGGGTGGATGCCGTGTCGAAGACCTCTGCCGTGCCGTTCATCCGGACGGTCTTTCCGGCGATCACGGCGTATACGTTGTAATTGCCCTGCGTGGTCATATTCCCGAATATCAGGGGATCGCCCGTTCCCGTGGCTTCGCCGCACGTCGTTTCCCCGCGTTTTACGACATAATTCGTGCCGGGTTGCGAACCGCTCAGCGTGATGTTGAAACGGGAGTAGTCGTCCCGCAACAATTCATAGTCCACATCGAAAAGGGTCACGCCGCCGCCTGCAGGCTGCGAGAAGGTGATGTGTGTCAGCATGCCGCCTACCTGTACGGCGAACGCTGTGGTCTGCGACAGTGCCGAACTGTCCGTATTGGGCCCGTAAGAGAGCGAGAATTCGACTTCGGAGGCGTCGTATCGTACCAAAGCGAGGCGGAAGTCGCCTGTCCAGCCGGGACATTCTCCCCGGGTACATTTCCGGACGATCTCCTCCAACTCTTCGATGACGGTCTCGCTGTCGCCGATACGCGGACAGATCAGTCGGAATATACCGCCGTTCCCGTCGAGTTCGATCCGGTCGGTGTGATAACTCAAGGCCGCCGTCGTATTGATATCGTAGGATTTGACCGTGACGTATCCGTTCATTTGCGTACCCGACGAGGTGTGGATCGCGTAGGTTCCAGGCACGGCATCGGTGGTAAATCGTACTCCCGAGTTCCCGGCGAGGATGGTTCCGTTTACCGAAAGCCGCATGCCGTCCCTGTAAAGATAATAGGTCGTCCCGGAAGTGTATCCGTCAAGCGTGATTGTCAGTGTTTCGCCAGGCAGCACCTTGTATGTGCCGGCTTCGTTGATCGAGTGCACGACTTCACCGGTCGGTTGAATTACGGTCGCCGTATTGCCCGATGCCGTGTAGAAGACCAGTTCCCGGGTCGATCCCGATGTATTTGCCTTGAGTGTGAAGTTCGCCATGAACTTGTTCTGACCCGGATAGACTCCGGATAGCGAGAGCCAGGAGGAATATCCCTGGGAGCTGATCCGGTTCCGGATATTGGTCTGAAGCGTCTGGGCATCCCCGGTCGTGGGAGTAGAAGGGGTATAGAAAACGACTTGAATGCTTCCTCCGGAATAGGGCATGTCGTAGGTTTTCGATGCGTCGTGGTAAAACTCTACGGTGGTCGTGTTGAACCATTCGATTTGCAGTGGACACCAAGTATTCCCAGCGGTCGTCGGAATGGTCCAAAGCAATACCAGACAAAAGGATAATATCTTTCCCATGATTTCTGTTTTATTTTCGTGGTATTCCGTCGTCGTATTTCCCGGTGTCGATGAAGCACTCCGGAGCGAACGACCTGGTCCGAATGTATCGAAACCGTCTCGACGAAACGACGGGAACACGATTATCTTTACTTTCTATATTTATAGTCGTAGGCTACAACCGGGTTTCCTGCGTCGTCAGCGATCTCCTTTATCCTCCCTGTTTCGTCGTAAAGGTAGGAGGTTCTGACACCTCGCGGATCGGTTCGACTCGTGACGCCGAATATGGGATGATGCGTATAGGTAGTGATCTGCGTATCGCCGAGAGCCACGGCGGACCGCAACCCCTCGAGGGCAGCTATGTCGCTTTCAGATAGTGTTATACGATCGGTCATGGCATCTATCCGGGCCTGTCCGAGTACGTTTGCGACCTGTTGGTAGGCGGCATTCCGGATTTCTGCGACCAGACGGGTTCCCCCGTATCCCCATAGATAGGTCGTGGAAATGCCATTCGGATCGGTGGATTGCAGCAAATTACCCCGTTCGTCGTAACGGTCCAGAGTGAAAAGAGTTGTCTGAGGGCCCTCTCCGAAAGACCTGCTGACCGATACTGGCCAAATCGTATTACCGGAGTAATGGTATGCCAGGCTTGATGTCTGACCCGTGCCCTTGAAGGTCCGCGTCCTGATCCGATTGAGCAACATGTTCGAAAGGACCAGCCCGTTGGCCAGCGTTGCATCGGGATAGGTGTACTCCTGCGCTATCAGGGTATTGTCGCTGTCCGTCTGCGTCTCACGTACGAGCCGGTTCCGGTCGTCGTATTCGAATGTCCTGGACACGACGACTGAATCCGTCCCGAAATAGGAGATGTCCTGCTGGGAGGAAAGAACCTGAGTCCCCGTGTGGATTGTCGGATAACAACAACTTATCACTCTGTTGAAGGCGTCGTACGCGGAATATCGGTCATGATCTGGTTGTTTCTTTTTCAAATAAACGTCAGGAAAATTTCCGATCTGGGATGCTTTGATCCCTTCGAAAATATGATCGTTGACCATTATATACTCATACCGGCTCTTCCGTAATGGCTTGGACTGAGCATCGTAATAAGTCTGCTCGTATAATACGGGAAACATACCAGGTCTATACATATCTACGGTCCGGGATGCCCATTGGGAATGCAATAGACTTCCGAACATATTCGATCGGATATTGGAAGGCTCGAACGTATAGGTCGTATGAAATTGTTCCGGAACGAGGTAACGAGAAACGACTTTACCGTTTGAAATATCACCGGTTTCTCTGTATCTGTATTTTGCGACTGAATTATATTGTACCTGAAAATGAGAGACCTCCGGCAGAGTTGGTTCTCGATAAAATGTTTTAGTAAATGTATCCACATGCCCGAATTCTACATTGCTAATGAAAAATGTATTGGTATTCGATTCTGCTCCCATGAAAAATGCAGGAGAAATGTCGAGATTGGCTATACCCAATCCAGATTCGTTTTCTCCGTACTTATATTCGGTAGTCAGTCCGGGATCTGCTTCGGATTCTCGGAGTATGATTTTTCGAATGCGTTGTCCTCCGGCTTTTACGTCTCGACTCAGTGCCGATGATCTGTACTCGTTGGGTTCGTAAATGAATTCCGACGAACCTCCTGTCGGGTATGTAATTTTTTTGAGAGAGAATGATTGTGGATATAAGTTGTCTCCTGTACGATCGGCCTGATATTCCGCAAAATTTCTTGCAAAAGAAGCCGTTTCCAAAGCACCGATCCTGCATGGAATCTTTGCCATTGTTCCTTCTGTTACGATATTTTCTTTAGCAAATTCTTCATGAATGAACGGTTTGGTCAGATCCCATGCCGATAGTACGGATTTATAATATCCCCATTGATCTGCAATATTGAGCCCGAATACGTTCCCTTTAGGGGCATAATACTCGAATTTATATTTTTCCTCATCGTAAATACCTTGGGCTATAGTAATCTGTGCAAGTAAATTGTGCCATCGGTTTTTATTTGTTTCATAATATGAAAACTCAATATGTTTGATTGTTTTGCCCGCATAGTCTTTAATCAATATTTTTTGAATGACATTTGAGGGTGATTCCTTTCTGATTATTTCGATAGTCTCGTTTTCTGTTTCTACTTTTTCTAACAACAATTCTCCATAGTCGGGATTTGGAAATGTCACTCCTGAAGTTATATTACCGTGATCTGGGATTGTTACCGTTTCAGGATGAGGCGTATATACATTTCCTCCTGTTACGACGACATAGTTGGATAGAGATTGATTCGGTGCAGTATGATTGCAATAGGAGAAAGTCAGTGTTTCTCCGTATGGAGTCGATATTTGCGTTAGCGGCCAGCCAATCTCAAATGCCGGTGCGGCAGAGCCTATATTTACAGTAGCCATTTCGGCTTGCGATATGCCCGATTCGGGGTGAAAGCCTAAATAGAACGTATTCCCGCCGGTGTCTGTCAATGTAATATTATCTATGCTTCCTTCGAAACTATCTTCAGTAGCCTGAGTTACATCCAAACTTATTCTATCAAGCGATGTCCCGATCTTTATGGGTGAGTAGTTTTCGTCGAGGATGAATCGGCCGTTCGATGTCGGGAGGTTATAGAAGAAGAAATCGTATTCTCCATCGAGGTAGTCGGTTTGATAAAATGGGGATAAAAATCCTCTGTCATGATAAATGCGGGATAAATATTTATCGGTTTCTTCCGCGTCTGTCAATGTTTTGAGATACGATGGCGACGCTTTGGGGCGCATTTCGTCCGCTTTGCCGTTGATCGTCCGCATCATGCGGTAGCCTCCGATCGAAAGCGTCCAGCCTGCACCCAGTTCACCGTCGTGATAGGTATATTCTGGATGCGAGCCGTCGGCTACATAACCGTAGAGATAGTTGTATTTGATCCCCGAGGCTCTGTATGACAGGATGACGGGGATCGTAAATCCTTTGGTTTTGATCTCATAGAGCGGAATCGTGATTTCGGGCAGTCCGTTGTATTCGCATACAGGGTAGTCGATCTGTGCCTGAAACAACTGGGAGTGCGCGGTCGGCAGAATGACTTTGGGTAATTTATTTGTCGGATCTTTGATCTGGCCGTACGATCCGATAACTGGCAGACCGATGAACAATAGTGTGGCTAAACGGTTCATATAATAGTAGAAATGAGGTTAGTAATTCGGGGCTGTTTGGCATATTCCGAAAGATGCCGCTCTCTGTCCGGCGAATTGTCTCACCGTCGATAAATGTCCATGGCGCAGGTCTCCTTTCTTGATATAAGATTGTTGAACGGTTATCCGGATGCAGGAAACGGAATGGACCGTTATTCCGATTCTTCCTATGCAGTTGTTGTAGACAAATGTAATGTCCGAAATTCTGTTATCCAACGGATTTTAAGATTAAATAAATCTTACATACGATATGCAATATGCTGATAATCAAATATTTGCCACAGCGCGTTTATATCAAATGCTATCATACACCTTACGCTGATTGATAATACATTAATTATCAATAAATTAAACACAATTATCCCGGACATCCATTGCAAAAAGTCCGGGATAATTCATTCAAGGGTTGATTTTCTTATAATAATATCAAATTTCGTACAGGGTAACTTGAATTGATAAAATAGAAGAAAACGGGATTTGCTGGCTATTGAGAGTTGCTGTGCCGTTCGATCGAGGGTCCAAAGAGCGGCAGAAAGGATAAAAATCATCCGGAGAATGTCTTGCGCAATAAAGTGGATGCAAAAAGTATCATTATTTGATGATAATTGCCCGGAATACGTTTTGTATAAAAAATCAACCTTCTTTATATATATTACATCGTTTATCCTTCATCAGCTTCCCAAGCTGAGGGTCGCGGGTTCGAATCCCGTTTTCCGCTCTGAAAACCGAGGAAAAAAGCGACGATAAAGGGTAAAGTCTTATGTATTATGCAAGGCTTTCCCGTTTTCGGAGCCTGCGGAAAATGCATTCGGAAGTAGGTTCATACACCCCGGTTCCTGCACCGTCCGATTCCGTTCCGATATGTTATGACCAATGCCGACCGGCTGGTACATTCCGCGATTTCTCCGATCGACGCCCGGCGGATATTTGGTCGGGAAAACGGATAAATCGGAAAACTGGAGTCGGAAAGATGGCGCACCGGCCCATACCCTTCGCGGAACGCCGGATAAAACAAACCGTCGGATGAAAAGCCCGAATCAATCCGTCTCGCCTTCGGCCTTTCCGTCCAGCCAGTCTCGGACAATCGAGAGCACCTGCGGACCGTATTTGGCCATGAAAACCTTTCCGATCCCTTTTATGTCGGACAATTCCTTTTCGCTTCGTGGAAGTACCCGGCATACCGTCACGAGAGCGATCTGCTGCATGATCACATAGGCCGGCACGCCATCGCGGGTCGCACATCGCTTGCGCCATGTTCTGAGCCGTTCGAAAAGTTCTGGATTCTTGATGTCTTCCGAAACAGGCTCCGCTGCCGCTTTTTTGTTATTCGACCGTCTGGCCGCAAAGTCCTTTACGGCTGCCTTGGCCCTCGTGTCGAGGTAATTGCGGATCGTGAAGCCCGAAGAATTGTCCATGCCGAGTACGGCCGTCTTTATGGCGAATGCCTCCTGCAATTTTCCGACGGCCTCGGATACTTTCTTTTTAATATCTTTATTGTCAATGACGATGTCGCTCTGATTCATCAGAGGCATGACGATCTCCTCGCACTTCGCAAGAAAATACGACTGGGCTTTCACGATACGGTCCGTCAACTGCCTGTCGGTCTCCGGATCGGACGATGCGGTCAGGAGCGCATCCAGTTGATATTGGAATTTTTCGCTTATGGCGACGATTTCCGAGATGAACCGTTCCGAAGCGGCATTCCACATTCCGGTCGATTTCGGGTAGATTTTCGCAAGGTGTTCGTTGAATGCTTTTCGCACCGTGAATATTTTGATTTTCAAGGATGTGAAATCGAACATGTCGGTCAGAAGAGAGCGGTAGTATATCCGGCGCTGTGCGGCGAAGAGGGTTTCGTCGGGCCGGTCGGTCTCCATGTTCCTGTTGAAATCCGCAACCGCCGAATCGTTGATGATCGCGTTTTTCTGCAGGGGCGTACGGAGTACGAGCCCTTCGAAACTCCGGCAACGGCTCAATGCCACGTACACCTGGCCGTGGGAGAACGAATGCGCAGCGTCGATAATGACCCGATCGAACGTCAGCCCCTGGCTTTTGTGGATGGTTATCGCCCAAGCCGCTTTAAGAGGGTATTGACGGAATATCCCTTCCACGGTTTCGCTGATTTCCCGGGTCTGCGGGTCAACGGTATACTTCACGTTCGTCCATTCCCCGGGTTCGACTTCGACGGGCTCGGCAAGATCGTCGAGTGCAACTTCGATTTTCGACTCGCCGATGCGTGTTATCCGGCCGATCTTGCCGTTAAAATAGCGCTGAAGTCCTGTGGGATCGTTTTTGACGAACATCACCTGGGCTCCCGCCTTGAGCGTAAGTTCGCGGTCTGTGGGAAAAAGATACTCCGGAAAATCGCCCTCTATGTCGCAAGAAAACGTATGCGGCGGAGTGTCGAGACCGGCCATCCTCCGCTCGTTGATCGCACGGGCCGTATCGTTATGCGATGTCAGCGTGATATACCCGTCTTTGTCGTCGGGGACGAATCCGGGAACATATCTTGAATTCAGCCTCTCCAGTATGTCCGGAGTGACGGTGTTTTCCCGTACCCGGTTGAGAATATCTATGAATCCGGTATCGCTCTGCCGATAGACATGTTTCAATTCCAGAGTGATGTATTTGGCTTCCCGCAGCGCCGCACTGTCGAAAAAGTAGGGCGACTCGTAATATTTGCCGAGCAGTTCCCATTCCGGTTGTTTTACGACAGGAGCGAGTTGCTGGAGATCCCCGATCATCAGCAACTGTACGCCGCCGAACGGTTTGTCCCGGTCCCTGTATCGCCGCAAGACGTCGTTCATCGCATCCAGCAGGTCGGCACGCACCATGCTTATTTCGTCGATGACCAGCAGGTCGAGGCTTCTGATGACGGCTATTTTTTCCTTGCTGAAATTCATTCGCTTCTCTCCTCCGGTCCGGAGCACGCCAGGCAGGTGAGGTCCGAACGGAAGCTGGAAGAAAGAGTGAATGGTAACTCCTCCGGCATTGATCGCTGCGACGCCTGTCGGCGCTACGACAATCATTCTTTTGGGCGAGCTCTGTCTGAGATCGCGCAGGAAAGTGGTCTTTCCCGTACCGGCTTTTCCCGTGAGAAAGACATTGATTCCGGTTTGCTCGAGAAATTTCCGGGCAAGATCCATTTGGGGGTTGTCAGACATGTTCTGTACTCGTTTTACGACTTAAAGATACCTATTTAATCCGACATTCGAAATTTACGATCCGACACCCGGGGCTTTCCCGTCCGTCGGGTCGCTCTCCCGAAAGTCCGTTTTTCACACGGCAACCGTCGGGGCCGATACCGTTCGGGACGACGCATCGCCGACGAAGCGGCAGCAAGGATCTTCCGACCAGCAGAATGGCATCGAATTTGCCCGAAATGTTTTCATACCTGCCGATTATCCGCTTTCTTGCCGGCCGCCGGAGACAATGTCGTTTCCGGGAAACAAAGAATAATATGATAGTGGCTTATTTAAGGGTCAGTACGGGCAAACAGAATCTGGCCAATCAACAGGACGAAATCAGACGTTTCGCCGAAAGCAGGGAGTTGGTGATAACCAACTGGGTGACCGAGGTAGTCAGCGGCAAGGCGAAAGAGAAGGACCGCAAGCTCGGACGGTTGCTGAAGCGCATGAAGAGGGGAGACACGCTGATCGTGACGGAAATATCCCGCCTGAGCCGGACGCTCACCGACATCATGGGAATCATGGGCAAATGCCTCAAGCGCGGAATCAACCTGTACACCACCAAGGAGAAGTACTCCTTCGACGACACGATCAACAGCAAGGTGCTCTGCTTCGCGTTCGGGCTCGTGGCCGAAATCGAGCGCAACCTGATCTCCATGCGCACCCGCGAGGCGCTGGCGCTGCGTCGGGCCGAAGGCATGGTCCTGGGACGGAAAAAGGGAAGCTACACCAAATTGCAGGTGCTCATCGAAAACCGGACCGCCGTGATCGAAATGCTGAACGAAGACCGCTCCATCGGCGACATCTGCCGCCATTTCGGTCTTTCGCGGGACACCTTCGCCAAATTCAAGGCGAGATATCCCACCGTGCAGAAAGCGGTGGAGGAGAAGGAGGCCCGCCGTACGGGGACATGCCCCGGAACGTAGTCACGTCCCCCGAAAGGAGGGATCCGCAGCCGCGCGGCCGCGACACGGCAGGACTGCGGGAGCGAAACGCCGGAAAG
>ENA-OURU01003023-OURU01003023.1-human-gut-metagenome-genome-assembly--contig:-NODE-3023-length-14752-cov-2.317412_pt1 | contig 14752 bp, 14 predicted proteins | sample MGYA00242137_ERZ509064 | MGnify/ENA primary metagenome ERZ509064 (study PRJEB26280, sample SAMEA2338777) | human gut metagenome | biome: human gut; feature: human-associated habitat; material: faeces...
CTCCTCCTGTTTCATGATTTGGGGTGGGATTTCGACTAGCTTCCGCAAATGTGTAGGTTTTATGCCCCCTGGTTAGAATAAACTAACCAGGGGGGTGCCAACCCTCTCGAAAGCCAGACAGATAGGTTCGCAGTTAGCTGCGACTAATATACAAGAACCTTCGCCCTTTGTCAAGCCCCCGAAGGCGGTGGCTTCCCAGACGAGGATTTATAGGCTCTGTCCTCAGGAAATATCTTTCTAGCTCCTCACACAAGGGGGATTCCTCCGTGGGGGTCATATCATTTAACAATGCAGATTTGTATTTTGTGGAAAAAAGGGTATTGCACAGGAGCAGCCAGCGTGGTATAATAGGGCCAACTGAATAGTGTAGCCGGTGCCGTTTCTCTTGCAAGAGGAGAACGGAGAATAGGGAAACAGGTGAAAGGCCTGTACGATCTCGTCACTGTATGTAACGAGTGTATTGCCTGTGTCGGAAAAGACAGTCACTGACGAAAGTTGGGAAGACGGTAGTGCGCGATGACTTACGAGTCAGGATACCTGCCGGCTGCTGGTACAGGAATATAGTACTATATTTCGGATCACGAGGAATTGATTGGTACCGTCTGCCTGCGGGCGCAGTTTTGTCGTGGTCATCTTTATGATGACCATGTTTTTTGTGCGCATTCCTGTACCCTGATGCTGCTGGTGTAAAAATTTTACATACATCAGGAAGGAGCGGGGCTTGTGCGCCGTTCCGGAACATGAAGGAGGAAACGTACATGAAAATGAAGAAACTGCTGGCTCTGCTGCTGGTATTTGCCATGACAGCGGCATTGTTTGCAGGCTGCAACGGTAAGCCGGAGGCCACAGAGCCGACGGCCACCACCGATACGACCACTGCTCCCACCGAAGACGACGGAGAAAACTATGACACCGGCGACGCTTCCCTGGACAATCCCCGCAACCAGGATGAGATCGGCGAGAACGAGCTGCTGGTGGTCAGCTTTGGCACCAGCTACAACGATAACCGCCGCCTGACCATTGGCGCCATCGAGGCGGCTATGGAGAAGGCTTTCCCTGAGTATTCCGTGAGAAGAGGCTTCACCAGCCAGATCATCATCGACCATGTGAAGGACCGGGACGGCGAGGTCATTGACAATGTGGGCGAGGCCCTGGACCGTGCCGTCGCCAACGGGGTCAAGAATCTGGTGATTCAGCCTACCCATCTGATGAACGGCCTGGAGTACAACGACCTGGTGAACGAGGTGGCCCAGTATTCCGACGCTTTTGAATCCGTTGCCATTGGCCTGCCCCTGCTGACCTCTGACGAGGACTTCCAGATCGTGGCCGATGCCATTGTAAAGGCCACCGCCTCCTATGATGATGGCAAGACCGCCATCTGCTTCATGGGCCACGGCACTGAGGCTGAGTCCAACGCCGTGTACGCCAAGATGCAGCAGCTGCTGACCGATGGCGGCCACGAGAACTATTTCGTGGGCACCGTAGAGGCCACTCCCTCTTTGGAGGACGTTCTGGCTCTGGTTCAGGCCGGCAGCTATGAGCGCGTGGTGCTGCAGCCCCTGATGATTGTGGCCGGTGATCACGCCAACAACGACATGGCAGGCAATGAAGAGGGCTCCTGGAAGACGACCTTTGAGGCCGCCGGCTATCAGGTGGAGTGCCTGGTGAACGGCCTCGGCGAGCTGGAGGCCGTCCAGAATCTGCTGGTTGCCCATGCCCAGGCTGCAATTGATGCGCTGAATTAAGGCGAAAATCAGAACCATCTAGTCATATTTTATGCAGCAGGCCAAGAGGAATTCTTTTGGCCTGCTGTGTGTAGGTAGGTGCAAAACATATGAAAACAATGAAACAAATCTTATGTCTGGCCCTGGTGGCCGCTATGCTGCTCGCCTCCGGCTGCAGCCCGGCCACAACTCCCACCGGAGCGGAGAGCCAACCCACACAGACCAGCTCCACGGAAACCACGAAAAGCGGCCAGGTGGCCTCTGCTGAGGACATGGCCGGTGTGGAGAATGTGGTGCAGGAGGGCATGGTCCCCATTGAGGGCAGCGCCATTCAGGACGGCGTTTACTCCATCGCGGTGGACTCCAGCTCCTCCATGTTCAAAATTACAGCTTGTGAGCTGACCGTAGAGGGCGGCCAGATGACCGCCGTGATGCACATGGGCGGCAAGGGCTACCTGAAGCTCTTCATGGGCACCGGAGAGGAAGCCGTTGCTGCCAACGAGGACGACTGCATCCCCTTTGAAGAGAACGCTGAAGGGGAGCATACCTTCACTGTCCCTGTGGAGGCCCTGGACAAGGGGATCCCCTGCGCCGCATTCAGCAAGAGCAAGGAGATGTGGTATGACCGGACGCTGGTGTTCCGTGCCGATTCGCTGTCAATGGACGCGTTCCAGGAGGGCGCTTACACCAAAGTGGAGAGCCTTTCCCTAGCCGACGGCAGCTACACCGTGTCTGTCCAGTTGGAGGGCGGCTCCGGCAAGGCCAGCGTGGCGTCTCCTGCGGCTTTGCGGGTGGAAAATGGCGTGGCTTACGCTACCATTATCTGGAGCAGCTCCAACTATGACTACATGAAGGTGGACGGCGAGAAGTACGACCCGCTGAATGCGGAGGGGAACGCCACCTTTGAGATCCCCGTTTCCGCCTTTGACTGGAAAATGCCCGTCCTGGCGGATACCACTGCCATGAGCACGCCTCACGAGATCGAGTACACCCTGTATTTCGACTCCGCCACCATTGAGAAAGCCCAATGAAGCGCATCGGATGCAAAGGGCTTTGCTGGCTTCTGACGCTTTTGTCTCTGGCGTGCCTCTTTGGCTGCGCCGGGGAGGGGAGTCCCACCCCGGAGGCCACACAGGCGGCAGTGACTTGGGACACCCTGGAGTTTGACCGCAGCATGGAGCTTCTCTATGCAGACCAGTTCTCCGTGGATTACGATCAGGGCGGCTACGCAAAGCTGACCATCGGGGATGCGGACACCTACTTGGTGGTGCCGGAGGGGGCGGCGGTTCCCTCCGGCCTGCCGGAGGGGGTCACCGTGCTGCAGCAGCCGCTGGACAGCGTCTACCTGGTGGCGACCTCCGCCATGGACCTGTTCCGGGAGCTGGACGCTATGGATGCCATTCGCCTGTCCGGTACGGATGCCTCCGGCTGGTACATCCAGGAGGCAAAGCAGGCTATGGAGGAGGGGCGCATGACCTATGCGGGCAAATACAGTGCCCCGGATTATGAGCTGATCCTAGCCAGCGGCTGTGACCTGGCGGTGGAGTCCACCATGATCTATCACACCCCGGAGGTCAAAGAGCAACTGGAGAAACTGGGCATTCCGGTGCTGGTGGAGCGCTCCAGCTATGAAAGCCACCCCATCCGCTCGGCCGGACGGAGTGGATCAAGCTCTATGCCGTCCTCCTGGGAAAGGAGGAGGCGGCCGAGGCTTTTTTTGACAGCCAGATGGAGAAGCTCATCCCCATTTTGGGCCAGGAGAATACGGGAAAAACTGTGGCCTTCTTCTACATCACCTCCAACGGTGCGGTGAATGTGCGCAAATCCGGGGACTACATTGCCAAGTCCATCAGTCTGGCCGGAGGGGTATACGCCCTCCAGGACCTGACTGCGGATGACAGCGCCATGTCCACCATGAACATGCAGATGGAGTCCTTTTTCGCCGCTGCCAAGGATGCGGATATCCTGATTTACAACAGCACCATTGACGGTGAGCTCCAGACCATGGACCAGCTGCTGCAAAAGAGCGACCTTCTGAAAAATTTCAAGGCTGTGCAGGAGGGGCGCGTGTGGTGCACCGGGAAGAATCTGTTCCAGGAGAGCCTGGGGCTGGGCGACCTGATTGCGGACATCCATACCATTGTGACTGCGGAGGATGGGGAGAGCCTGGACCTGACCTATTTGCATCCGCTCAGCTGACGGGAGTGTAAGAGATGAAGAAGGCATATTCCAGATATTTGGGGTCCTTTGTCCTGCTGGCGGCGCTGGTGCTTGTCCTGCTGATTTGGAATATAAACGCAGGTAGCGTTCACCTGCCGGTGGGGGAAATCCTGCGCATCCTGACCGGGCACGGGGCGGACAGTACACAGTCGCATATCGTCTGGGATATCCGGCTGCCCCGGATCCTTTCCGCCATGCTCCTGGGCGGGGCGCTGTCAGTTTCCGGCTTCCTGCTCCAGACCTTTTTTGCAAACCCCATTGCCGGACCCTTTGTCCTGGGCATTTCCTCAGGAGCCAAGCTGGCGGTGTCCCTTGTGATGATTTTCCTGCTGAGCCAGGGCCTCTTGGCCAGCTCCCTGGCCCTGATCGCCGCCGCCTTTGTGGGAGCCATGATCTCCATGGGCTTCATCCTGCTCATTTCCAACAAAGTGAAGAAAATGTCCATGCTGGTCATCAGCGGCGTTATGATTGGGTACATATGCTCGGCCATTACGGACTTTGTGGTGACCTTTGCAGATGACTCCAATATTGTGAACCTCCACAATTGGTCTTTGGGCAGTTTCTCCGGTCTGTCCTGGGAGAATGTGGCAGTGATGGCCGCGGTGGTGGGCGTGGCCCTGATTCTGACCTTCCTTCTGTCCAAGCCCATCGGGGCTTATCAGATGGGGGAGGTGTACGCCCAGAATATGGGCGTCAACATCAGGGCCTTCCGGGTGGTGCTGATTCTCCTGTCCAGTGTCCTGTCCGCCTGTGTCACCGCCTTTGCAGGGCCCATTTCCTTTGTGGGCATCGCGGTGCCCCACCTGGTCAAGAGCCTGTTCCGCACGGCAAAGCCTATTGTCATCATACCAGCCTGCTTTCTGGGCGGCGCTGTGTTCTGCCTGTTCTGCGACCTGATCGCCCGGACGGTATTCGCGCCGACGGAGCTGAGCATCAGCTCTGTGACTGCGGTGTTTGGCGCGCCGGTGGTGATCTATATGATGGTCTCCCGGCGGACCAAATCCATATCCTGAAGGGGGAAGGGGCAGATGAAGGATTACTATATCTACACGGAGCAGATGACCGTAGGCTACGGCGGCAAGCCCCTGATCCGGAACATCAACCTCCACCTGCGCCGGGGGGAGATCCTGACCCTGATCGGCCCCAACGGCTCCGGAAAATCCACAATTTTGAAGAGCATCATCCAGCAGCTGAGCCTGTTGGGCGGCGCTGTGTACCTGGACGGCCGGTCTATGGCCCGGATGTCGGAGCTGGAAGTAGCCAAGCGGTTGTCGGTCCTCATGACTGAGCGCATCCGGCCGGAGCTCATGACCTGTGAGGATGTGGTCAGCACCGGGCGCTACCCCTACACGGGCCGCCTGGGCATCCTGACGGCGGAGGACCGGCGGATCGTCCGGGAGTCCATGGCACTGGTCCACAGCGAGGACCTGGCGGACTGTGATTTCTCGGAGATCAGCGACGGCCAGCGTCAGCGCATTCTGCTGGCCCGGGCCTTGTGCCAGGAGCCGGAGGTGATTGTGCTGGACGAGCCCACCTCCTTTCTGGACATCCGCCACAAGCTGGAGCTGCTGTCTACCCTCAAGGACATGGTGCGCCAGAGGCAGCTGGCGGTGGTCATGTCTCTTCATGAGCTGGACCTGGCCCAGAAGGTGTCCGACTATGTGGTCTGTGTGCACAACAATGCCATCGAGCGCTATGGACCGCCGGAGGAGATTTTCACCTCGGATTACATCATGGAGCTCTACGGCGCCACCAGAGGCAGCTACAATGCGGATTTTGGCTGCCTGGAGATGGAGCCTGCCCGGGGAAAGCCAGAGATTTTCGTCATTGGCGGAGGCGGGAGCGGCATTCCTGTGTACCGGCAGCTCCAGCGGCGGGGCATTCCCTTTACGGCAGGGGTTTTGCAGGAAAACGATGTGGATTACCCGGTGGCAAAGGCCCTGGCAGTGGAGGTTATAGGGGAGCGGTCCTTTGAGCCCATTGGGGAAAGCGCCTTTGCAAGGGCGGCGGCGCGCATGAAGACTTGCGGCAAGGTTTTGTGCTGCCTTCGGGAGTTTGGCACCATGAACGGAAAAAACCGGGAGCTTATGGAGCTCGCGAAAAAAGCGGGAACGCTGACGGATTCCCTTTGAGCCGAACCATATCGCCACCTCCGGCCGGAATGGCAGGGGGTGGCGTTTTTTGTGGCCTCCGGCGTGTATTTCCGGGAAAAGGGGGATGCATCATGAACATGAATCCGAAGGAATACAGTGAGTATGTGAAAAAGATGGGCCCCAAGTCGCCCATTTGGAAGGACTGCTTCAACGCATTCTGGACCGGCGGACTGATCTGCCTGCTGGGCCAGCTGATTCAAAACGGCTACGTGTATGTGCAAAAATGATGTGACCCTCAAGTTGCCCTGAATTTTTCTGCCTTCAGCCTTGCCTTTTGCATGGAAGTGGTCTATAATAAAAAGGATAAGGGAAAATAGACGATTTGGACATTTCAACTTGTCGGGGGAGGGAGTGGGCCTATGAGACGAAATCGGATGTGCTGCCTGGGGGTGCTTGCCGCCCTGTTGACGCTGTTGTCCGGATGCATGCTGAAGACCGTGGATCAAATGTACTGTCTGCCCCGGCGCTCGGAGGAATACCACAATTTGCAGGCCGCCATGGACCAGGTGATGAGCGGACTGGAGTACTGCGCCCCCCTCCAGGGGGAGAACCAGCAGACGGTGCAGATGGTGGACCTGACCGGGGACGGTCAGTCGGAAGCTCTGGTATTTGCCAAGGGAGTGGGAGAGCGCCCTCTGAAAATTTTCATTTTTGCTAAGGAGCATGGTGCCTATGTGAACACCGCCACCATTGAGACGGCGGGCACGGCCTTTGAGCAGGTGGAGTATGCGGACTTGGACGGCGCCGGCGGTGTAGAGTTGGTGGTGGGCCGGCAGGTGAGCAACGAGGTGGTTCACGCCCTGTCCGCCTACACGTTCTCCCAGGGCACGCCAGAGACCCTACTGACGGCTAACTACAGCCGTTTCCTCACGGTGGACCTGGATCGGGACAACCTGCGGGAGCTGTTTCTGCTGCGCCCAGGCGCCGATGGGGGCAATGGGGTGGCGGAGCTGTACGACTATCGCGGCGGCGCCATGGAGCGCTCCGCCGAGGCGGTGATGTCGGTCCCGGTGGAGAATCTGAAGCGGATGACGGCCGGGGGTATGTACCAAGAGACCCAAGCAGTGTTTGCCGCCAGCAACTACGATGAGGATACCATCATCACAGATGTTTACGCCATAGTCAAGGACCGTCTCACCAATGTGTCCCTCTCCAGTGAGTCTGGCACCAGCGTCAAAACCATCCGTAACTACTATGTGTATGGTGACGATATCGACAACGATGGCCTCATGGAGCTGCCCTCCCTGGTTCCCATGGAGGAGGCCTCCTCCGGCGGACGGGAGCTCATCCGGTGGTATAACCTGACCCCGGAGGGGAATGAGGTGGAGAAGCTATATACCTTCCACAACTATGCTGACCGCTGGTACGTGTGCATTCAGAGGGACTGGGTGGACACGGTTTCCGTCACCCGGGGCGCAGATGTGGCCGGCGTCCAGGGATATGTGTTCTCTGCCGGGAGGGATCAGAAGCACCAGGTGCTGTTCACCATTTACGCGTTTACGGGGGACAACCGGGAGGAGCTGGCTGCCTCAGACGGGCGTTTCCCCCTGGCAAAGACCGACGAGGTGACCTATGCCGCCTGCCTGGGTGGTGGAAGTATGGGGCGCCAATTGGATCAAAAGACCTTGATTTCCTATTTTAACTTCATCCGGGAGGACTGGAAGACCGGTGAGATGTAAGGAGCGAAGAAGATGAAAAAGGTACTGATTTTGGAGGATGAGGTCAACATCCGCAGTTTTGTGGTGATCAACCTGAAGCGGGCCGGGTATGACGCCATTGAGGCCGGTACCGGTCAGGAGGCGCTGGACCGTTTGAAGGAACATCCAGACACCGGCGTTGCCATTCTGGATATTATGCTGCCGGATATGGATGGCTTTGAGGTCTGCCGCAACATCCGTGCCACCAACAAGCAGATCGGCATCATCATGCTCACGGCCCGGACCCAGGAGATGGACAAGGTAACGGGCCTCATGACCGGGGCGGACGACTATGTGACCAAGCCCTTCTCTCCGGCGGAGCTTACAGCCCGGATCGATGCCCTGTACCGCCGCATTGGGGGCGATGGCGGGGCAGATACCGAGCTTTTGACCCAGGGGCCCTTTGTGATGAACATCCGGAACCGCACCCTGGAAAAGCAGGGGGAGCGCATCCGTCTGACCCAGGTGGAGTTTTCCATTTTGAAGCTGTTTATGCAGAATCCAGGCCGGGCCCTGTCTCGGGAGGACATTTTGGCTGCTGTGTGGGGGCCGGATTATGAGGGCGAGCTCAAAATTGTGGACGTGAACATCCGGCGGCTTCGGATCAAAATCGAAGACAACGCCACAACACCGAAATACATTACCACAGTCTGGGGGTTTGGTTATAAGTGGGGCGCATAACCCGTCGCAAGACCGGGGCGAACAAGAGAAAAACCCGGATCAAGGGCCTGCGGGGCCGGTGGATGACCCATACGGTGGGGCCGGTGTTGGCCCTTGCGGCGGTCTTTGTGATCATCATCTCGGCCTCCTTTGCAGCCTATTATTACTCCAATATGCAGTCTGACATGCAGCACCGGGCAAAGACCACCACGGAGTTTTTTGCCAACTACATCGGCCAGAGCTACAACGCCTACTATCAGTCCTGCGTTACCTACGCCAGGACCTTCGAAGAGAAGAACACCATTGAGCTCCAGTTCATCAATACCAGCGGACGAATCGTGGCCTCTTCCTATGGCCGTTGGGTGGGTCCGTCTCCCACAACCCAGGATATTTCCAGCGCCATGGAGACCCGCCAGCTGGCCACCTATATGGGCAAGGACCCGGCCACGGGGGAGCGGATTATGGCGGTGTCCAGCCCCATGATCTATTCCAGCGGCGAGGTCATCGGTGTTCTGCGCTATGTGACCAGCATGAAGGTGGTCAACCGGCAGCTGGTGTTTGTGACCCTGGTTGCCCTGGCGGCGGGAGCGCTGCTGGTGCTGGTGGTGATTTTCAGCAGTAACTTTTACATTCGCTCCATTTTGGAGCCGGTAGCGGAGATCACGGCCACGGCCAAGCGGATTGCGGGCGGCAGCTACGGCGTGCAGCTGAGGTCCAAATACGATGATGAAATCGGCGACTTGGCCGAGACCATCAACGACATGTCCAGTAAGATCAACCAGAATGAAAAAATGCAGACGGAGTTCATCTCCTCCCTGTCCCACGAGCTGCGTACGCCCCTCACCGCCATCAGCGGCTGGAGCGAGACCCTGCTGTCCGGGGAGAGCCTGGACCCGGAGGAGACCCGCCGGGGCATCGCCATCATTCAGCGGGAGAGTCGCCGCCTGACGGAGATGGTGACGGAGCTCCTGGACTTCACCCGGATGGAGGACGGCCGCATGACCCTGAATGTGGACATGACGGACATCCGGGGAGAATTTGAGGACACGGTATATATGTATGGCAGCCGCCTGCGCCAGGAGGGAATCCAGCTCCGGGTGCTGGAGAACGACGGAGAGATTCCTGAGATTCCCTGCGACCCCAAGCGGATGCGTCAGGTGCTTCTGAACATTCTGGACAATGCGGCCAAGCACGGGGGAGAGGGCAAGCGGATTGACGCCTCCATTCGTCTGGAGGGGAGCTTTGTGGTCATTCGAATTCGGGACTACGGCCCGGGCATTCCGGACGATGAGCTTCCCCTGGTGAAAAAGAAGTTTTTCAAGGGCAGCTCCAAGGCCAGAGGCTCCGGCATCGGCCTGGCAGTTTGCGATGAGATTATAGAGATGCACGGAGGCAGCCTGGACCTTTCCAATGCGCCAGGTGGAGGAACCCTGGTGGTGGTGCAGCTGCCGGTGGCGGTGCAATAGCTCAGAAAGGCGGTACCATGGCAAAGACAAAACAATTGAAGTCACAAGAGAAATTTAAAACCATGATCGGCGGTCAGGCCCTCATTGAGGGAATTATGATGCGGGGGCCGGACAAAGACGCTGTGGTGGTCCGGGGCAAGGAGGGGCTCACGGTGGAGGTGACCCCCCGGAAGCTGCCGCCGGAGCATTCTCCCCTGCGATGGCCCCTGATCCGGGGGATCTATAACTTCTTTGGCTCCAACATCGTAGGGGTGAAGGCTCTGATGCGGTCGGCGGACCTCTCCCCGGAGGAGGGAGAGACAGAGGCCCCCTCCAAGTTTGACCAGTGGCTGGAAAAAAAGCTGGGAAATGAGGGCTTCCAGAAGGCCCTGGTGGGCTTTGCCGTGGTGCTGGGCCTGGGAATGTCCGTGGGCCTGTTCTTCCTGCTTCCCATGGTCATCGGCGGCTTGTTTGACCGGTGGATTACCAGCAACCTGGGGATCAACCTCCTGGAGGGGGTGATCCGTATGGGAATTTTCTTCCTGTACATGTATCTGATTTCCCGCATGAAGGATATGCGCCGCCTGTTTTCCTACCATGGGGCGGAGCACAAGACCATCCGCTGCTATGAGGCGAAGCTGCCCCTCACCGTGGAAAACGTGCGCCGCCAGACCCGGCTGCATCCCAGATGCGGCACCAGCTTCCTGCTGGTGGTGATGGTGCTGTCCATTTTGATTTTTTCCATTGCGTCATCTGCCCTCCTGGCTCTGGCGCCGGGGTTGGAGGCCCTGCGGGGGAGCTTCCTGTTCCGGCTTGTGATGATTGTGTATAAGCTGCTGCTCCTGCCTCTGGTGGTGTCTGTGGCTTACGAGATCAACCGCTGGGTGGGCCGGTATGACAACCTTCTGACCCGGATTGTCACCGCCCCCGGCATGTGGTTCCAGAATTTCACCACCAACGAGCCGGACGACTCCATGATCGAGGTGGGGATTGCAGCCCTGGAAGCCGTCCTTCCAGAGAAGGAGGGGGCTGACCAATGGTAAAGAAATACAGTGATTTGTACTTAGACGCCCGGAAAGCCCTACTGCCCGGGGAGGGGCAGCAGCGGGCGGGGCTCCTGGCCCGGGAGCTGCTGTGCGCCGCCTCCAGGAAAAGCCAGGAGGAGATTCTGTCCAGGCGGGACCAGTACGCCCCTGAAGAGGTCTGCCGGACCATGGAGGACTTTACCGGAAGGGCCCTGGCAGGGGAGCCACTGGCCTACATTCTGGAGGAGTGGGACTTTTATGGCATGACCCAGTCATGGACTTGGGCCCGGCGGGGGACAAGGAGGAGCAGGCCCGGCACATCTTTGATGCCCTGCGCTCCTTTGACCACACCAGTGTGCCTGCCATCTGGGCCCAGTGCCCCGACGCCACCGGCATCGGCCTGGCCATTGCCAGGAAGGTGAAGGATGCCAGGGTCACCCTGGCGGATGTCTCCCGGGAGGCCTTGGTGGTGGCCAAGAAAAACGCCGCTGCTATGAAGCTCACCGGCCGGGTCAGCTGCATTCAGGCCGATGCCCGGCAGGACCCCTCGGCTTTCCTGGGGACCTTTGACCTCATTGTGTCCAACCCACCCTATGTCCGTTCCGGGGACCTGGCGGCCTTGCAGCCCAGTGTCCGGGATTTTGAACCTATCCTGGCCCTGGACGGGGGGCCGGACGGCCTGGACTTTTACCGGTCCATTGCCTCCCGCTATGGACGGGCCCTGAAGCCCGGCGGCTGGCTCTGCTTGGAGTTCGGCATGGGGCAGGGAGACGCGGTCTGCGCCATTTTGGAGCGGAACGGTTATGAAATTGTGGAACGTAAAAAGGATTTCAACGAAATAGAACGGGCGGTTTTGGCCCGGAAACGGAGAGAGGAAGAGCACCATGGCAACGAAGAAAGCTGCGTATGAAGCGCCGGCGCCAGCCAGCGACAAGAAAAAGGCGCTGGACACCGCCCTGGCCCAGATTGAAAAGACCTATGGAAAGGGTGCGGTGATGCGCCTGGGGGACCGGCCGGAGATGGTGGTAGACGCCATTCCCACCGGATCTTTGGCCCTGGATGCCGCCCTGGGCATCGGCGGCGTGCCCCGTGGCCGGATCATTGAGGTTTATGGCCCCGAGTCCTCCGGCAAGACCACTTTGGCTCTGCACATCCTGGCCGAGGCCCAAAAGCGGGGCGGGGAAGTGGCCTTTGTGGATGCGGAGCACGCCTTGGACCCAGAGTATGCCGCCGCTTTGGGGGTGGACATCGATTCCATGCTGGTCTCTCAGCCGGACACCGGCGAGCAGGCTCTGGAGATTGCCGACGCCCTGGTGCGCTCCGGCGCTGTAGATGCTGTGGTGGTGGACTCGGTGGCGGCCCTCACCCCCCGGGCAGAAATTGAGGGGGAAATGGGCGACAGCTTTGTGGGTCTCCAGGCCCGGCTCATGTCCCAGGCGCTGCGGAAGCTGGCCGGCTCCATCGCCAAGACCAACTGCATCGTCATCTTCATCAACCAGCTGCGGGAAAAGGTGGGCATCATGTACGGCAACCCGGAGGTGACCACCGGCGGCCGGGCGCTGAAGTTCTACGCCTCCGTCCGCATCGATGTGCGCCGGATCGAGGCGCTGAAAAACGGTTCTGAGATCGTGGGCAACCGGACCCGTGCCAAGGTGGTGAAGAACAAGGTGGCGCCCCCCTTCCGGGAGGCGGAGTTCGACATCATGTACGGCGAGGGAATCTCCCACTTCGGTGAGCTGCTGGACCTGGGCGTGAAGCTGGAGCTGGTGCAGAAGTCCGGCTCCTGGTTCTCCATCGGGGAGACCCGCATCGGCCAGGGCCGGGACGCCGCCAAGCGGTATCTCCAGGAGAACCCGGAGACGGCGGACAAGCTGGAGGCGGACATCCGCCGGAACTTCGACAAGCTGATGAGCAACCAGTCCCGCATCGCCGCCAAGGCGGCAGGCCGGGCGGTGGATGTGAGCGCCGACGATTTCAACGATGAAAATTGAGCGCATCGAGGCGTCCCGGCATAAAAAGGGCCGGGTGCTGGTGTTCCTGGAGGACGGCGCCTGCCTGAAGATCACAGAGCAGGAGGCGCTGGACTTCGGCCTGCGGACTGGAGATGATTTGGACGGCAGACGTCTGGAGCAGCTGAAGAAGGCTGCCAGCGTCTCCGACGTGAAGGCCACGGCGGCGGACCTCATCGGCAAGCGGGCCATGAGCCGCCGCGACCTGGAGCGGAAGCTCCAGGAGAAGGGGGCCAGTCAGGCGGAGGCGCGGTACGCCGCTGAGTGGCTGGAGGCCATTGGTGCCATCAACGATGCAGATTACGCAGCAATCTTGGTGCGCCACTGCGCCGGCCTTGGTTATGGCCCGGCCCGCATTCGGGAGAAACTGCGGGAGAAAGGCGTACCCCGGGAGCTGTGGGACGAGGCTCTGGATCAGGCACCGGACAGCGCCTGGCAGATTGACCGATTTCTTGCGGCCAAGCTCCGGGGCCGGGCCCCAGAGGAGGCGGAGAAGCGGCGGCTCACCAGCGCACTGCTGCGGCGGGGGTTTGCTTGGGGAGACGTCCGGGAGGCATGGAGCCGTCTGGGAGCGGAGATTCTCGAAGAATGAGTCCCGTCTCGCAGGGGGTATTCCCTCCGGGGAGGCATACGGGCCGCCGAATGGCGGTTATGGGGTGCCTGCTCCTACAAGTGGGCGTATCTGCCCAGCCACATCATGGCTGTCATTCCCTGTCCAATGGGACACACATGCCGGCCCCGCCGGGCCCATTTTGCAACAATCCATCGATTGGAGGACTCGATCGTGCCATACAACATTTCCTTTATCTCCCTGGGCTGCGCCAAGAATCAGGTGAACTGCGAGCAGATGATGGCCTCTGTCCAGGCCGCCGGCCACACCATCCAGGCACAGCCGGAGGGGGCCGACGTGGTGGTGGTGAACACCTGCGGCTTCCTGCAGTCCGCCTGCGAGGAGGCCATCGACAACATTCTGGAGATGGCGGAGCTGAAGCGGGCCGGCCAGGTACAGAAGATCCTGGTCACCGGCTGCATGACCCAGCGGTACAAGCAGGACGTTCTGAACGAGCTGCCGGAGGTGGACGGCATTCTGGGCACCGGCAGCTACGGCGATATCTGCGCCGCCATCGACGAGGTGATGGGGGCCTCCGGCCTGCGGCCCTGCCACCTGGGCAACATCCACACCGCCCCCCAGGACGGGGGACGCATCCTGTCCACGCCCCCCTGGTATGCCTACCTCCGCATCGCCGAGGGGTGCGACAACCACTGCGCCTACTGTGTGATCCCCTCCCTGCGGGGCAAATACCGCAGCCGCCCCATGGAGGGCCTTCTGGAAGAGGCCAGGGAGCTGGCGGACGCCGGCGTGAAGGAGCTGCTGGTCATCGCCCAGGATATCACCCGGTATGGAACGGACCTGAACGGCGAGCACCAGCTGGCGTCTCTCCTGCGGGAGCTGTGCAGGCTGGACTTCCACTGGGTCCGGCTCCACTATCTGTATCCGGACGAGATCACTGAGGAGCTGATCGACACCATTGCGGAGGAGCCCAAGATCGTCAAGTATCTGGACATCCCCATCCAGCACTGCAACGACGGGATCCTGAAGGCCATGAACCGCCGGGATACCAAGGCGGAGCTGCTGGACCTGCTGACAAAGCTCCGGGCCCGCATCCCCGGCCTGGTGCTGCGGACCAGCCTCATCACGGGCCTTCCCGGCGAGGGAGAGGCGGAGTTTGAGGAGCTGTGCCAGTTCCTGCGGGAGCAGAAGCTCCAGCGGGCGGGCGTGTTCCAGTTTTCCCCGGAGGAGGGGACCCCGGCGGCAGCC
>ENA-OURU01003029-OURU01003029.1-human-gut-metagenome-genome-assembly--contig:-NODE-3029-length-14733-cov-2.211882_pt1 | contig 14733 bp, 17 predicted proteins | sample MGYA00242137_ERZ509064 | MGnify/ENA primary metagenome ERZ509064 (study PRJEB26280, sample SAMEA2338777) | human gut metagenome | biome: human gut; feature: human-associated habitat; material: faeces...
ACTCTTCTGATGTTTTTCCACGACTCCCATGCCGGCCCAGTAATCCCACGCTTCTTCTATCTGTTTTTCCGAAAGGCCCAGCTGTTTGGCCATTTCTTTATACGTCATGTCAGCCTGATACTGACTATACAAAAGGCCGTACAGATAGACCTTTACATAGTCTCCGGGCGCCGCGGCCATATATTCATTTATGAAGATGTTTTCTACGTCAGTGGAAAGCAGATAAAAATCTTTTACTTTCTCTCTGTTAAAACTCATTATACTTTTGCTTTCATCTTGTTTATCTGAATTATTCTGCTTTGTTTAGATCATTGAGGAGATTCTCAAGGCTTATGCCATGGCCTTTTGCCGCTTCTTCCAGCGTTTCTGTCATCGCGCCGGGACAGCCTGGACATGTCAGCAAATACTTTTGAAAGACTTTTTCATAGATTTCTCCCATTTCCAACACTTGGGAAACGGTCATTTCCTTTGTAATCATCTCTGCCTCCTCCTTATGATGTTACAGTGCTTTGTCACTGAACTTTGTGTATCTGGCTACCCAGGTCAGCTCTATCCTGTCTGTCGGACCGCTTCTGTGCTTAGCCAGATTGACTTCGCATACGCCCGGCTTCTCTGTGTTCTCATTGTAATAATCATCTCTGTAAAGGAAGATGACTATATCGGCATCCTGCTCTATCGAACCGGATTCCCTGAGGTCGGAAAGCATCGGTCTTTTGTCCTGTCTCTGTTCAGGGGCTCTGGAAAGCTGCGAAAGAACTATGACAGGGCAGTCCATTTCTCTGGCAAGCAGCTTCAGATGCCTGGAAAGCGCGCTGACTTCCTGCTGTCTGCTGTCTGCGCGTCCATCAAAGGTCATAAGCTGAAGGTAGTCAATGACTATCAGGTCAAGACCCTGCTCAGCCTTGAGCCGCCTGCATTTATTTCTCATCTCCATGACTGAAATGCCCGGAGTATCGTCTATCACAATTTTAGTTTCATTAAGCTCGTCCAAGGCTACGTTGATTCTGTCCCAGTCCTTGCGCTCTAAGGTTCCTTTTTTCAGTTTTTCAGATTCGACTCTGGCCTGCATGGCTATGAGTCTCTGTCCCAGCTGTTCCTGAGACATTTCCAAGCTGAAAATGATCACTGAAGCGCCTGCCTTTACCGCACTCTGGGCGGCTATATTCAGAGCGAAAGCTGTTTTTCCCATTCCGGGACGTGCCGCTATTATTATCAGATCCGACTTCTGAAGACCGGACGTTTTTTCATCAAGATGGCTGAAACCTGTGGGAAGACCTGTAGTATTGCCTTTATTTCTCTCGGCGTCGTCGATCATCTTCAGGTTTTTCATCAATACGTCCTGAATCTTGGCATAGTCGTTTTTCTGACGTTTCTGCGCTATGCGGAAAATATTAGCTTCCGCGTCGTTTATCAGTTCCTCTGCTTCCTGCTTTTCCTCATAACCTTTTGAAGCGATTTCTTCGGAAGCATAGATGAGCTGCCTCGTCATGGCTTTTTCAGCCACTATCTTGGCATATTCCCCGGCGTTGGCCGTGGACGGCACCTCTGCTGTGAGAGTTCCTATGTATGTTCTGCCTCCCACCATATCCAGCGCTTTGTGTGTCTTCAGATCTTCGCAGACTGTGAGCATGTCCACTGCGCTGTTTTCGCGGTAAAGCCTCATTATTGAATTGAAAATTTCTCTATGGCTTTCGTTATAAAAGTCTTCAGCTCTTACTTCTTCCACCACGTCCAGCAAAGCATCTTTACTGAGCATACAAGCGCCGAGAGCTGATCTTTCTGCCTCTTCATTATGCGGAGGTATTCTTTCCATGTATTTCTCCCGAATTACTCTGCCTCAACTATGACTTTGAGCTGCGCAGTTACTTCCTGATACAGCTTTATGTCTACGGCTGTCTCGCCAGTCTGCTTAATCGGTGAGCTAAGCTGAATCTTCTTTTTATCCAGATCCATGCCGTGCTGCGCTTTGAGAGCTTCTGCTATATCCTTAGACGTTATTGAGCCGAAAATCTTTCCGCTGTCTCCGACTTTAGTAGATATCTTTACGGAAAGCTTATTTATCTCTTCGGCCCTGGCCTGAGCGGCGGCCTTTTCTTCAGCCTTTTTCTCCGCGGCTATGGCCTTTTGCTTTTCCAGACTTCTTATATTTCCCTCAGTAGCCTCTTTGGCGTAGCCCCTTGGAAGCAGCATGTTTCTCGCGTATCCGTCGCTGACTTTGACTACGTCTCCGGCTTTTCCTGTTCCTTTTACATCTCTATTTAAAATAACTATCATTGTATGACCTCCATTATTTCAAGAACTTTTCTTATGGCCTCTCCCGGCGGAATGTCTACCTGCGCGGCAGCTGTCGTAAGATGTCCGCCTCCGTTGAACTTTTCCATCACGGTCTGCACGTTTACTTCTCCCAAGGATCTGGCGCTTATGACAGTGCGGCCCTCTCCGTTTATACCGGCGACAAAGCTGGCTTTTACGCCTCTTACAGTCAAAAGCTGATCTGCCACCTGAGCGCAGATTACTTGTTCATCCGGGTGTTTCTTTGAGCATACGGAGACCACTATGCCTCCGTCATAGAAATGTGCCTCAGCAAGGGCTTTAGTTTTGATGATGAAGCTTTCCAGTTCTTCCTGGAAAAACCTGCTTACTTCGGTAGGGTCGGCGCCCTGCCTCCTGAGCCATGCTGCGGCTTCAAATGTTCTGACTCCTGCTTTGACGGTAAATCCGTTGGTATCTATGGTCATTCCTGCTAGCAGCGCTTCTGCCTCCAGTTTGATCAAAGCTTTTTTGCTTGTCATATATTGAAGAATTTCCGTTACCAGTTCACATGTCGACGATGCATACGATTCCATGTAAGCCAGCACCGGATTCTCTATAAATTCCTCAACTCTGCGGTGATGGTCTATTACCACTACTCTCTCGCATATGTCAAGAAGTTCAGGGCACTCAACCATGCTCGGTCTGTGCGTATCCAATACTATCAGCAGGCTGTCCTTATCGGCAAGAGATTTCGCCTTGCCGCTGTTTATGAATCTATATTCATCACTGTCTCTGGCTTGTTTGAATATGACCTGCAGGGCTTCTTTGTAGTTGTCTATAACTATATATGGCTCCACATCTCTGAGACAACACAGCCGCGCGACGCCGAGAGCTGCGCCGAAGCAGTCCATGTCAGGATTTGTGTGACCCATGATGAATATTTTTTTTGACTGATCTATGAGCTGTTTCAGGGCGTGGCCTACTATCCTTGATTTGCCTTTGTTTCTCTTCTCCACTGTCTGAAGCGTACCGCCAAAATATTCTATCTTTCTATTTTGCTTTACTACGGCCTGATCTCCGCCTCGTCCCAGCGCCAAGTCTAAAGCGGCGTCGGCATATTCTTCTGTCTCCCTAGGGTTTTTCCCTCCGACTCCTACGCCTATGCTGAGGCTGGCAGGAAAGTCCGCGCTGGTTTCCAGATCTCTCACTTCATCTAAAATGCTGAATTTCAGAGCAATGAGCTTTTCAAGAAAATACTGCTCAAAGGCAATGAGATAAATATTGTTATCCATCTCGTTGACGCTGGCATTGGCTTTGCCTGCCCACTTTCTTATTATGTTGTCTATATTGTTGGTCAAGGACTGCCTCTCCTGGGCAGTCATATCTGCTATCAGTTCGTCATAGTTGTCTACCTGAATTTTGGCGAGACACATTTTCTCTTCGTTGTATCTCTCCTTCAATTTTTCAAAAGCAGTCACATCATTGAAGAGCACCGACAAGAGTTCCTCTCCATCTTCGCTTATTTTCTGAGGAACTAATTTAAACATTTTCTCGTTTCTTTTAATGACGGGATATTGTCCGTTATCGGCGATTTCATAAAGTTCGCCTGCTTTGATTCCCGTCAGGGTGAAAATATCGCTGTCCACTATCTCATCATATATGAATACTTCACTTATCCTGTCGTTTGCACTTAAAACTTTGCCTTGCTGGTTAATGACGCAGATAGGCATCGGAACATAGGATGATATGACTTTTTCACTTGACAATACTGCCATAATACTCTCCGTTCTCTCGAGGGCGAATATATATAAATTATTTTACCATTGCCCTGCCTTAGTTAAGTGTTGTTTTTGTGATAATCTAAAGACGCCTGAAGCAGCCTTTTTAATCACTGCCTTATATTTTATTACAAAGCTTTATTTCTTCGTAAGGTACAGCTTGTGAAACAGGCGAAGCAGCGCATGTTTTCAGTCCGGAAGCAAAATCTGTCTGAGCCGCGCTGTAAAGCAGAATGCTGTGCAAGTTGCCGAACTTTGCATTGTTCAAAAGCGGCGAGTTATTTTGCTTCCCTGAAAACGAAGCGGCAAGCCGTCGTTTCGCCTGTATCCTTACGGTAAATAACAGGTTTGTAATAAACTATTATACCACATATCCCCCGCCTTTTCATCTACAAGATATAGTGTGTTTTCATAGAAGCTTAAGCCTGCCGCCACATTTTCCACATCTATATCTGCCGGGATTTTTAATTAAAGGGCACATCCTCTTACGAGGATACTGCTGTCCGCACATTTTGCAAACCGCAGTATATTTGATGGATTCTGCTTCCTTTGGTGCTGAAATTCCGAGCTCCTCGAAGTTTACCATTCTCTTTATATGATAACCCAAAAGCCTTTCTGTTTTTTCGCTATATTCTTTCCATTTTTTCCCATGATCAAAGCTGCCGGGGCATGTGTGAAGAAGTTCATGAGCTATTATGCCCGAGAGTTGAAAATCTTCACACTCCAGTGCTTTGGCAGAAATTTCTATGGTAAAACGTTGTTCGCCTCCCGGCAGGATTTCTCTCAGACATGCGCCCAGCCGTTTTCTAGTCCTGTTATTGACGGTGATTTTATTTATATTGCCGGAGATTGGAATTCCAATGATTTTCATTTCCTGAGATATCTTTTTCGTTAATTCATATATTCTGTCTATTGTCATGCTTCAACTGCTCTTTCTTTTTTCTCTGCCAGCCGCGGGCTCGGCCCTGACCATTAAGTTATAATGCTGCAGCTGCTTAAAGGTTCCTTTAAAAGAGAAACCCCTTTAAAAGGGGTTTGCTGTAAATTCTCTGCGTTATTCTGCGTCAAACTATATTAAAATGTATCAGCCCATATATGACTGCCGCATTGACGATGAGCGCCACAGGCAAGCCAACTTTAAACGTTACTTTCCTGGTTTTATGATTAAACACTATAGCTCCCGCGCCTATTCCTACGGCCCCCATTATAAACGCGCTCATAAGAAGAGTTTTCTCGCTGATTCTCTCTTCGTCTTTTATGGCTCTGCGTTTATCTATGCCCATCATGATAAACGCTATAGAGTTCCATATAACCATCAGCAATATTAAAAGTTTCATGTGAAACATCCTTTCTTATCCCAGAGATTTCAACAATTCTATCAATCTCTCCAGTTCATCTTTGGAATAGAAATCTATTTCTATTTTTCCTTTATTAGCATTCCCGTTTATGGAAATTTTAGTTCCCAACGCTGATTTGAGTTCTTCTTCTACTCTGACGACGTCAGGACTTTTTCTCTTTTTTAGAGGAGTTTTTTTCTTAACGCTGACGGCCGAAGAAGCAAGCTTTTCCGTCTCACGCACCGATAAATTTTCCGCTATTATCCTCTTCCAGAGTTTTTCTCTTTTTTCTTCATCGGAAACAGTTATGAGAGCGCGGCCGTGCCCTGCTGTGATATCGCCTTGTGAAATACTTTCTTTTATATACTCAGGCAATTTGAGAAGTCTCATGGAGTTTGTGATGTACGGTCTGCTCTTGCCTACGCTTTTAGACACTTGCTCCTGAGTCATGCCGAAATTTTCCGTCATCTGATGCAAGCCTTCCGCCTCTTCTATGGGGTTCAGATCTTCTCTCTGCATATTCTCTATTATGGCGATGAGCATATTCTGTTCATCGTTAAACTCACGTACCAGGCATGGGACTGTGCTGAGTTCAGCCTTCATGGCAGCGCGCCATCTGCGTTCTCCGGCCACTATTTCGTAACCGCTTTTATGCTTTCTTACTACTATAGGCTGAATAATGCCATGTTCCTTTATGGAGGCCGCCAGTTCTTCAATTTTTTCTTCATTGAAAGTTTTTCTTGGCTGGTTGACGTTTGGCATTATATCGTGTATTTTTATATACTTTACCGCGTCTCTATCGTCTGCTGTATTTTCATTTTCCACGCTGTTCTTGGAAGATCTTTCCGCTTTATAATCCTCTGTTGGTTCTTTGACGGGTACATCTGCAAAGAGAGCGTCCAGACCTCTTCCGAGGCCCCCTTTTTTAGCCACGGACATACTATTCCTCCTCCAGTTCAAGGAATTCTTCAGCGAATTCAGTATAAGCTTCCGCTCCTCTTGACTTAGGGTCATACTCCGTTATAGGCAGACCAAAGCTCGGTGCTTCCGCCAGTCTTACGTTTCTCGGAATGACAGTGGAATATACTTTTCCTCCGAAGTATTTCTTTACTTCCTGCACAACTTGTGCGGAGAGATTAGTTCTTCCGTCAAACATGCTGAGTATAACGCCCTGTACTTTGAGCGAAGGATTAAGACTCTTTTTTACCAGCTCTATCGTACTTACCAGCTGACTTACTCCCTCGAGCGCATAAAACTCGCACTGGATAGGAATGAGCACGCTGTCTACGGCAGCCAGAGAATTTATGGTCAAAAGACCCAGCGACGGAGGGCAATCTATAAATATATAGTCATAGTTGTCCCTTATCTTATCAAGTCCGTTTTTTAAAGCCTTTTCTCTGCCGTCTATCTGAACCAGTTCAACTTCTGCACCGGCCAGATCGACGCTTGCCGGTATCAAATCAAGATTCTCTACAGAAGTATTTATGATCGCTTCTCTTGGGTCGAACTCATCATCGACTAAAATGTTGTACACTGTTTTTTCCAGCGTTTTCTTTGACACTCCTATACCGCTTGTGGTATTTCCCTGTGGATCAATGTCAAGTATGAGCACTTTCTTGCCTTTAAGTGCAAGACAGGCTGCCAGATTTATGTTGGTGGTCGTCTTTCCGACGCCGCCTTTCTGATTGAATATTGCTATTGCCTTTCCCAAAATAACTCCTCCTAAATTGTGTATGGTGTTATTATATAATATTTTCTATGATATTTCCATAATAAATCGGTAAAAAATTAAAAATAGATGTTTCACGTGAAACATCTATCGTTTTTAGGAAGGAGTATTTTTACTTCCATAAAGTCGCCTTTATCTTCTTGTATTATTTTGGCATTTTCTTCCATTTCTTTTATCTGGTTGAAGGCTTTCCTTATGGTGTTGAGATATATCTTGTAACTTATGTAATTGATTTTCCTCCTCTTGCGCAAAGCGGCTTCTTTCTTTTCCAGCACATCGTCTATGAGCTTTTCCGTCTGCTTTACGTTCAGATTATTGACAATCACTCTCTCCATCACCTGATCCCTGTCGTCGTCGTCCTTTAACTTGAGCAATGCTCTGGCGTGCCTCTCAGTCAGCTTATTTGCTATGAGCTGTTCCTGCAGCTTCTCGGGCAAAGCCAGGATCCTTATCTTGTTGGAAATCGTGGACTGCCGCTTGTTGACCTTTTCCGCTATTTCCCCTTGCGTAAGCTCAAAATCCTCCATCAACTTTTTATAGGCTCTGGCCTCTTCAAGAAAGTTGAGGTCTTCCCGCTGAACATTTTCGACCAGAGCTATGAGTGAAGCTTCCTTTGTTTCCATATTCTTTACGATAGCAGGAATCTTTGAAAGCCCGGCCAGCTGAGCTGCTCTGTAACGCCTTTCTCCTGCGATTATAGTATATATGTCCTTTTCGTCCTTTAATATTATCGGCTGAAGAACCCCGTACTCTTTTATTGAGCCTGTAAGTTCTTCCATACCCTCGTCGTCAAAGACTTTTCTAGGCTGCTCTGGGTTGGCTTCTATTTTTTCCAGAGGAATCATGACGACCTGAGGAGCTCCTGACTGCGCACCCTTCTGCTCCCCTATAAAATTAAGAATACCCCTTTTTCTTTTTTCCATCTTGTATGTATACCTCCTGATCTCCTTGGGAAAATCGTAACATTTCCCGGAGGCAATATGAAAAAAACAATAAACTAAAAACCCCTAAAATCCGTTATTTTAGAGGTTCTTTCGCCGGTGTTCCAGCTTTTCTGGGATATTTCGACGGTGTTTTGCCGCCTTTTTTTATCACAAGTATCTTATGGTCTTTAGCTTCATCGCCTATGAAAACGTCTTCCGTCCTGCAAAAAACAGAACCTAGCAGCTTCATCGCTCTCTCTGCGTCTGCAAGTTCGCTTTCTGCATCCGCCCCTTTATAAGCGAGCATATGGCCTCCTACTCTTACAAAAGGCAGGCAGTATTCGGCAAGAACACTGAGGTTGGCCACGGCCCGGGACAGGCATATATCGTATTTTTCTCTATGTTCTGTGTCTCGGCCCAGGTCTTCGGCTCTGCCGTGGACCGTCCTGACGTTGGTAATTCCGATATTTTGGCAAAGTTCCTCAATAATCTTAAGTCTTTTATTAAGGGAATCAGCCAAAATGAATTCTTTGTCCGGCGAAAGGATTGCAAGCGGCACTCCGGGAAAACCAGCGCCGGTGCCCATATCCATAATTTTCTCCGCTTCCTTGTATTCCGGCAGTCCGCAGCATGTGACAGAATCCACAAAATGCTTCAAAGTAAATTCCTCCGGATCCCTGATAGCGGTGAGGTTTACGAACTGATTCCACTGCAGTATTCCGGCGCGGTAAGCGTCAAACCGGTCTATCATCTTTCCATTATATGATATGTGATTTTTTTCGAGATACTCTATGAGCTTACGCATTTTTTCCTCTTCTCTTCTTTTCAAGATATATCAAAAGTACGTTTATATCTGCCGGCGAAACGCCTGAAATCCTTGAGGCCTGTCCGACCGACTCCGGCTTGAGCTGTTCAAGCTTCTGAGCTGCTTCTATACGAAGCCCCTCTATGCTGCCGTAATCAATGTCGCTTGGAAGTACCTTATCTTCAAGTTTTCTGAATCTTTCTATCTGAGCCAGCTGTTTGTTTATATAGCCTTCATATTTTATCTGCACTTCCAGCTGCGTTATCTCATGATAGGAAAGTTCCGGCTTCGTTTCGTCGTCGATCTCTGCAAGACTTTCATAAGTGACCTGTGGTCTCTTCAAAAGCTCGGCCATGGAAATTCTTCCCTGAATAGGTGAAGTTCCTTGTTTTTCCAGGAAATAATTGACTTCAGACGGCGAGAAAAATTTTTCTTCCAGACGCTGCAATTCTTTCTCGACATTTTCTTTTTTCCTCAGATAACGCTGATAACGCTCCTCGGAAGCCAGTCCGATATCATAACTTTTCTCTGTCAAACGCAAATCTGCGTTGTCTTGCCTCAGAACCAGCCTATATTCCGCTCTGGACGTCATTATTCTGTAAGGTTCATTAGTACCTTTGGTCACGAGATCGTCGATTAGAACGCCAATATAAGCCTCGTTTCTTCCCAGAACCAAAGATTTTTTGCCGGAAATCTTCAAAGCAGCATTGATTCCGGCCATAAGTCCCTGTGCAGCTGCCTCCTCGTACCCTGAGCTTCCGTTGAACTGTCCGGCGCAGAAAAGATTTTCTATGAATCTGCTTTCAAGGCTGAGTTTCAGATCCTGGGGATCCAGGCAGTCATATTCGATGGCGTAGGCCGGTCTGACTATCCTGATATTTTCAAGTCCGGGTATGGTGGAATAAAAGGCTTGCTGAACATCCTCAGGCAAGCTGGAGGACATTCCCTGAATATACATCTCGTCGGTATCAAGACCCTCAGGCTCTATGAACAGCTGGTGTCTTTCCTTGTCCGCAAACCTGTTTATCTTGTCCTCTATCGACGGGCAGTACCTTGGCCCTATACCCTCTATCTGTCCGCCGAACAGAGCTGAACGGTGAAAATTGGCTCTTATTACTTTATGGGTTTCCTCGTTGGTGTAGGTGAGCCAGCATGAAACTTTGTTTTCGCCGATTTCGTCATTGAGGAAAGAAAAAGGAACGGTCTTTTCGTCTCCCTGCTGCTCGGTCATCTTTGAATAATCAAGGCTGCTGCCGAGGCACCTGGCGGGAGTGCCGGTTTTAAAGCGCCGCAGTTTCATTCCGTGTTTTTTCAGATTGGCCGCCAGCTCGTTTGACGGAGCCAGCCCGTTAGGACCGCTTTCAAAGACGCTGCTTCCAATAAAAATCTTTCCGGCGAGGAAAGTCCCGGTGGCCAGAATTACGGCTTTAGCTTTGTAATATGTCAAAGTCTTGGTGACCACTCCGCACACTCTGCCGTCCTCCACTATAATGTCAGTTACCTCGCCCTGTTTCATGTCCAGATTAGGAGTCCGCTCGATGGTCTTTTTCATCTCTATGTGGTAGCGGTTCTTGTCGGCCTGCGCCCTGAGAGAATGTACGGCAGGACCCTTTGCAGTGTTGAGCATCTTGCTCTGCAAAAAGGTCTTGTCGATATTGATTCCCATTTCGCCGCCGAGGGCATCTATCTCCCTGACGAGATGTCCCTTGCCTGTTCCTCCTATGGACGGATTGCAGGGCATCATCGCAATGGCTTCCAAATTCATGGAAAACATCAGAGTTTTCTTGCCCATTCTAGCCGAGGCCAAAGCCGCCTCGCAGCCGGCGTGTCCGGCTCCCACCACTATTACATCGTATTCACCCATCAATATATGTTCCACTTGTCTACCTCTTATTCGTTCTCCCGGCCGGAGAGGAACGGCTGCGGACCCGCGCCGCCTCTGACGGTGCGGCCGAGCCGCCCCTCCGAAAAGCTGTCTTCCTGCCCTCTTACTTGCCCAGACAAAATCTCTCAAATACCTTATCTATTATATCGCCGGAAGCCGTCTCTCCGATTATTTCGCCGAGAAGCTCATAGCATCTGTTTACGTCTATTTCTATAAATTCCAGCGGCTGGCGCGCTTCCGTCATGGACGATGCGTCTGAAACCGACTGAAAAGCGTCTTTCAAAATTCTTTCATGACGCACGTTGGTCACCAGGCTGTCCTTTTGGCTTACCTTGCCTCCGTAGACCAGTTCCTCTATCTGTTCCTCCAGCTGTCTTATTCCCTCACCGGAGGAAACCGAGCTTTCAATGACGAAAGAATTCTTTATCTTTTCTTTCATCTGCTCTTTGGAAACAACCAGTCCCTTGTCTTTCTTGTTCAGCAGGACTATCGTCTTTCTGTCTCCTATATGATTTATTATTTCAAGATCTTCTTCGCGGAGTTCTTCGCTGCCGTCTACCATAAAGATTATGAGGTCGGCGTTGTTGAAAGACTCCTTGCTTTTGCTTATTCCAATCTGCTCTATTACGTCTTCGGTATCATGTATTCCGGCGGTATCTGTCAGAATCACGGGAATGTCTCTTATGGTCAGAGCTTCTTCTATGGTGTCTCTGGTCGTTCCCGGTATATCGGTTACTATAGCTCTGTTTTCACCGATGAGTGCGTTCATCAGTGAGGATTTGCCGACGTTAGGTTTTCCTACTATGGAAATTTTCAGCCCCTCGTTTATTATTCTCCCCGTGCCTGCCGTGCTGAGAAGCTGTTCTATGTCTGATGATACATGTCCCAAATCTGATGAAAGTTTTTCGTAGGTCATCTCTTCGATATCTTCATCAGGATAATCTATGTTGACGGTGAGACTGACGAGGATATCCACCAGTTTTTCTCTTATCTTTTTTATCTTTTCCGAAAAAGCCCCCTCAAGCTGACTCAAGGCTACGTCGAAAGTCTTGTCAGTCTTGGCTCTTATCAGATCTATAACGGCTTCGGCCTGAGTCAAATCAAGCCTGCCGTTTAAAAAAGCCCTCTTTGTAAATTCGCCTCTTTCAGCCAGCCTGGCTCCGCTGGCCAGGACGAGAGCTAATATCTTTCTCAGGGAAACTATGCTGCCGTGGCACTGTATCTCCGCCACGTCCTCAGCGGTATAGGAAAAAGGGCCTTTCATATATGCGGCCATAACTTCGTCTATGACTTTGCCGTCCCTGTAATCGACCACATGGCCGTAGGACAAGACTCGCGGTTCGATGACACGTGATACGGGAACGAATATTTTCTTTAAAATGTCAAGGGACTCGTCTCCGCTTATCCTCACTATTCCTATTCCGCCCTCGCCGGCAGCGGTGGCTATGGCTGCGATGGTATCTTCTCTCATCTTTTCCCTCTTTTCAGTATTCTGCAGCCCGGCGCCCAGCCACAGCTTTTTAATTGCGCCGCGGTCAGCTGACAAGGCTGCCTTAAAAATTACAAAGAGAGCTGCCTCGTTGTGAGACAGCTCCTTTACTCTTACTGTTTCAGCTCAATTATGACCCTTCTGTAAGGATCCTGTCCCTCGCTTCTGGTCACAACTTTAGGGTTGCTCTGAAGCGTTGAGTGAATGACCTTTCTTTCATAAGGATTCATAGGCTCGAGTTTGACGCTTCTTCTGGTCTTTACCACTTTGGATGCAAGTCTCTGTGCCAAAGCTTCCAGAGTCTTTTCTCTCTTTGCCCTGTAATTTTCAGCGTCTATCACCACTCTCATATATTTTTCTCTGTCTTTGTTGACTACGAGACTGGTGAGATACTGGATGGCGTCGAGCGTTTGTCCTCTCTTGCCTATTATAGTTCCGGAATCTTTTCCCTGAATGTTTATATAAAGGGTTTCTTCTCCTTCTTTAGCGGTTATGTCGAGTGAAAGCCCCATCTCGTCTGTAACTTCTCTTAAAAAGTCAAGGGCTATGTGATTCTCGCAGACTTTGAGGTTTTCTTCAGGGATTTCTTTCAAAAGGATGGTGTCTTCTGTTTTTTCATCTCCTGATGCTTCCTTTTCGTTCTGCTTTTTGCTTTCGCTGAATTTGCTTTCGGCAAATTTAGTGTCGTTGAAATCTTTTTTATGTTCTCTATGTTCTTTTTTTGATGTCTCTGCTTTCTTTGGATGAGCCTTTTCTTCAGGTTTCTTTTTCTTTTCGACTCTTACCAAAGCGAGTTTTGAACCTATTCCAAAGAATCCTCTGGACGGTTCTTCTAAAACAGTGACGTCAACTTCGTCTATCGTGAGTTTTAAATCGGCTAAAGCCAGTTGAACGGCTGTGTCGACATCTGTTCCCCACTTTTCAGAAAAATCTGCCATACTTTCTTTTTCCTCCAATGTAACTTATGCCCTTGCCGGTTTCTTTTTAGTCTTTTTCTTTGACTTTGCATCTTCTTTCATTTTCTTTTTAAGCTTAGCAAAGCGTATGTTGTAGAAAATCTGTATGATCTGGCTTCCGGACCAGTAAAGAGCCAGACCGGCAGGGTAGCTTCTGGCCATCAGAAGAATCATGATTGGGAAGATGTATTTCATCATCATCATCATCGGCTTCATCTGCTGGGATGCAGGCGATGAATTCATCTGACTCGTCTGAGAAAAGGCATAAGCTATAAATGTTGCAATTCCAGCTATTATAGGCAATATCCACTTGTCAGGCTGGGCTAAGTCATTAATCCACAGGAATGATTCATGGACCGCCAGCAGCATCTTATCTGAGCCTATGTAGTTCATCGGATTTCTGAAGAGGGTAAACAGACCCATTACAACTATCATCTGAACCAGCATAGGAAGACATCCGCCGTACATGCTTACGCCTTCTTCTTTATAAAACTCCGCCATCTTTTGATTCATCAGAGCTTTATCTTTGCCGTATTTTTGCTGGATTTCGTTCATCTTAGGCTGCAGAGCAGTCATCTTGCCCATAGATTTGATCTGCTTTGCATAAAAAGGATATAAAGCAAGCTTGATGATCAGAGTAAGGATGATTACAGATATACCGTAATTTCCAACCAAGTCATAAAGCCAGCTTAATAGATATCCTAAAGGACTTGCTAAAATTCCCATCAATTTCCTCCATCATTTTAAAGGGTCGTACCCGCCTTCATGCCACGGGTGACACTTTAAAATACGTTTAATTCCTAGGTAGCTACCTTTTATCACTCCGTATTTTTCTAAAGCCTGGATAAAATATGTGGAGCAGGTAGGGTAAAACCGGCAGGTGGACGGAAGAAGAGGCGAAATGAATTTTTGGTAAAATCTGATCATCAAAATCATAATTTTCTTAAAAAATATGCCTATATACTTCATCCCTTTATTACTCCGGTTCTTTTGAAAGCAGAATAGAGAGATTTCTCTACATCTGCCAGGCCCTTGCCGCAAATAGTGTTTCTGGCAATTATTATGAAATCATATCCATCGGGAAGCTTATTGCTTAAGCTTCTGTAGCTTTCTTTCATCAATCGCTTGGCTCTGTTTCTCTTAACACTGTTTCCGACTTTTTTGCTGGCTAAAAACCCTGTTCTGTTATAAGGAAGTCCGTTAAGCCGGTAAAAGAGCACCACATACCTGTCGCCCACTGATTTTCCCTTATTATATACAGCGGAAAATTCGCTGTTTTTTCTCAAAACATTTTTTTTCAGCATTTTAAATCCCTGGGATTTTGATTAAGCAGTAAGTTTTTTTCTTCCTTTTGCTCTTCTTCTCTTTAAAACGTTTCTGCCGTTTTTAGTGCTCATTCTCTTTCTGAAGCCATGTTCTTTCATTCTCTGTCTCTTTTTAGGCTGATAAGTCATTTTCATTTTTAAGGTTCTCCTTTCCGAATTTTCGTCGTATGATCTAAATTCCAATCATACACATATGCCTAAGTATTATAAATGAAAAACAGGCGAATGTCAATGATATTCGCCTGTAATGTTA
>ENA-OURU01003044-OURU01003044.1-human-gut-metagenome-genome-assembly--contig:-NODE-3044-length-14661-cov-6.490757_pt1 | contig 14661 bp, 16 predicted proteins | sample MGYA00242137_ERZ509064 | MGnify/ENA primary metagenome ERZ509064 (study PRJEB26280, sample SAMEA2338777) | human gut metagenome | biome: human gut; feature: human-associated habitat; material: faeces...
AATACTCTAATAGTAGATTTGTCAAGAGTTATTTATGAACTTTTTATTTTTTTTTAAACTTACCTTAGTTTTTTAATTGACTTGTAAACAACCTAATGTTACAATAAAGAAAAAAATAAAAAATGAGGTTTAATTATGTCAGATTATAACGAATTTTATGAGAAAAGTATGAAGGCATTAACAGAATATATTGAAAACAATAAAGAAATTCCAACAGAAAAAGTATGGAACAGACTTGCAGTGGAACAAGATTACTTATCTAGTCAAACAATAGGATATTTAACAGGAATAAAATTTCCAGATTTATGTAAAAAACTTTATAAAGAAGCACAAAAAAAGAAAAAAGGAGAATTAAAAAATGAATATATGGCATGATATAAATAAAGATAGAATTTCTAAAGATAATTTTGTATCAGTAATTGAGATAAATAAAAATTGCAGAAATAAATATGAATTAGATAAAGAGACAGGTATGTTAAAATTGGATAGAATATTATACACATCTACACATTATCCTGCAAATTATGGTTTTATTCCAAGAACTTATGCAGGAGATAATGATCCACTTGATGTTTTGGTTATATGTCAGGAGGAAATTGCGCCTATGACTTTGGTAGAAACTTATCCAATAGGTGTTTTAATAATGACAGACGATAATGAACAAGATGAGAAGATTATAGCAATATGCAAAAAAGATCCATTTTTAAATTGTTATAAAGATATTTCAGAATTGCCTCAAAATTTATTGTCAGAGATAAAACATTTTTTTGAAGTGTACAAGCAATTGGAAGGAAAACAAACGACTGTGGATAAAATGTTAGGTAGAGATGAGGCAGAGAAAATAATACAAAAATCCATAGAAGATTATATTAATAATTTTGAGAAATAACAGAATAACTATATAAAAATGTGGTTCAGGAAGGAATAATATGATAATAGAAAAAATAGTATTTGGGGTATTATCAATTGCACTTTTTACAATATTTTTTCTTAAAATGATAGGAAAAAATAATGCGACATATGTCTATTTATTAGTGGTGCAATTTATAGGTATGTTAATTAGTTTTTTAGAACTAATATTTTCTATAAAACTAAATGCAATAATAAAATTAATATCATATCTATTGGCTATAATCATACCAATTGTAATAATTATTATAGAAAAAATAAAAAAAGTACAATTTCCAGAATTATTTAACTTTATTACAGCAAAAATTTGTATAAAGCTAAATAAAAGTGAAATAGCAAAAAAATATCTTGAAAAAATAATAGAAGAAAACGAAGAAAGTTATATGGCACACAAAATGATAGCACAGATATATGAAGAAGAGGGAAATTATGAGTGGGCAATTGCAGAATATACGAAAGTTATTAGTATAAATTCAAGAGATTATGCCTCAACATATATACTTTCTAAAATTTTAAGTGAGCATGACAAGAAGAATGAAGCAGTTGATTTATTAACAGATTTAGTAAAAATAGTTCCAGAAAATTATAAAGCAGTAGATTTATTAGCAAATATTTATATGGACCAAGAAAAGTATAAAGAAGCCATTAATGTTTATATGAATGCTTTAAAATTTAATGCTACAAATTATGACATTTACTATAATTTAGGCATTGCATATACAATGCTCAATGATTTTCAGAAAGCAAAGGAATTTTATGAAAAAGCGGCAGAACTAAACTCACTTTTATATAATCCCAATTTTAGTTTAGGGCAAATTGCACTTCTATATGGTGATTTAGAAGAGGCTGAGAAATATTTTATGAAAAATGTTCAAAGTGAAGAAAAAGAAGCAGGACCATATTATTATCTAGCACAAATAGCTATGTTAAAAGGAGAGGAAGAAAAAGCTGTAAATTATATTAATTTAGCAATACAAATGGATTATGAAATTTATGAAAAAATAATAAAAGATCCTATCTTTTTTGCTATAAAAGCTAGAATACAGCCAAATTTAGAAAAAACAAAGTTAGAAGCAAAAATGAACGAAAAGGAGAAAAAAGCAAGAGAACATTTGAAAAATACATATATATTAGTTGGTAGACTTAATAATAATGACATAAAAATGATGGAAAATATGAGGAAAGTAAGTAAAGAAAAAGATCAAAGAGAATTAAATTAATTTTAAATATTAAGCCCATATATCAAGTTTGCAAAATTTGCATATAATATATGGGTGATTTTTTTATGAGAAAAATATGTTTAATAGGTGGAGACAAAAGAAATTTGGAACTTGCCAAATTTCTTTTGGAAGATAAAGAAAATAATATATCAATTTTTGCAAATGAAAAGATGAAAGAAGAATTAACCAATAAAAAAATAGAAGATGACGAACTAAAAAATATTATAAAAAAAATAAATAACAACGTAGATTTATGTAACGATAAAAAGAGATTTTATAATAATATCCTAAAAATAAAAGAGATAAATAATAAAAATTATATAAATGAATATAAAAGCAAAATTATAGAATATAAAAGTTTAGAAGAAGGAATAATAAAAAGTGATATAGTTGTTACGGCAGTGCCAATTAGCAAAGATAAATTAACTTTAACAGGAGAATATACGGATTTAAAAATAAGTTTGGAAGATTTTTTTATGAAATTGAAAAATGTCTTTTTAGTTTCGGGCATGGTTCCAGACAAATTTAGCAAAGTTTTAACTGAAAATAATGTAAAAGTTTTGGATTTATTAAAAGATGAGAGCTACATAATTTTTAATGCAAAAATTACTGTTGAAGGAATAATAAAGTATTTAATAGAAAATACAGAGGATACAATTTTCAATAGTAAAATTTTGGTCTTAGGATATGGAAGAATAGGAAAAATTTTATGTAATGTTTTAAAAAGTTTTACAGAAAATATATATTGTATGCCTAACAGTAAAGAAGAGTTAGAATGGTTAAAATCTAATTGTGTGAATTATATATTTGAAGAAAATTTTAATGATTTAAATAAAAATTTAAAAAAAGTTGATAATATTGCTAAAAAAGAATTACATAAATTTTTAGGCAATTTTGAAATAATTATTAATACAATTCCAAGAATAATTTTAAATGAAAAAGAGATTAGTTCTCTTAATAAAAATGTTTTTATACTAGATGTTGCATCAAAACCAGGTGGAATTAATCAGGAAAATGCCATGAAAAATAATATAAATTTTTTATGGAAGTTGGGCATTCCAGCAGAAATATCTGCAAAAGCTTGTGCGAAAAAAATTAAAAATATGATATATGAAAATAATATTACATATATGTTACAATGATATTACATTTGCATTAAAAATTGAAAGCAAATATTGACTTTTTCTATAAAAACGATAAAATTTAAATAATAATATAAGGTTATTTTGACTAAAAAAAGGGGAATTTGTAACTTTAGAAAAAAATACAAGTATTTTTATTATGTTTATGAGAAATATATTAGTGTAAAAGTTTATTTAGACGAAGGAGAAAGAAATGACAAGTTGCTTAGGATTATACGTAGAAAGTAATGTAATTAAATATGCGAAAATTTCAAAAGATCGTGATAACTTAAAAGTAGAGTCATTCGGTTTAAAGTTTTATGACAAATTAGGAGATGCTATAAAGCAAATAATTTCAGAAACATATAGTTTTAAAGTGCCTATAAGTATAAACTTAGCAGACGAAGTGTACAGCTACTTTTATATGTTTAGTATGCTTAATAAAAAGGATTTGAAAAAGGCTATAGAAACAGAATATGAAGCATATTGCACAGAAAAAGGGCTAAATAAAAATGCTGTAGAAACAAGATATGCACTTGTCAATTCTTTAAGTGATAAAGATAGGGTTAAAGTTATACATGTAGCAGCAAACAAAAATAACCTTAATGCAATAGAACAGCAACTTGCAGAAAATAAAATAGCAGCAATTTCTCCTATAGGTATGACAATTGCAAATATTGCTAAAATGAAACAAAAAGAGAATATTGCAATTATAAATATGGAAGACAAAACAACTGTAACTATAATTGTAAATCAAAAAGTTTATAGTGTAGATACAATAGAAAATGGCTCAAGCCAAGTTTTAGATGGAATAAATGCAAAAGAAAATTCTTATTCAAAAGCTTATGAAATTTGTAAAAATTCTACTATTTATACAATGGAAGGACAAGAATTACAAGATACAGAAAATGAGTATTTAGATAACATTATGCCAACATTATATAAAATAGCAGAAAATTCAAAAAAGATAATAGAGAATTCAGCAATAGATATAGATAGAATATATATCACAGGTACATTATCAGTTGTAAATAATATAGATTTATATTTTCAAGAGTTTTTTAACACAGAAAAGTGTGAAATTTTAAAACCATTTTTTATAAAAGATTCCATAAAAGTGAATATAAAAGACTATGTGGAAGTTAATTCAGCTATAGCTATGGCTATGCAAGGACTTGGATATGGTGTTAAAGACATGAACTTTAAAAAGCATAGTATTACAGATAATCTTCCAGAATGGATGACAATAGACCTTGGAAGTCCAAATGCTAATAGTAAAATAGGAAATGGACTAAAAGAATTTTTCTCAGTAGATTGGAAAGCGAAGTTAGATACAACAGAAAAATGGTTATTAAGAGTAGCAGGCGGATTTTTAATACTTGTTTTACTATATACAGGTTTTACAATAGTAATTAATAACCAATACGAACAAAAAACTTTAGAAGCAAATGAAGTAAGACAAGATACAATGACAAAATTAGCAGCAGTAAATTCAGATATAAACTCTGTAAAAGCTAAAACAAATCAATATTTGCAATTAGCAGATAATTTAAGAAGTACAAGTGAAAAAATACAAGATGATCAAAAAAGCAAAAATGCAGTAACTACAATGCTTAGTGAGATAATGTATATAATTCCTAAAGGAGTACAACTTACATCAGTAGAAAATACTACAGGAAGCCATATTGTTATCAATGCACAATCTGAAAAATATGAACAATTAGGTTATTTTAAAGTCAAAATAGCTAATGAAAATATATTAAAAGCAGATACAGTTGTATCAACAATGGGAACAAAAGATGGAAATATGGTTAAAATTGTAATAGAAGGAGATTTACCATGAAGAAATTATTAATTATAATTCTTATAATTTTATTATGTGTGCTGGGATATTTTGCAATATTTAATGGAATTTCAATTGGAAATTTTCAAATATTAAGTGTAAGCCAAATAAAAGAAAAGAATGATAAACTAGATCAAGAAATAAGTGATATAGAAACACAAAGAGTAAGTACTTTTCCATCTAAAACATCAGAATTAGGAAGAGAAACAGATACTATGATGAGTGCGAAGAAAACTTATTTAGATTTAGCAAGTGTAAGTACAGAGGGAGAGCTAAAAGAAGCTAATCAAGAAGAAACTTATTTAATTGAATTTTTATGGACAAGAATGGGAAACCATGCAACAAAAGAAGGAGTAATTGCTAAATTTGAAATAGTTTCAGGAGATACAGGAGACAGTAACTTATATAATATTAACTTTACAATAACAGGACATTATATAGCAATTATAAACTTTGTTTCTGCAATAGAAAATGACAGCAAACTTGGATTTAGAATAGAAAACTTTAAAGTAGTTCCAGGGGGAGATGACCTAACAGCTACATTTGTTGTAAGAAATATAAGGATTAAAAATGAAAAGACGACTACAAGTACTACACAAACGCAGACAACAGACACAACTAATACAACTACAAATACTACAGAAACTACAGTAGATAATACAACTACAACAAATACACAATCATAATTTATGTAGGAGGATAAAATGGTAAAATCAATAATTAAAGAAATTATTATTATGTTATTGTTATGTGTTGCTATATTATTAATACTTGGGGTATTATTTTATGATTACATTCCAAGTAATAAGGTGGTTCCAGGTAAAATAGCATATTCAACTCCAGAAAATATTCAAGAAGAAGTAAATGAAGAAGTAATAGAAGCTAATAAAACTAAAATTACTTATGAAGTAACAGATGCAGATTTAAATATATATAAACAAAGTAACAGTTATGTGCCAGGAAAAAGAGATCCATTTTCTATGGAATCTACTCAAGCAACTGGAAATTCGACTGGAGGAACAACTAATAATAATGGAGAAATTGTGGAAACAAATACGAATTCAGACCCAAACTCAACAGGAACTTTCTTTAATGAAACTGGGAAAAAATAATTAATTTCGGTTATATTTATTAAATATAAATATATACAAAAAATCTAAAGAGAAAGGAGTAAGTAAAATGTTAGAAAAAACAAAAGGACAAGGTGGTATTACACTAGTAGCATTAGTTGTTACAATCGTAGTATTATTAATACTAGCAGGAATAACAATAGCATTAGTATTTGCACAAAATGGTGTGGTAGGAAAAGCACAAGAAGCTGCAGCTAGTTCAAATAAAGGAACAATAGCTGATAACATTCAAGGATATATAGTATCTAAACAAATGGAAGCTTTACAAACAAATAAAGCACCTGGAGATGTTACAGCAGATATGACAACTAAACTTCAAGCTGCTGGAATTACAGTAACTGCTTCAAGTAATACAATTAGTATTGCGGCAGATACAACAGTAACAATAAGTGGAGATATAACATTTGAATTAAATGGACAAACTTATACTTTAAGTACTGGTGGTTATGACACAGGATATCCAGAATTAAAATAAAATATATAGTTTGTTTTTAATATATCTAAAATAAGAAGGGAGAATACAACATGTTAAAGAAAACAAAAGGACAAAGTGGTATTACATTAGTAGCATTAGTTGTTACAATCGTAGTATTATTAATTTTAGCAGGAATAACAATAGCATTAGTATTTGCGCAAAATGGTGTAGTAGGAAAAGCACAAGAAGCTGCTAAAGAATCAAATAAAGGAACAATAGCTGATAACATTCAAGGATATATAGTATCTAGACAAATGGATGCAATTCAAACAGGTACAGCACCTGGAAATGTTACAGAAGATATGACAACTAAACTTCAAGCTGCAGGAATTACAGTAGATGCAGCAACAGGTTCTGGAACAATAACAGTTAATGCAGATACAACTGTAACAATAGCAGGAACAGTAAAATTCACATTAAATGGACAAAGCTATAATTTTACAGCTTATAATAATGGTTATCCAACATTAGAAGCTGCAAGTACTACAGTAGGACCATAATTAATGCATAATATGGCATATGCAAAGTTAATGTATATGCCTTATTTTTTAATATAACAATTAGGAGAAAAAGATGGACATTATTTTATATATACTACTTTTTTGTATGGGAACAGTTTTCGGAAGTTTTTTTACATTAGCAGTTAGTAGAATTCCAATAGGACAGGATATTACACATGAACGTTCTTATTGTCCAAATTGTAACCATAAATTAAGCTTTTTAGATATGATACCTATTTTAAGTTATATATTTTTGGGTGGAAAATGCAGATACTGCAAACAAAAAATAAGAATAAGATATTTAATCTTAGAAGTATTTTCTGGAATAGTATTTGTTTTATTTGCATTGTCTATAAAGTTTAGTATGTATAATTTAAGTGTTAATAATATGGCATATTTAATATTTGGATTATTATATATATCAACATTATTTATTATTGCAGGAATAGATAAAGAAAAAATAAGAATTGAAAAGTCTGTATTATTATTTGGATATATATTAACTACAGCATATATAATTTATCTATATATAGTAGAGCATGATACTAGTATATATAGATATGTTATATATTTATTTGTCGTTCTTATACTTATGCTAATAGATATATTTTATTTAAGGAAAAAAGTAAAAGATAATTATCCTGTAGAAGTGCTACTATTATCAATATTAATGATAGCATTTACATATGAATTACAATATGCAATTACAGTCACTATGACACTGCTTACAATTGCTTTTGTACTAATTTTTTCTAAAATTAAAAATAGAAAAGCAAAAAGTATAAAAACAAAGAAAAATAAAGATATAAAATTACCTATTGGATTTTTCATGTGTGTTTCAAATATAATAGTTTTAATTATAACAAATGCAATTAGCTTTTATGCATAAGGCAGTTGAGGGAAAACTTGGAAGATAATTATGATTTTTCCAACCGAATTGTGCTTTAAGGAAGGAATGTTTGTAAAAATGGATAATGTAAATTTAAAGAAAGTAAATACAAAATCAGAAAGTGGCTTTACATTTACAGACTTAGCTATTGCCATATTTATAATTATGCTTTTTACAGGAACAATAGGTACTATAATGTATCAAATTACAGAGGTAAAATTAAGTACACAACTTTCTGCTGAAGCAACTGTTTGTGCTATACAAATATTAGAAGATATAGATAAAACAGACTATGACCTTATCCAAAATGGAATGGAGAATTCGTATAGAACTAAATTTCAAATACCATCAGGTTTTGCAATAAGAATAGATGTAATAGACTCTGCTTATACTATTGCAGGACAACCTACAAAAAGGGTGGAACTTAGAATAAAATATAAATTTAAAGGAAGAGATGAAGAACTTGCAATAACTAGATATAAAGTTAAAGAAGCTTAAAATTATGAGGGTAGTTTAAGGAAATATTTCATAACTATATGTGCCTTTGAGCAAAGGAGAAAGGAATGGAATTCATGATGAAAAGTCAAAAGGGTGTTACATTAGTTGCATTAGTAATTTATATTATAGTTTTTACAATAGTTATATCAATTTTATCAGTAATATCTAGCTTTTTCTTTTCAAATGTAAATTTTGTAAAAGAGCAAGCAAATTATGCACCTGAATTTAATAAATTTAATATGTTTTTTATACAGGATGTTAAAAATAATAAAAATGTAACAGTGAATAATAATACAATTGAATTTGCAGATGGAACAAGATATGACTTTAATTCAGACCAAAAAGCAATATACAGAAATGGAAAAGCAATAGCAAAAAATATTCAAGTTGCAGTATTTAAACCATCTACAGTAACTATAAGAAACACTACAAAGAATATAGTAAATGTCAATATAGCAATAGGAAAAGCAGGGTCTTTATTTACTAAAGATATAGATTATGTATTAAAATATTGGTAATTAATGGAGTTATACGATATTTATATTTAAAATTAAAATTTTATAGTATAATATTTATTATAAGACTAAACTTAAGAGGAGGATAACCTATGGACGTAAAAAGAAGCCAACCAATAGGAATAGAATTAGTAAGAAGAGGAATTGTTACAGAAGCAGATATAGACAAAGCATTAGACTATCAAAAAAGACACCCAAAAAAGAAGATTGGTGATATATTAGATATTTTAAAATTGTGTGATCCACATATATTAATAGATGCAATAGGTGAAATATTAGAAGAAAGAGCAATATATTTGCAAGAAAATGATATAAAAATAAATGTTTTAGATTATGTGTCTTTAGATATTATAAAAGAAAATAAGGCTATACCTTTTGATATTGTTTCTGGTAGGGTAAAAGTATGTTTTGCAGATACTTCTAATAGAAAATCTACAGATGTAATAAGGCTATTACTTTTAAATAAAGGACTTGTAATGGACCGCTATATTACTTTTGAGAGTAATATAGATAATATAGTAAATTCACTAGAAGGTGTAGTTTCTGACGATATTAATACAAATACAGATGTTTCTGGAATGGTGGATAGTATTATAAAAACAGCTATGGAAAAGAGAGCAAGTGATATACACATAGAGCCAATGGAGAAATTTGTTAGAGTTAGATATAGAATAGATGGACAACTAATTACAGCAGCAACAGTAGATAAAGAAAAACAAGCACAAATAGTAGGTAGATTAAAAGCTATTTCTAACATGCATCAGGAAAAGCAAGAAGCACAAGATGGTAGAATTTTAGCATATCCAGATTACAACATACGTGTATCTTCACAAAAAAATGTTAATGGAGAAAAATTTGTTTTAAGATTATTAAAGAAAAATGAGGATATAAAAAGGTTATTTGAACTTGGATTTCCAGATGACGAGAAATTGGTTAATGACTGTTTTAATAAGAAAAATAGTATTACAGTTGTTGCTGCTCCAACAGGAGAGGGAAAAACAACAACATTATATAGTATTATAGATTATTTAAATAGACCAGAAATAAATATTACAACTATTGAAGACCCAGTAGAAATAAGAATTGATGGATTAAATCAAATAGAGGTAGAAGCCAAAACAACATTCCAAGATTCTTTAAGAACAGTTTTAAGACAAGATCCAGATATAATTTTAGTAGGAGAAATTAGAGATAGAGAAACTGCAGAGATTGCAATGCAAGCAGGTCAAACAGGTCACTATGTATTATCTACAATTCATACAATAGATGCAATAGAAGTTATAACACGACTAAGAAAAATGGGAGTTTCGGATTATGATATATCTAGTACATTAGCAACATCTGTTTCTGAAAGATTAGTAAGAAAAGTATGCCCAAACTGCGCAAGAGAAAGAGAGTTTACTCTACGAGAGAAGGAGATTATAAATAAATTTGCAGAAAAATATGGTTGTAAATTTGATTTAGATAATGCAAAAACATATGACATAGTAGGATGTAAAAAGTGTAATAATACAGGTTACTATGGAAGAATTGGTATATTTGAAGTATTATCTATAACAGATACAATAAGAGAATTAATTACAAGAGGAGCATCAAGCATAGAAATAAGAAAAGCAGCATTAGAAGAAGGATACAGACCTTTAATTATAGACGGAATAGGCAAAGTTATTTCAGGTATAACAACATTAGATGAGCTTAATAACAAATTAGTTATATATTAACAAAAGATAGGGGGAAAAATAATGATAGACATTGACAAAATAATGTATTTAGCAATGAAAAAGGATGCATCAGATATTCACTTAATTGCTGGAATAAAACCAGTAATGAGAGTGAGAAGAGATTTAATAAGTTATGAAGATTTCGATATATTAACAGAAGAAGATATGTGGGAGATATATGACTATTTTGTTAGAGGAAATGTTGATAAAGATAGAGTATTTAAGGAAACCAAAAGATTAGATTCTTCTTTTGTATTTTCAGATATACGTTTAAGAGTAAATATTTCACTTTCAAATGAAATCCCTGTAGTAACTCTAAGGCTTATAAAAAATCAATTACCATCATATGAATCATTAGGAGTACCAGATATAGTAAGAAGAATGATGTACCAACCACAAGGACTTATACTTGTAACTGGTAAAACTAACTCTGGAAAGACAACAACTTTAAATGCTTTAATTAATGAAATTAATGAAAATCAAAATAAAAAAATATTGACATTAGAAAGTCCAATAGAGTATAAACATAAATGTAAAAAGTCAATTATTGTACAAAAAGAAGTTGGAGTTGGACAAGACTGCTTAACATACAGCAGTGGAGTAAAGAACTCTTTAAGAGAGGACTGTGACATATTAGTTATAGGTGAGATTCGTGATAAAGAAACAATGGATGCAGCTATAGAAACAGCCGAAGCAGGTCATTTAGTAATAGGAACACTTCATACAAAATCTTGTGCAGAAACAATAGACAGAATGATAAACTTTTATGACATAAGAGATCAACAAACTATAAAGTTCTTAATAGCTTCTTTATTAAAATTGGTTGTATCTCAAAGATTATTACCTGGAAGGTCTGGAGAATTAGTTCTAGTTCCGGAAGTAATGGTTGTAGATAACATTGTATCAGGTATAATTAGAAAAGATAAAATAAGCGTTTCTGAAATAGAAGATGCTATACAAAGTAATTCTGAAAAAGGCAGTATTGGTTTAATAAATTCGTTAGCAGAGCTATTTACAAAAGATAAAATTACATTAGAGCAAGCTAAAGCTCAAATAGAAGAAAAGAATATAGAAGTATTAAATAGGACTATAATGCAGTTGAAAATAAAAAAAGAAAATAGAAGGCAACAAAATGACAACTAGAAAGGAGGTTTTTAAATGCCAGAATATGTTTATAGAGCTGTAACCGAAAAAGGACAAATAGTAAGAAATAGGGTAGAAGATGTAAGTAAAAATACATTAATAAAAAGACTGAAAAGTAATAATTTGCTACCAATTAGTGTTTCGCAGGTAGGTTATAGGAGTGCTAAAAAGCATAAAAGTAAGAAGAGAAATGTAACAGATATAGATGATATTATGAAAATGGCAAACTCAGCCGATGTAATGCAAGGTAGAAGAGCTAGAGACCAAAAGTTATCTGAAAAGGTAAGTCTTGCTTTATCTCTTGAAGAAAGAATAACGGAAAGAGATGTAAGAATTTTTACACAGAACTTTTTCTTATTAAAGAAAGCTAATTTTAATAACATACATGCATTAAATACTTTAATACAAAGTACAGAAAACATGTCTTTTAGAGGTGTATTAGAAGATATTCTAGCAGGCGTTGAGGCTGGTGAATATATGTATACAACAATGGAATATTATGCAGATGTATTTCCATATATATATATTAATATGATAAAAGTAGGGGAATTATCTGGATCTCTTACTCAGTCATTACAACAGGCTGTAAAATATTTGGATGATACAAGTTCAAGGAATAGAAAATTAAAAGCAATTTTAATACCAAACTTAGTTCAATTTATAGCAATTATAGTTTTGCTATTTGTAGGTACAATTTATGTATTACCTTTGATACAAGATGTATTTGAGCAAGTTGGCTCAAGTATGAAACTTCCAGATATCACATTATGGTTTATGGATTTTGTAGATATTATTATGGCATATTGGTATGTTCCAGTAATAATTATAGCAGCGATTGCAGCAGGTATATTCTGGTATATAAATACTCCAAGAGGGAGATATAATTTTGACTATTTTAAATATAAGATGCCAATATTCGGTTCACTAATATATGCTATAGACTTTTCAAGATTAATGAGAGCAATGCTTTTAAATTTACAAAATGGTATGAGAATACAAGAGTCACTAGAGGTTTCTAAGTCTGTAGTAAAAAATTATGTTATGCTATCTATAATAGAATCATCTATAAATAATATTTTAATAGGTGGCTCATGGATAGAACCATTTGAAAATTCTGGTTTATCATCTGCAATGGAAACAGAGATGTTAAAAATAGGTATGCAAACAGACTTGTCTGAAATGATGGCAAAATTGCTAGACTATATGGATATAGATATAGACAACAAGATGCAAAAGATAATGAAAGTATTACCAGAAATTTCATATGCATTTGTCGGAGCAATATTAATTTTCTTAGTAGTTGTAGTGTTAGTTCCATGTATCCAATTGTATATGGGTAACTGGTTAATAGACGCAATGGGAGTGTAAAAATGACTTTAAATTTATAAATAATTATAAATAATATATCCCCTAAATGATAGATTTGTCTAAAATTTGGGGGATATATTATTTGTAGACTTTTATAAAAACTATATAAAAATTAAAAAAGTTTAAATTTAAGAAGAGTCATTAAAAAGTTAAATATTATTTTTAATTTAATGTAATACTATTAAATTTAGTTTTAGGATATGCAAAACTTATGATATAATATAATTGAAAATAATACATTATATAAAATAAAAATAGAAATATATATAATAAAGTAGATATTAATTATAAGAGGAGAGTTTATGAAAATAGGTATAGATATAGGTGGAAGTCATATTGCTATTGCTTTAGTAAATGCAGAAGGAAAGATTATAGAAAAAAATGAAACAGACATAGAAGATATAGAAAATGTAGAAATATTTATCGAAAAATATATTATGAAAAATATTCATAATATGGTACCACAAAACGAAATAGAATTAATTGGAATTGCATCTCCAGGTACACCTAAAGATGGAAAGATATTTTCTATGTACAATTTAGGAATTAGTGAATTAGATATAGCAAAAATGATACAAAAATACTATAATATTCCAATAAGTATACGCAATGATGGAAAATGCTCAGCTTTAGCAGAAAAAGAGTTTGGAAGTTTAAAAAACTATGATGACTGTATATTTTTATGCTTAGGAACAGGTATAGGAGCAGGAATATTTTTAAATGGTAAGCTTTTAGAGACAAAAAGAGCTCCTGGTTTTGAAATAGGTCATATGGTTATAAATAAAAATGGAATAAGGTGTAATTGCGGAAAAATTGGATGTTTTGAAACATATTGCTCAATGAAAAGATTTAAGGATAATGCAAAGGAAATTTTGAAAATAAATTCAGAAATATCTTCAGTAGAGTTGCTTAATATTATAGAAAAAAGAAAAGATGAAGAAGAAGTTAAAGTTCTAGTAGATGAGTATATAGAAAATTTAATTATAGGATTTTCTAATTTAATAGATATGTTTGAGCCAGAAGCAATATCACTTGGAGGAAGTTTTGTATATTTTAGAGACATCTTTTATGATAAGTTAGTAAGTGAATTTAATAAGAAAAAATATTATTTTAACAAAGATATAAAAACAGAGATAAAGCTTGCTATGCTTGGAAATGATGCAGGAATAATTGGGGCAACAATAAATTAGGATAGAATTTTCATAAATAAACGTTAAATGAAAGGTTAAAGGTATTTTATTAAAATACAGCGACTTTTCACTTTTAACCTTTCACATTTCACTTTTTTCTATGCTTCGTGTACATTCTTACGAATCGATGGGAACTTTC
>ENA-OURU01003058-OURU01003058.1-human-gut-metagenome-genome-assembly--contig:-NODE-3058-length-14593-cov-8.767368_pt1 | contig 14593 bp, 15 predicted proteins | sample MGYA00242137_ERZ509064 | MGnify/ENA primary metagenome ERZ509064 (study PRJEB26280, sample SAMEA2338777) | human gut metagenome | biome: human gut; feature: human-associated habitat; material: faeces...
GTTTCGATACTCCGCATCCGGCTCTCCCGGATGCAGGAACAAGATTAATGCAAATAAGAGAAAATGCAAGGGGAATTTTGGGGCCGCAGTCAGATGGTTGACATTGGGTTTGTGGATTTTAGTGAAGTATGGTTTTTTTTATTTTTCGATGCTTGTCATTTCAAAAATCATCTTCTAATATAATAACGTTTTGAATCATTGAAAGCAAAGAAGATGTCCGGAGTAGAACTGGTTAAAGTAAAAGATATTGATGACGGGATGCGCCTGAACCGCTGGTTTATGAAATATTATCCCAAATTGTCCCTCGGGCATTTGCAAAAATTACTCCGTACCAAGCAGATTAAGGTTGACGGCAAAAAGGCCGAAACTTCTTTGAAGCTTGCAGCCGGGCAGGAAGTTCGGATTCCGCCGCTTAACCTCGAAGAAGCGTACCCCCACCTCCGGGCAGCGGGGGCGGTTTCCAAAAAAGATGCCGAATTTGCCCTTTCGCTGGTCATTTATAAAGATGACAATGTTTTGGTTTTGAATAAGCCTTCGGGGATTGCGGTTCAGGGCGGGACAAATACTTCTTTTCATATTGACGGGCTGTTGGAAGCTCTGAAGTTCGGTTTGGAAGAAAGGCCGCGTCTGGTTCACCGGATTGACAAAGACACCAGCGGGATTTTGGTTTTGGCGCGCAATCGCAAAACTGCCGATAATCTGACGCGGGCGTTTCGCGAGCATCGTCTGCAAAAAACGTATTTGGCGCTGGTTCGCGGCTGCCCCAAAAAACAGTCCGGGGAGATTAAGGCGCCGCTTGAAAAAGTCGGCGAAAAGATGACAGTCAGCGATGCCGGGAAGCCGGCGGTAACCGAATATGAAGTTTTGGATGAAGTCGGAGACAAGTTTGCGCTGGTCGCCGCATCGCCGTTGACCGGGCGGACGCATCAGATTCGGGCGCATTTGGAATATATCGGAACGCCGATTGTCGGAGATGCACGTTATTATGGCGCCGAGCGCCAGCGTTTTGCCGATTTGGCGGACAAGTTGCATCTGCATGCATACAAAATTGATTTATCGGTATTATATAATAAGCCAAAGGTCATAAAGGCTCCTCTGCCGGAGCATTTTAAACAGAGTTTCAACCATCTCGGAATCAGTTTTAAGGAGTAGAACATGGCTAAGTTTTTTAAAATTCTGCTGACGGCGGTTATCGTTTTGTTGTTGGTTGCCGTTGTGGGCGGTTATATTTTTATCAATACTTTTGATTTTAATAAATATAAAGGCTATGTGACCGAATTAGCCTCCAAAGAACTGGGGCGCAAGCTGGCAATTAACGGCGATGCCAGCGTGGGGATTTCGCTGGTGCCGACCATTGTGCTCGAAGATGTGGAGCTGGCCAACGCGTCATGGGCTTCGGCGCCGCAGATGGTGAAAGTTGAAAAGTTGGAAGTTCGGTTTTCGCTGCTGCCGCTTTTGAAAAAGCAGATTGAGATTGACAATATCAACCTGGTCAAGCCGCAGATTTATCTGGAAACGGCCAAAAACGGCGAACAGAACTGGGTTTTCAAAGTCCCGGCCGAAAATGAAAAAGAACGCGCGGCGGCTGTTGCCGAGGTGATGTCCAAACATCCGCAGGAGAGCAAAGAAATCAATTCTGCCGGCGTGGTTCTGGCGGGGCTGGTTGCCAAAAGCGTAACCATTGAAGACGGTTTGGTGGTTTATAACGATAAGGGCAGCAAAACCGAAGTCAAGATTAATTCCGTGGCGTTGTCTTTGCCGGGAATGGATGAAAAGATCAACTTAAGTTTTGATGTGTTGCTGAACAGCCAGCAGATTAAAGGTTCGGCAGTTGCAGGTTCTCTCAATAATTTTCTGAACAGTCCGGCATCTTATCCGCTGAATTTGGCAGTTAAGGCGTACGGCGTCGATGTGAGCCTGGACGGCGTTTTGAGCAATATGCTCAACAATTTGTCATATAATTTTAAGACCAATGTTTATAATCCGGCCGGAAATTTCGGGGCGCCGGAAACGACTTTGATTGCTCAGGTGAGCGGCGATTTGAAAAAGGTTTTGGCGGATATTTCTTCGCTGAACGTGGTTAATAATCTGGTTACCGGCAAAGTCAGCGCCGATGTCGCGTCCGGCGTTCCGTATATCAACGCCGATTTGAAGAGTTCAAAATTTGATTTGACCGTGTTTAACCAAAACAGCAACATGGCATGGAATATGCCGGAATTGATTGCTTCGGCTCAGGCCAGCGCTCTGGTGCCGGATATACGGATTCCGTTTGCGGTTTTGAAACAGGTGAACGCCGATGTCAAATTGTCAATTGGCACTTTGATTATTGACAAAGGAATGCAGGCCGACAATGTTAAAATGGCGGCCAGTCTGAAAAACGGCATGCTGAATGTCAATCCGCTGCAGCTCGGTTTCGGCGGCGGCGAGGCTGACGCTTCCTTGCAGGCGAATGCTGCGGCGCAGAGCATGGTTTTGAAGTTGACCGGGAAAAATTTGCAATTGCAGAAAATACATCAGGAATTTCAGATTTCCGGAGCCAACGATTTTGGTATTTCTTCCGGCGGCAATCTGGATTTGGACATTAACCTCAAAGGCAGCGGAGCGACGCTGCGGCAGCTGGTCAACAATCTCAGCGGGCAGGCGATTGTCATTGTCAACAAGTCGGTTATTCAGACCGGCAAGCTGAATTTTTTGACCGGAAATTTTGTATCCCAGTTGTTGGATGTTTTGGGAATTAAGCGAAATGCTTCCAAAAAAATTGATTTGAATTGCGCCGTGGTGCGCAGCGATATCGGCAGCGGCAAGGCTGTTTTTCCGAAGGGAATTGCAGTCAGCGCCAAACAGATGACGGTTGTCAGCGACGGAAGCATTAATCTGGCTAATGATAAAATTGATTTCAGCATCAAACCGAATATCACAGATGTAAATGTGGTGCAGGCGATTGCTTCTTTTATCAAGGTCAAAGGCACGCTGGAAAATCCGAAGATTGCCATTGATGACAAGACGGCGGCCAAAGCGATTATCGGCGTGGCGGCAACCGGCGGGACGGCTTATTTGGGGTCGCAGCTGCTGGAAGTTGACAGTTCTCCCTGCTATACGGCGTTGAAGGGGACCGCCTATCAGGATCGTTTCCCGGCTCCGAGCGGCGTGGCCGCCACAACCCGGAACGTGTATCAAGATGCCGAAAAGCAGATTGGCAGCGGTATTAAGGATTTGAAAAATACTGCCAAGGACATCATCGGCATTTTCAAAAAATAAATCAGGTTTGAACGGAGTTAAAAATGAACTTATATCTTGAAAAAACAGCCAAAGAAATTGGCAAAAACCGTGAGGAGGTTGTTAACCGTCTGGTGCGGTTTGCATTGACGGATATGTTGCTCTTTTGGGGGCAGAACAAAGATTTGGTGGAAAAACAGGAGAAAATCTGGGGGCCGCTTTTGGAGTGGGCCAGTTATGAGCTGAATACCAAATTCATCAAAACACAGGGTCTTGATGTTCCCGAGCAGGAAAAAACTTCCGGGCATCGTCTGAAGCTGTTTTTGGAAAGTTTGTCGGATAAGGAGCTGGCGGCTTTTTATGTGGCGGCGTTGAATATGAAGTCTGTTCTTTTGGCGGCGGCTTTGGTCAAAGGCCGTATAAATGCCCAAGAGGCTTTTGAGGCTGCTTATCTTGAGGAATTGTGGCAGGCGGAAAACTGGGGCGTGGAAGCCGAAGCCGAAAAACGCCGCGGAGAAATTCGGCAGGAATTGGTTGAAATTGAGGAATTTCTTAAAAAATAAATGGATAAGGAAGTTTACATCAAAATTGAAGGCCGGGTGCAGGGAATCGGCTTCCGTTATTGGGCGGTCAAAACGGCCGAAAATATCGGCGGGATTTCCGGCTGGGTACGCAATGCGCCTGACGGCAGCGTCGAAATCCTAATGTCGGGGGAAGAAGAAAAGATAGACGCCATGATTTTGGCTTGTCATAAAGGTCCTTCCTTATCCCGTGTCGATCGTGTTTCTTTTATCATTGGGCGAGCCAGTTCATTTTTGCCGCCGATAGAGGAGGGGAAGTTTATCCGCTCCTGGTAAAAAAACTCGTATTTTGGGTCAGTAGAGCGGTTTTAGCGGGTCTCGAAAAATTGATCTCGCAAGCTCGCTCGTCACGTAAGGCTCTGTCTGCGCACGATGTGCTTGCCAATCGCCAACTATCGACTACATGAGCTCATCTACACTAAAATTTTTCTCGCCCTAAAAACTACTCTACTAACCTCAAACTCCAAGTTTTTTAGTGTCTTGTGGTCGTCTAATACAGAAATGTCGGATATTTTGCTCCAATCGTGCATTTCTGTATACACTCAGTTGCAAAATTTCTAATTTCTTATTATACGACTTACATATCGCAATTTTAATAAAAGTTCATCTCGTGGGCAACTCATACAGCTTTTGCGAGTTTGGTTCGCTTAGCAATTTGTTTCAGCAATTTTCCCTAGACCTATGGGCAGGGTGAAAATTTTGCCGAGGCGATTATATCAGTCGCAGTTCAAACTGTTAAGGGAGGCTTTGAGATGCGCGTTGAAAAGACCAAAGAAAATCTGCAGCGGTGTTTATGCATGAGCTGTCCGTCATACACCATGGGCTGCAAGCTGAAGAATATGCCGGAAAATCTGGTTAAAATGTTTGAGGATTTTGAACAACTGGATCATTTTGAGAGCATGTATTGCGCGTTTGATAAAAGTCATTGCATTGAGCATGACAAGGGCTGCATATGTTCCAAGTGTCAAAACTATAAGGATTATAATCTTCATAACGAAGATTACTGTCTTAAAACCGGTGGTATATAAACCGGACAAACTTAGTTAATACCCTGCTTTTGCAGGGTTTTATATTTTTAAATGCTTTGTTTGAAAGTTATATAGCCAAAGATTTTAAAAATTGGCACAGCGATTGCATAATGTTTGGCAAGAGAAAATTATCCAAGCTATTGGGGAGAATAAAATGGATAATACCAAATATGTTGCGTTATCGCGCCAAATGGGGTTGTGGAAACAAATGGACATTGTTTCCAATAATATGGCGAATATGAACACTTCCGGTTATAAGCAGGATGAGGCCGTTTTCAGTTCTTATATCGTTAAGACGCAAAATGCGGCCGGTTTTGGCAAGGTTCCGGTTTTCTTTACTCAGGATTACGGCGTTTTTAAGGATTTTCAGGAAGGTATTTTTCAGGAAACGGGAAATCAGCTGGATGTTGCCATTCAGGGAGAAGGCTTTTTTGCCATAGAAACGCCGCGGGGCGAGCTTTATACCCGCAAAGGGCAGTTTGCCTTGGATTATGAGGGAAAGATTGTTACCAAAGAAGGCGATGTTTTGCTTTCAGAAAACAATGAGCCGTTTTTTCTGGCTCCGGGGGAAAAGGAAATCAGTATCAGCGAAAGCGGCGAAGTTTCAACTGAAAACGGGTCTATCGGACGCATCAAAATCGTTAATTTTGCAGACAATCAGAAACTTGAAAAAGTAGGCGGCACCATGTTTGCCAATACCGCCGGAAATTTGATGACATCGGGAACAGCCGGTGTCCGGGTTATGCAGCGGATGGTTGAGAAGTCGAACGTGGAGCCGATTGTCGAGATGAGCAAGATGATTAAGCTGCAACGCTCGTACGAATATGTTCAACAGATGATTGATGAAGAACATGAGCGGGTATCCAATACAATCAGCACTTATGCGCAACTGGCATAGTTAAAGAGGGGAAAAAAGATGAGATCATTAAATATCGGCGCCACCGGAATGCTGGCACAACAGACTAACGTAGATGTTATTTCCAATAATATCGCCAACATGAACACGACGGCTTATTGCAAGCGTCGGGCCGAGTTTACCGATTTGTTATATCAAAATATCATCCGTCCGGGGTCTACGTCTTCGGCATCGCAGACGATTGTGCCTTCCGGCATTCAGCTGGGGCTGGGCGTCAGGACTGCGGCGGTTTACAGAATTACAGAAGGCGGCGGCCTGACCAATACCGGAAATACGCTTGACCTGGCTTTGCGCGGCCGCGGGTATTTTCAGGTCGAACTGCCAGAAGGCAAAGGTACGGCTTACACCCGTGACGGGGCGTTCCAAAGAAACGGAGACGGTGTAATTGTAACTCATGACGGTTACACCGTTCAGCCAGAAATTACCATTCCCGATGATGCGATTGAGATTTATGTCAACAGCTCGGGCGAGGTTTGGGTCAAACAAGACGGCGAAACCGATGAGGTTAACGTCGGGCAGCTGGAATTGGCGGCTTTTCCGAATGAAGCCGGTTTGGAAGCTATGGGCGATAACCTGCTTTTGGAGACGGAAGCTTCCGGAGCGCCGATTTTGGATAATCCGGATACGGAAGGTTTTGGTTCGGTGCTGCAGGGATATTTGGAAACTTCAAATGTCAATCCGGTTGCGGAAATTACCGAATTGGTTTCGGCGCAGCGTGCCTATGAAATGAATTCTAAAATTATTTCCACCTCCGATCAGATGCTGAGCACGATTAATCAGTTGAAATAGGGTGAGACAAAAGGCAGGTCGAATGTTTAAACGGTGGGGAATTTTGTTAATCGGAGGCTGTTTGTGGACGGTTGCGCCGGCGGCAGCAGAAACAAAATATGCGCAGGAGGCAGATTTTGCCCGGGCGCTGCAGCGGGAATTTGTGGAGCAGGTCGGCGACGAGGAGGTCGATTGGGAGTTCTTTGGGGGCCAGACCAGTTTTGCCGTTGAGGACGCTTCTCAAATCAAGATTATGATTTCCAAGTCCAAATTTGACGAACTGCAAAATAAATTCAGCGCGACGGCGGAAGTTTTTGCCGACGGCAAGCCGGTAGCGGCAACCCAGCTGCAGGGAAAATATTATGTATTGGGCGAAGTTTGGGTGCCGGCACGGAATATTAACAAAAGCGAAGTTATTACGCCGGAGATGCTTAAGACGATTAAGGTTCGCATGAACCGGATAAAGCCGGCCAATCTGGTGGAGGCATCTTCTCTGGTCGGGCGCGAAGCCAAGCGGACTCTGCGGGAAGGCAAAATTGTCAATGACAAGGATGTCGGCAAGGTTATTTTGGTTAAAAAGGGCGAGATTGTCACTTCGGTCTATCGGACCCCGAAAATGCAGATTTCCGCTAAAGTAGAGGCTTTGGAGGAAGGAGGCAAGGGTGATAAAATCGAAGTGCGCAATGTTAACAGCAAAAAGGTTTTATTTGCCGAAGTGGTTGATGCCGATACGGTTATGGTGGAAATGCAATAAGCAAAGGTGAGCAAGATGGATGAAAAGATGAAAAGATTTAAGCTTTTGGGCGCATCGCTGCTGATGGCTACTGCCTTATCGGGTTGCGGAACTTGGGATCGCCTTAAAAATGTCGGCAAACATCCGGAACTGACGCCGATTGAGAATCCGGTCGAGGTGCCGGGCTATCAGGCCGTTTCCTTGCCGATGCCGGAGAAGGTTGAGGCCAAACCGGGAGCGAATTCTTTGTGGAAGCCCGGGTCAGCCGGATTTTTCAAAGACCAGCGGGCGCAGAAGGTCGGTGATATTATTACGGTCAAGGTTTCGGCCAAAGACAACGCCCTGATGGAGAATGAAACAGAACAGAATCGCGATGACAATAAGGATTCAATGGGTGTCAGCTCTTTCCTCGGCTATGAATCCCATTTGGGCGATTATCTGCCTGATGCGGTTCAACCGGCCAATTTGATTGACGTTACGTCTAACCGGGAGATTTCCGGCGACGGCAAGATTGACCGTAAGGAAAAGATTGAAATGACTATGGCGGCGATTGTGACTCAGGTTTTGCCCAACGGCAATCTGGTGATTGAGGGAACGCAGGAGATCCGGGTTAATTATGAATTGCGGCAGTTGACTGTCCGCGGCGTTATCCGCCGGGCGGATATTCAGTCCGACAATACTATCGAATCGAGCAAAATTGCCGAGTTGCGTGTTTCTTACGGCGGCAAGGGCGTTATTTCCGACGTTCAGCAGCCGCGTTATGGGCGCCAGCTGATTGATATTTTGGCGCCGTTCTAAAAGTTTCCCCTATTATTATGTTGGCAATGATGGAAAAATCTCCCCAATTTTTTTCCAATAAGCCGATTGCCAGAAGGGCGGTCATGTTATGCCAGAAAGGCTGTTCATCCGGCCTGTTTTTCACTCCCCAAGAAAAACGGGCCTTTTTTATTTATTGTGGATAGATTATTTTTTTGATGGTTTAAAATCATATTCTATGGATTATATTTGACTCAGATTTTTCAAATGAGAGGGGGTTATTTGTATGAAAGATAACATCGATCAGATTAAGCAGGCAGAAGTAGAAGCCGAGATTTTCCTTAAGTATGCATTGGCTTTGTCAAAAGCTTCGACCAGCGACGATGATACTGAAAAGTTGATTGCGCTGGATAATAACCTCAAATTGTGGGTTGAGATTGAAACTTCGCTGAAGGATGCCAAGAATCTGCTTTCTCAGGATATTAAAGACAATTTGATGCAGTTGTCAAAGTTTGTGGAAAGAATTACCTTGTCCAAAGGGGTTAAGATGTCCAAGACTGATTTTGATTGTCTGGTAAACATTAATATGCAGATTTCGGAAGGCCTGTTGGAAGCGGTCAAGAATTCGCTGGCCCGTGAGGAGGCTTTTTCGCTTTTGAAATGCGCGATTGATATTTCGACCGCCCGCGAAAACAATAATGCCGGCGAATTGGTCAGCGCTTTGGATAATAATCTTAAGCTCTGGGTTTATATCAAGACTTTGGCCGGTTCTACCGGTACCAAGCTGCCGGAAGAGACAAAGTCAAATCTGATTAAGCTGGCTGATTATGTTTCGGCCAAAACGATTGAGGTCGGGCAGAATATTGAAAATGCCAATCCCAAGACAATCGACAGCATGATTATGACGAATTTGCAGATTTCGGAAGGGTTGATGAGCCGCCGCTCTGCATAGTCCGATTTGGTGGGGAATAAAGGGGCGGATTTTCCGTCCCTTTTTGTTGTGAAATATAAAGTAATTTGACATTTTGCCTAAAAAGAAGTATGTAAAATTTTGATTGTATGTTGTAAATTACGGAAGAAATATGGCGATAGGCGAAGAAGCCGAAAGACGGATTTCGGCAGAGAAAGTTTTAAGAGATGCCCTGGGATATGTCAGGCGGCAATGGAAGGCAATGCTTTTGTTTACTGCAGCGGCTTGGGGGCTGACATTGCTGTCAATTAAAGCCGGCGGAATTGAAGGGTATGGCTTTTGGCCGGTACTGGTTGCCTTGTATTTGCTGGAAAGTGTTTTTTTTCGGTTTTATTTTGCAAAGAGGCCATATTTGCAATGGCGGCCGATTGCCGTTTCGTTGATCCCTTCCGTAAAGGTAATGTTTTTGGCGGCGGTTTTTGCGGTATTGCTTTCTTTATTGCCGTTTGTTCCGTTGTTGTTGGGAATCCCTTATTTTGAAGAATATATGAATTCGTTGGCTTATGCCGATGACTATTTGAGCTTTTTGCAACGCTATATGCAGGATGTACCGTTGGTTGACGTTGGTCTGAATGCGGTTTTGATTTTGGTTTCGCCGTTTATTTTGTTTCGGCCGATGCTGGCTTGGATTGCCGCGGTTTTGGGGCGGCGCGGATCTTTGCGTTTGGCATGGCGCAAAAGCAAAGGAAACTATCGGCCGTTTGTTTTGCTGGGGGCGGTGTTGTTGATTCCGCTGATGATCTTGTATCATATCGGTATGTCGGTTCCGGAGGTTCGCTTTTATACCGATCTTTTATCGGTTCCGCTGATGATGTATTTGAATGTGGTTTTGGCCGGGATTTATGACTGGTTTTATCAGGATTGAAAAAAAGCCGCATTAAGCGGCTTTTTTAATAGTCAAACAGAGGGTATTCCAATCCTCCGGGGAGGTTATAATGCCACCATTCGTGCGGAATGCTTTGCAGTCCGATGCTTTCCATGAGTTCCTTAAGCTGTTGACGGTTGCCGATTTCGGTTTTGAGTTCCGGCGCTTCATAATCATGGCGGGCTTTTTTGAGTTGTTCGGCAAGTTTTTCGGTTTTTCCCTGTTGGGCTTCTTGGGCAATCTGCGCTTCATAGGCATCGACTCTGGTCGGGTAGGCCAGTTCTTGTCCGTCTGGGGAGCACAGGCAGACGTCAACGGCTGTTCCGTGGCAGTGCTGGGATTTTTCCGGTTCTAAGGCAAAGAAACCCTTAATCGGAATAATTTCTGTCAGTATGCGGTGAGCAATGACCGGGCGGCCGGCATCGCAGATTTTCATTTTAAGGTTGAGCCGTTCCAGGGTTGGTATGGCTTTTTGCAAAACGTTCCACATGTCACGGTGAACAAACGCCCGGTTGCCGAGGCCAATTTCGGCATATACCGCCCGTCCGGTCATGTTGTTGTTCAGTCCGGCGTACATCATATCGATAATGAAAGGTTCGCCCCGGATTTCGGTATAGGTGTCGGGAATCATCCGATTAACTCCAAAAATTCGTCTTCACTCAAAATTTTTATACCGAGTTCGGCTGCTTTGGCCGCTTTGGAACCGGCGTCGGTGCCAATGACGACATAATCGGTGTTTTTGGAAACCGAACCGGCAACCTTGGCACCGAGGCTTTGGGCTTTGGCTTTGGCTTCCAAGCGGGTCATTCTTTCCAGCGTGCCGGTAAAGACGACGGTTTTTCCGGTCAGCGGCGAATCGTGTCGGGCGGTGTCGACATATGGTTCGACATTAACTTGGGACAACAGGTCGCGAATGGTTTGACGATTGTGTTCTTCGGCAAAAAATTCGACAATGTCTTTGGCCATGGCACCGCCGATGCCGTCAATCGAAACCAGTTTGGCGGTGTCTTTATTGACCATTTCGGTCATAAAAGCTTCAAACGTTCCGTAATTTTGAGCCAGTAATAAAGCCGTTGCCGCACCGACCTGGCGGATTCCCAAAGCATATATAAAACGGGGAAGACTGATAGTTCGTTTGCTGTTGATGGCCTTAAACAGGTTTTCCACCGATTTTTTGCCCCAGCCTTCGCGGTTTTGCAAGCGGAAAGAATTGGGAACTTCCGGTGCGAAGAGGTCGATAAGTTCCGGCTGGTTGCGTTGTTCAATGGTAAAGATGTCCGCCGGGTTTTTGATGATATTGTCTTTGTAAAACTCTTCAATGACTTTGCTGCCGAGGCCTTCAATGTCAAAAGCTTCGCGAGAAACAAAATGCTTGAGGCGCTCAATAGCCTGTGCCGGGCAGGTGAGGCCGCCGGTACATCTTCTGACGGCCTCGTCTTCTTCGCGTATGGCATGGGCACCGCATTCAGGGCAAAGGTGCGGAAATTCGAATTCGATCGAATCCGGCGAACGTTTTTCTTTGATGACCTCAACAACCTGAGGGATTACGTCACCGGCGCGCTGGATTATAACCGAATCGCCAATGCGGATGTCTTTGCGCCGGATTTCGTCTTCATTATGCAGCGTGGCGTGGGAAACGATGACGCCGCCGACATTTACCGGTTCCAGATCGGCTACCGGTGTCAGAGCACCGGTCCGCCCGACCTGGATGCGGATGTTGTTGATAGTGGTGATGGCTTGTTCGGCCGGGAATTTGTGGGCGATTGCCCAACGCGGCGTCCGAGTCAAAAAGCCCAGCCGTTCCTGCAGGGCAATGGAGTTAACCTTGTAAACCATGCCGTCAATGTCATAAGGAAGAGAAGCGCGCAGTTCCATAATGCGGGCAAAGCTTTGTTCGATTTCGTCAAGCGTTTTGCAGAGGCGGTTTAGCGGGTTGACCGGGAATCCCCAGTTTCTCAGATGGGTGAAGAAATCTTCCTGCGATTCCCAAACGCGTTCCGAGACTTCTCCCCAGGTATAGGCGAAGATGCTCAGGTTGCGCTCGGCCGTAATGCGGGAGTCAAGCTGCCGCAGCGAACCGGCGGCGGCGTTGCGGGGATTGGCGAAGGTTTTTTTGCCTTCGGCCTGATATTTTTGATTCAGGGCCAGAAAGTCGGTTTTGGACATGTAAACTTCACCGCGGATTTCGAGGATATCGGGAACCGGCCCCTTAATTTCTACGGGCAGGGAACGGATCGTGCGCAGGTTGGCGGTGATGTCTTCTCCAGTCGTGCCGTCGCCGCGGGTTGCGCCCTGAACGAATTTGCCTTTTTCATAACGGGCGGCAAACGACAGGCCGTCAATTTTGGGCTCGCACATGAAGGCCGGCGTTTCGGTCGTATTGAGAAAGCGCTTGACGCCCATTACAAAATCGTCAAGCTCTTCAACCGAAAAAATATCACCCAACGAAAGCATCGGAAAGCGGTGGCTGATTTTGCCGAACTCGCTTTTTATCGGCGCGCCGATCCGACGGGAAGGGCTGTCGGCACGGATTAATTCGGGAAAACGGGCTTCCAACTGTTCGTTGCGGCGTTTAAGCGAATCGTATTCGGCATCAGTCAGATAGGGGGTGTCAAGCTGATAGTAAGCAATGTCGGACTTGGCCATTTCCTTGGCGATGTGTTCAAGTTCGGCGGCAGCCTCAAGCGGCGTAAGCTGATTTATGTCTTTCATGTTTTTTACCTCACTTTTTTCAATATAAAGTTTTTCGAAAAAATTTCTATGGTAATAATGTATTTGTTCAAGGATAAAAACAAAAAAGCCGAAAATGAGGAATGTCCAGGTTCAGGCGGCAAACGAACTTCTATATCGTTTGGCTGATTTAGAGCAGCACGGGAAAAAAAACAATGATTAATTTTGTTTATTTTATGGGGAAAATATTTAATATTTGTCGACATGACGATTTGTTTTTGTTGGTTTTGGGTTGAGCGGCCTGTTCGGGCCGGACTTGAGTTGATTTAGGAAAAGATTGATGAGTGATATTGAGATGACGCATGAAAAGAAATCTGTTGAAAGCCTGCCGGCAAATTCGAGTTGGTGGAAATTTTTTTTAGCGATGTATTTTGGGCGCAATTATTTTCGTTTTAGCGGTCGAGCTTCGCGCAAAGAATATTGGGGGCACCGATACTGGCAAATGTGTTTATGTTTTTAATTATATAGGCGGCTTGCCGTTTTTTAAGGGCGACAGAAAGGACAATAAGTTTGGAAAAAATATTTATGGCGAGGAATAATGAAGCGGGTTGTCAACATTGTTCTTTCGGTGCTGATTGGCGATAAATTTTTTGATATGCGCGGCAGGGCCGGGTTATTGGAATTTTGGACGGTTATGCTGGTGTATGTTCTGTTGCCTTTGGGGGTGATGGCGTTTGTTCAGAAAAGTCCAGTGATTATAATTTGTTCTTTTTTTCTGGTGTTTTTGTCTCCCTGGATTATGTGGGGCTTAATGGTGCGCAGGCTGCATGATTTAAACCTGCGGGGATGGTGGATGCTTTTAATTCTTCCACTTGTGCTCTTGCCATTTTGGCCGGGGAAAAAAGAGCCGAATCGATTTGATGAGTAAGCAGAAAATGTGTTAAAAAAAGCGGGATAATAAATTTTCCCGCTTTGCTTTTTGTCGGCGAATCGGCGCCTATTTTTCGGGCGAGATCAGCATCATCATTTGCCGGCCTTCCATTTTAGGCTCCGAATCGAGCTTATACAAGCCTTCCAAATCATCAAGAATCCGATGCAGCACATCTTGTCCCAAGTTGCTGGTATTCATTTCGCGGCCCTTGAAACGCATGGTGAACTTAACTTTATTGCCTTCGCCCAAAAACTTTTTAGCCTGTTTGATTTTGACTTCGTAGTCATGCGTATCAATCATCGGGCGGAGTTTAAGCTCTTTTATTTCAATAACTTTTTGGTTTTTTTTGGCTTCGGCTTTGCGTTTTTGCATTTCATATTTATATTTGCCGAAGTCGAGAATCTTACATACCGGAGGAACGGCTTGCGGAGAGATTTCAATTAGATCCAGTCCGGCATCGACAGCAAGCTGCAGAGCTTCTCGAATCGAAATAACACCACGGTTCTCCCCGTTTTCATCAATTAAGCGAACTTCTTTTACTCTGATTTCTTCATTAATGCGCGGCCCGTCTTCTTCGCGTACTGGCGCATTGGTATTTTCTTTAGCTATTGTATCCTCCATAGGTTGTTAAAAAAATATATAATCTGCAATTATATATATTATAATACAAAAGTTATTGTTCTTGGCAAGAAAAATTAACAGAATCCTCAAGAAAACCGTGCCGAGAGGGGAAATATCCATATATCAGAAGCTGCTTATACGAAGGATTGTAGCCGATTTAATATTTGACTTTAAAAATTTTTTATTTTAATATCGTGTCTTATCAGGCGGTTAAAAAGTTTTTCACAAAAAAGTGATTTTTTTTGAAAAAAAGTTATTGACATCTTGGATTGAGTGTCCTATAAACCACCTCGCTGACGGTGAGCAACTTAAGCAAACAAATGCAGAGCAGCTTAGTGTCAGGTTATAGCAAAGAGTAAATAAGATATAAGAAGATACGCAGACGGTAGTATTGCGAGAAGAAATATTAGTGTCTGATGTATTTTAGTGAGGAACCAAGAAAATTCTTTATGAGTAGATATATTAGACAGGATTAAATTTAAGATGAGAGTTTGATCCTGGCTCAGAACGAACGCTGGCGGCAGGCTTAACACATGCA
>ENA-OURU01003060-OURU01003060.1-human-gut-metagenome-genome-assembly--contig:-NODE-3060-length-14586-cov-2.761613_pt1 | contig 14586 bp, 15 predicted proteins | sample MGYA00242137_ERZ509064 | MGnify/ENA primary metagenome ERZ509064 (study PRJEB26280, sample SAMEA2338777) | human gut metagenome | biome: human gut; feature: human-associated habitat; material: faeces...
TATTCTAAAATTATAATTAAATAATTTGGACTTTCCATTATCAAATTCTTAAAAACAACATCCTCTGTAGCAGGTAAGACTTCACCTTTTCTTATAAGTTCTTCTCTTAATTTTATTGCTTCTTTTAAATTTATCATTTTTTCTAAAAATTCTTCACCATATCCAGTGTACATTACCTTTCTCCTTTCTTAATTACATACTTTCCAGAAAGTGATTACACTCTATCATAAGAAAATAATTAAATCAAAAAAGAGATTTCAAAATTCATATAAGAAAAACAGGTATAAAATCAGTTTAAAATACCTGTTTCCTAAATTTAACTTTCAAAATTATTCAAATTTTAAAAATTCCTACTATTTTATTTTTTTCTACGTTCCACTTTTAATCCCATCATTAAGTCATTAACTGGTATGTTTTTATTAAGCTTTTCATCTTTAATAATATCAATTGACAATGTTTCTTCCTTAACATAATTCATATATTTATCAAGCATTACATCAACAATTTCTCCACCATTATAGTAAAGATTAATTCTATCAGTAATAATAAAATCAGCTTCTTTTCTTAAACTTTGTACTTTTCTAACTACTTCACGAGCAAGACCTTCAAGGATTAAATCATCTGTTAAAGTAGTATCCAATACAACACTAATATTACCATTACTAGATGCACAATACCCTTCTTTATTCTTAAGTACTGTAATAATCATATCTTCAGTAATCTTTAATTCTTTACCTAAAAACTCTCTTATATAGTAACCTGATTTAATCTGGTTAACATCATTAATATCAAACTTACTAACTAATTCTTGGAAATCTTTAATATTAGAACCAAACATCTTACCAACTACTCTAAAGTTAGGTTTAACAATATAGTCCATATAAAGACTCATATCATCTTCATAAACTACTTCTTTTACATTTAATTCTTCTAAAATTATAGATTCTAATTCCCCAACTACTGTTTCAAACACTTTAGGAACAATAATGAAATGAAGTGGTTGTCTAACTTTAATAGATACATCTTCTCTAGCATTACGACCTAAACTACAAATATCACGAACAACATTCATTCTGTTTTCTAACTCACTTGAAATTAAAGTCTCATCTACTTTAGGAAAATCTGCTAAATGAACGCTCTTACCATCAGTCAAATTACGATAAATCTCTTCTGTAACAAATGGTGTAACAGGGGCTGCCATCTCACATAAAGTAAGTAAAACTTCATAAGTAGTTTGATATACTGCCTTTTTACTCTCAGTAAGTTCACTATCCCAGAATCTCTTTCTATTACTTCTAATATACCAGTTTGAAAAGTCATCATTTAAGAAATCTACAATATAATGTACTACTTTATTTAAATCATAAAGATCATATGCTTTAGTAACAAGTGATAAGGTATTATTTAAACGTGAAAGTAACCATTTATCTGTAATATCACGTTCATTAACAGGAACGTTATAATCTCTTGGATCTACCTTATCAGCATTAGCATACATTTCAAAGAATGAATAAGCATTTTTAAAAGTTGATAAGTATTTAGAATTAACTTCTTTTAACCCCTCATTATCAAATTTAATAGGCGTCCATACAGGTGATACATAAGGTAAATAGAATCTAATAACATCACTTCCAAACTCATTCATCAAATCAAATGGTTTAACGATATTACCTTTACTTTTACTCATCTTCTTGCCATATTTATCAAGTAATAAATCATTGACTAGTACATTTTTATATGGACTTTTACCTGTTACAAAAGTAGAGATTAACATTAATGTATAAAACCATCCTCTAGTCTGATCAATTCCTTCACAAATGAAATTAGCTGGAAATTGGTTTTCAAATAACTCTTTATTCTCAAATGGATAATGGTACTGTGCAAAAGGCATAGAACCTGAATCAAACCAACAGTCAATTACTTCACTAACACGGCTCATTTCCTTACCACACTCTTTACACTTAATATGAATATCATCAACATATGGACGATGTAACTCTATAGTCTCATCTATATCTTCTATCGCTTTTTCCACAAGTTCTTTGCGTGATCCTATCATCTCTTGATGACCACAACTACATTTCCATAAAGGTAGTGGTGTACCCCAATATCTATTTCTTGATATTGCCCAATCATTCATATTTAATAACCAGTTACCAAATCTTTTCTCTCCAACAAAGGCAGGATACCAATTAACACCATTATTATTTTTAACAACTTGATCTTTTATTTTTGTTACTTCTAAATAATATGATGGTTTAGCATAATATAATAAAGGTGTATCACATCTCCAACAATGAGGATAGTTATGATTCATTTTAATTTTCTTAAATAGTTTGCCATTCTCTTTTAAGTATTTAATAACTTCTAAATCAGCATCAAATACCAAGATACCCTTCCATAAACCTTCAGTATATTTACCATCTTCCCCTACTGGATTTAAGACAGGTAAATTATATTTTTTACCTACATTATAATCATCTTGACCAAAAGCAGGAGCGATATGAACAATACCTGTACCATCCTCCATAGTTACATAGTCATCTACTGTAACGAAAAATGCTTTCTTATCTACTTTTAAACTAGGTATTAACTGTTCATATTCCATATATTCTAAGTTCTTACCACTATATTCTTCTAATACTGTATAGTCATCCCCTAATACTTTAGAAGCTAGTTTTTTACCTACAATAAACTTATTCCCTTGGCTCTCTACTAATACATACTCTTCTCTTGGATTAACACAAAGTGCTACATTACTAATTAAAGTCCAAGGAGTGGTAGTCCAAACAAGAAAGTATATATCCTCATCCTTTTTCTTCATAGGAACAATTACAGTATTAGCAGTTACCTCTTTATAACCTTGTGCCACTTCATGAGAAGCAAGACCAGTACCACATCTAGTACAATACGGAAGTATCTTATGTCCCTCATAAAACAATCCTTCATCAAAAAATTTCTTTAAAATCCACCACTCTGTTTCTATATAATTATTATCATAAGTAACATAAGGGTGCTCTAAATCAATAAACTGCCCCATCTCTTTAGTTAAATCAGAAAAAGCTTTCTCATTTTCCCAAACGCTCTCACGACACTTTTGATTAAATTCTTTTATACCATACTCTTCAATATCTTTTTTATTACTAAAACCAAGTTCCTTTTCTACCTGTAACTCTACAGGAAGTCCATGAGTATCCCAACCTACTTTACGTAGAACTCTATATCCCTGCATAGTCTTATATTTACAGAAAGTATCTTTTAAAAACTTAGCCATCATATGATGTAGTCCTGGTTTACCATTAGCAGTTGCAGGTCCATCATAGAAAACAAAGTTTTCCTTACCTTCTCTATTATCAATACATTGCTTTAGAATATCCATCTTCTCCCAAGTCTTTAAGATATCCATCTCAACTTCATGAGTCTTACCTTTTTTAAGTTCTTTAAATGCCATAATTATCTCCCTCCTAAACAAAAAAATCTATGAATCACAAGGGCATTAAATAAACTAACACTGTACCACCTTGGTTCATAGATTTCATCTATCTCAATTATATAACGGTATTACCCGGCTTTAACTTATCCTTAAAGCACAACTTGAAAGTGATCCGAAATAAGTTCCTTTGTTAATTTACACCATCCATTAACTCTCTATAAAATTTCCTTACTCCCGTCTTTCGCACTTGTTTTAAATAAAACTAAACAAAATATATCACAGTTTTAGTAGTTTATGCAACTATTTTTACAAATGTTTTGTTAAAATATTAGGTTTTAAATAAGTTAGTGCCTCACTATCTAAAATATCCATAGAAATACCATCACACATTATCAAACTATTATAATGTAAATTCCCATGAATATCTAAAGATAAATTAAGCTGTTCCTTAAAAAGTTTGAACTATTATTAAAATAACCATATTTTGTTATTTGAATATCAGCATCATCTAAAAGATTTGTAGTATCAGGCATCATTCTTATACCGTATGTAGAAGTTTGATGATAGTTTATTCTTCTGCTATCGTAATAAGAATAACAATCAACCATAGAAACATTATTTTTTTGTACATATTTTCTTAATTGAGTATATTTTTTTAAAATCATCTTTTTACTTAAAGCATTAGGATATTTTTCTAAAAGTAAATAAAATTCATTTAATAACTCTACAAGATCTTCTCTAGAATATAGAGAAACACAATTTTCATCTCTTTCAATTTTATCTAAAATAATAAAATCTACTCTTCTAGCATCAAAGCCTATTAACTTGTCCTCTCTATTTACAAAATTAACTGTTCTAGCAATCATAGTATGCCCCTTTTAAATAAGATCTACTATATACTGACGAAAAGAAAAAAGCAAGAATTTTATCTTACTTCATAGCTCTACCAACCTCTAAGCTAGGAGTATTTGCAAAAATATCTTCGGTACTATTAACTGATTCCAAAGCATCTCTCATACTATCTAATTGAGCCTTTTTAATAGAGATATCTTTTTCATCTTGTTCTCTTAAGGCTACTATCATATCTTTTTTTCTTTGTTTAAGACGTTCTTTATCAGTATCTAACTGAATTTTCTCAGCCTTCTTAACATCTCTTTCTTGCATCATAGTATCATATTTATCTTTATAATATTCTAACTGATTATTAAACATTGTTGTAACTTTACTTTTAATGCTAGAAACTTTACCACTAACCAAAATACTAGTATATACCATATTAGCTCTAGCATTAAAAATGTTATCATCTAAATTGTTTTTCTTTTTTCTAAAATATTCTATCGCTCTATTAGTAGCTTTTCCCATATAAGATTTATCTTTACGTACTTTATCTATTTTTTCTTGTATATTAGAAAAAGGAATATCCCTCTCTTTATAATCTGCTTTAATATCTTCATCAAATCTTATAGTTTTACTTAATTCTTGTTCTCTAGCTTTCTCTTCTTCTTTTTCCTTTTTCTCTACCGCTCTATTATATTTATTAGTAGCATATTTTAACTTAACATCCTCGATAGCATTCTTAATAGTTAAATCAATAGTAGTATTTTCTCTAACTTTTTTAACAACAGAATTTTTAACACTAAAAACAAAAGATGCGGCACTATTAACTCTACTAGCTCCCATATCTTTTATATAATCAAAAGTATCACTAACTTCACTACCAATCTCTTTACCAAAGTTAATAACATCATCTTTCTTATCATTAGCAAAGTTAATGATGTCTTCTTTTCTCTTATCTCTAATAGCCACTTTAAAATCTGCTTTTGCTTGTTTCCTCTCTAATTTCTCTTCTTTTTCTTGCAACTTCTCTGCTTTTATAAGTTCTTTTTCCCGTTTCTTTTCTATTTTTTCCATCATCACATCATATTTTACAATTGCCTGTTCTATTCTAAAGCGTCTAAACGGAGCAAGAAATTTATTAGAAATAGAAGTTATTCTTGCTTTTCTTAAAGCTACTCTTGACACTTTCAATGCTTCTTTAGCAGCTTCTCTTTCTTGCAAACTTGAAACCAATCTCTCTTCATCAGACAAAAGTTCTCTATCTAATTCTTCCAAAGTCATAACTATCGCATCCTTCTATGAAAACATTGCATTTACTATATCTTTTATTTTATTTCTCTCTTCATCACTTTCTAAATCAACTAAAGTATCTTTACCCTCACTATCTTTAACTACACGAGAAGCTAAAACATCACTAGTCTCGTCACCTTTATCAATCGCATAAATAGCATAATTCTCCCCATCAAGACTAACAGTCTTTAACATCTCTGCTTCCTTCATCTCGCCATCTACTTCAATCTTAAATTTTATATCATCCATAGTTTTAACCTCCTTTTATCTTATATAAATATATTACCATAAAGAATGAAAAAAAGAAATATTATCTTTTCTTTAAAGAATAAACTTTATTATCAGATAATATCTCTTTATCAACTATAACCTCACTAAATTTACCTCTATTACTCTTACCTTGTAAAGCATGGCTAACATCTTCTAAAGATGAAAAGACTATCTGTTTTAACTCTCTAGCACCTGTATCATCAAGTATTACTCTATTTAACACTTCTTCAATATAACTATCATCATAAGTTAAATCTACATCATAAACTTCTTTATAAAATTGTTGTTTTAAAAGTAGAGGGCTTAACTTTGAAAGCAAAATTAAAACTATTCTTTACATTTTCATAATAAGACTTAACTGCTTTATCTAAATCTCTTGTAGAATATCTAGCAAGTAAATCTTCTAAACTTATTGGATAATCATAGACAAAATTTCAGTATTCTCATTAATAACAAAAGAACTACTAGATTCATAATATTCGTTATTTTCAACATCAATAAATTTATTATCATTCAACTCTCCCTCTATAATTTTTATTGGATTATATAAAACTAATTCATTAGATAAAACATATTTTTCCATTATAATTGCATACATAGTCTCACTCTCTTTCGTCCTAACAGTTAATTAGTATAAATAATTTCTAAAAATATGCAAGAAAAAACCAAACTATATAAACATATAATCTGGCTTTTTATAAGACTCTTCATAACTTTTTTCTTTCATATACTTATCTACAAGTACAACTCTATCTTCTTCTAGACTTTTAGGAACATCTATAACTCTTTGATTTCTTGAGCCTCTATAATAGATATTTAAGCTTCTCTCTTCTAAAATAAATTTACCATCTACTAAAACATCTACTTCAGTAAGTAATTTTTTCATTTTAGGATTCTTAAGCATTGCTTCATAAGTATAACCTGTATAACACCATACATTAAGTCCCATCTCATGAGCAGCTTTACTAATTTCATAGCATGCTTCACTCTGACACACAGGATCTCCTCCAGATAAGGTAATACCATCTTGATTTTTAATAGTCTTTAACTCATCTATTACTTCATTAACATCGAATAAAGCACCACCATCAAAGTCATGAGTGCCTGGATTTTGACATCCAGGACAAGCATGAGGACATCCTTGCGTCCAAATAACAGTTCTTACTCCTTCTCCATCTACAATAGAGTCTGGTTGTAAATAAGCTGCTAGTCTTATTTTCATTTTATTTACCTTCTTTTGCAGTTTTTAGGACATCATTTAAACCACTATGTTTAACACGTTCACTCTCTTCAGCACGTTTACCATTATTAAATCTATCAATGCCCCCTACTAAATAACCTGTAATACGTCTAATCCTTTCAAATTTTTGTCCTTCACCAACTATTTTTTTCATATTCAATTTCTCCTTCTTATTTTATATATTTATTCACAACAATTTGTATCAATAGATGTTATTCTTTCAATTGGAACCCCTTCTCCTTCATGTCGTCCACATCTAGGACAAACATCATTAATTACTCCAACATATCCACAAACAGGATCTCTATCAACTGGATGGTTAATCGCACCATAACCAATACCAGTTTCTTTCATAACTCTAATTATCTTCTCAAATGCCTCAACATTAGAAGCCGCATCACCATCAAGTTCAATATAAGAAATATGTCCTCCATTAGTAAGAGCATGATATGGAGCTTCCTTCTCTATTTTATTAGTAATACTTATATTGTAATAAACTGGTACATGGAATGAATTTGTATAATACTCTCTATCAGTAACACCTTTAATCTTTCCATATATCGCTCTGTCAATTCCTGTAAATCTACCAGAAAGTCCCTCCGCAGGAGTAGCAAGACAAGTAAAGTTCAAGTTATATTTACGAGAATACTCATCACAACGTTTTCTCATAAATGTAATAATTTCAAGCCCTAACTTTTGACTCTCTTCACTTTCACCATGATGTTTACCAGTTAAAGCCTTTAAACATTCTGCAAGTCCAATAAATCCTGTAGATAATGTTCCATGCTTCCATACTTTTCTAAGTCTATCTGTAGGTTTTAACTTCTCTCCATTATTCCAAATACCTTGTCCAAGTAAAAATGGAAAATTATAATTATGTTTGCTACACTGAAACTCGAATCTTTCAAACAATTGATCTTTTACCATATCCATAAGACTGCCAAGTTCTTCATAAAAACCATCCATATCTGCCTTATCTCTTTCTTTTAAAGCTATACCGTATTTTATTCCAAGCCTTGGTAAGTTAATAGTTGTAAAAGATAAATTACCACGTCCTGTAACTATTTCATTGTCTGGACTAGTAACATCCCCTATTACCCTCGTTCTACAGCCCATATAAGCAATCTCTGTATTAAAATCTCCTTCTTTATAATATTGTAAGTTAAATGGAGCATCTATAAAAGCAAAGTTAGGGAAAAGTCTTTTAGCAGATACCTTACAAGCAAGTTTAAATAAATCATAGTTAGGATCTTTCTTATTATAGTTAACCCCTTCTTTTACTTTAAAGATTGATACTGGAAAAATTGGTGTTTCACCCTTTCCAAGTCCTCTATCTGCAGATAATAAGAAATTCTTAATAACCATCCTACCTTCTGGGGTTGTATCTGTTCCAAAGTTAACTGATGAAAACGGAACTTGAGCTCCTGCTCTTGAATGCATTGTATTCAAATTATGAATAAACGCTTCCATCGCTTGTTGTGTCGCTCTATCAGTTTTCTGCATTGCCTTTTCATAACTTTTCTCAAATACTTCATGGATCCTACTAGAACCCTTCTGGTAATCACTAAATTCTTTTACATCAAATTCTATTGACTCTTGCTTATCTATTTCTCTTATAATTCTATCTATATTAACACCTGGAATAAAACCTTCTAAATCTAAAAAGTCATAAATTGTTTGTTTAAATTGTTTTTTAAATGTTTTAAGTACTCCAGGTGCTAGATAATAATCAAGTGCAGGTATCGCTTGCCCACCATGCTGATCATTTTGATTCGCTTGAACAGCAATACAAGCAAGTGAAGCATAAGTTGAAATATCTTGAGGTGGTCTGACATATCCATGCCCTGTATCAAAACCATTTTTAAATAGTCTTGATAAATCTATCTGGCAACAAGTAGTAGTACCCATCGCTAAAAAGTCCATATCATGAATATGTATTGTACCATTATCATGAGCTTCAGCATATTCTTTCTTCATCAAATATGCTTTTGCAAATTCTTTAGATACAGTCGCACCATATTGAAGCATTGTACCCATCGGACTATTACCATCAATATTAGCATTCTCACGTTTTGCATCTTCTTCATTAGCAGACTTAAGTCCAAGATTTTCTAATGATTTTAAGAACTTATGAGTCTTATTATCTCCAAAGAAACTTTCTCTTGAAGCATTTCTTCTTTCTCTATATTCTGAAAATGATTTATATACATCATCATAACCCTTACTAGATAATTCTGTTTCTATATAATCTTGAATCTCTTCTATTTTAAAACGATTATTTTTCTCATCTTTATCTTTTATTATTTTCTTTAAAACAGCACTATATACTTTTTGAATATCAGAAGAGTTATATTTCTTTTCTTTTTCACTCTCATCATCATCTATCTCTACACTATCAAAACCTTTTTTAATCGCCAAAGCTATTTTAGCACCATCAAAATCTACTTTTTTACCATTTCTTTTAATTACTGTAACCCCTTCTAATTGGTCAACTAATTCATTTACATCTGCCATGTTTTTACCTCCTATCTAAGTCAATTGTAAGAGCTGAAAATTCAAAAATCAATAGGTAATTTTAAGAAAAAAATTAAGCATTTTTTAAAACCATTGATATATATAGTTTTTATTAAAAAACTTTTTTGTTCGATTTACGACAATTTACATTTATATACATTTTTTAACTTTTTCTAAAAATCATTTTTATATTTTTCAGAAAAAGTTAGATTGAAATAAAACTATTTTCTTTATTTTTCAACAAATACGTAAATTATTTTTTTGTATTTTTATCTTTTTTATCAAAATGGTTTTTTAATTTTTTTAATTTTTTCCTTTATATAACAAGTTCCACATAAAGATTCATAAGAAACATTACTATCATTATCAATAACAATGCTATCGCCATCAAAAATAAAATCATTATTAATTTTTCTTGCATTAAAACGAGCCTTTTTTCCACAGCGACAAATAGTTGGCATCTCCTCTATTGAATCCACTAGTTCTAATAGTCTATCTGCCCCTTCAAATCCATTCGTTTTAAAATCAGTTCTAAGTCCAAAAGCAATAACAGGAATATCCATTATTTTAGAAATATAAAATAACTCATCTACTTGTTTTCTTTTTAAAAATTGTGCTTCGTCTACTAATATACAAGAAAGAGAACAAATAATATTCTCTAGTTTAGATATAATACTATCATTTTCACCAATTAAATAATCAACCTTTCTTTCAAGACAAATACGAAAAACTATTTTCCGATCACATTTAGTATCAACACTAGGCTTTAAAAGTACTACCTTTTTTCCCTTTTTCTTCATAATTATAAGCAGTTTGTAAAAGAATAGTAGATTTTCCTGAATTCATCGCTACATATCTAAAATGAAATTTAGCCATTATTATCTATCCTTCCTATCAGTAGAACCAAATCCTCCAGTCCTCATCCCCTCTGCCACATCACCATCAACTGTTAAATATTTTTGGAATAAAACCTGACCAATAACATCCCCCTTTTTAACTTCAATATCATGATCACTACAATTGAAATATGCAAAGTAAAAATGTCCATCATTAAATTCATTTTCATAATAATCACGATCAATAAGTCCTACACTATTAGCAAGTATAAAACCCTTTTTAGGACCACTACTTCTATTTAATAAAAGATAACATTCATCCTCCATACAATATGCTTTTAAACCAGTTGGAATTAATGTTGGTTTAATCCCTGGATAAAATTTAGGAATAATAATATCCTCTGCTGCCTCAACATCATAAGCCGCTGCATATTTTGTCTTTCTAACTGGTAAATTAATCCCCTTATCTTCATATCCTTTTACTACTTCAAAACCTCTTGTTTTCATTATTTATTTTCCTCCTCTAATTTGTATTTATCACTACCATATAACTTATAAGCTTTTCTATAAGTTTTAACATTTTCCTTTTCAGTACTTTTAGATAATTGTGCATCCAGCTCTGTTAAAACGCCAATAACACTTTTATCCTGCGCTCCATTTAAAACCTCTAAATATTCCTTTTCAGCATATGGGCCTTCATAATGTCTAGAGCCTATCATACCCACAACATCATTACCTGATGAATATAATTGTAATATTTTACTGTTCCTTATAGTTTCTAATACTTTAGGAAAATCTTCTAAAGCTTTTTCTTCATCTCCTATCAAACAAGCAGGAATCATCCCTATACCATTATTTCCTCTCTTCAAGTATCCTCCAGAAATGTTTCCATACTCCCCACTCATAATTAACGTAAAGCCTTCCTTTAATCTTTCTTCCATTACACTACTCCTTCTAAAATTTTACTATTATCTATATATAATACCTTCTTATTCTTTTTTAGACTTTTAGGAACATCAATAATACATTGATTACTACTACCTACATAATGTATTTTTTCACTTGCTAGCTTCAACACAAATCTCCCATCAAGTAATACATCTATATTATTTAAAATAGTATCTAAATTTTTATCAGTCTTCTTCTGTTCTAATAACTCTTCAAAGGTATAACCAGTATAAAGCCAAATTGTTTTTTCTCTAAACTTTTCTCTAATTTCTTTAACTAATTTAGATATTTCTAAACGATTACCCAGAAACAAAGGATCTCCTCCTGATAAAGTTATTCCACTACACCAATCTTTCTCTAACTCATCAAATATTTCCTTTTTAGCAGCATCATCAAAGACCAATCCATCATTAGGATCCCAAGTCATAGCATTTTGACAAGCATGGCAATGATGAGAACAGCCTGATACCCATAAAACAACTCTAAGTCCTTCACCATTTAACATATCTGCTTTTGTTATATTATGATATCTCATCACATAGACTTCCTTTCAGATATTTCTACCATTTTTGCATTACTTAACATTGTATCTCCATGAACTCTTGAGTATGATAAGTATCCATTCATTCTATCTATCTTTGTTAAATCACTACTTCCACATTTAGGGCAAACATCCATATCTAACTCTTCATGACCACAGTTATTACAGTAAGCAAGTGAAAGATTAACTCCTTCATAGAAGCCTTTATCCATCGCTCTTTCTACATAAGTTATCATCGCTTCAGTATTATAACTTAAATTATATCGAACATACTGAATACGTCCCCCTTTAAATAGCTCCCAAAATCTATCTTCCAAATCTTGTTTTTCAATTCCATTAATATCTTCCCAAACACCACAGTGAAAGCTGTTAGAGACATATTCACGAGAACTAACCCCAGGTATAACTCCATACTTTTTGCGGAATTGTTTAATCTGTAGTCCACACAAGCTTTCAGCAGGAGTACCATATATAGCATAAAGAATATGATCTTCTTTTTTAAACTCATTAGTTTTCTTATTAATATACTTCATAACTTCAAGAGCAAAAGATCCATCTTCTACAATACTCTTACCATTATATAACTCTTGTAATTCATTTAAAGCAGTTATACCAAAAGAGGCAGTAGAACTTTTTAAAATAGGCTCAATAGACTCTTCAGGCTTTAAATTACCTCCATAAAAACCACCTTGACAGTAAGCTAAAGGATTAGTAGAAGCTTTACGTTTAGCAAGATAACGATAAGTTCTAATATGAATCTTACGTATCATCTCCAAGTAATAATCAAGTACTTCATAAAAATCTTTCTGTTCTTCCCTCGCTTTAGCAAGTATCATAGGTAAATGTAATGATATTGCCCCTATATTAAATCTACCAATAAAAACAGGTTTATCATTTTTATCAGCTGGTTCCATCCCTCCACGTTCATACCAAGGAGATAAGAAAGCACGACATCCCATCGGACTAACTATTCTTCCATACTTTTTATACATCTCTGGAACATAACCTTCACCACTTAATGATAAATAATCAGGATACATTGTCTTTTCACTACACTTAATCGCTGCAAGAAAACTATCCCTTAATATTCCTCCCTTACCATGTACTTTCTTATCATATAAAAATACAAGTTTAGGAAATACTGTAGGTCTTTTAAATCCTTTCTTGCCTTGACCTTTTCGATGAACATCTAATATAGTTTTAGTAATCATAACTGCAAACTTATCTTGATCAACTCCAAAAGTAAGAGTAACAAAAGGATAATCACCTCTACTAGATGAAACAGTATTTAATTTATATTCAAGCCCTTGATAACCTTGCTCACACTCACGAACTATCTTCTTCCATGCATAATCCTCTGCTTCTTCACTATATTCTTTACCCTTAATATCCAAATATTCTTTATAATACATATCATAACTTTTCTTTGCATATTTCTTTAATACAGTATCAATTTCTGGAAGAGTAAATCCTCCATACTGCATTGCCGTAGTATTAATAGTAACATCTCCAACTACATTAAAAGCCGTCCCTAATGTTTTAGGTTCTGTATACCAAATATTACTCATCTCAAAACCATCTTTTAAGACATCAGCAATATTAAATAAACAGCAATTCATTGTATCACGTCTTGCACTCATATCATGAATATAGATATAACCATCTTTACAAGCCTCTATTTCAGTAGAAGTTAAAAAGAATTTCTTATATAATTCTTTATTAAGACTATTATATATTAAACAACGCTGCGTAGTAACTAAAGCACTATCCATATTAGCACAATCTTTATCTCCTATATAGGTAATAACTTGGCTTTTTTTATACACTTCATCTAATATATGAATAATATCCTTCTTATAATCACGATATTCTCTATAACTCTTTGCCACTAAAGGATTAATAGTCTCAAGAGCAACCTCACAACAACTATGAACTTGTTCAACAGTCGGATTACTTGTTTGTGTTTCTAAAAGTTCAATTACCTTATTAACAATTTTCTCCATTGCCTCATCAGTTAAAACGACCATAACCCGTTCAGCACTTGCTCTAACTGCTTTTCTAACCCTTTCAGGATCAAACTTTTCTAAATTACCATTCCTTTTAACAATCATAATTTTCTTCATGCACTCCACTACCTCTCTATCTTACAAAGTCAATTCTAACCTACAAACAAGAAAAGACACTGTTGCATTTGCAACAATAATAAAAATTTGTTAAAATTAACTTTAAGAGGTGATATTTCTATGTTGAAAACTTTAGATGAAACAAGGATTTTACAATTCAAAAAAAATTTGTCAAGCTGTGTCAACATTAAAAGTAAAACATTTTACAACAAAGAATTAATATTAAGTTATTCTCCCATCAAAAAGAAAATAGGATTTATTACAGAAGGTAAAGCAAACATAGTCAAAACTGATAAAGAAGGCAATACTACTATTATGAGAGATTTAAAAGAAAATGATATTTTCTCTAATCTTTTCTTTCAAGATTCAGAAGATGAAATATATATAATTAGTAATGGTGAAACTAAAGTGCTTTTTATAGATTATTATAATATGATAAAAAACTGTAATAGAAACTGTCCTTTTCATAGTAATCTAATTTTAGATCTATTTGATTTATTAATTATTGATAATAGACAACAAAACGAAAAGATTGAATTATTATCAAAACGTAC
>ENA-OURU01003085-OURU01003085.1-human-gut-metagenome-genome-assembly--contig:-NODE-3085-length-14488-cov-5.885887_pt1 | contig 14488 bp, 13 predicted proteins | sample MGYA00242137_ERZ509064 | MGnify/ENA primary metagenome ERZ509064 (study PRJEB26280, sample SAMEA2338777) | human gut metagenome | biome: human gut; feature: human-associated habitat; material: faeces...
CCACGGAGTTCGGCGCGGGCCGGATGGCGGATACTCTGTGCCAGCAGCTGCTCATTGGGGTGAACCGGGACATGCTGCGCTATCCCGCGGCCCGGGAGGAGCGGGACAGCTACCGGGTGGACCCCAAGATGGAGGAAGTGCTGCGCTATATCGCGGCCCATCTGGAGGAGCCGCTGTCCGTGGATCTGCTGGCCCGGGAGTTCTATCTCAGCCGGTATTATCTCATGCACCGGTTCAAGGCCGTCACCGGCTATACCGTCCACCAGTATATCAGCCAAAAGCGGCTGCTGCGGGCGGGAGAACTGATTCGGGAGGGCGTGCCGGTGATGAAGGCGGCGGAGCAGGCGGGGTTCCGGGAGTACTCCACCTTCCTGCGGGCCTTCCGCGGCACCTTCCACATGAGTCCCCGGGAGTTCCGGTGACGAGGATACGGCAAAAGCCCGCCCGGGGATCGCTCCCCGGGCGGGCTTGCTGTTACTGGGCCTCGCCGGCTGCCAGGCGGAGGATAGCCTCCATGTCCGCGGGCTGGATCTTCACGAAGCCGCCGAAGGGGAAGCCGCCGGGCTTCTCCGCCCGGTGGGCCACCATGTCCGGGATGTCTTTGGCCTTGGCTCCCAGCTCGTCAAAGGTGATGGGCATCCCCAGGGAGTGGAAGAAGAGGCACAGCTTCTCGATGCCCTGGCGGGCGGTGGCCTCCGGGTCCGCAAAGTTCATCTCACAGCCGAAGACCCGCACGGCGAACTGGGCCAGCCGGACGGGATCATGGGGCAGCACGTACTCCATCCACGCGGGCATCACCACCGCCAGACCCGCGCCGTGGGCGCAGTCGTAGAAGGCGGAGAGCTCATGCTCGATCTGGTGGCTGGCCCAGTCCTGCTCCCGGCCCACGCCGCAGGAGTTGTTGTGGGCCAGCATCCCTGCCCACATCAGGTCCGCCCGGGCGGCGTAGTCATTGGGATCGGCAATGGCCTTGGGGGCCGCGTCCAGCACGGTCTTCAGCAGGGCCTCGCACAGCCGGTCCGTCAGCCCCACGTCGGGAGTGTTGGTGAAGTACCGCTCCATGATGTGGGCCATCATGTCCACCGCGCCGCTGGCGGTCTGGTAGGCAGGCAGGGAGCAGGTGAACCGGGGGTTCAGCACGGCGAATTTCGGGCGGATGACATCCGTCTTGGGGCAACCCCACTTCAGGTTGCCCCGCTCCTGGGTGATGACGCAGCTGTCGGACCCCTCGCTGCCGGCGGCGGAGATAGTCAGCACCACGCCCACGGGCAGCGTCTTCTCGATCTTGGCGGCGCCGGTGAAGAAATCCCAGAAATCCCCCTTGTACAGCGCGCCGAAGCCGATGGCCTTGGCGGTGTCGATGACACTGCCGCCGCCCAGTGCCAGCAGGAAGTCCGCGCCAGCCATTTTTGCTTGTTCATATAAAACATCCTCCTTCTGTTGTTTGAGATTATCGTTTCTATCAAACTATCTCTATTGTAGCAGAATCTAAGATATTTGTATAACATATTTGTCATGCGATTTGCATATTTGTAAAAGCATTTTTGCAAATACACCATGAAAAAACGAAAGGTTGTTTCATAGAAAAAAGAAAAGGTTGAATTTTATTCACAGTGTATTAGTATTTATGTGGTACAATATACTAGCCACTTCAAAAAAATGAAACGGGGGAATCATTCTTATGTGGAAAAAAAGAAGTATTTTGTTATTGTTTGCGCTGACCATGGCGTGCAGCGGCACACTGTACGGCTGTGATGTCATGAAAGCTCCGACAGAATCCGACGCAAACGCCAGTGAGGAAAACTCAGGCGAAACATCCGGAGAGGACAAAGATTCAGGCGGTGCAGACAAGACGGACTCCAACGGGAAAGAAAAATCAGAGGATGCCAAAGGCGGTCTGTCCGCTGAGAAGTGCAATGCACTTTGGAAAGAATATCTCGGACAGCAGACGCTCTGCCATCTGCACTGGCAGATATGTGTAGACACACGCCTGCTCCCGATACAACCGTACCGGCCAGCCCGAACATATCAGTGCGGAAATTTCTGCCATATACCTCCCCTCCTATCTTACTCCTGTGCCATGCCGATTACGCCAGTAACGTTCTCTTTGGCATCGTCACAGTCAAAGTATGCATCGCTCACTTCTCTACTTTATTATACAGCTGACCGAAATTGCTGCCAATACAGTATTTCCCGTTCAATTGATTATGCCGTGATGTTTCAGAAAAAATGCGATAAAACAAAAACATTATGGAAAACTGAAACATTCCTTTTATGCTACTGCATCATTGCATAAAAAATCCGTCCTGCGTCACAGCAGAACGGATTTTTCGTTTTGAAACTGCGGAACTTCTTAGCCAATGGGAACGATGGGCAGTTCGTTTTCATCGGGGTTCACACCGCTTGTGGTGATAACATCCTCGCAATCGAACTCTACAACCTCCAGCTCCGGTGCTACGTATGTCTCCTTCATGAATTTCACCTCGCTTTTCCACACGAAATGTGCTTGTAGATTTATTATAACATATCGATAAAAAATTGTCAAGATGTATTTCGCAGAAGAAAAAATTTACGCAGGACGCAAAGCGCCCTCCCGCAGCGCCGGACGGCAGGAACGGGAGGGCGTTTCCAAGCGCCGGAATCACCGGCACCGCATCACGATTTCTTCATTTTCCCCAATTAGTATCCTCAAAGCGTTTCCACGTTGTGCATCAGGAACTGCATCAGGAGCTGCGTGTCATCTGTGGTGATTGCGCCGTCCTTGGTGCAGTCAGCGTTCTGTTTCTGCTGGTCGTTCATCTCAACGCTTCCGCTGATGATCTTGCCCAGCATAACAGCATCGGTCAGGTCGATATTGCCATCCAGATTGACATCGCCGACGAGGGTGGAAACCTCGTCTTCCTTGGTATCTTTGTCGTTGGCAATCACTTCATCAATGGTGGGCAGTGTTGCGCCGGAATCTTGCACATTGAGAATTTCGCCATCCACATAGACAGCGACTCCCGTCTTGTAGTCCGGCGCAACATATTCGCCAATTGCGATGTTTTCGCTCTTTTCCAATGCTGCCTTGATAACTTCGGTCTGTTCCTTGGACGTGCCATTGTTCAAAACCCATGTGGAGTTAGCCACAGAGTAATCGGCGAATTCCAGTACCGTCAGCAAATCGCCGTTATAGTACATCGGAATCTTCACACGATTGTCATGGTCCAGCTTGAGCCAGCGAGAGCCATCATACAGATTATAATTGTAGACGTAGACATTGCCATACGTTACACCATCTGCAAAAATGCTGTCCGGCAGTGCAACGTCATCTCCGCCATAGAGATCGTTGAGCTTCTGAATGACCTCATCGTTCAGGTAGTCAAAATCGACCTCAACAGGAGTTCCGTCCGCAGTAACGCTGAAATGTTCATCCGTTTCCTGCTGGATTCTCTGCATGAAAGCTTCCCCAGTGTAGTCGGTCAGGTAAGTCGGCACAGTGTTTCCGTGAATCGTCACGTTATTGACGGAAACTTCCGCTGCATTTGCGGAAAGAACACCAAACGAGGATACCATTACGCTTGCTGCCAGTGCAGCTGCAATCATTTTGCTCTTTTTCATAATAAATTCCTCCTTTTACCGGAAAGAGAAAGTAGCAACCCATGTCGTATAGATTTCAGCACCTTCGCCATAGAAGTCATAAAAATCGCCGTCTGTTGTTACAACTGCTTCAAAATCAATTCCCTGCTCACCATCATACACATTATATATTGCTTCTCCACGTGTCGGATAGTATTTTGAACCGAAAATCAAGCCATCAACTTCAAGAAATCTCTCAGCATCAGCAGTGCTCACACCCATACGAATCATAACAGGATTGTCTTGATTCAAATTTTTGTACACTTGTTCAACAGAAAGCTCACCTGTTTGATAAGTGCTTCTCAATCTGTATACTGCCAACAAATCCTTGATTTGCGATGCAGTACCTCCAGGATTCTGAGCACCAGACATTTCTACAAGGCGATCGAAAACTTCATTTGTCGTCAAAGCTTCAGCATCGGTTGGCTTAAGCTGTTTTTTGTAATTATACTTACTAGCAATCGAACAAGCCCAAGATACATTCCCATACCGGTCATAACTTGGCTTTGCGCAATAGTCTACAAAATAAGGCAATTCTTTTGCGTAAGTCATTGCAGTTGCTCTCATTGCATACTGTGCCAAATCAGAATCGGCGATTTCCAATTCCTGCAAATCTGCCTGTTCCGGCGCTGCATCAACCGCTTCGCCATTGGATACATTGGTGAGGGTGTCACCATCATACACCATTACAGCATTGCCATCTCTGTAAAAAGCGACCGGTGTGTCGGTATCTGCTGCGGACTGAAGCGCAACATCATCGGTTTCGTGATAAGTGGAAAGTACCTGATTGTCGCTTCCCTTGAGTTCGCTGACAACACCAATTACCTCCGAGTCGTGGTAAACAGTGTACAGATTTCCAATGAGCGTGTTGCTTCCCAGATCACGAAGTGCGGTTCCTTCGCTAATGCTGATGCCCTCCATAGAAGCATATTCCGAACCAGCAAGAAGAGAACCAAGGGTTTCTTTTGTACTTTCCAGCTGTGCATTTTCTGCGGCAAACGCAGGTGCTGCAACAGCGGAAAGTGTTGCCGCCATCGCCAGTGCCGAAATACCGGCGACAGCCTTTTTAAATACTCTGTGCATTTTGAAAACTCCTTTCTTAAATTCTGCACGTTCCAATTATGAATATTTTTTGACTGTTTTCAAGCATTCCCCCTTTCTATGAAAAGGCATAATACAAATCAGAGCCATAACATTTTATGGAAAATAATTCGCATAATCCTTTCTTTTTTCACCTTCAGTATAGCATGCTATGATGCCTTTGTCAATAGCCCAGCACCAAATGGTCGATTTTCGCCTCTATTTGGTCAAGTGCACGAGAGCAAACCACAGGATATACCAGTATTTGGAAAATAAGGGCGTACTCAAAGCGTTTCCACGTTGTGCATCAGGAACTGCATCAAAAGCTGTGTGTCGTCCGTGGTAACACTGCCGTCCTTGGTGCAGTCAGCGTTCTGTTTCTGCTGATCGTTCATCTCAACGCTTCCGCTGATGATCTTGCCCAGCATGACAGCATCGGTCAGGTCAACTGTTCCGTCCAGATTCACATCGCCACGAATGGTAGTATCAATTTCGGCATCCTGCAAAACATAGGAACAATGATAATGTTCCAGCATAGAGGCATCAAACGTATCACCGGAACTTCCATCCAAACGGAATGTATCACGATAAAGATATGCCGTTTTTTCCGATGTTCCGTCCTCCTGATTCACCATCAGGCGAATCAGCAGCGACGACGGAATACGGATGTTCTGATTGGCAATCTTGATCTTATCATATCCGTCTTTCAGCATCGCAATTTGATTACAAGCGTCCAGATTGACAGAAGCCGTACCGCTACCCTCAATCCAAAGTGTACGTTCCGCATCGTCATACCGCCAGGAAACCGTATCACTCAGCTGCCCGGAACGAGTATAGAACGGTGTCATATCGGTTCCATTGGTAACAAGCTCCGTCGTATCACTCCAGCGCACACACCAATCGGCAAAACTATCCGCCTGTGCATATACGGTGTCCGCACGGTTCAGCAGTTCCCGATATCGCTCCACATCCTGTCCCTCTACATTGGAGAGAGAGTACTCGTCCACATAAATCGCCTTGAGATGATCCAGACCATTGTAGACATATGCCCCCATATCCGTATTCATGCAGGAGATATTGAAATCCTTGAATCGAATCGTGTCGATCTGATCACAGAACTGGTACCACGGAATATACGAATCCGACCAGGCATCCAGACAGCCGGTTTCATTCCAGCCGTAGAAATACTGTCCGGAAAGTGTCAGAACATTTCCGTCTACCTCCCAGCGGTTCGGCGTATCTCCGGCGAAGTGTCCGCCAATTACACCGGAATATACCCCATTCTTCTCTGTCATCTGATCGAACACAAGCGGAGTTGCATGTACAGAAACCGGCACAATTGCTGCTGCCAGCATTGCGCAGGAAGCAAGCATGCTGGTAAGTTTCAAAAAGTTCTTACGCATATGAACCCTCCTCTCTAGATGTACGAATTACAATGTGCTAATCGCTCCATTAATAAACTTATTCAACAGAACTACATCCGAAACATCTACAATATCATCTTGAGTTGTATCACAAGCCATGGGATTGGTGATATACGAATAGTGATTGCTTCCGTCAGCATAAGTGATATTCAAATCCTCTGAACCCATAGCATACTTCAACAGCAGTGTAGAATCTGCTTCATTCACAATGCCATCATGATTTACATCACCCAACGCATAAATTTCATGCGAAATAGCTACATTCGCCGTCGGGCAATAGCTGTCAACACTGATAACATTGTTCAAAGCTGCCTCACTAGTGCAGTTATTTCTATCCGGAGTAATCTTAAATCTAGTGATTCCTCTTGCATTGGATACACTCAAAGCAGACACATTAGAAAGATACTGAGTATATGTCCATTTTGTTGTATTAACGCCTTCAAAATTTGCTTCATTAGTGAGGTATCCTTCGCTAACATAGCCGATCTTTTCCTTATACGGACGGCAAACTGCATAGCCATTATTTTTGTCATAAGTAACCATGTTAGAATAAGACGATGTGCTAATGCGAAGCATCGGAAAACTCTCTTGCGGAGTAGCAACGATCAACATTACAAAATGTGTTGTAGGTGCCAGACGACTTACATTATAGTAATTCGGAGCACTTGTTGTTGAAAACGTTGCAATTTCAGATTCAGAGAGCATTTTCTCGCCTCTCTGATAAATTTCAACTGCCTCCTTAGTTTCGTCCAAGGACAAACCATTGTCCAAACAGTACTTTACAACTTTCTGTGTTTCAAAATCTGCAAAAGAGTCAACATATTCCTGTACTTCTACCGCTTCATATTCCGATGCAAATGCGGGAACTGCTGTTGCAGACATCGTTACAGCCATTGCCAATGCAGAAATACCAGCAACGGTTTTTTGATTGTCTTGTTCATAAAAACTTCCTTTCTTCAATTACACGTTCTGATTATAAATTTTTTAATATTTTCCAAGCATCCCTCCTTTCTATGAAAAGGCATAATACAAATCAGAGCCATAACATTTTATGGAAAATAATTCGCATAATCCTTTCTTTTTTCACCTTCAGTATAGCATGCTATGATGCCTTTGTCAATAGCCCAGCACCAAATGGTCGATTTTCGCCTCTATTTGGTCAAGTGCATGAAAGCCTGCACGTGATTTTTTTCAATATTTAGCATAAAATTATGATAAAAGAATATTTTTGGCAATTCTAAAATAACCGTCCTGCGCCGAATCTGGAACGTCGTTCGCCCGGCAGAGGTTTTTTGATCCCCATTTTCCGCCTGCTGCATTTTACCAGATTCTAGTCGATTTGCTCGTGCGTATTCGACGGAATTGACCAAATGAAGACGAAAATCGACCATTTGGTGCTGAGCTATTGACAGAGGGGACGGTTTGTGCTACGCTACCAGTAGAGCGGAACACCTGCGTGCCAAAAAACGGAAATCTCCATCTATGAGGAAATCGTGAGCACGGCAAAAAGCACATTTGAAAAAAGCTTTCTGTTTTTTTCGGTTTGCTTTGAAAAGTACGATGTTTGTACACAGGGTACTTAAAAAAATAAGAATTTATGAAAATGTGTTGACAAATAGGTGTTTGCTGAGTATAATAAAATTACAAAAAGGGAAAGCGATAATACTCAACAATTTTTTCCATTTTCTGTAATTTTAAAAAGGAGGAATGCTTGGAAATTGTCGAGGAGCATCCGCAGCTAAGACACAAATTGAAGAAAGGAAGTTTCCAATGCATAAGACAATCAAAAAAGCCATTGCTGGTATCTCCGCATTGGCAATGACGGCGGCAATGTCCGCAACTACAATTCCTGCATTCGCATCGGAATATGAAGCAATCGATGCGCAGGAATACGTAAACTCTTTCGAAAATCCGGAGACACGGGAAGTGGCACAATTCTACTTGGACAATGGAATCTCTGGAGACGAATTGAAAGATATGATGTCCACCTATGAAGAAGGACTTGCCCTTTTGAATAGTGAACAAATCGATGAATCCGGTATCGCACTTACAAGCGCAAGTGATAGTACAACGGTTGTTCTTGGAAAAGGCAAAAACTACTATAACGGAACCCGTATGGCAAATTCCAATCATTACGCAGTAATCACAAACGATCGTCCGAAAGCCAATGTTGTTGGAAATTTCATCGTATCAACATCTAATGCTGTGTCTTATGATATAGCAACTCATCCTCATACGCTTCAGAGTGGCTACGAAAACCTGGGCTTTAGTACATCTAAAAATCAGCAACAGCTGATAATCGCAGGAACACTTGAGTCTGATTCTGAAAGTGTTGAAGCGATAGTAACATTTCCGTTTACAGCAGGAACCGCTACGAGTGAAGCCAAACTTCGTAGTGGATTCACACTCAGCAGCAACTTCAATTCTATGAACGATGTGGACGGATCGTATTCGATGAATACGTATGCTTTGGGCGATCTTGACCACAATGGCATTGTTGACTCGGCAGACTACACGTTGGCATCTCGCTTTTTGGTGAGCCTCATCAATAAGGTTACCTTTAATTACAAAGATGTCGGTCCGGGTGTTGCTTCGGCTATTTTCATCCTCGCTTTTGATGTAAACATGGATGGTCAGATTGACTTGTCAGATGCTGTTGGCATTAACAAAATTATAAACGCCTAAGTAAAGCCGATTTGTTATTTTAGGACAAAAAGGGGGTCTTGAAATGAGAAAATCCAAATTTTTAATTCTGGTGACAACAGCTGTCTTGAGTTTTTCATTTTCTGTGGAATCTGTAGCAGCCGTAGATTTTGAATCTGTTTCCCCCGCACCGATTACATCACAGGAAACAGCTTATTCCGGTATCTGCGGTGCAGAGGGCGATAACATTCAGTGGAATTATGACGCTGCATCGGAAACCATCACATTTTCCGGAACTGGCGCAATGAAAACCTACTACAAAAAAGCAGAAAATAATGGCGAGCAGGACTTTTATGAAAACCCCGAGTGGGTACTGCTTCCGGTTTGCAATATTGTTTTTGAAGATGGCATCACTGACATTGGCTGCTTGCTGAAAGACTTTTTCCAAACGCCTTCCGACGGTGGCAAACAGACCGTTTTTCTGCCGGAAAGTGTGACAAAGTGGGATTTCATATACAATTGGTTTACAATCAAAGCACCCTATGGCTCTGCGGCATATTATAGATTTGCGGATAGGCCGAATTATTCTTTTTTCGGCTATGGTATTGCAAAAAATCCTGTGCACGAAACAACCGGCACTTCCGAATATGGCGCAACGTGGAGTTTCGATTACTTCACCCAGACGATCACCATTTCCGGTCCGGGATTTGCACTGCCGGATGAATTCGATGTATATCCGTACAAGTCTATCATTATTGAGGACAGCGTGACCGTTCCGGAAGACGGAACATATCCCGGAAAGGATTACAGTAAGTATGTTCTTTCGTGGGCAGCAAAGTATATGGGTCATGTCGATGAGCTTCCCATAATTTACGCATCCAGTACAAGCGAATTTGCAAAAGAATTTGCAAAACTTCCGGACAATATTCGTGTCTCTGCGCCTAACATTGTTTACAGCGATGAAACTGCATATGTTGGCGATGTTAACTTGGACGGCGAAGTTAATTTGAAAGATGCGGTTCTGCTGAACAAGTGCGTCAACGGCAGCGTTACCTACAACGAACTCCAAAAAGTGAACATGGACTGCAACGGCGATGGCGTGATCTCCGCAGATGATTCCCTCACCCTGTTGAAGTTCCTGATCCAGCTCATCAATCAGCTCTAAACTTTTGCCTTTTCACAAGGCGGAGCACAGCCCCATTTCCGGCGGGACTGTGCTCTTTTTTTCGCCTTTCTTGACAACCCGCTGCCGGTGTGCTACAATGATTCTACAGAATCTTACTTCACTGGAGGTATCCCCCTATGACTGCAACCGAAATCGCCTGCCTTTGCATCGGCGCTGCCGGCATCCTGACGGCGCTGCTCTCCCTGCCGTTCTTTTGCCGTGGGCGTGCGCTCTCCAAAAAATGCTCCGCCCGAACCACCGGCACTGTCCAGCGCTACCGCATCGGCGGCGGAAACCGCAAAGCCATCTCGCCGGTGGTCGCATATCTGGTGGACGGGAAACCCTACACTGCCTACCGGCACTACAAGGGCGTTGTCACCTCCCACAAATCCGGCGCTTCCGGTGCGGGAAACCGCCTTTTCGTGTCAGAGCGGGATGTCCTCCACATCCACACCGCCGGCATGTTCTGCAACTGCGGGGAACTCGCCGCAGCGCTCTGGCCCATTGGCAGTACCATGCCCGTGGTCTACAATCCCCGCAATCCCAAGCAGGGCTTCGTGGAAAAGCCGGTCAGCCTTGGCGGTACGGTAGGCGTGACATTGCTCTGCACCGGCGTGGGACTGGCGGTTTTCGCCGGCGCAATGTTTTTGCTCTTTCAATAACAGAAAGGAATCTGCACGATGATCTTACTATCCGCACAAAATATTTCCAAAACATACATGGAGCGCAAAGTCCTCGACAATGTGTCGTTCTTCCTCAATGAGGGCGACAAAGTCGGGATCATTGGCATCAACGGCACGGGAAAATCCACGCTCCTGCGCATTTTGGCTGGCGCAGAGGAGTCCGACAGCGGGAATGTGATCCGCACCAGCGGTGTGCGCATCTCCTACCTGCCGCAGATTCCGGAATTCGCCCCCCATGGCAGCGTTCTGGAACAGGTGATGCTCCACCTCCCCGCCGACCTGAAAGAGGCAAAGGAATTTGAGGCGAAGTCCATCCTGGGAAAGCTGGGTATCACCGACGTTTCACGGGACATCGGAACGCTCTCCGGCGGAGAACGCCGTCGTGCCGGTATCGCTGCGGCACTCATCCAGCCCAGCGATGTGCTGCTGCTGGACGAGCCGACCAACCACATCGACAACGAAACCGTACAGCTGCTGGAAGAGCAGCTGCAAAAGTATCGTGGCGCAATTGTCATGGTCACCCACGACCGGTATTTCCTGAACCGCATCACCCGGAAAATCGTGGAGGTTGACCGTGGCAGTCTCTTCTCCTACGACGGAAACTACAGCACCTATCTGGAACAAAAGGCACAGCGTGAGGCAGATGCCGAGGCGCAAGAACGGAAAAACCGCTCGCTCTATCGGCAGGAACTGGAGTGGATCCGGCGTGGTGTTCGGGCGAGAGGCACCAAGTCCAAGGACAGAATCGAGCGCTTCCATGTGCTGGAAAATCGGGAGATTCCGGCGGAACAGGAAAAGATGCAGCTGCAATCGGTTTCCTCCCGACTGGGAAAGAAAACCGTGGAATTGGAGGGCGTTTCGAAGTCTATTGACGGAAAACTGCTGCTCCACGATTTTTCCTACAAACTGCCAAGAGATGCACGCATCGGCATTGTGGGACACAACGGTGCCGGAAAGTCCACGCTCATCAAGCTGATCTGCGGTGCACTGCAGCCGGACAGCGGAAGCATTACGCTGGGCGATACGGTGCGCATCGGGTATTTTTCGCAGGAATGCGAGAGCATGGATCCCACGCAGCGTGTCATCGAGTACATTCGGGAAACCGCCGACCGCATCCAGACTCCTGAGGGAACTGTCACTGCGGCAACCATGCTGGAACGATTCCTTTTTACGCCGGAATTGCAGTGGAACCGCATCGAAAAGCTCTCCGGCGGAGAGAGGAAACGCCTGTATCTTCTCAAAGTGCTGATGTCTGCGCCAAATGTTCTGCTGTTGGACGAGCCGACCAACGATCTGGACATCGCTACGCTGACCATTTTGGAGGACTACCTCCGGAACTTTGCCGGTGCAGTTATTGCCATCTCCCACGACCGTTATTTTCTAGACAAGATGGCGTCGGAAATCTGGGAACTGTCGGGTAATGGCGATGTGCACCGCTACAACGGCAACTACAGCGACTATGCTGCGCAGTGCATACCGGCAGAATCCGCAGAAAAGGCTGCCAAACCTACGGAGAAGAAAGAGCGCACTTTTGTGGGGAAAAAGAAGCTGAAATTCTCGTATCGAGAACAACGGGAGTTCGAGAGCATTGACGATGACATCGCTGCGCTGGAACAGCAGATCCAGGAAACGGAAGCACAGCTTGGCGCATGCACCTCCGACTATGTGAAGCTGCAAGAACTATCCGAGAAAAAGAGCGCTTTGGAAACGCAACTGGAGGAAAAGATGGAACGCTGGGTTTACCTCAACGACCTTGCGGAGCGCATTGCAAACGGTGAGATGGTTTAATTCCCTATTACAATAGTATATACTATTGTAATAGGGAACTCATAAGAAACTACCAAAAGAGGAGATCTCCCAATGAGATCTCCTCTTTTTTCATCTCTGAAAGTTCCGGACTTGTTCCAGCATCTCCTCGTGCAAAACTTGCAGCCTTCTTTGAATGTGTTCTTCCAGCATGAGCTTGGGAAGCCACACATGACAAGAAATTCCAAATGTCAGCAGCAATGCCAATTCCAAAATAGAACTAATCAAGGCAAGTGTCACAAGATTTCGAAAAATAGAGAAAAACAAGATGAAAATATAAATTCCCACAAGTGCGAGTAAACACGCTATCACGCACCAGAACTTTTTCGTTTGGTATTGCTTTTTCTCCTGTATCACATGAGCGGTGTATGCCTGATATATTGCCGTCAATTCCGGATGCTGCAAAAAAATCGTGTCCATGCTGCTACAATGACATTGCACATACTCTATCGGATCTTCCCCGAAAATTCCTTGAATCATCAAAACATAGTTTTCCCCATATGGAAAAAGCCGATGGATTTCCACAATGTCCTGCACACGATACTGTGCGGTATCTCTAGACAAAATTCGAAGCCCTATGCTCATTTTCTCCCTCCATTATCCGCACTGCACTGACGGCCGGCTGCGAAACGCCTTTCGCCACACCACAAAAAATGTGATGAGAATCATTGTTGAGGTAATCACCCAAGTGGACGGGAAAGAGAAGTACAAACTCTTCAGCGTTCCAAAGCGGGCGAATACGGTAAACAGCCAGAGAATCCGCACCGCACAGATTCCCAGCATAGTTTCTGCTGCCGGAAGTGTGGAATAGCCCAGACCGCGCATCGACCACGCCGGAATCTCATAGCAGGAACAGATGACCTGAAGCCCCAGAATAATTCGGATTCGTTCGCAGGCGTAGGTGATTTCTTCTGAAGAAGTAGTAAACAAACCGGAAGCCTGCCGTGAAAACAAAACCACCGGAACAATGATTACCGCAGAAAACAGGGTTGCTGCAAGGAAACAAATCCCCACAGTTTTCTTGCACCGCTGTCTGTTTCCGGCAGCGTAATTCTGGCTGATAAATGTGGTCGCTGCCTGTCCGAATGCCGTGTCCATGTAGTAGGCGATGTATTCAAAGTTCATGGAAACTGCCACACCGGCAGCTGCAGCGCTGCCGAATGTGTTGATAGCGGACTGTACAAAAATATTGGCAATGCAAAAGACGGCGCTCTGAATTGCCGCCGGAATTCCGATGCGCAAAATTGCCTGCAAGTGCTGCCTGTTGAGCTTCAGCTTTCGCAGGGACAGGCGGAACTCCTCGTGCTCCCGCAGCAGCCAGAACACCACCATAGCTGCACTGACTGCCGCAGAAAGATCGGTTGCCAGCGCCACACCAACTACGCTCAGCTTACAAACCACCACAAAAAACAAGTTGAGAAACACGTTGATGACACCGGAAAAAATCAGTGCGCCGAGAGGACGCTTGCTGTCCCCTTTCGCACGGAGAATGGCTGCGCCGAAACTGTAGATCATCAGGAACGGCACACCGGCAAAATAGATTCGCAGATAGTTGTCAGCAGAAGTCAGGATATCCGCCGGCGTATGAATCAGCATCAGCAGCGGTTTGGAGATCAGCTGTCCCAGTGCGCCGAACAGTACACCGTACAGCACAGAAAACAGCATTCCGGTATGTACCACATCCGGAATTTTCTTCTGCTCTCCCGCTCCGATAAAGTGAGCAATGCGCACATTGGCACCGACCGCAAGTCCTGCCGAAAGTCCGACGATCAGCGCCACGATCTCCCCGTTGGTTCCCACGGCTGCCAGTGCGTCCGGACTGCCAAACCGACCGGCAACCGCTGTATCTGCTGCATTAAACAGCTGTTGGAGAATGCTGCTCAGCGCAATGGGGAGCGCAAATAAAATAATATTTTTCAGCAGCGGACCTTGAAGCATGTCCATCTGATGACTTTTCTTCATAAAATATTTTCCTTCCGTTAATCCATTGCTTTGATGTTAGAGCTTGTGTTCATAGGAAATATATGCGGATTTTCGAGCAAATTTTTTTTGCAGACAAGGCAAAAATT
>ENA-OURU01003090-OURU01003090.1-human-gut-metagenome-genome-assembly--contig:-NODE-3090-length-14456-cov-2.784876_pt1 | contig 14456 bp, 4 predicted proteins | sample MGYA00242137_ERZ509064 | MGnify/ENA primary metagenome ERZ509064 (study PRJEB26280, sample SAMEA2338777) | human gut metagenome | biome: human gut; feature: human-associated habitat; material: faeces...
CTGTGCAAGAAAAATGATAAGGTAGCAGGAGCTGGAAGAGATAGGAGGAAGATCAGAATGAAACAACGAATCAGGATACACAAGGCAGAACCGAATACGGGAGTCCTCAATTACTCTCATCTGCTGGATGCGCCTGCGGGAAAACATGGGTTTGTCGAAGCGAAAAAGGGGCATCTTTATTTTGAAGATGGTACGAGAGCGCGGTTTTTAGGATTCAATGTGGCGGCGCGTTCCAATACGCCGGATCATGAGACGGCGGACAGAATGGCGGAACGGTTCGCCAGCATGGGAGTGAACATCATCCGTCTCCATGCGGCGGACGCCCCTGTGGGAGAGGAGCCGGGAAGCTGGAGCAGCTGCAAGGAAGCACCTCTTCTGGACTATGCATCCGGTACCAGCAGGAAATTCAACCCGGATGGGTTGGACCGGTTCGATTACTTTGCGGCGAAGCTGAAAGAGAAGGGCATCTATCTCCATATAGACCTGATTGTAGCGAGAAAGTTTGAAGAGGGAGACGGCATGGAGTATCCGGGCGGTGCACCCTCCTGTATCAAACGGTACTGTCTGTACAACCAGCGGATGATTGAACTCCAGAAAGAGTATGCAAAGGAGCTACTCTGCCATGTGAATCCCTATACGGGACTGGCGCTTATCGATGATCCGGCGGTAGTGACAATCCAAATCAACAACGAGGACACTGCTATCAAGGGGAATATGGGCGACGATGCAGGGGAAGAGATGAAATCCTACCGGGCAGAAGTACAGGAGCGCTTTAACGACTTCCTGCTGATGAAGTACCACACACGGGAGCATCTGGAAGAAGCGTGGACAAAGGACGGTTGCTGCGCACTGGGGGAGGAAGAAGATCCGGCTCGGGGAACCGTCCGGGGGATTGAAGGCAGTTTCTACCAGCCGGTCAGCGACCCGGAAGGAGAGTGGGATGCACCGGAAGGACCGGCAAGATATGCCGACTTTATGGAGTTCGGCATCTATATGAACCGGAAGTTCTATCAGGATATGAAAGACTATATCCATTTCCTCGGGGCAAAAGTTCCTGTCGTTACCAGCAATTTAATTGCCGGGGCAGCGGATGTGTATGGGCATACAGACGGCGACCTGATGGAGAATAACAGCTATTTTAACCATCCTCTCCTTCCGGTAGAGAATAATACATACCTGGTGGCCGGCCCCATGGAATATGTCTCTACGAATCCTCTGACCATGCAGACCGGCGCGGGATCAGCGGCAACAACCCTTTTAAGTCTGGGATCACTGGCGATTGTGAAAGGAAAACCTTTTATGCTCAGCGAGTGGAACGAGTATGGGGAGCATCCTTTCCATTCCACGGCGTTTGTGCAGATGGCAGCATATGCCTGCTTAAACGACTGGGACGGACTGATTCTTTATAATCACCATACCTCCGAGAACTGGGATGACCAGCCGGCAGATGAGATACTGAATGTTTTCGATGTATATAACGATCCGGCAGTAATCTGTCAGTGGGGATTCATGGCCTCTGTTTTCCTGAAGGGGCTTGTATCCGTGGCAAAGAACTGCGTGGATGTGGTCTACACACAGAATGACCTGAAAACGCTGCCTCTTTTCCACGCTATGCCGACTACATTTTTCCCGTATATCACGTCCATGCGCAATGTATTTCTGGACGGAGGAGACAAGTATCAGGGCAATGCGGACATAGCGGTAAATGCCGGGTTCTTAAACGGAGCTGATCTCTCAGATGCGGAACATGGAGTATATTATGCATGGTCTGAGTACAGGGATGCGTTCCGGTGTTATAAAGAAGAAAACCGTCTGGAAAATGCTGCGAAAGACACGAAAGAGATTCAGCCGGGAGTGCATCTTGGAGAAAAAGCACTTGTGTTCGACCGGATCAGAGAGACATCGGGCAACGGAGATTACCGGACGTTTGCCGAAATCATGGACAGTGCGATGAAAGAGTGGGGTATTCTGCCGGAAGATACCGGCTATGTGGAAGGAAGGCTGATTTCAGACACAAAAGAAATCGTTTTTGACCCGGATCACGCACGCTTCTCTATCCACACACCTTACTGCGGCTATTTCAGCGGCGCGCCGGAAGAAGAGATTTCCCTTTCTGACAAGATCTGTGTGGAGGCGGAAAACGAAAGGATTACACTGGCTCTGATCGCAAAAGATGAAATTAAGATGGATGGCGCGTCAGAATATATTTTGACGGCAATGGGGACAACCGGTATGGACGAGACAACATTTGGCAAAGGACCGGAGCTGATGGGGATTCCGTTTGCCGCTGTGGAGTTCAAAGGCAAACTGTACGCAGAGACACTGGAAGGCTGCATCCGTGTGAAAGCGGAGAATGCGAAACTGGAGGTGTTAAATCCGATCGGGGAAGTAATTGCCGAAATGAATGGAGAAAAAACAGGAGATGAAATACGGTTTGCAATGGACGGTTCTGTTCCGGGCATCCAGTACAGACTTGTGGTCGGTGAATAAGCATAGTTTCCAAGGGAGTGCTTTGAGATTACAAAATAATAAAACAGGAGATTGAAAGAAAGATGAATTCTGAGTTAAAGAAAAGTGCACAAAATGGATTGTATGAGTTCGCACCGGACGGGAACGGCTGCCGGATCTATCATGCGGAAACACCGCGTTATTGGTATAATTACCTGTGGAATGAAGACCGCTACTGCGCTCAGATATCACAGGTAGGACACGGGCGCAGTTATTATCTGAGCGAAAAAGCAGATATGTGTATGATCAACCGGGATGATGCCAGATACGTATATTTAAGAGATGATGCAGACGGAACATGCTGGAATATCGGGAAGGGGTCGCTTAACACAGAGGTGGAAGACTACTGCTGTACACATAGTATCGGGCACACACAGATTTGCTCAAGGAAAAACGGAATCGAGGAATCCTGGAGGATTTTCGTGCCCAAGAAAGGGTTTCATGAGGTGTGGACACTGAAACTTCGCAATACAGCAGAGCAAGAGAAAAGGTTAAGCATGTTCTCTGCGGTCAGTTTCTATCTGGAAGGCTTCTCTTATCCCAGATACTACGAAATGTACCGCTGCATGAAGACAGAATTCAAACGGGAACTGAACGGAATCTACTGTGATTCCGACCATCCCTTCGCACCCCATGAACTGTATCATGGGTTTCTGGCTTCATCCGAGCCGGTTTATGCATGGGACGGTGACCTGACGAAGTTCTGCGGTTCCATAAGTACACTGACACTTCCGGATGCATCGACCTGCGCCCTGTTCCAGAGACCAGATATTGTCGTGAATGGAAAAGACTGTACAAATTCCGAAGCCTCGCTGTTCATTCTTGGCGGGGTGCTGCAGCATAAGATCACGCTGATGCCGGGAGAGGAGAAAGAGATTCAGGTGGTATTCGGGATCAGCTCTTCCTGTGAAGAGGCATGCAGTGCAGTAAAGCGGTATGCAGATGCAGAATCCACAGAACGGGAGTTCGCAGAGGCGGAGGCGTATAACTATGAGAAGATTAGCTCTTTGTCTGTGAAAACACCGGACCAGAAGATTAATCATATGATGAACAACTGGGTAAAAAAGCAGGCAGATTTCTGTATCGTAGGAAAGAAAGGTGTCCGTGACAACCTGCAGATTTCTGTAGCGCTGTTGAATTACCGTCAGGAGAAAGCAAAAGAAGAAATCCTGGAATGTCTGCGCCATCAGTTTCAGGACGGGCACGGAGTGCTTACATGGTATCCCTATGATGATACGCGTTATTCAGACCAACCATTCTGGATCATCTGGGCGGTGTGCGAACTGCTCAAGGAGACGGGAGATCTGTCAATTCTTGATACGGAGATTGAATGGCAGGACGGCGGCAAAGCATCCGTGCTGGAACATGTAAAGGCTGCGATTAATCGCTTAATTCTTGATAAAGGGGAGCATGGTTTGGTGAAGATTTATTTCGCCGACTGGAATGACGCCTTAAATATTACGGATGATCCGGAGGCAGAGTCTGTGATGCTGTCCCACCAGTTCTGTCTGGCTCTGAGAGAATTAAAGAGAATGATGGAGTATGCGGGTGATACACAATATGCCGGATTTCTGGAGAAGGAATATGAACAGCTGAAGGAAGATATCAACCGCTATGCATGGGATGGAAAATGGTATGCGAGGGCCTTAAGCAGCAAGGGAAACGTAGGAACGCAGGACAGCGCCGGAAGCAAAATCTATTTGAACGCACAAACATGGGCTGTACTGGCAGGAGTCGCGGACAGAGAAAGGCTGGCCTACGTGTTGGAAGCTGTGGACAGTATGGAGCAGGATTTTGGCTTCCCATTAAATCTGCCGCCGTACCCGGAGTATGATGCCCATGTGGGAAGGATGTCCGGTATGCTGCCGGGACTTTTTGAGAACGGTGGAGTGTACTGTCATGCTACTGGCTTTAAGATCCTCATGGACTGCTGTACAGGCAGAGGGGAAAAGGCACTGAAAACGCTGAAAAAGATTATGCCTGACAGCAAAGAGAACCCGTCGGCGAAGTCCGGGGCAGAACCTTATGTATTTACCAACTGCTATTCCACGAACCCGGGATATTACGGGAAATCCTATCAGTCATGGACAACAGGAACTTCCGCATGGTGCATGATGGGGCTGTATGAAGGTATTCTGGGTGTGAAACGGGATTATGAAGGGCTTAGGATCAGTTCCTGCTTTCCTGAAGAATGGGAAGAGGCAGAAGTGACGAGATACTTCAGAGGTGCGGATTATCATATTATCATCCGCAATCCCGAACATATTAAGAATGGAAAAGCCGAGGTTTATGCTGACGGTTCAATCTGCGATTCCGGGCTGATACCAGACTATCAGGATGCTAAGCAGCATAGGATAGAAGTTTTAATAAAACGAGGATGAAACTTACAATTTTGTAAATTATTTTACAATAATCATCTATAGAAAAACAGTATAGTAAACCTATCATCAATGATACAGGAGGAGAGGAAAGATGGCAAAAGACAAAAACGCACCCCGTTACGACAAGCAGGGCGCAAGGCGCGTAATGCGCAAAAGAGATTATCTGGCAGATTTCGGCGGACAGCTCGCATTAGGGCTGATGGCGAATCTGGTCGGACAGCTCAATTATTTCTACACGGACAAGGTAGGACTGGCTGTCGGAAGTGTTGGTATTGTATTGGCAATCTCAAAGGTGATTGATGCATTCTCGGATGTGATTGCGGGGAATTTTATCGATCATTCAAAAGGAGGTGACCATAAGTATTTCAGATGGATCCTGCCGCAGATTATTCCGGCAGCCCTGATTATGGTTCTGATGTTTACCGTACCGATTCAGGCAGGCCAGATTCCGGGCGTAATCTACGCGCTGATTACGAATCTGGTATTGTCCGCAGGTCTTTATACCTTTATTGCGACCCCGTTTTCAGCAGTTATGACTGTACGAAGCAGAAGCTTGAGCGAGAGAGGAAGTATCGGGCTGTTCCGTGCGGTTGCCAATTATGGCGCTGGAATGCTGATCTCCATTCTCACGATCCCGGTGACAAATATGCTGGGCGGCACACAGTCCGCATGGATCAAATACGGCGTGGTACTTGGTGTACTGGTATTTGTCCTGTTTGCAATCTGCTGCCATAACGGCCGCAAAGCCAAATTTGCATGTGATTACGAAGAAGAAACCGAGGGAGCTGCTGAAGAAGAGGAAGAGCCGGTTCCTTTCAAAGAAGCAATGACAATGCTTCTGAAGAATAAATACTGGGTGATCATCCTGCTCTTTAACTTGATCACAAGTGTTACGAGCGGTATCACGGCATCTGGCAGTATATACTACTGTAAATGGATTTTCGGAAATGATAATCTGGTCGGAATAATCGGAGCAGCAGGTATGTTGGCTACCGTAGTGGGATTCATCTTATCCAAGCCGATTATTGCCGGACTTGGAATCAAGAGGACAATCTCCATCGGGCTCTTAGGAGCGGCGATACTCGCAGGCATTCGCTGCTTTATACCGACGAACTTTACAGTTTGTGTGGTGACCGGTCTGTTAGGCAGCTTTGTACAGATTCCGATGATGAGTCTGTATGGCGTGCTGACATCTATGACCATTGATTACAATGAGTGGAAATATGATAAGAAGCTGGTGGCAATGTCGGGCGGAGCAATCGGCTTTGGCAGTAAGGTTGGAAATGGCCTTGGTGCAGCAGTACTGTCGGCGTTCCTGGCAATCGGTGCATATGATGCCACGCTGGAAGTCGCAAGTACATCCATGAGATATTCCATCTATGGAGTCTCAAATTATCTTCCGGTTGTGATCAACCTTGTGATGTTTGTAATCTTCCTGAAATTCGATCTGGAAGAAAAACTGCCGAAGATGCGCGAGGAAATCGCTGCGCGCAGAGCAGGAAAGACCATTGAAAAATAAGAAACAGATATTATTAAGAAGCAGGCAAAGCTGAAAGAAACATTGTAATTATGAGAGCCGGCGCTTCCGTCGGAATCGGAGCGCCGGCTTGAGTTATAGGCGGAAAATAGTAATAGGGGAATGGACAGGCAGGAAGGAGAAGACAAGAATGAAAATTTATGATTTCAGGATAGAATACAGGGAACAGCCCAAAGGACTGGCTGCGAAGATTCCCCGCTTTTCATGGAAGATCGCATCAGGTGACAACAATGTGGTGCAGACAGCATGGCATTTGATTGTGAGCAGTGCAGAAAAATGCTTCTGGGACAGTGGAAAGATTGAGAGTGATCAGTCTGTGCTGGTTCCTTATGCCGGACAAGCGCTTACCAGAGAACAGGAGTATCAGGTTTCTCTCGAAATCTGGGACAATTATGGAAATAGAGCAAAAGCAGAAACAGCTTTTACAACAGGTATTTTTGATACCGGAGATTTTCAGGCCAAGATGATTACGCATGATTTCCCTCCTGAGGAGATGGCTTGTCCGGTATTCTTCCGGAAATTTTCTCCGGACAAGGAAGTGTCATCTGCCTGCCTTTACGCCACGGCGCTTGGTGTCTATGAAATTACCCTGAACGGAAAAAGGGTAGAAGATTATTACATGGCACCCGGCTGGACAAATTACCATAAGATTTTGCAGTATCAATATTATGATGTGACAGACAGGCTGCAAGGGACAGGACAGGAAAATGTCCTGGAATTGACCGTGGGCAACGGCTGGTATAAAGGGATTCTCAGCTTTGACTGTAAGCCGGACCGGTATGGGGATCGGACTGCTGTTTGGGCAGAGCTTCATGTGCGTTATACAGACGGGACAGAAGAGGTAATTACTACGGATGAGACATGGCATGTGCGTACCGGCCAGATTCGTTACAGTGAGATTTACATGGGAGAGACAATTGATACAAATGCCCCTAATATCAGAGAGGGAAAAGTATCTGCCGTGCCAGAAGCCGTATTTCATCCGACTGTATTGACGCCGCAGCTAAATGAACCGGTGCGGGTGACTGAGCGCTTGAAGGCAAAGAGGGTTTTCACGGATTCCAAAGGGAATATACTTGTAGATTTCGGCCAGAACCTTACAGGTCTTGTAGAAATCAGAATCCGGGGAGAAAAAGGCCAGAAAATCACTGTCCGCCATGCGGAGACTCTGGATCAGGACGGTGTATTTTACCCGGACACTCTGCGGACGGCAAAATCCGAGGACACCTATATCCTAAACGGGGAAGAACAGGTTTTGATGCCCCACTTTACATTTCATGGTTTCCGGTATGCTGCCGTGGAGGGAATAGAGAATCCCCGACCTGAGATGTTTACAGCCTGCGTAACGCATTCGGACATGAGAAAGACCGGAGAGTTCCGATGTTCCAATGAAAAAGTGAACCAGCTTCAGAGCAATATTTCCTGGAGTCTGCGTGATAATTTCTTTGATATCCCCTCCGACTGTCCTCAAAGGGATGAGCGGCTTGGATGGATGGGAGATGCGCAGGTATTCTCATGGACAGCAGCGTTCAACCGGGAGACGGCTCTGTTTTTTACAAAATGGATGAGGGATATATCGGCGGCGTCTTCACTGGAACGGGGAGTGCCTCATATAGTACCGGACATACAGGGAACTTACAGTTCCGCGGCGTGGAGCGATGCGGCAGTGATTATACCATGGGTAGTCTACCAGACGTATGGAGACACACGTATTTTAGAAGAATCATGGAAATGTATGCACGAGTGGGTAGATTATATTCACAATCATGTAAATGAAAACGGGCTGTGGATGACCAATTACCAGTATGGTGACTGGCTGGCACTGGATCGTGAGATGGGAGATAAAAGCGTTGGAGCTACAGATGTTTACTTTGTGGCAAACGCTTACTATATATACGTCACAGAGCTTGTGGCAAAGACGGCTCATGTGCTGGGAAAATATGAAGAGGCGGCATATTATGAAGTGCTCCATGAAAAGACGCTGGACTCTTTCAGGAAAGAATATTACACCGCAAGAGGCAGGATCGTCAGCGAGACTCAGACTGCATGCGCGCTGTCTCTCTATTTTAACCTGGCATATGAAAAGGATAGGGAAAATATTGTACAAATGCTGGTGAGCAATATAGAAGATCATCAGAATCATTTGACCACAGGATTTGTAGGGACGCCGTATTTATGTCATGCCTTGTCTGAGAACAAAGCGCATGATACGGCCGGACTCCTGTTTGTGAGAGAGGATCTGCCATCATGGCTGTATGCTGTGAATAAGGGCGCGACGACGCTTTGGGAGAGGTGGGACGCCGTCCTGCCGGACGGCACCATGCAAGATCCGGGGCTTAATTCTATGAACCACTATGCAAATGGAGCGATCGGCGATTGGATGTATCGGAAAATCGGCGGTATAAACCAGACGAAAGCCGGATACAGGAGATTTTATGTAAAACCGATGTTTGTAAGGGGAATCGAAGAGGTAAGGACAGAGCTGGAGTCTCCTTACGGAAAGATTGTTTCCTGTTGGAGCTGCCGCAATGGAAAGATCCGTGTGGAGGTCAGCGTACCTGCCAATACGAGGGCGGAGCTGTTCCTGCCGGAAAAAGAGGAATCCTTTGAGGTGGGATCGGGAACATATGTGTATGAATATGACACAAACACAAGTTTAAAAGAGCTGAAATTCACTTTGGACAGTACACTGGGAGAGATTCTGGACGAACCTCTTGGCATGAAGATGATGGAAGAGATGCTGCCGGAGCTTGTACACAATCCAATGATCGAGTATGCAAGGCAAATGACTCTGGCTGAAGGAATCAGCTCTGCCCCAGAGGTAAAAGCGGTTTATGAAGCCGTACTAAAAGAATTGAATGCGCAGATGTAAAAGGAGAAGAAAGTAAATGGTACAGCAGAAGGTAAAATATACAGACACCGAGAGAACCCCGGCTGAACGGGCACGGGCACTTCTCGAAGAAATGACTTTAGACGAGAAGATGGCGCAGCTTGGCTGCATTTTCCCATTTGGCGACAGCTATGATGATATGGAACAGCAGGCTTTGGAGATGCCTTACGGGATTGGACAGGTGAGTACTCTGGAAATGCGCAGGATAGGCACGCTGGAAGAGGCCGCTGGATGGCAGAGGAAGATGCAGGAGACTGTGATGAGACAAAGCCCTCATCATATCCCGGCAATCTTTCATATGGAGGGACTGTGCGGAGCATTTATTCAGGAAGGAACCAGTTTCCCCTCCGGAATCGCCAGAGGCTCAGGATGGGATCCGGAGCTGGAAGAGAAGATAGCCAAAGTGGTGGCAAAACAGGAAGCAGCCTGCGGCATCACTCACATTCTGGCACCAGTGCTGGATATTTCGAGGGATTCCCGCATGGGAAGACAGGGAGAGACCTACGGAGAAGACCCGGCTTTGGCGGCAGCTCTGGGAACGGCATATACGAAAGGAATCCAGACAACAGAGGCAGGCGGCAGAAGACCGGAAAGTGTGGCCAAGCATTTTCTCGGATTTCACAATTCACAGGGTGGTATCCACGGGACAAACAGCGATACGCCGTCCCGCCTCATGGAAGAAATATACGGCAAGCCTTTCCAGTCTGCGATTTCTGAATCCGGGCTGAAAGGAGTGATGCCCTGCTATAATTCCATTGACGGGGAACCGGCTTCCGTTTCACACAGGCTGCTCACGGAAATTCTCAGAGAAAAGATGGGGTTTGACGGTCTGTGTGTCAGCGACTACGGCGGCATTAACAATGCCCACGAAGTCCAGCGGATCGGGGAGACTATCGGAGAAACAGGGCTTCTTGCCATGGAAGCAGGGATGGACATAGAGATGCCGAAAGCGATCGGTTATGGTGAGGAACTCAAAGAAATGTTCCGAAGCGGACAGGCGGATACAGAACTGTTGGACCGAACCGTTCTGCGGGTGTTGGAAGCCAAGTTCCGCATGAGTCTGTTTGAGCATCCGTTCGCCATGGATGGTGAGTCCTGTCAAAAGATTTTTGAAGAGAAAGAGGGGGCGGAGTTATCTCTCCGGTCAGCAAGAGAGTCCATGGTACTCCTGAAAAACAACGGGATACTTCCTTTGTCAGGTAAGATAAAGAAGCTTGCCCTGATTGGACCTCATGTAGACTGTGCCCGTAAGTTCTTCGGCGGATATACCCATCTGTGCATGATGGAGTCGGTCTACGCTGTTGCAAGCTCCATCGCAGGGGTAGAGGGCAGCCCGGAGTCCGGGCAGATCAGCGGAGCAATGCTGCCAAATGGTGAGCCGGTGAATTATGTCCCAGGTACAAAGATCCAGTCAGACGAAGCGGAGCTTTTTGATGATATCCTGCGCCTGCAGAAGCCGGACTGCAGAAGCCTGTTAGAAGAACTGAAGGAGCGGATGACAGACACGGAGATTCTGTATGCATACGGGTATCCGGTTGCCGGAAAGGATCAGGGCAGATTTGAAGAAGCGCTGCAGGCAGTCAGGGAAGCAGATGCTGTGATCCTGACTCTGGGAGGAAAGCACGGCACATGCTCTATGGCGACCATGGGCGAAGGTGTGGACGCTGCCGACATCAATCTGCCGGAATGTCAGGATGCATTTATTCAGGCTGCCGCTGCATGTGGTAAGCCTTTGATTGGGGTTCATTTTGATGGAAGACCAATCTCCAGTGACACAGCAGACCAATATCTGGATGCCATCATAGAAGCCTGGAACCCAGCGGAAACGGGAGCGCAGGCTGTGGCGGATGTCCTGCTGGGTGCATATAACCCGGGCGGTAAGCTGCCGGTATCCGTGGCATATCACGCCGGACAGATTCCAATTTATTATAATCACCCGAACGGTTCTGCATGGCACCAGCAGGAGAGTATCGGATTTGTCAACTATGTGGATCTTCCCCATACACCGCGATATTGCTTCGGGCATGGATTGTCTTATACACGGTTTGAGTATTCAGAAATTCATATATCGGCAGCAGAGATTGGAGCAGAAGAATCGGTACAGATCAGCTGTGTGGTAAAGAATGCAGGAAACTGTGCCGGGGATGAGGTAGTACAGCTTTATCTCAGGGACAGATTCGCAAGTATGACACGTCCGGTGAAAGAGCTTGCCGGATTTAAGCGGATCCATATGGAGCCGGAGGAGAAAGTACGAGTGACATTTACAGTGCAGGCGGATCAGTCAGCCTTTCTTGACAGGCAGATGCGCTGGAAGGTGGAAAAAGGGGATATAGATGCAGAAATTGGAAGTTCTTCTGAGAATATCCGGTTAAAAGGAACATACCGAATCACAGAAGATAAATGGATCAATGGAGTGGAAAGGGCATTTTATGCGAAAGCACGGGAAGTAAGACTATAAATCCGTTAGATTTACAGCAGGCCGGCTGTCAGGTTCGGCAGGAAATGAGAAAACAGGAGAGGATAAAAAATGGATAAAAAAAAGATTGCCAGAAAAATAGCAGAAGAATCGATTGTTCTGCTTAAAAATGCGAACCATATACTCCCTTTAAAAGAGAAGAAAGAGATTGCATTTTTCGGAAGGACACAGATAGGCACTTTGTATTCCGGAAATGGATCCGGTGGTGCTAATATAGCCGGGTGCGGCACAATTCTGGAAGAATGTGAAAAGAGAGGGATAAAACCTGAATCGCAGCTGAAAGGATTTTATGAGTATAAAGCAAGTGCAGAACAGGTAACGGAAGAGGATGAGTTTGACTGGACGAAGGTCAGCGAAATGGTAAACAGCGGAATCATGTACGAAATATTCGGAAAATACAAGGCTCCGCTTGATGAATATGATGTGCCGGAGACACTTATCTTTCAGGCGGCGGAAAAAACAGACACAGCAATCTTCGTGATCGGCAGAAACTCCGGCGGAGAAGAGTGTGACCGTCATCTGCCGGAGGATTATTACCTGACCAGATCAGAAGAAAGCCTGTTAAAGGATATTTGTACCCATTTTGCTAATGTAGTGATAGTCCTGAATGTAAACGGACTGATTGATCTGTCGTGGGTGAAAAAATATGCGAGCATAAAAAGCCTTCTGTTTATTGGAATCCCGGGGGAAGAAGGGGCTTCTGCGCTGGCTGGCATTTTGACAGGGGAGATTAATCCTTCCGGGAAACTGGCGGTGACTATAGCGGAACACTATGAAGATTATCCGTCGGCAGATCATTTCTCATGGGATAAGGAGCATTTGGAGAATATTCTGGACTATGAGAGTTACGGTCTTTCGTCAGAAGAAAACGGAAGTACAGGTTTTACGAAGAGTCCGGTAACCGTGTATTGGGAAGATATTTATACTGGATATCGTTATTTCGATACATTCGGAAAACAGGTGCTTTACCCCTTTGGTTATGGACTATCTTACACTGCATTTGCGATCAGCGATGCATTGGTCAAGAAGCAAAACGGCGGTATTCTGGTGACAGCCGATGTGAAAAATATTGGGGAAATGTCGGGGAAAGAGGTAATCCAGATTTATCTGTCTAAGGTATATCCAGCAGAGGGCGTGGAGCGTCCTTATCAGGAATTGAAAGGATTCGAGAAAACGTCTGACCTCGCTCCGGGTGAAAAAGAGCAGGTTAAGATCTGGATCCCATGGAGAGAACTGGCGGTTTATGATGAGGAAAGAGCCGCTTGGGTCATCGAGTCAGGCGATTATCTCCTGAAGATGGGAAAATCATCAAGAGACACCTTTACGGTGGGAATGGTATGCCTGCGGGATACAGTCCTTACAGAACAGTGTGCGAACCGTCTGACTATCTCGGGATGCAACAGAGGAAAGCTTTCGTTCCTGACACAGAAAGACTGCACAGGGTGTCAGCCGGAAGACGTATATGAGAAAAAACCTGATGGAGGCGTGACCGAGACGGAGGTAATTTCTGTAACGGAAGAGGATATTCTTGCAGGAGGGGAGAGTATACAGGCTGAAAAAGAAGCGCAGCAAAGTCTGCCGGAACTGTCCATCGAAGAACTCGCTTCTCTCTGTGTGGGTTATGGACCGGGCACCCCATTTGCGGCTGTGGGTGACCGTACTGACCCGTCTGCAATTTTTGACGCAGATGGGAATCCGCTGACGATAAACAGCCATCCGACAGGATATCCGGGATATGTTTCCCCGGCGATTGCGGAAAAAGGGATCAAATCCATTTTTTATAAGGACGGCCCTGCCGGGATCGGCGGTATTGCCTGGCCGACAGAAATGCTCATTGCGTGCTCCTTTGACAAAAAAATGTGGCAGATGTTCGGGGATGCAGTAGGAAAAGAATGTGAAGAACAGCAGGTAAATGTCTGGCTTGCTCCTGCTGTGAATCTCCACAGGAATCCGCTGTGCGGAAGAAATTTTGAATATTTTTCTGAAGACCCGTACCTGACGGGAGTCTGTGCCTGCGAGATCACAAAAGGCGTACAGAATGACCGTCCGGTTATTGTGTGCCCGAAGCACTTCGCGGCAAATGAACAGGAGACATTCCGCCGCGGAAATGCAGGGAAAAATGTAGATGCAGTGGACTCAATCCTGACAGAAAGGGCACTTAGAGAACAGTATTTAAAGCCGTTCGAGATGTTAGTCAAAGATGCCGGGATCGCATGCATCATGACCTCCTTCAATAAGATCAACGGGTCATTTTCCGGCGGCAGCCATGACCTGTGCACACAGATCCTGCGTGAGGAATGGGGATTTGAAGGGGCTGTTGTAACGGATTGGGGAGATATGGATATGGTTGTGGACGGCGCGGACGCTGTTGCGGCAGGAAACGATATCGTAATGCCCGGCGGTCCTCCGGTAATCCGCCAGATATTAAAAGGATACGAAGAAGGCAGAGTGACGAGAGAAGAATTGGAACAGGCAGTGCGTCATCTGCTGATTATGATAAAGAGAATCAGGCTGGCAGATTGATGGTTAGGGTAACGAGTAAATGTGATAATAGGATGTAGATGAAACAGTCCAGCGGTGTGATGTCAAGAGATAAATAACACAAAAAGCATATATTTTTGTATATATCTCATGAAGACAAAAAACATCCACCTAAGCCCTGTC
>ENA-OURU01003096-OURU01003096.1-human-gut-metagenome-genome-assembly--contig:-NODE-3096-length-14434-cov-2.289102_pt1 | contig 14434 bp, 10 predicted proteins | sample MGYA00242137_ERZ509064 | MGnify/ENA primary metagenome ERZ509064 (study PRJEB26280, sample SAMEA2338777) | human gut metagenome | biome: human gut; feature: human-associated habitat; material: faeces...
TAATAATTAAGGAGGACAAGAACTTGGATAATTTCAGGGAATGGTTATCAGATAACCTTCGCTATTTTATGCTTGGCGGGGTGATTTTGATAATCGTAGCTGTATTGTTCTTTAGCATACGTGCTTGTACCGGAAGTGGAAAGGGGACTTCGGACGGAGAACAAACTACAGCACAGGACAACAGCCAGGGAAATGATCCTTCTTCTCCGGAAGATGATGGGGAGACAAACGACGGGAAGAAAGAAGAAGACACGAATCCCTTGGAGGATGGCAGTGAAGAAGTTACTGCACTTATGAACAGCTACTACAAGGCTTTAGGGGAAAAAGATATTACGACATTAAGAACACTGGTAAATAATCTGACACCTTCTGATGAATCCAGAATCACAAATGCAAAGGATTATATTGAAGGATATCAAGTCAGCAAAGTGTATATGAAGAAAGGGATGGACGACAATTCGTATGTTGTATATACGAAAGGAAGTTTCATCTGTAAGGGGATTGATACACCGGCACCGTCTCTTTGGAGTTCTTATGTTGTAAAAGACAGCGATGGTACCTATAGAATTTTGGGTGACCTTGAACAGAACACAACAGTTTCCACTTATATGGATTCGCTGAAATCTGATGAAGATGTAAAGAAGCTTACAGCTGAGGTGCAGGCAGAATATGAGCAGGCACAGAAGGATGACACAGCTCTTGCACAGTTCCTTGACGGACTGGGTGAAGAAGCAGATACTTCTTCTTCTGAGACGAGTGCAGACGGCACGATGCTGACAGTTACAGAAGGGTGTAATGTCAGAGCTGAAGCAAATAGTGACAGTGAAATTATTGGTGGTCTTGACGAAGGGGATCAGGTTCAGAAAATGGGACAGGAAGGTGACTGGATCCAGATTGAATATGATGGTCAGACCGGATATGTATACAGTGGATTGCTTCAGTAAAATATTTAGACAGAATAAAAGACACGGGATGGATCCTGTGTCTTTTTCAATGCTTATTTTTTTAGAGAACCGTCTGCCTGTAGTTCATAATTTTGATCATCTACTGTGATCGTTCCGGTCTGCATGATACCATCCAGATCCATGTAATAACGTTTGCCATTATCATCCACCCATCCGGTCTGCATGATACCATCTTTATCAAAGAAATAATGTTTGCCGTCAGTATCGATCAGCCAGCCTGTGTAAGGAACACCGTCAACCATAAACATCCAGTTGCTGCCGCTTGAAGTCCAGACTCCAAGGCTTGCCTCCGGGGATGTCTCATCTTGTGATATGGATTCAGAAGGAGAGACAGAAGGCTCGACCGTAATGGTCGGTGTAGCAGAAATGCTGACGTTTGCCTTTGGTTTCTGGGTAGGAACAGGCGTTGGTGTGACCTTGGATTTTTTTATTACAGAGGAATGTCTGGCAGGAATTTTGTAATTCGCATCAAAAGAAGTTCGACGGAATAAAAATCCCGCTGACAGACACAATAAAATCGCAATCAGAAGCAGCAGGGGATTCAGGTGTCGTTTCTTATCAGACATAATTTCCCTCCTTTATGTATCTGAAATGATAAAACAATAATTTTATCATACAATATGTGGTAAAAAAAAACAAGGTCTCGGTTGCGGACAAAAAGAAAAAACTATATAATAGAGTAATGGACGAAAAAAGGATAACAACAGATCAGACTACAATAAGAATAAATAAATACCTGAGTGCGGCAGGAGTATGTTCAAGAAGAGAAGCAGACCAGCTGACAGATGCCGGACGGGTTACGGTTGCAGGAAAAGAAATCGGTACTGGAGAAAGGATTCCAGCAGATGCCGAGGTTTTTTTGGATGGCAGACCGGTGAAGGCAGAGACCAGGCAGGTACTTCTGCTTTTTTATAAGCCAAGGGGTATTGTGTGCAGTACAAAAAAGCAGCGACAGGAAACGACAGTAACAGAGTTCCTGGATTATCCGGTGAGAGTATATCCGGTAGGACGTCTGGACAAAGATTCAGAGGGACTGCTTTTACTGACGAATCAGGGTGACCTGGTTAATCGTATCATGCGTGCAGGTAACTACCATGAGAAAGAATATGAAGTAACCGTGGACAAAAAAATCACAGAAACTTTTATCAGAAAGATGAGCAGTGGTGTCCCGATTCTGGGGACTGTGACACGACCATGTACGGTATATAAGACCAGTGATAAAAGCTTTTCTATCATATTAACACAGGGATTGAATCGCCAGATCAGAAGAATGTGTGAATATCTGGGATATCATGTATGTACATTGAAACGTATCCGTATCATGAATCTTACACTGGACGGCTTGAAACGTGGAGAGTATCGGGAAATACGTGGAGATGAATGGAAGAAACTGAATGAACTGATACGGGATTCTTCCAGTGAGACAGTAATCAGAACAGGAGGACAGCATGGAAACATCAGCGGCAGAACAAATAAAAGAACTGGTGCAGAAGCTGAACGAAGCGGCAAAGGCATACTATCAGGAAGACCGGGAGATCATGAGCAACAGAGAGTACGACGCACTGTACGATCAACTGGAAAAAATGGAAAAGGAAACAGGAATCGTTCTGGCAGACAGCCCAACTGTTAATGTGGGGTATGAGGCGGTCGATGCACTGCCAAAGGAAACACATGAGTATCCAATGCTTTCGCTGGATAAGACTAAGGACAAAGAAGTTTTAAGAGCGTTTATCGGGACACATCCAACCCTGCTTTCCTGGAAGATGGATGGGCTTACGATCGTTCTCACATATGAAAATGGAGAATTGCTTAAAGCTGTTACCAGAGGAAATGGTATCGTGGGAGAGGTAATTACAAATAATGCAAAAGTATTTAAGAACATTCCGCTGAAAATTGCGTACCGAGGCAGACTGGTCCTGCGAGGGGAAGCCATCATTACGTATTCTGATTTCGAAAAGATCAATGATACGATCGAAGATGTCGATGCAAAATACAAAAATCCTCGAAATCTCTGCAGCGGTTCGGTCCGACAGCTGAATAATCAGATCACGGCAGAAAGAAATGTGCGCTTTTATGCATTTGCTCTGGTTTCTGCACAGGATGTAGATATGCATAATTCCAGAAAATATCAGATGGAATGGCTTAGAAAACAGGGATTTGAAGTGGTGGAATATCGTATGGTTACAGGAGAGAATCTGGATGAAGCAATGGATTACTTTGCGCATGCGATCGAGCAAAATGATTTTCCATCAGATGGACTTGTTGCACTATATGATGATATTACCTACGGAGAATCGCTTGGAAGTACTGCGAAATTCCCACGAAATGCGTTTGCTTTTAAATGGGCCGATGAAGTAAGGGAGACGACACTTCGTGAAATTGAATGGAGTCCTTCAAGGACAGGGCTCATTAATCCGGTTGCCATATTTGATCCGGTTGAACTGGAAGGAACGACAGTCAGCCGTGCCAGCGTGCATAATGTGAGTATCGTGAAAGATCTGCAGCTGGGAATTGGGGATACGATCCAGGTATATAAAGCCAATATGATCATTCCACAGATTGCTGAGAATCTGACCCGAAGCAGTAAGCTGGAAATACCGGAAATCTGTCCGGCATGCGGCCAGGAAGCCAGAGTGATCAGAGAAAATGATGTAGAGGCGCTTTACTGTATGAATCCGGACTGTGCGGCCAAAAAGATTAAGGCATTTACTTTATTTGTAAGCAGAGATGCCATGAACATTGACGGACTGTCGGAAGCAACGCTGGAGAAATTTATTGCAAAAGGTTTTATGCACAACTTCGGAGATATTTTTGAGATAAAAAAATATCGAGATGAGATCGTAACGATGGAAGGCTTTGGAGAGAAGTCGTACGAAAATCTGATAAACAGTATTGAGAAGGCAAAAGAAACAACACTTGCAAAAGTAATCTACAGTCTTGGGATTGCAAATATCGGACTTTCCAATGCAAAAGTGATCTGCCGTCATTTTGATGATAATCTGGACAAGATCCGTTCGGCAGATGAAGAAGAAATCAGTGCAATTGATGGAATTGGACCGGTTATTGCAAAGAGTCTGACAAAGTATTTCAGTAATCCGGAGAATAATCAAAAAGTAGATCATCTGCTGAAATATCTCCATATTAATAAAGAAGAAATTTCCGGTGAGCAGATCTTTACAGGAATGAACTTTGTCATTACCGGAAGCCTGGAACATTTCAGCAACAGAGGAGAAGCCAAAAATCTGATCGAATCACTGGGCGGCAAAGTAACCGGTTCGGTGACAGGTAAGACAAATTATCTGATCAATAATGATGTGACTTCGAATTCATCAAAAAATAAAAAAGCCCGGGAACTCGGGATTCCGATTCTGTCAGAGGAAGATTTCCTGAAACTGGCAGAAAGATAAAAGATTATATCAGATATGAGATGACTCCACCTCTGCAGGTGGTGAGCAACAAAATTATATCAGTGGCGGGATTCTTGAAAAAATTGTAACTGGACAAAAGGAGGAACAGAAAATGCCGATTAAGATACAAGGAGATTTACCGGTAAAAGAAATTCTTGAAAGAGAAAATATATTTGTCATGGATGAGGGAAGAGCGGTACACCAGGACATTCGCCCACTTCAGATTCTGATCCTGAATCTGATGCCTCTGAAAGAAGAAACAGAACTGCAGCTTCTGCGGTCTCTGTCAAACACACCATTACAGGTGGACGTGACTTTTATGGCAGTTGAGAGCCATCAGGCAAAAAATACGTCTGCCAATCATCTGAATAAATTTTATCAGACTTTTTCGGAACTCAAAGATATGAAGTTTGATGGAATGATCGTGACAGGAGCACCGGTAGAACAGATGGAGTTTGAAGAAGTGGATTACTGGAACGAGCTGACAGAGATCATGGACTGGACAGAAAGTCATGTGACATCTACGATTTTTCTGTGCTGGGCTGCACAGGCAAGTCTGTATCATTTTTACGGACTTCAGAAACGTCAGCTCGATCACAAAATGTTTGGTCTCTTCTGGCACAAAGTTCTGAATCGTAAGATCCCGCTGGTCAGAGGATTTGATGATGCTTTTCTTGCACCACATTCCAGACATACAGAGGTTCCAATCGAAGATATCCGTGCATGTAAAGATATCACGATTCTTGCAGAATCTGAGGAGGCGGGGCTTTTTCTTGCAATGGCGCAGGGGGGACGTAAGATTTTTGTCATGGGACATCCGGAATATGACCGTGTGACACTGGATGGAGAATATAAGAGAGATGTAGGAAAGGGACTTCAAATCGATCTTCCGAAGAATTATTACAAAGATAATGATCCGGAAAACAGACCGCTGCTTCTCTGGAGAGCTCATGCCAATAATCTGTATACAAACTGGCTGAATTATTACGTATACCAGAGTACTCCGTTTGACCTGATGGGAACACCGGATTTTGACAGTATTTCGTTTGAGTAAAAAGGCCGAGTAGTTTGATGGATTAAAGAATATTATAAAGAAAGTGCGAAACCTGGAGAATATTTCCACCGGACTTTGCACTTTTTTGGTGTACAGGACAAATATGGTAGTGTATAATAGATTTAAAGCATTGAAAATATAATATGCAGGGGGGAAATGAAATGGATGGTTCGATATTTATCGGAACATGGTGGTCACTGGTGCCGCCATTGCTGGCAATCGTGCTGGCATTAGTAACCAAGGAAGTGTACAGTTCGCTTTTTATCGGGGTGGCAGCAGGGGCACTGCTGTATACCGGCTTTCATCCGTGGAATGCATTTGTGGCATTCTTTGATATCATGAAGAACAGTATGAATCTGAATATTTTGATCTTTGATGTACTGCTTGGAATGATCATCGTACTGATGTCAAAATCAGGCGGATCGGCAGCTTATGGCAAATGGGCGGGAAGTAAGATCAAGACTAAGAAAAGTGCAATGCTGGCAACGACAGGTCTTGGCGTACTGATCTTTGTGGATGATTATTTTAACTGCCTGACAGTTGGTTCTGTTATGAGACCTGTCACAGACCGTTACAAGGTATCCAGAGCCAAACTGGCATATATTATTGATGCAACAGCTGCACCGGTATGTATTATCGCACCGATTTCCAGCTGGGCGGCAGCTGTCAATTCTTATGTGCCGGATGATGCTGGTATTACAGGATTTCAGCTGTTCCTGTCAACGATTCCGTATAATCTGTATGCGATCCTGACACTTGTGATGGTAGTTTTCATCATCATGACCGGACTGGATTTTGGTCTGATGAAGGTACATGAACGCAATGCGGCCAGAGGAGATCTTTTTACTTCAGGTGGAGAGGAATTTGATCAGGTTAAAGACGAAGAAATCTCAGCAAATGGAAAAGTCATCGATCTTGTGCTGCCGGTACTGGTACTTATCGTATCTGCAATCGGGGCAATGATCTATACAGGATTCCTTGGTGGAGCAACAGATATCGTGACTGCTTTTTCTGGTTGCGATGCAGAGACCAGCTTGATCTTTGCTACGATGATCACGGTATTTTTTATGCTGATTCTTTATCTTCCACGCAAAGTGGTTACCTTTAAGGGATTTATGGACAGCTTTGTAGAGGGATTCAAGATGATGATTCCTGCAATTGCAATTCTGATCTTTGCATGGTCACTGAAAGGCATGGGCGATGCACTGGAAATCAGTACTTTTGTCAAAAATATCGTTGGAAGTAATGCATCTGCAAGTGTGATCCTTCCGGCAATCTTGTTTGTAGTTGCTGTGTTCCTTTCTTTTTCAACAGGAACAAGCTGGGGAACTTTTGCAATCCTGGTTCCGATCGCGATCGCAATGTTCCCGGGTTCTGAAAATCTTCAGATGATGATCATTTCTGTATCAGCAGTTCTGGCAGGAGCAGTCTGTGGTGACCATGTTTCTCCGATTTCTGATACTACAGTTATGTCTTCAGCAGGGGCACAGTCAAATCATATCAATCACGTAACTACGCAGATGCAGTATGCAGCAGTAGTTGCAGTGATCTCCTTTATCGGGTATATCATTGCCGGATTTGTACATATCTGGTGGGTGGTTCTTGGAATCAGCCTGATCCTGCTTCTGCTTACGCTTACAGTGATCAAAAAAATCACATCTTCCAAAGAAGAGGAGACAAAAGCAAGTGCGTAAGATTCAGGTACCATATATTGACCAGAGCATAAAATATCCAACTGGATGCGAGAGCGTTTCGGCAGTTATGTTATTGAAGTATCTTGGCTATGAGATTACGGTAGATGAGTTTATTCAGAACTGTCTTGAGTGCCGAGAGATGGAAATACGGGATGGTGTTCTGTATGGTCCGGATCCGAATAAATTTTTCTGTGGAAATCCTTATGATGAAGAATCTTATGGGATTTATGCGAGAGGACTTCAGAAAGCGCTTGCAAAAGCCGCAGGGGATCATTATGAATTTCCGGATGAGACGGGAACATCGACAGAGACACTTCTGAAAAAGTATATCGATCAGGATATGCCGGTGGTATTCTGGGCATGTATCAACATGCGTAAGGAAATTCCGGGACCGGAGTGGAAACTTCTGGATACAGGAGAACGATTTTGCTGGACCTCGAACGAACATTGTATGCTACTGGTGGGATATGATGAAGAAAAGTATTATTTTAATGATCCATATGATAACAACGGAGTAGTTGGATATCCAAGAACACTGGTTGAAAAAAGACATGCTGCGCAGCACAGTATGGCGCTTGGTGTCTTGAAAAGATGATTTTGTACCAAAAAGTGTCAGGATTTTATAAAAACTTTATTTGAATTAAAAAAGTAAATCTGCTATAGTAGATATGGTTACGGTAAACTGTTTTTTATCAGAGAAAGAAGTGTTTATTGTGCGTAAGAAATCACACATATTATTGGCAAGGTATCTGGCAGATCAGATGCCGGCTAATGAAAGTTTACAGTCACATAGAAAAGCATTTTGTCTTGGCAATATCCTGCCAGACATCCAGCCTTCATTTGTAACCAAGAGACATGAGTATTTCGGTACTTTTGATGAGGTTCAGGGTAAGATACGACGACTGGTTCAGTCAGGGGCCGGGTATAATGACAGGGTATTCTGGCGGAGATCCGGAGAGGTCATGCATTATATAGCAGATTATTTTACTTTTCCACATAATAAGACGTTTGATGGTACACTTTATCAGCACAACACCTATGAAAAGCATCTGAAGAACGAGCTGAAAGCATTTGTTCTGGAAGGTAAGGCTGATGTGTATACGGAGAAGGAAATCCATTTTGAGACGCTGAATCAGCTTCTACAGTACATTAAGGAACATCACAGGAGATATCTGAACTGTAAGAGAAATATAGATGATGATATTCATTATATCCTCACTGTGTGCTATCAGGTATTTCAGGGACTGTTTCAGTTATGCCGGAAGAATGGCATAGCAGATTATGCTTATGCAGTTATGTAAATATGAAAAGAATGTGAATTTTATCCAGAAACCGTCGGGGTATTTATCCCGGCGGTTGATTTTTATGGAAATTTATGCTAAACTAACCACAGTTATTGTGTAAGTGAGTTAGCAGTGAGAAACATACCTTTATAAGGGGAATAAAGATATGTTCTTGACAGAAGGGAGCAATTTTACCAGAATGAAGAACAAATATCTGACCAGAAGTTTATGTGTAACAATTTTATCTACAATGGTTTTAACCAGTCCGATGTCAGTCATGGCTGCGGATGAGCATATAGAAACTGCAAGCGATTTGGGCGATGGAAGTGGTGAGGTAATCTCTGATGGAAGTGATACACCGGATACAACGGCACCGGAGCCGAACACACCGGCACCGGAGCCAGATACGCCGACGCCAGAACCGGATACACCAACACCGGAACCAGATACGCCGACACCGGAGCCGACTGTGACGCCATCGGATCCAACTGCAACACCGAGTCCGGCACCGACAAATGTAACAGAATCTGAAGCTGCAAAGAATCTGGTAGCAAAGATCAATGCACTTGCGAAGGAGACACTTACAGTAAATCATGCGGCAAGGGTAAAAGAACTCAGAGCAGAATATGACAGCCTGCCGGAAGACCAGAAGAAGTTTGTCACAAATTACGATCTTCTTGTTGGTTTTGAAAGCAAGATTGCAGAATTGCAGAAGAATCAGAAGGATGCGGGGAATGCAACAGATATTTCTGATGGAAGTGGAAATGTTACAGGCAAGACAGGAACACCGGTTTATTATGTGTCGAACCTTCATGCAGGCAAAGAATTTTATCTGGACAGTCTGAAAAATAATTATCAGCTTTCTTTTTCTGATGATTTTTCTTCTGTGATGGATGAAATTGAAAAAGAATATAAAGAAAAAAACAAACTGACAGACGCTAGCGACAGCAGGGCTGACGGCCTGACGACTTCAGCAGATTCTCTGCTCGTGCGTAACTGGCAGGATATCCTGGCAATCTATGTTTATGAGCAGAGCCAGGAAGGAAACACGGAGTTCACTCTTGATTCATCAGCGAAGGATGAACTGGCAAAGATCTTTGCTGAGATGAATCCGGTTGTCCGTGATAAAGAAAGCATTACACATGTTTGTTATGGAAACTATCACATTAACCATTATATTAAACAGAATAATATTTCACAGGAAAACAGGACAGTACTTAAGAAATATGTAGAAACAGATTGCAAGCTACTCTGTGCGATTGTTACAGATGCGAAAGGATTTGTACGTCAGAGTGTCGGGGATGATGTTTCTGAAGAACGTGTAAATGTCATTACTGCAGCATATTCACTGGTAGGTGAAGTTGGATATTTCTGGGGCGGCAAATCAACGCAGATTGGTAAAGACTCCAGTTGGGGTTCTGCCGAAAAAGTATCTGCAGCAGGCAGTGCCAGCAGTGGAACTGTCCGTGCATATGGTCTTGACTGCAGTGGATTTGTTACATGGTCAGTGATCAATGGATATCTGAATCAGGGTATGCAGAGCAGTGTGGGAGACGGTACTTCTGAACAGTGGGAGAATGCCAATGTTGTCAGTGAACAGGATGCGCAGCCGGGTGACCTTGTATTCCAGAATGGACCGGAAGCGGGTAGTAATAACCATGTAGGTATTATCTGTGGCAAGACAGATGCAGGCGACTGGATCGCAGTACACTGTTCTTCCAGTAAGAATGGAGTAACGGTTGGAGAAGCTTATGGTGCAAGTTTCCGTTATATCCGTCAGCCTTCCTTCTATCCTACACAGACGGAAGTTGCAGAGATGGAAAACCAGGGTGCAAGTGCAGACAATGCAGAAACAGATCTGATAACGGATAATATAACAACGTCAGCAACACTTGTGGCAGAAACAACAAACTCTCTCAGTGATGGATTGAATGTGAAGGATACAGCAACACATGATACAGCGGAAACAATTACAGCACCTGCTGATGCGGCTGAGGATGTTGAGATAACATTTGAGGATATGAGTGATGAATCCGAAAATCAGACGACTTCCAATTATGCGACGGGTAGTGTGGAAGTGACAGATACGCTGGATGAAATCCTGAATCAGAATGTTTCGGTTTCCGGAAGTTCTGCGGAAATTCTTCCGCAAAAACCGGATAACAGTGATATTCAGGTTACTTTTGAAGATTGATGATAAACAAGGCCGGACGATTCGAAAGAGTCGTTCGGTTTTTTACAGCAAGCTCTTTTATTGATGGCAGAAGTCTGATAATATAAGACTGTACAGAAGATAAGGGAGTGACAGATGAAGAAAAAAAGAAGATTTGGACGCAGAGTTTTCTGCGTTTTGATTGTCCTGTTTATGGGTGTCATCTGGCAGAGTGATCTTCTTTCTCAGGAACCTGCTGAAGTCAGGTCATTAAGAAAACAGGAGATCCTGCAGACCGATGACAATTACAGGGAATATTATTTTGGATTACTGACAGAAGATGAGAAGAAAATATATCGTGAAATGCTGAGTGGAATACAGGAGAGACAAGATGAGTTTTATCTGACATCTTCGAATGAACAGCTGATCAGCAAAGTTTACCATGCATTGCTGAAGGATCATCCGGAACTTTTCTGGGTGCATAATCGTGAGGAAGTATATACGACTGCGTATAAAGGAACTGATTATTGCAGATTTTCACCTGGATATACGTATACAGATCAGGAAATTCAGGAAATTATGGCATTCATGGAACATGCGCTGGAAGAAGTGAAAGAGCAGATTACACAGGATATGTCTGCTTATGATAAGGTCAAAACAGTTTATACGTATCTGATAGATCATGCAGAGTATGAAGCATCGGGGGATGACCAGAATATTGCAGGCATTTTCTGGAAAAAGAAAGCTGTGTGTGCCGGATATGCGAGGGCGGTACAGTATCTTTTGGAACAGCTTGGAGTTCCGTGTATTTATGTAGAGGGAAATGCGAGGGACAGTGATGAAGGACATGCCTGGAATATCGTAGAAATTAACGGTGAGCAATATTATGTAGATGCTACAAACGGGGATCAGCCGGCATTTCTGGAAGGCGGTGCGGTTTCTCTGGAAGAACATAAGACAACAATTTATGATTATCTGTGTCCTTTTCCACAGGAATATGAGCAATTATATACAGCATCCGATGAATTTCCGGTTCCGGAGTGTACTGCGACGGATCTTAATTTTTATGTGCTGAATCAGGCATGTTTTGATACATATGATGAACAGCAGATTTATGATTTCTGCTGTATGCGTCTTGAGAACGGAGCTGCGGTAGTACGTTTCAAATTTACTTCGCAGGAAGCTTTTGACGAAGCATGTCAGCAGTGGATACAGGAAGGATATGTTCAGAAAGTTGCTGAATACTATCTGAAAATGTATGGGCTCAGTACAGTAGAGTATCATTATGGTATTCTGGATAATCTGAAAACGATATATTTTATGTTTTAGAGGAGATATTTTTATGAATGATATTTTGCAGCAGATTATGAATATGATTGAGAATACGCGGACAGTACCGTCTATATCCAGTTTTTCGATGATCGGTTTTACAGTACTGCTGATTTTTGGAGTGATCAACTGTATTCTGGGATATCGGCTTCTGCGTTTCTGGATGATGCTCTGTGGTTTTGTCATTGGAGCTGGAATTGGATTTGGTGCAGCGTATACCGGTGGTGTGACAGAGAAATATATGTATGCGGTTTTTATGGTTGGAGCGGGTGTACTGTTGGCCGTGATCGCATTTGTGAGCTATAAGATTGGAATTTTTATTCTGGGAGCAGGCATTGGAATTGGACTTGGTATTTATGTTTTTCATCCAACTACTTCGTTGGTATTCTTTTTCTGTCTCCTTCTGGGAGTGGGCCTTGGTGTGCTGGCTATGAAGCAGGCGAGAGAAGTTCTGATTATTGGGACAAGCCTTCTGGGAGGTGCGATGGCAGGCTTTTCTACTGCAAAATTAGGCGGACTGGCGGATATTCCGTATGGTCTGGGACTGAGTGCAGGATTTGCACTTCTTGGAATGCTGATTCAGTTTGCGACAAACAGGCGCAAAGATGATGACGAGGAAGAAGAGTACGAAGAGGATGCGTATAACGATGGACAGGACAGTTCTGATTATGTGGATTTCAGGGATTATATGCCACAGAAATCAGAAAGAAAGGCGCAGAAAGAAGTCAGAAGAACATCGGCACAGAGACAAAATGTGAAGCATACACCGGGAAGAGCGCAGAACAGTTCTCATAAAGCATCTCGGAGTGCGCAGCAGGTAGATTTCAGACTTGAAAAAAATAAAGGAAGAAAACATAAAAAGGATGCGGTGGCACCTGAATCAGAAAAAACAATTCCGTACCGACCGAGAAAGAGCAGACAGAAAGAAATTGATCTTCCGCTGGGATCTTTTGATACAGAAGATTCCTATCATCCAATGAATGATGACTACGAAGAACCGGTTGTAATTGATGAGGATGAACTGGATGAGGAAGTGCTGAGAGAAATGATGGACGAAGACGACCGGGAGGGAGAAGAACTCTGGAAAAAGATATCCAGACGTGATGATACACATAAAAAAAGAAAGTAACAGTAAAGATGCCGGGTAGAAGGCAGGAAAGAAGGACAACATGGCAAAAGAAGCTAAGACAAATGCGATGAGAATGCTGGATCGTCAGAAAGTGAAATATGAAGCATTTCCATATGAATGTGATGAGTTTATTGATGGACTTCACAGTGCAGATCTGATTGGGGCACCATATGAACAGTCTTTTAAAACACTGGTTATGGAAGGGAAAAGCGGCGGATACTATGTATTTGTAGTACCGATCGAAAAAGAAGTGGATCGTAAGGCGGCTGCGAAAGCAGTTGGAGAGAAGGCTGTGGATATGATTCATGTTAAAGATATTCTGAAAATTACAGGCTATGTAAGAGGCGGCTGCAGTCCGCTTGGAATGAAAAAACCATATCCGGTCGTGTTTGATGCATCCGCGGGTGGGTTTGAAGAAATATATGTAAGTGGAGGCCGCGTCGGACTGACGCTGAAAGTTCCGCTTGCTGCACTTTTGAAAGTGACAAATGGAAAACTGGCGGATATCACAATGAAATAAAAAATACTGTAAACAATAAGCTGCAAAAGCTCCCGATCATTAAAAACGGGAGCTTTTGTCATGCAGTAAAACTGCAGTATGAAATTCTAGTTATCGGCAGCATCTTCTTCGTTAACCTGGAAGACGTGACGTTTCTTCGCCATTTCGTCGCTTGCCAGATATTCGTCATAGGTGGTGATCTTGTCAATCAGCTTACCGTCAGGAAGGATTTCCATGATACGGTTGGCGGTTGTCTGCACGAACTGATGGTCATGGGAAGTAAAAAGGATAACTCCCGGGAATTTGATCAGTCCATTGTTCAATGCAGTAATAGATTCCATGTCCAGATGGTTGGTAGGTTCATCAAGAATCAGGATATTAGCACCGGAAATCATCATTTTGGACAACAGGCAGCGGACTTTTTCGCCACCGGAAAGAACACGTACTTTTTTTACGCCGTCTTCACCAGGAAAGAGCATTCTGCCAAGGAAACCGCGGACATAAGTAGCATCTTTGATTTCAGAATACTGTGTCAGCCAGTCTGTGATCGTGAGATCATTGTCAAATTCCTGTGTATTGTCTTTTGGAAAATATGCCTGAGAAGTGGTGACACCCCATTTGTAACTTCCTTCGTCTGGCTCCAGTTCACCGACAAGGATACGGAAAAAAGTAGTAATGGCCTGTTCATTGGCACCAACAAATGCAACTTTATCGTCATGACCGAGAGTAAAGCTGATATTGTCCAGAACTTTTACGCCATCAATAGTCTTGGAGAGGTTTTCGACCATAAGCACTTCATTGCCGATCTCGCGGTTTGGACGGAAGTCGATGTATGGATACTTACGACTGGAAGGACGCATATCATCCAGCTGGATTTTTTCCAGGGCACGCTTACGGGAAGTTGCCTGTTTGGATTTGGAAG